>ERZ773005.6-NODE-6-length-319654-cov-10.905266_pt1 | contig 319654 bp, 287 predicted proteins | sample MGYA00580666_ERZ773005 | MGnify/ENA primary metagenome ERZ773005 (study PRJEB29015, sample SAMEA2737999) | human oral metagenome | biome: human oral; feature: human-associated habitat; material: dental | place: China | collected 2061 ...
ACCGCCCAGCCGGGGTTCGGCCAGGCGGTTCGCGGATCGTGATTAACGAGGAGCCCAGGTAGGGGTGTGGGGATTAGGCTGCCTGATTTTCCCGGAAGAAATAGCGGGCATGAGTGCAGCGCAGTGATTCTTCGCTCTCTGCTGAGATAGCGACATTCTCAATATCAGGGTCGGTCCGCACGCTATCAAGGCGGAGGCGTTCAAGGAGGGCCTCACGCAGCGTATCAAAGCGCGTGCATGTGACCCTGCCGCTAGGGCGATGATACTGGATCAAAAAGCCTGGCATCGCTGGTGGCCTTTCCTGTGATGGCATGGTTGGGGCAGACAAGTCTCTAGTTTACTCTAGTCTGCGCTTCTTTAGGAAGTCATCCAAGTCTCTTAGTTTCTCATGGATTATTGTCAATTTTTGATAGTGGTCTATTGCGATTTGAACGTATATATCACGTACGGAATTCTCAGATTTATGGATTTTTTCAATCTTCTCATCAAAGCCTATCTGCAAATCGTGTAGAATATTAGATATGTTGATTAGCAAGTTTGAGGGGGTCTCTGTGTTTGATTTGACTTCATTTGTATAGCGAATATCCCGCCCTAAAACATCAGCAAGAGTTTCATATGCGTTGGCCCATGCTGACTGTAGATGGGTACGAATCTGAACTTCTGCACATCCGGCTGGTGATTCTATACGCAAGTGGATTGCTCTATAACCGGTGTGAGGAGAATTATTCAGATTTTTAATATCAACTTTCTTTGCTCCAGAACTAATAAAGGTACTCGCCAGAGAGTTGGCTACTGCTTCCTGATTTTTTAGAGTGAGGAGCCCGTCGATACGTATTCCGGCTATGTCTTGTATTCTATCTAGGGAAGTTTTATTCAATCGTTGTAGCTTTTGTTTTAGTGTATCAATGGTCTTAACCCTTGAAGAAAACTCGATATCTGGAGTGATTATTTTATTTTTTAGGCATGGCGGTAGATCGTGATATATATGCTGCGTATCAAGGTAATGGCTGCGTGCTAATTGTGTACAATATTCAACAACTTCACTATTCCATATTATGAAGTTATCAAGTAAATTTTGATCGTAATCTTCGTCTTTTCGGATCTTTCTTCCAAGCCTTTTGATTGATTCTTTTGAAAAATTTGGAGTATCAGTTAAGTCTTTTATTGTCACGACTTGTATTTTAGTCTAGCTGTGGAGATTGTTCAAAATTTTCTCAAGCAAGGTGTGGCGCAGCTGGACAATGTGTTTAATTTTGAACGATTAAGGTATTACTATTGTTGTCGTGGGTGGAGATTTGAGGATGGGAATTATTGGTGGTCGATGTTTTTGCAGGTAAAGGTGACTTTTAACGACTATAGGGCTGGGTGTGGTGGGAGTTGATTTTGTGTTAAGGGGGTGGAAATAGCGAAACGCTACCTCGATCTATTAAGTACCGTTATGGCCTGTGCTGTCACTCTTATTGAGATATTTATGTCGCTTTCATGGTGGGGGTTTGCTGTGTGGCACTTGTGTCTGGATGCTAGTGGTACCCTAACCTCATGCGGAACAATAAGTATCCCCAGTCACGCGTGAAGCTTGCTCTCTTCGGTTTGCTTGCGCTCGTCATCATCTCGTGGGTCGTGGGCCAGTTCTTCTAGTCCTGAACAGTGTTTATGTAAGGTAGGCCTATCACTAGGTTGGGAAAAGGGGCGTTTCCATACCTGGCGGTGGACCTTGTTTGCTGGGGCGGGTAGATGGACCTGCGTAGAGCATTGAACAACGTTAGTGCAAACAGTTGCATAAAAGTACGCTTATCCCCAGGTCGCAAAACGGGGTGTTTTCGTGCTTGAGCATAAGCACATTACGCAGGGTTCGACCGTAACTACACCATTCGGACAGAAAACGGTGTAGTTCTGGTCTGTGTTGCTCTCGCGAACTGGGGTTTTCCAGCACGGTTCGACCGTAAATACACCAATCGTCCAGCAAACGGTGTAATTACGGTAAAACTCCAGGATAGGGAACCATCTGGGCGGGCACTTCCGTAGGGCGCAACCATTGAATAGTGTTAAGTACGTATACGCTCAAGCCCAAAAACGCTCGTTTTCGGACCGGACGGTATACAAACTTCGCACGCACCCCAACCCCAACAACACCCCGCGCTCACCTCCTCCTAGAAGCCTCAGCAACCGCCCTGAACAACGGCAATGCGGGCAGGTCGTGGACGAGGATGGGGGTGTTCGCGGCGTCGCAAAGCGGGATGCACCAGTTGGGGTAGAGGTCATGGGTGGTGCCGGGCTGGTTTTGTGCTTTGATGTCGCCAACCATGTCTACGAGGGAGGCGCAGGTGAGCGCGGAAGGTGTTCCGGCGATGTAGCGGTGCATGGCCACGAGGAGGTCGGTGATGTCGCCGCGTTCGTCGCGTGCCGCGCCGTCGAAATCGTGGCCGTCCAGTGCAGTGCCGTCAAAGAGACCGTATTCGCCGATGCGTGCAAGTATTCGGTTTTGCCAGGCCAGGTCTTCGGAGTTTTCGGTTTCGGTGTCGCGGATGAGTAGCCCGAGCCGGTCGCGGAGGGCGATGTGTTCGCCGTAGAGGTATCCGGCGGTGGGCGGGAGGTCGTGGGTGGTCACGGAGGAGAGGGCGAGGGTGCGGTATTCGCTCTGGTGGCGGGGTCCGTCGACGGAGGGGGAGCGTTCGAACCAGAGGATGGAGGTGCCCATGATGCCGCGGGCGGCGAGGACGTCTTGGACCCATTGCTCAAATGTCCCTAAGTCTTCGCCGATCACAACGGCCCCGGCGCGTTCGGCTTCGAGCGCGAGGATGCCGACGAGCGCGTTGTAGTCGTAGTGGACGTAGGTGCCGGTGAGGGGGGATTGCCCGCGGGGGATCCACCAGAGTCGGAAGAGGCCGAGGATGTGGTCGACGCGGATGCCGCCGGAGTGCCGGAGGACGGTGCGGAGCATGTCGCGCCAGGGTCGGTATCCGGCTTCGGCGAGTTTGCGGGGGTGCCATGGGGGTTGGGACCAGTCTTGCCCGTTTTGGTTGTAGCCATCGGCGGGTGCGCCTACCGACGCCTCGGAGGCGAGGACGCCTGTGAGGTTGGTGGCGTCGGCGCCTGCCGGGTGAACACCGACGGCGAGGTCGGCCATGATTCCGATGCTCATGCCTGCGTCGTAGGCGGCGGTGCTGGCTGCGTGGAATTGCTGGTCACAGATCCATTGGAGCCAGCGGTAGAAGTCGATGGTGGCGTCGTCGTCGCGGTTTTCTTGGGCGGCGCACCAGCGTGCGAAGTCGTCGAGTCCGTGGCCTTCGTGGGCGAGGTAGTCCTGGTAGGCCGCGTCGCGTTCGGGGCTGCGGGGTAGGGCGTGAATCTTGCGGAGTGCGTAGAGTTTCGCCGAGTAGATGGGGTCGCGTCGGATGTAGTCGGGGCTGTGGTTGCTGTCTTTCAGCGGTGCTGCGAGGGCGTCGATGCGGCCGCGTGTTTCGCTGTCCAGGTCGGCGTATTCGGGGATGTTTTCGACGTGAATGTAGAGGGGGTTGATGAAGCGCCGGGTGGTGGGCAGGTAGGGGGAGTTTTCGATGGGTGGGAAGGGTTCGGCGGCGTGGAGGGGGTTGATCAGCAGGAAGTCGGCGTGCGCGTGTTCGGCGGTGATGCGCGCAAGTTCTGCGAGGTCGTGGAAGTCGCCGATGCCCCAGGACTCCTCGCTGCGGACGGAATACAGTTGTGCCATCACGCCGCTCACGGGGTGTTCAACGTACCGGTCGGCGGTGGAAAGCCTACGTGGGGTGATCACCACGTCGCAGCTGGCCGTCAGGGGTTCGACGCCTTGATTATCGGCGCCCGCATCATCACTGTCCGCGTCGCCTTCATTGCCCCCGTCCACCGAGTGCAGGTGAAGCGTGTGCCAGCCGAGTGGCAGGTCTTCGGGCAAAACAAAGGTGGCTTCGCCCCAGGTGATGCCGTCGATGGTGCGGGGTTCCGCCCAGTTTTCTACCTGCTGGATGGTGCGTTGGCTGCCGTCTTCAAGGGTGAGGGTGACGTCGGCGGTGGCGCCGTCGTGGACGTGAATGTTGATGTGGTGTGTGTCGCCCTGGATGGCCACAACGCAGGGGGGCAGGGGCCTAGCGAATGCCTCGTCGTGGAAGTGTTGGATGGCTGCGCGACAGCTTTCTTCCGTGGGATCAACGTGTACGTCGAGAGCTCTCAGGGTTTTCAGGAGAGTATCGTCGCTAACGGTGATGTGGTCTCCATCTGCCGACCAGTATGAGGTGGCAATTCCGTAGGTGTCGGCGAGGGCGGCGAGGGCGGCGGAGGCATCGGTATAGGTCACATCTGTATATATTGCCACCTTGTGCTTTGCGGCGCGCGATAGCATGGTTCATGCTGCTTGTCAGGCTGCATAGAAGCATGACAGTGTGTTGTGTGTATGAATTTGATGAAAGGAACCTCATGACGTCCGTCCGTACAGGCGAGTACACCACTCCGGCGGAGTACACGATTGGCCCGAAGGAGTCGTGTGTGACGGCGTTGCTGGCCACAGCGGCCGCGCGCCCGTATGGCGTGCTGTTTACCCGTCCGCAAAATTTCGAGTGGGTGAATGTGACTGCTCAGGAATTCGTGGACGAGGTTTTTGAGGTGGCTAAGGGCCTGATTGCTAATGGCGTGACGCAGGGTGACCGCGTGGCGTTGCTCAGCGAAACGCGTTACGAGTGGTCGCTGTTGGATTTCGCTATTTGGGCGGCGGGGGCTGTGACGGTGCCGATTTACGGGTCGTCGTCACTGAGCCAGGTGGAGTGGATTATTGAGGATTCGGGTGCGGTGTTCGCGGTGACGGAGACCCCGGAGCACACGGACATGGTCAAGCGCCTGGAGCTGGATACGGAGGGCCGCCCGCCGTTGAAGGGATCGTCGTCAAAGCTGCGGCGCGTGCTGGAGATTAACGCTTCAGCGATCCCGACCCTCAAGTTCGAGGGCCGCGGCATCAGCGACGATGAGGTGCGCGCGCGTATCGACGCCACGAACTCCAGCGACCTGGCATCCCTGGTGTACACCTCGGGGACCACCGGCCGCCCAAAGGGCTGCCGACTCACGCACCATAACTGGCTGGCGCAGGTGCGGGCGCTGCTCACGCACCCGATTGGTGCCATTGCGGTTCCGGGTACGCGGGTGCTCACATTCCTGCCGCTGGCGCATGTGCTCTCGCGGGCGGTGTCGTTGGCGGTGGCAATTGGCGGGGCCACCCAGTCGCACTGGTCTGATTTCTCGTCCCTGAGCGTGGAGTTTCAACGCGCCCGCCCGAACATGATCCTGGGTGTGCCGCGCGTGTTTGAGAAGGTCCGCAACGGCGCGGCGGCGAACGCGCAGGATAACGGACCCCTGCGGGCAGCGGCGTTCGCCCAGGCCGAGCGCGTGGCGCAGGATTATTCCCGGGCGCTGGACACCCCAGAAGGGCCATCGCGGGCGCTGCGGATGAAGCACGCCATGTTTGACAAGCTGGTGTACTCGAAGATTCGGGCGGCTATGGGCGCGTCGGTGAAGTACTGCATTTCCGGCGGGTCGGCCATGAGCCCGGATTTGCTGCACTTTTTCCGGGGCATGGGTGTCACAGTGTACGAGGGCTACGGCCTGACGGAAACCACCGCTGCGGCCGCCGTGAACTTTGATGACAACGTGATCGGCTCGGTCGGCCGTCCGGTGGGCGGTATGTCCGCCCGCATTAACGACGACGGCGAGATCCTGCTCAGGGGTGAGACACTGTTCGACGGGTATTGGAACAACTCGGAGGCCACGGCCGAAAACATCGACCAGGAAGGCTGGTTTAACACCGGTGACCTGGGCGAACTACTGGATTCCGGGCATATTGTGATCACCGGCCGGAAGAAGGATTTGATTGTCACCGCCGGGGGGAAGAACGTGTCTCCCGGTCCCTTGGAGGATCGCCTGCGCAGCCACCCCCTGATCAGCCAAGCCCTGGTGGTGGGCGACGGCAAACCCTATGTGGGTGTGCTGATTGCACTGGACGAGGCCGCACTGAAGCGGTGGAAGCTCACCCACAACATTCCCGAATCCCGCACGGTCAGCGAGTTGGCGGTGAACCCGACGCTGCGCGCGGAGATCCAGGACGCCATCAATGACGCCAACTCGCTGGTGTCGCATTCCGAGTCGATCAAGAGGTTCTACATCCTGGATCGCGACCTGTCGGAGGAGGAAAACGAGCTCACCCCGACCATGAAAATCAAGCGTAACGTAGTGGTTCGCCGCTTCAAGAAGGAGATCGACCAGATTTATAAGCGGTAGGAAACAACCCCCCATTTGGTACCCACGTTGCGGCGTGTGTCGCGTGTCCGGCGCGGCACACACCGAATGTGCTGAATGTGTTTTAAGGTGAATCTCCGTTAATATCTCAACACCATGGTGCGCCCGCGCGGCAGCACAAGCACGCAAGAGTAAAGGAGCAGCCCGTTGAACCTGGCCGACGATGCCCTGCTCCGCCACCGTGAACTCACCCAAGAGGTGTACAACATTGGTGACGAGGTCGCACAGTACGTGGAAAACCTCGCCGAAGCCATCGCCGACTGGGATGCGGAGCTTGTGGAAGACTGCCTCATGGAAATCGAGGTGATCCTCACCGAAGCGCGAGACGACTCTCGCCGCGTGGTCGCGGAACTCACAGGCGTGCGCCACGCTCTGACCTCCGGCATTCGCTCGGGAACGGTGAGCGTGCGTGCACCGTGGGGGTTGCACGATGTCGAAAAGCGCACCGAAAAACCCACGCTGATCACCGACCGCACGCTGACCGACAAATTCCCGCTCGGTGAAACACCAGTGATCGTGCGGGAATTCACCACAGCGCTGTGCGCGCGCACGGACCTGGTGATCGAGCACTGCCACCACATTGTGGAATGGGTGCTGGAATGTACCGCCCTGGCCGCCGACGACCTGGACGTGCTGTCCCTTCCGCTGCTGTACACGCAGTCCAAACAGCTGGTGGAATCCGCCGCCTACGCTTGGCTGGAAACCGTAGCCCGCAAACACCCCACCTACGTTCGCACCATGCGCGGTTCGAACCCTCCCGCGTTCCTGTTGGAGCGCGCGCGTATCGACGCCGTGGTGGCCAAGGTAGCGGCCAAACGCGCCCAGGCAGCAAGCGGCAGGCGCGGCGGATACGCCTCATGAGTAGTCCCTTCGGGGTGTACATTCACGTCCCGTTCTGTGCGTCACGCTGCGGGTACTGCGACTTCAACACCTACACCCCCGGCGAACTGGGGTCTTCCGCGAGTGTGGACTCCTACCTGAATGCCCTGGAAATCGAACTGGAGCTAGCTGCGGAAAGCCTCGGCGGGGCGTTGCAGCCTGCCGATACTGTGTTTGTTGGTGGGGGCACGCCTTCCATGCTCGAAGCTTCGGGGCTTGCACAGGTGTTGGGATACGTGCGCAAAAGTTTCGGCATCGCGCCGGGTGCTGAAGTGACCACCGAATCCAACCCAGAATCCACCTCTCCCGAATTCTTCGAGGGGCTGCTGGAGGCGGGCTACACGCGGGTGTCGCTGGGCATGCAATCCGCGTCCAGCCGTGTCCTGCAGGTATTGGAACGCCGCCACACCCCAGGGCGGCCCGTTGAGGCGGCGAAAGAAGCCCGCGCCGCCGGATTCGAGCACGTCAACCTGGACATGATCTACGGAACTCCCGGCGAAACCGACGACGACGTGCGTGCCACGCTCGAAGCCGTGCTCGCCGCTGAAGTAGACCACGTATCCGCTTATTCCTTGATCGTGGAAGATGGGACAGCCATGGCCCGCAAAGTCCGGCGCGGGGAACTGCGGGTAACGGACGAAGACGTTTTGGCCAGCCGCTACGCACTGATTGACGGTGTGCTCAGCGTCGCCGGTTTCGACTGGTACGAAGTCTCCAACTGGGCGCGCCCCGACGGCGAATGCCGCCACAACCTTGGCTATTGGCGCGACTACGACTGGTGGGGTGCAGGCCCCGGCGCCCACTCCCACCTCGGCGACCGACGTTTCTTCAACGTCAAGCACCCCGCCCGCTACACCCAACACTGCACAGCAGGGGCGTTGCCCATTGCCGAAGAAGAACACCTAAGCCCCCACGATAGGCACGTGGAAAAAGTGATGCTGGGGTTGAGGCTGCGCGAGGGAATTGCGCGTTCTTTGTTTGGCGCGGGTGCCGAGCGGGCGCTGCGGCACTACCAGGACCGAGGCTTGCTCACGCTTGACGACGACCGCGTCTACCTCACCGAATCCGGTCGCCTACTCGCTGACGGGATTATTGCCGATGTGTTGATTGCTGAGGAGGAATAGGGGGCTTTTGCGAAGCCGTGCGCTTGTTAAGTTTGTATATCCTCCGGCGCGAAAACAAGCATTTTTTGACCTAGCGGTATACAAACTTTACGCAAACGATTGCGGACGCGCGATGATCTATGAAAATGATCCGCTCTTTCTGAGGGGTAGCATAGTTACGCCGTTTAGTTGCATTGGGTACGTGAGGAAGGCAACTATGCTGACAAGTCAGCAACTATTATCGCTAACAGCGTAAATGATACAGCGGTCAATGGTTTACACATATGATGTGCTAAGTGGCTCCAGGAACTGTTAATGGGGGTATGTAGAGTTCGCGTGATTTTTTGGCCGACAACCTGTAGAAAATGACGTAGAAATTATTCTATTTATTCCTGCCTCGGGGGCATGTAGCACATAAAGGTGTTGCCAACAAAGCAGGACTGAGATTTTATATTTAAAAGGAAGCATCTACATTTTTCCAAGCCTTCGGTAAGGGGTTGTATATGAAGCGTCCATCTATCTGCGTGTTAGCACTTGCATCGGTTGTTATGCTTGCAACTGGATGCAGCTCAAATGACAACAATAATGCTGCGGAGTCCACATCAGAAGCGGCTAGTGACGTGACAACCACTACGTCAGCTACCAGTACAAATGCTTCCATCACCACAACTACTACTACAAAAGAAACTAGAAGTAGCTCGAGTACAGGCATTTCTACAACAAGTGTCGGCCCCTTGCCTTCTGGGAAGAAGTTGACTGCAGGTGACTTCTCGGACAAGCAAGGCGAGTGGAAAGATGGAAACTATAACGTTGCAGATCAGTCGGGGATAACTGGTTTTAGTGTTGATTTGGAAGCGTGTAAAGTTCCTCAAGGTGCTGGATTCGGCCAGGGTGGTCCCTACTATCCAGCAGTATTACGATTCAATCTCGGACATCGCTATACAACGCTCAAATTTAAGGTTGGTCAGCAGAATGAATCCAAGGATATAGGCCAGGCGGTGCTCATTCGTTCTACTGATGGCGAAAAGCAGTTCGGCGACATCACTCGGGTTGGCTTCGATGAGGTCAGTGACGTTGAGGTAGACGTTAAGGATAAGAACGTTATTTTCTTGCAATTCTACCTTGATGAAGGTGTGAAGAGCTGTGGGAATGACCCAGTAACTGCCGTTGTTTATGATGCGGTCCTTGAGTGATGATGAGCGGCGATAATGCAGGACGAAAGGAAACTCTGTTTTCAAAATTTGTAAAGCTTGTAGCGGCGCATAAGATACTTTTTTCCTTAGGTGGTTTGACGTTTAGTATTGTGGCCGTTACTGTAAATTTACTTGGTGATCATAACCAATTTTGCTTATTCTGTCATAATACCACTGAAAATAAGGAAACTTCCTGGGCTACGAGTAGATCCTATGACAATAACGCAACGAATATCCGTGATAATAAACCTCAAGAACCAAGACAGGATTCTGGGCAAATATGTTTATCATCGGATGTTCCCGTACCATGTGATACCTCACATAACGGTGAGATGATTGTCAACGCTTCTAGTTGTGACCCAGGCGTATTGGTTAATTACCTAGGTGGAATTGTCAAGGTTGATACCCCCATGCCAGGGATTTCTTACGAATCTACCCCCGATGGGTGTCGGGTTAAGTTTCCTTTTTCTTTGGAAGAATCTGTAGATGGAAAATGGCAGGATGCGTCTCGCCAGCTTCCTGAACTTCGTAGTTGCTTTAATCCTGACCGTGCGGATCAGTTTGTCAGCTGTGGTGAGCCGCATACAGGGGAGGTTGTATATCACCAGCCTGATGGTGACAGCACGCATTTATCATGCGACGCGAAGGCAGTGGACTACATGAAAACTGAAAAAGGAAAATGGGAAGATACTTTGGAAACTAAGGGAATTGAAGACAATGGTTCATGGATTTGTGTAGCAAAAACGCGAAACGATAATCTTCTGGATGGTACGCTTCGATCGCTTGGAACCCAGAAGATCAAGACAAAGCCACGTTAGTGAGTTTGTATTATCAGGATGAAAAGCCAAGCGATCGTATCCAAATGTGTGAACCACACCACATTAAAATTGCCCGTTGCAGCAGTGATGCTACACATTGCTTCTCGAGTTGATCGAGACGATATCATAATGGTCTACCGTCACGAGTGTATAGAACCTGAAGTTTGCAGCATAGATGGTAAAGTTTTCCTTCTCGAAAGCTAGTTGATGGTTATTCGCAGGTGGTATCGCCATCGGTGGTCGTTTGGCTGGATTTAGTTCTGTGTGCGGTCACGCTGTCGGCTCGCACAAGTGCACCCTTCAAACAGAGGATAATCACGCCTCCATTTTTCTGGTCTACCAGTATCTTGTGTAGGCTTGAAAAACTAGGAGCGGATGACTTCTACAGCTTCGCAGCTGGTAACGGCAGAAGACGCTTAAGTCAGCGGCAGTGGGCGACGGCACTGTGGGTTTTACGGTTCCAACGCAGGCACAGTAAGCTAGCATTCGGAAAAGGGTGTGTTGGGCTGGAGTGTCAGTTGGTGGATGCCTCAAAAATAGAAGCTGTAGAGGGCCTTTTGAGTTGGTGCGCGCTGTAGGATCTCGGTTGCTGTGCAGACAAGAGAATGGTGCAAGAAGGTTTAGCTAATGGTTATCAAGTACGTTGATATTTTAGACCCTAAATATATGGGGTCTCCCTGTGATGAAGCTCGTATCGCTGAGATTGAGAAAAATCTTCAGCGTAAGCTTCCTGAGTCGTATGCAAAGTTCATCATGGAAACTGGTGGGGGATATCCAAACTCTACTCACGATCTGCTTCCTGGTGATTATCTTTGGTCAGAGGCTGGTGGTGCTACCATTGAGAAAATCTATGGCAACGGTATTTTGTCTAACGGTGATCACAATTCTATTGATCATCCAGAACATGGTGCTGATTGTATAGCTAGAATTTGGGAGTATCCTGATGAAGCGCTGTTGTTTGCTATTGGCAGTGGAGGGCCGCATGTTGTCTTCATGATCAATTATGATCTTGAAGAGTATCCATTACATTCTATTCTGTGTATCAATGATGAGATGGATATTGGGTTAGCAGCCAATTCTTTTGAAGAGTTTGTGGCTAACTTGACTGAGTGGGTGGATGAGGACGAGGATCTGGAATGACATGTTTTAGGTGTGCGGGACTATCAACCGCACACCTAACCCTTAAAGTCAATAGTCACCTGGTACATTCCGCGCATGAGTTTGATCATGAACATGCCGAAGCGGAATGTGAAGAGGGGGAGTTGTCGCCGGAGGCTGCGTGGGAAGTAGTCGAGGAAGTTGAAGGTGACGCGGACGTCGGCAATGTTGTCGCTCCAGGTGCGGGGCGTGTAGGGGTCTTTGAGCTTGAATGGCATGGGCGTAGGTGTGCCGTTTTTAGCAACCATGCGTTCGCTGCGCTCGGTCATGGAGGGGCTTTCGGCGTCGTAGGTGAGGCGGCCGCCGGGGAAACGTTCGGCCATGGCCGTGACAAGCTTGCGAACGTCGTCTATTTCGAGGTAGAAGAACACGCCTGCAGCGACGGCAATGACCCCACGGCTGGCATCAACGTGGTCAAGCCATTCCAAGTCGGTGGCGGAGTAGGGGAGGTCTTTTTCGTTCTCAGCGCGGGGGATCCAGCGTGCGCGCATGTCTATGACGTCGGGAAAGTCGAGGTTGTAGATTGTGCAGTCGTAGCCGCCCAGGTCTTGGGCGAGGCTGTCTAGGCCGCAGCCGATGTTCACCACAGCGGCACCGGGGTGTTCGTCAAGGTAGCGGATAATTTCTAGCACGCTAATGCGGTGTCTCAGCCCGTAGATGATGGTGGGGAATCCCTCCATCGCCTTCGCAGTGGTTCCTTCTTTGCGGGCTATTTCTTCGGCTTGCCGCGCCCAGGGGTCGGGGAAAAGGTCAGGCCATTGGCGGGAGGCGAGTGCACGACCGAGTAGTGGGTAGAAAAGTGTCTGCGATACGTTATCCATGTCTGTAGGTTAGGGGACACTTGGTTGGCATACTAGAGGGTGTGACTCGGTAGACTGTCCCCAGAACCAGACCCAGACCCGCAACCAGAACCAACACCTACTAAAAAGACACCTACTAAAAAGCCAGCACCACCCAAGAACCCAACAAACCACAAGGAGTGCCTGCTATGTCTAGTGCTACGCAGCGTCGTCGCCATGAGGTTTTGCGTGCGATTGTGGCGGATTACATTGCCTCGCAGGAGCCGGTGGGGTCGAAAACGTTGGTAGATCGCCACAGCCTGGGCGTGAGTTCGGCGACAATCCGTAATGATATGGCTGCGCTGGAGTCGGAGGGCTATATCGAGCAGCAGCACGCCAGTTCGGGTCGGATTCCCACGCAGAAGGGGTATCGCCTGTTTGTGGATTCCATCAACGAGGTAAAGCCCCTATCCCAGGCGGAGCACGCGGCGATTTCTAGGTTCTTGAACGAGGGCGTGGACGTGGAGGATGTGCTGCGCCGTTCGGTGCAGTTACTGAGCCAGCTGACTCGCCAGGCGGCGGTGGTGCAGTTGCCTACGTTGAAGGTGTCGCGAGTGCGGCATTGTGAGGTGGTCACTATTTCCGCACTCAGGCTTTTGCTTGTGTTGATCACGGACACAGGCCGGGTGGAGCAGCGCAATGTGGAGCTGGGTGCCGCGGTGTCAATGGAGCAGGCTGCCCGGTTGAAGGAGGTGCTGAATCAGGCGCTGGTGGGTAAAACCCTGTCGGATGCGAGTGTGTCTTTGGCGGATCTCGCCAGCAACGCCCCAGAGGATATTCGGGATGCCGTGATTCGCTCATCAACAGTGCTCACTGAAACGCTGGTGGAGGCCCCGAGTGATCGCCTGATTTTGGCGGGGGCGTCGAATCTGAGCCGCATGAGCGGGGATCTCCCTGCGGTCCTGGAGGCTCTGGAGGAGCAGGTGGTGGTGCTGAAACTGCTGTCTACTGCCCGGGATTTGGGTGAGGTGCAGGTGAGCATCGGCGAGGAGAACGAGGACGAGGATTTGTACACCACCTCGATTGTCACCACTGGCTACGGTGCGACGGGGGCCACGTTCGGCGGGCTGGGTGTGGTGGGCCCCACGTACATGGATTATTTGGGAACAATGTCTAAAGTGTCAGCTGTTGCACACTATGTCAGCCGGGTACTCGCTGGGCAGTAAACCACTCCCGTGCAGTACACTGTGGTGACGTTATTTTAAGAACCAACAAAATAAAAGGAAGTTTGTTTTCACTGTGGCTCGTGACTATTACGGCATTCTCGGAGTTGACCGTTCGGCTTCGGACGCTGAGATTAAAAAGGCGTACCGCTCGCTGGCCCGCAAGTACCACCCGGATGTGAATGGCACGGAGGAAGCCGCAACGAAATTCCGGGAAATTTCGATTGCGCAGGAAGTTCTGCTGGACCCTGAGAAGCGACGCATCGTGGACATGGGCGGCGACCCGTTGGAGCAGGCTGCGGCTCCGGGCGGCGGTTTCGGTGGTTTCGGCGGCGGCCTGGGCGACATTTTCGAGGCGTTCTTCGGGGCTGCTGCGGGCGGCCGTGGCCCGCGTTCCCGCGTCCAGCCGGGTAACGACGCCCTGCTGCGCACCACCATCACCCTCGGTGAGGCGTACAGCGGCGTGAAGAAGGACATCACGGTGGATACCGCCGTCCTGTGTGATCACTGCTCGGGCACCGGCTCGGAGTCGAAAGCCAAACCCGTTCCGTGTGACAGCTGCCAGGGCACCGGCGAAATCCAGGAAATGCAGCGTTCCTTCCTAGGTAATGTCATGACGTCCCGGCCCTGTCCCACGTGCCAGGGCTTCGGCGAGCGCATCACAGACCCCTGCCACAAGTGTGGCGGTGACGGTCGCATGCGGGCGCGCCGCGATCTGGTGGTGAATGTTCCCGCCGGTATCAATGACGGCATGCGCATCCGCATGGCGGGTCAGGGCGAGGTCGGCGCTGGTGGAGGCCCCGCTGGCGACCTGTATGTTGAGGTGTCCATGGAACCCCACCCGGTGTTCCGCCGCGACGGTGACGACCTACACATGACGCTCACCGTCCCCATGGTGGACGCCGCCTTGGGTACCGATATTGAGGTGGAGGCTTTGAGCGGCGAGCAGTTGACGGTGCATGTCGCGCCGGGTTCGCAGCCCTCGGATCAGATTCACCTGCCGGGCGCGGGTATGCCGAAGCTGCGCGCCGATGGCACGGGCGATGTGATCGCGCATGTGGAGGTGACGGTTCCCAAGGAGCTGGATTCGGAATCCCGCAAGCTTCTGGAGCAGCTGCGCGCGCACCGCGAAGAAACGTCTGAGGTGCGCCTGGCGGCTGCGGAGCAGGAGAATCTGTTCTCCCGCCTGCGCAACAGGTTCCGCAGGTAGTATGTCGCTTCCGGTTTTTCTTTTCGATGCCCCGATTCCCTCCGACGGCACGCAGATAGAGCTGACCGGACCGGAGGCACGCCACGCGGTGACGGTTACCCGCTTGCGCGTCGGCGAGCGCATCATGCTTGTCGACGGCCGTGGCACCACCGCCGAGGTGCTGGTCACCGCTGTCAGTGGCAAGGATCGGTTGGTGGGGGACGTCGAGAAGCGGACGCAGGTGCCGCAGCCTACGCCACAGGCGATTGTGGTGCAGGCGTTGCCGAAGTCGGAGCGTTCGGAGTTGGCGGTGGATTTGGCCACCCAGGCCGGGGCGGATGTGATTGTGCCGTGGCAGGCGTCGCGGTGCGTGGCCAAGTGGCAGGGGGCGAAGCGCGAGAAGGGCGTGGCTAAATGGCGTGCGATGGCGGTGTCGGCGGCGAAGCAGTCGCGACGCAGCTGGGTTCCCGAAGTGCGGGACGTGCAGGACACTGCGGGTATCGCAGCGCTGATTCGTGAGGTCGTGGCCGACGGCGGCCTGGCGTTGCTGCTGCATGAGGATGCCACAGCGTCGTTTAGCAGCATCGATTTTTCCACCTGCCCGCAGGTGTTGTTCGTGGTCGGACCAGAGGGCGGGCTTGCCCCGGACGAGGTGGCGGAGTTCATCCACGCGGGGGCACAGGCGGTGCTGCTCGGGCCGGAAGTGTTGCGCACGGCGAGCGCGGCGATGGTGGCGTTGGCGGCCCTAGGGGTGTGCTCGGGGCGCTGGTAGAGTAGCTGCGGAGGTATTTTCTTGGCCATTTATAGCAAGTCGGACATCATGACCCAGACCTACGAGCTGGAGCCAGCGGTGGCGCAAACCGTGTTGGGCACACATGATGACAATTTAAAAGTGTTGGAAAACCAGCTGGCTGCGGATATTTTCGTGCGCGGCACCGCCGTGACCCTGACCGGTCCGACGCATGAGATTGCGCGCGCCCGCAAGGTGCTGGATGAGCTGCAGGCCATAGCGCGGCGCGGGCATGTGATCAGCCCCGAATCGGTGAAGCAGGCCGTGGCTATTGTGACGGTGGAGGCACCTTTGTCAGTCTCAAAGGCTCTGGCGGAGAACATCATTACCCGGCGCGGCAAGGCGATCCGCCCGAAAACCCTGGGGCAGAAGGAATACGTGGATGCCATTGACCAGAACACCATTGTGTTTGGTCTGGGTCCTGCGGGTACTGGTAAAACGTATTTGGCCATGGCTAAGGCCGTGCAGGCGCTGCACGCCAAGCAGGTCAGCCGCATTATTTTGACGCGCCCGGCGGTGGAGGCGGGGGAGAAGCTGGGCTTTCTGCCGGGCACGTTGAATGAGAAGATTGACCCGTATTTGCGGCCGCTGCATGATGCGTTGCGGGACATGGTGGAGCCGGAGATGATTCCGAAGCTGATGGAGGCCGGGATTGTCGAGGTGGCACCGCTGGCGTACATGCGTGGGCGGACGCTCAATGATGCGTTTGTGATCCTGGACGAGGCGCAAAACACCACCCCGGCGCAGATGAAGATGTTTTTGACGCGACTGGGTTTCGGCTCGAAGATGGTGGTCACGGGCGATATTACTCAGGTGGATTTGCCGGGTGGGCAGAAGTCCGGGCTGCGGCTGGTGCGTCATATTCTGCGCGGCGTGGATGATGTGCATTTCTCGGAGCTGGGCAGTGATGACGTGGTGCGCCACCAGCTGGTCAGTGCGATTGTGGATGCCTACGACGATTATGAGACGGCCCAGATTGCTAAGCAGGAGCGGGCTGAACAGGGCAAACGAGCCCAGCGGGAGGAGCGCGAATGAGCATTGAGGTGTTTAACGAGTCCGGGTATTCCTATACACCCAGCGAGCGGGAGGCTGAGGTTTTGGAGGATTCCGCCGATGTGGGCGTGAACGAGGAAGCTCTGGTTGATGTGGCGTCCTTTGCCTTGAAGTGCATGGATGTGCACCCGGATGCGGAGTTGTCCATTCACATTGTGGATTTGGATACCATCGCTGATCTCCATGTTCGTTGGTTGGATTTGGAGGGGCCGACGGATGTGATGAGTTTCCCCATGGATGAGTTGGCACCCGGGTCGGGGCGTCCTGATGCGCCAGATCCGGGGCCGTCGATGCTGGGTGATATTGTGCTGTGCCCTGATTTTGCGGACAGGCAGGCCCGGAAGGCGGGCCATGGCCTGGGCCACGAGTTGGCGCTGTTGACGGTGCACGGCTGTTTGCATCTGCTGGGCTACGATCACATCACTCCCGCCGAGGAGAAGGAGATGTTTTCCCTGCAGAATGAGATTCTGGCGGACTGGTATGACGATCTTGCCGCGCGCGGGGTGGTGTATCAGCCGAAGCCGATGAATCCGGGTGCGTTTCCAACTGCGGCGGAGCGCGAGCAGCTGGACCGGGACATGCAAGAAGACTCGAAGACCAATCCAGGCACCGATGCCCCAGGAGCTGACGGGCGCTAGATGGAATCCTTTGTGATGGGCGTTGGCGCCGTGGCGGCGCTGTTGTCCGCTGGCGTGTTGAATGCCGTGGAGACAGCCGTGGCCATGATTTCCCGCGCCCAGGTGGAGGAGGACGCGAAGGAAAATGTGCCGGGCGCGCAGCGCCTGCTGGCGGTGTTGGACCGCAAGTCGGAGCACATTAACTTGTTGGTGCTGCTCAGCCGCTTGTTGGATGTGACGGCGGCGGTGTTGACGGGCGCGTTGGCCCTGCAGTTGATTTCGTCCAGGCTGTGGGCGATGGTTGCGGCGATCGCGGGGGTGACGCTGGTGATGTACACAATCATCGGCATTTCCTCACGCACGCTGGCCCGCCGGAACCCCTATGTGGTGGCCAGGAATTCAGCGTTGGCGTTGTCCACAGTGGCGTGGCTGTTGGGCCCGGCGGCGAATGCCCTGGTGTGGGTGGGTAATAAGCTGGTTCCGGGCGAGCCGTTTCAGGGCGGCCCGTACACCTCTGAGGTGGCGCTGCTGGAGATGGTGGATTTTGCCCAGGAGCGCGGTGTGGTGGAGGTGGATGAGCGCCGGATGATCCAGTCAATCCTTGATTTGAGTGACACGACGGCGCGCTCGGTGATGGTGCCGCGCCCGGAGATGGTGTGGATTGAGGCGGATAAAACCGCTGGCCAGGCCACGGCGTTGTGTGTGCGCTCGGGGCATTCCCGCATTCCGGTGGTGGGGGAGAATGTGGATGACATTGTGGGGGTGGTGTACTTGAAGGATGTGGTGCAAAAGACGTATCACAAGACGGATGCTGGTCGTGGGGTGTCCGTGTCGGAAGTGATGCGGCCTGCCACGTTTGTGCCGGATTCGAAGAAGCTTGATGATCTGCTGGAGCAGATGCAGCGTGAGCGTTTCCACATTGCGATGCTGGTGGATGAGTACGGCGGCATCGCCGGGCTTATTTCCATTGAGGATATTTTGGAGGAAATCGTTGGTGAGATCGCCGACGAGTATGACGACGCGGAGGTCGCACCGATTGAGCAGATCGGCCCCCGAACTTTCCGTGTGGTCTCGCGCTTAAGCTTGGATGACCTGCACGATCTGGTGGATGAGACGCTGGATGAGGATCTGGTGTTCAGCGACGAAACCCTGGATCAGGTGGACACCGTCGGCGGCCTGTTGGCGTATGCCCTGGGCAGGGTTCCGCTGCCGGGGGTGACGGTGGAGCATTCGGGCCTGCGCTTGACGGCGGAGGGTCGGCGTGACCGTCGCGGCCGTATGCGGGTAACCTCAGTGCTTATCGACGTCCAGCAGCCCGCCGATCCACTCGAACACTAAAGGAGTCCCCATGTTTTCTGACACCCCGGAGGGTTTCAGGTCAGGTTTTGTCAGTTTTGTTGGCCGCCCCAACACCGGCAAGTCAACGCTGACGAATGCGCTGGTGGGGCAGAAGATCGCCATTACGGCCGACCAGCCGGAAACCACCCGCCACCCCATCCGGGGCATCGTGCACCGCGAGGATGCGCAGGTGATCGTGGTGGATACCCCCGGCCTGCACCGTCCCCGCACGCTGCTGGGTGAACGCCTGAACGAGGTGGTCAAAGACACCTACGCCGATGTGGACGTGATCGGGGTGACGGTTCCTGCTGATGAGAAGATCGGCCCCGGCGACCGTTGGATTGTGGAGGCCGTGCGCCGGGTCGCGCCCAAGACCACGCTGCTGGGTGTGGTGACCAAGGTGGATAAAGTGTCGCGTGATCGGGTGGCGGAGCAGCTGATGGCGGTGCACGAACTGCTGGGCGGGGAATGTGAGGTGGTTCCCGTTTCAGCGGTGAGCGGGGAACAGGTGGATGTACTGCTGGATGTGATTGTGTCGCTGCTGCCGGAGGGGCCGAAGTTCTACCCGGATGATCACGTCACGGATGACGATGTGAATACCCGCATGGCGGAGCTGATCCGCGAGGCCGCGCTGTCGGGCCTGAAGCACGAGCTGCCACACTCGGTGGCGGTGGAGATTGACGAGGTGCTGCCTGACCAGGACCGCGAAGGCGTGCTGAATGTGCATGCGGTGCTGTACGTGGAGCGCCCCGGCCAGAAGAGCATCATCGCGGGTAAAGACGGCCGTCGGCTCAGCGGCATCGTGCACCGCGCCCGCCTGGAGATTATTAAGCTGCTGAACCAAAACATTTACCTGGACCTGCGCATTAAAGTGCTGAAAAACTGGCAGTCCGACCCGAAGGCGTTGGGACGTCTGGGTTTCTAAGTGGCTAGGGAGAATTACCGGGAACGCGCCGTGGTGGTGCGCTCCTACGATTTCGCGGAGGCCGACCGCATTGTTGTGCTGCTCACCCGAGGCCACGGTCTGGTGCGCGGCGTGGCAAAGGGGGTTCGGCGTTCCAAAAGCAGGTTTGGCTCCCGCGTGCAGTTGTTTGTGGAGTTGGATGTGCTGCTCTACCCAGGTCGCGCGCTTGCGAACATCACCGCCGCCGATACCGTCTCCTACTTCGGGGCCGGCATCATTGAGGATTATTCGCGCTACACCACCGCCTGCGCCGCTCTGGAGGCTGCCGAACGCCTGGCCGTCGCGGAAAACGGCGAAGACCCGTTTCTTTACGACGCCCTGCTCACCACCCTCCGTCGCATCCAACAGCACCCAGACCCCACCCTGGTATTGGATGCTTTCTTACTGCAGGCCATGGACCACGCTGGCTGGGCACCCAGCTTGTTCAACTGCGCGCAGTGTGGCAAACCAGGCCCGCATCGCGCTTTCCACCCGGAGGCTGGGGGAGCGGTCTGCACGGAATGCCGTCCGCCGGGATCCGCCACCCCGCCCCCGGAGGCGCTGCGGGTGATGTGGTGGTTGGCGCACAACCAGTGGCGGGCTGTGGACGCCGCGCGGGAGGCGTCGATAAGCGCGGGCGATGGTTTTTTCGATGACGTGTCACATCACGTACACCAGATGACCCGGGCGCATGTGCAATGGCACATGGAGCGTAAAGTGCAGGCTCTGGATTTTGTCGACGGTGGTGGCACAATAGGGGGGTGACTGTCTTCTCAACCACCCCTGCGGTGCCCGACGAGTTTCTGCCCACGCACGTCGCCCTGGTCATGGACGGCAACGGCCGGTGGGCGCAGGAACGCGGGCTGCCGCGCACGGAAGGACACAAACGCGGCGAGGCGGTGCTGCTCAGCATTGTCGACGCCTGCCTCGAACTCGGCATCCCCTACCTCTCCGCCTACGCCTTCTCCACGGAAAACTGGCGGCGCAGCGTGGGGGAGGTGCGCTTCCTCATGGGGTTCAACCGCGACGTGCTGCGGCGCCAACGTGACGGCCTGCACGATAAAGGCGTGCGTATCCGCTGGGTGGGGCGTCGCCCGCGCCTCTGGCGTAGCGTAATCCGCGAGCTGGAGACCGCCGAGGAACTCACCAAAGACAACACCGCCATGACGCTCGCCATGTGCGTCAACTACGGTGGCCGCGCCGAAATTGTCGACGCCGCCCGCAGCATCGCCGCCCTCGCCGCCGAGGGGAAACTCCGGCCCGAGGACATCAACGAAAAAAACTTCGCTGATTTTCTCGACGAGCCCGACATGCCCGACGTTGACCTGTTCCTGCGCCCCTCCGGCGAGAAACGCACCTCCAACTTCCTGCTCTGGCAATCGGCCTACGCCGAAATGGTGTACCAGGACAAACTCTTCCCCGACTTCACCCCCGACGACCTCTACGCCGCAGTGTTGGAATACGCGCGGCGCGACCGCCGATTCGGTGGGGTGAAATAGATGACAGCATCCTCCGCAGCAACGCCGACCACGCCAACCCGCAAGCAAATCAAACGCTGGCAGCGTTACCTGGCCAACGAACGCGCCGAAGCCGCCGTCTACCGGGAACTCGCCCTGAAAAAGCAGGGTGAGGAACGCGAAATTCTGCTGGGTATCGCCGAGGCCGAGGCTCGCCACGAAGAACATTGGCGAACCCTCCTTGGCGACCACGTGGGCATGCCGCGCAGGCCCGACTACTCCACCCTGCTCATGGGTTTTTTGGCCAAACGATTCGGCTCCGTGTTCACCCTGGCGCTGATGCAATCCGCCGAGGCGCGCACTCCCTACGAAAAAGACGACGACGCCACCGACCAGATGACCGCCGACGAGCGCATCCACGCCGAAGTAGTGCGCGGACTCGCTGCGAAAAGTCGGGAAAAAATGTCCGGCAATTTCCGCGCCGCCGTGTTCGGCGCCAACGACGGCCTGGTATCCAACCTGGCTCTGGTGCTCGGCGTGGTCGGATCGGGTGTAGACACCAGCTATGTGCTGCTCACCGGCATTTCCGGGCTGCTCGCCGGGGCGCTGTCCATGGGTGCTGGCGAATACGTGTCCGTGTGCTCCCAAAGGGAACTCCTCGAAGCCTCCGCGCCCAGCCCCGACACCGACGGAGCGCTGCCCAAACTGGACATCAATGCCAACGAACTCGCCCTGGTGTACCGCGCCCGCGGCATGGATCCCGACGCCGCCGAAGCACATGCTCGAAAGGTGCTGTCCAGTGTGCGGGGGTCGGGTGTTGGTTCTGGCTTGGGGGGTGTTTCAGGTGGTGCGCCGGTGGGGGCGGCCCCCCACGCAAACGCTGAAGTTGTGGGAAGTGGCTGGTCAGCGGCGCTATCCAGTTTCCTCTTCTTCGCCTCTGGGGCGCTGATTCCCATCCTGCCCTTCATTTTTGGTGCCAGCTCCATGGTGGCCGCTGTGCTGGCCTGCGTGCTCGTTGGTATTGCGCTGATGTGCACCGGCGGGATCGTAGGCGTGCTGTCGGGCACCTCGCCTGGGCTCCGGGCGCTGCGACAACTCGCGATTGGCCTGGGAGCCGCGGGGATTACCTATGGACTGGGCAACCTCTTCGGGGTGGCGCTGGGATAGTGGGATAGCCGTTCGGGTTGTGCAAAGTTTGTATACCTTCAGGTGCGGCAATGGGGTGTTTTCGGGCTTGAGCGTATACAAACTTTGCGTGGGGCTGGCGGCATGTTGGTGGACCTACATGACAAGCATGAAAGTTTGCTTATCTCCAGGCCGCACAACAGGGCAGTTTCGTGCCTGAGCATAAGCACACTTTCCAGTTGCTGATCACGCGATAGAGAAGGATGTAAAGATCCACATGGATGCTTAGCTGGTTAACCCGTCGTGTCGGCTGAGCATATCCCCATCTCGCGCCATTTCAGGAATTTTTTTTCCGAAAATAGCCATTCTTGGGTATTATGGAACCTGTGTTGCTCTCATTCACAGTCCGAAACTTCCGTAGCTTCGCAGATGAAGTGGAGCTGAGCCTAGCTTCTGCGGCGTTAAAAACCACCGTTCCACGTAAGGGGCAGACCTGGATTGATACCACTGAACGTGTGGCTGCAGTGTACGGTCCCAACGCCGCTGGGAAAACCACACTTCTTGATGCCATGTACGCGCTTTCAACAGCAGTGCGTACACCTGGTGATCGCAGCATCTATCAGCCAAGCTATTCTCGCCACAGCGATAAACCCACCACCGACTATGAGGTGGAGTTTGTTGCTGAAGAGGTGTTATTTCGTTATAGCGTCAGCGTGGCATCTTGGGGGATCGCTCGCGAAACGCTCACCTCGTATCCCAAAAGCGCGCCACGCGTGCTTTTTATGCGCGAACAGGATAGTCCCGATGCGGAGATGACCTTTGTGAAAGGTAAATCCCTTACTGGTCCAACTGCGGAAGTTAAGCGCATTACCACCAGCAAAATGCTATTTCTCGCTACTGCGCACCGGTATGGGCATTCCGCATTGGCGCCCATCGCGCGTGCACTTGTGGCGGGGATTGGGATAGAGCATATTTCCTTTAGGGAACGCCACGATGAGGAAGTGCTGAAGCGGGTCATGATGGAGATGATCGCCGGATCAGAAACCCAGATTGACCTAGTGAAAGCTTTGGTGAAGAGCGCTGATCTGGGCGTCGAACGTATTGAGGTGCGAGAAGAGAAAATCCCGGCAAAGGTGCAGGAGAGAGTGCGGAGAATCATGCAAGCGCTCACCGATGGTGACGAGGGCATGCCTGACGACGCCGTGCCACAACTTCGCGATGCCATCGTTTTTGTACACCGCGCTGAAGGTGGAGAAGAGTTTGAACTGTCAGTCAAACAGCAAAGTGCTGGCACTATTGTGTGGCTCACTACCGCGTGGCATGCACTCGATGCGTTGCGTAAGGGAGCGGTCCTCCTGGTTGACGAACTTGATGCAAGCTTGCACCCCGAATTGGTGCGCTACATAGTAGAGCTGTTCCTCAATCCGCAGCTCAATAGCCGTGGTGCGCAGCTCATTTTCACCACGCACGATGTCTCGCTGCTAGGAAATGCACCAACCAGACTTCTTGAACCCAGGAACGTCTGGTTTGTGGGTAAAAACGACTGTGGAGTAGCTGAACTTTACTCCCTGGACGATTTTGATAACCGCAAGGGCAATAACAGTGAACGTCGGTACATGGCTGGGCAGTTCGGAGCGGTGCCTGACATTGATGACAGTCTTCTTGTCACGTTCATTGCTGAGCAAGAGGGTAGTAGAAAATAAAATGGCCAGACGTCAGCGCTCCAGAAAAACCCGTCAACCTCGGCAAACCATCCTACTGGTAACTAACGGGCGGGTTACTGAAAAAACTTATCTTGAAGAACTCAAGAGGCGTGCTTGCCTGGACAACACTCACATCAAAGTGAAAATGATCAATGGTGAGCCAGAGACGCTTGTACGCGAGCTAGAGAACCCAAGGGGCGATACTTCAGGTTATTCAGAGGTATGGATTGTCGTTGATGAGGACGGGATGGACCGCTCAGGCTTTCTTGCTGCCTGCCAGGAAGCCTCGTCCTCGCAGCAGCCCTGGTATGGGATCGTATCTCGGCCTTGTTTTGAGGTGTGGCTCATTGCGCACTATGAACAAGTGCATCGGTACAGCTCCCAGCAGGATGCCCAACGGCATTTCCAGAGAGTCGCCAATACAGCGACGAAGGAACTTCCTCAAGATTTTCCCTACAACGAGGCAGTTGCAGCGATAGAACGATGCCACCTCCCAGGCATTGACGAGAATCCAGTCAACGAACTCCCTCCCTCACCTGGGACCGCGATGCCGCACCTGGTGCGTCGTTGCAATCCTGATGCTCGTTGAACAACGTTAGTGCAATTGTTTGCATGCAAGTTTGCTTATTCCCAAGCTCAAAAATCGCCGGTTTTCGTGCTTGGACATAAGCACATTGTGCAGGGCAGAACATTTTTACACCCTTCTCACGAAAACGGTGTAGTTATGTTCTGTGCTACTTCTGTGAACTGGGGTATTCCAGCAGGATCAGATCATAACTACACCAATTCCCACCCGAACGGTGTGATTACGGTAAAACCCAGGCCAGGAGTACCCGCCCAAACCCCAAAAACAACAACCTACCCCTCCACCGGCCGGCATTCATTGCAGAGCCCAAACACCTCGGCGGTGTGCCCGGTGAGGGTGAATCCGTGCTTGTGGGCTACTTCGCGGGCCCAGCGTTCGACGGGGCCGCCGTCGATTTCCACGGTGCGCCCGCATTCGGTGCACACAAGGTGATGGTGGTGGGTTTCCGTGGCGCATGCGCGGTAGAGGGATTCCCCACTGGACATGTGCAGCACGTCCACGGCATCAATGTCGGACAGGGACTGTAGTGTGCGGTACACGGTGGTCAGGCCGACTTTGTAATCGCGCCGGGTGAGTTCTTCGTGGATTTTTTTGGCTGAAGCGAAGTAGTCCATGTCGCGAAGGACGCTGACCACTGCGGTTCGTTGCCGGGTGTTGCGTGCACCGAGCTTGGGTACTGCCGTTTCGCTCTTAGTAACCATTCCAGATCCTTCTCACCACGATAAATAACCAACTCTTCAGGGCGCACAGCATGTGCAGGCCAGCACCTCAGTATCTGCACTTTATGTAGCATCATATCCATTAAAAAAAATTAATGGAAAGGTTTAAGGAACGCCCCAAGTGAACTGTGACGTTTCTTACCCGTGGACCTGCGCAATTGCCTCTCGGGCTGGTGGGCTACACTTGTGCAGAGGTATGTGCTCGTCAAGGTGCCGAGCATCACCGCAAGAGTAACGCAAGAGCAGCGCAAGATTTTGTTTGAGGAGTTTAAGTCTCGTGGCTAACCAATCCGTGATTGAGACCGTGGTGAACCTGTGTAAACGGCGTGGTTTGGTCTACCCCTGTGGTGAGATCTATGGCGGCACCCGTTCGGCCTGGGACTACGGCCCGCTCGGTGTGGAGTTGAAGGAGAACATCAAGAAGCAGTGGTGGCGTGCCATGGTCACGTCGCGGGCGGATGTGGTTGGCCTTGATTCTTCGGTGATTTTGCCTCGCCAGGTGTGGGTGAGTTCCGGCCACTTGGAGGTGTTTACGGACCCGCTGGTGGAGTCGCTGCACACGCACAAGCGGTACCGCGCTGATCATTTGCTGGAAGCGTATGAGGAGAAGCATGGCCACCCGCCGGCAAATGGTCTTGCGGACATCAACGACCCTGAGACGGGACAGCCAGGCAACTGGACGGAGCCGAAAGAGTTTTCCGGCATGCTGAAAACCTTCCTCGGCCCGGTGGATGATGAGGAGGGCCTGCATTATCTCCGCCCGGAGACGGCGCAGGGTATTTTCGTCAACTTCAAGAACGTGATGACCACGGCTCGCATGAAGCCGCCGTTTGGCATTGCGCAGATTGGCAAGTCTTTCCGCAACGAGATTACCCCGGGTAACTTCATTTTCCGCACCCGTGAGTTTGAGCAGATGGAAATGGAGTTTTTCGTCAAGCCCGGCACGGATGAGGAGTGGCACCAGTACTGGATTGACCAGCGCTTCAACTGGTACGTGGATTTGGGTATTAACCCGGATAATCTGCGTTTGTACGAGCACCCGCAGGAGAAGCTGTCGCACTACTCCAAGCGCACCGTGGATATTGAGTATGCCTTCCATTTTGCTAATGGCCAGTGGGGCGAGCTGGAGGGTATCGCTAACCGCACTGATTTTGATTTGTCCACCCACGCGAAGGGTTCGGGCGAGGATTTGTCGTATTTTGATCAGGATTCCAATGAGCGCTGGATTCCGTATGTGATTGAACCGGCTGCGGGCCTGGGTCGCTCCCTGATGGCGTTCCTGGTGGATGCCTACCATGAGGATGAAGCACCGAATGCGAAGGGGGGCGTCGATAAGCGTGTGGTGCTGAAGCTGGATCGCCGCCTGGCCCCGGTGAAGGTGGCCGTGCTGCCGCTGAGCAAGAAGGAAACGCTGACGCCGGTGGCGGAGAAAGTGGCGGCGGAGTTGCGACAATTCTGGAGTGTTGACTATGACACGTCGGGGGCGATTGGGCGTAGGTACCGTCGTCAGGATGAGATCGGCACCCCATTCTGTGTAACTGTGGACTTTGACACCCTCGAAGACAATGCCGTGACCGTACGCGAGCGCGATACTATGGCACAGGAACGTATTTCGCTGTCGGAGCTGCAGGCTTACCTCACGCAACGCCTGATCGGCTGCTAAAGAACCGGCTGCAAGAAAAGAAGGGGAATTGTCGCAATGGAGAACCTTGTGTGGGGTGCCCGTGACTCCCAAGGCAAAGTCACGTCCATGAAACTGCACCTGGGCGACCCGGAGGGGGAGGTCATCGCCACCTTCGTGTACGACACCTCCGCCTCACCCGACGTGCAATTCGCTACCCTTGAGGGCGACTCGCCGGAGAAAATCGACCTGGTGTTTAACGGCAAGGGTGGGGCGAAAGCGGACCGGCCGAACGGGGCGTCGTTTAGCGCGCACCCCAACAAGCAGCGCTTCAGCCGCTCCGACGAAATCATGCTTGACCTGGGGCAGCGCTCCCTGCGCATGGTGAACGAGGCGAAATCCGACTGGGTTATCGAGGACCAAGACGGCACCAAACTCGGCCAGTTCAGCGGTGCCAACCACGGCGTGCGGCACGTCATCGTAGAAATGGAGCCCGACGCCCAGCTCACGCCCGTCGAAGCCGCCTTTGTCGCCTGGATCGCGCGCCTCACGCTGGAGGAAAAACTGGTGAGCACCACCTGGGTTCTCACCATGACCCTGGCCGCCATGACCCCGTTTATCATCTGGTACTTCTTCATCTAAATGGACTCTCAGCAGTTGGTGTGGCGCGGAAACACGCTTCTCGACGCCACGACCGCCGCCGCAGGTGCACAGGGTTGCGGTGGTGATTCTGGTGATGCCGGGGCGCAGCTCGCGCACGTGCTTTCCGACGTGATCTACATCGGCGACGAGGAAAGCCTGCTCATTGAACGCCTCACCCGAACTGTGCGCTTCCGCTGCCGCGGTACCACGTCTGGTGGGGAGGTGTTCACCTTCACCCAACCCGGTTTCACGGTATCCACGCTGGTGGGGGACTGCGCAGGGCGAACCTACGAGCTGCGGCGAGTGTCGCCGTGGCGCAAGGGGAGGGTGATTATGCGTGGCGATGTGGAGGTGGGGGTTGTTGAGGCTGGTACTAGGGAGTTGGTTGTTTCTTTAGTGCAGTTGCCCGAGGGGGAGGGGTTGCCGCTGATAGACGTGGTGTTTTTGACCTGGTGCTGCGTGCTTGTGGATATGCCGCAGAGGGAGATGAGGGGGTAGGGGACTAATCCCCTGAACTTCTGTGAATTACTAGCTTGTTACTAGAATCTTTTTCATGGGTCTGACTTCTGGCACAAGTGCCACCACAAAGCCTGCTAGCCGTAAAGTGGCAGCCAGGTCATTTTCCAAAAAATGGGCTGGTCGCGGGTATGAAAAAGGTGACACTCCGTCTTTCTGGCTAGAACTACTCAGAGACGTTGTGGGTATGGAAGATGTGACCACGAATGTGCTCTTTGAACAGCGAACATCGCGGCGTGGATTTATTGATGTGACTATTGCCGATGCAAAGACCATCATTGAGCAAAAATCGCTTGGTGTTGACCTGGATAAGCCAGAAGAGCGCCAGGGAGTAATGGTTACTCCCTTCGAGCAGGCACGTAACTACGCCAACACGCTTCCGAACTCGCAGCGCCCCGATTACATTATTGTCTGCGACTTCAATATTTTCCGCATTCACAACTTGAACAAGGAAAATCCAGAATCCGACTACATTGAGTTCACCCTCGCGGAACTCCCTGATCAGCTGTATTTGCTCGATTTCCTTATTGACCCACAGCGCGCACGTATTAAGCGTGAGGAGAAAGTCTCCATCACGGCTGGTACTCTGATCGGTCGGCTGTACTCATTGTTGCGCCAACAGTACATTGACCCAGATTCGTCAGAGAGCCAGCATTCGCTCAATGTGTTGTGCGTTCGGCTTGTGTTCTGTCTTTTTGCCGAGGATGCAGAACTTTTTGAAAAGGACGCGTTCTACAACTATCTCAAAGACATTCCTGCTTCTCACATTCGGAGCGCGCTACAAGAACTCTTCCAGGCCCTCAACACGCCGGTTGATCAGCGTGATCCTTATAGCGCGCAAGATCTTCTTCGCTTCCCATACGTCAACGGTGGTTTGTTCGCGCAGGAAGAAGTAATCCCGCACTTTACCGATGAAATCAAGACCGTTTTGCTTGACGAGGTGAGCCAGAACACCAACTGGTCCTCAATCTCGCCCACGATCTTTGGCGGCGTATTTGAATCAACGCTGAACCCAGAAACCCGTGCTCATGGCGGCATGCACTACACGTCCCCAGATAACATCCACAAGGTCATTGACCCCCTTTTCTTGGACTCCCTCAAAGCAGAGTTGGAGGACATTCTGGAGGAACCAGGTATAACTAAGGCAAAACGCAAGCGGAACCTTAACCAGTTCCACGACAAGCTGGCTAGCCTCACGTTCTTTGATCCGGCGTGCGGTTCCGGCAACTTCCTCACTGAAACGTATATTTCTTTACGGCGCCTCGAAAACAAGGTTCTGTCTGTCTTGGCTGATGATCAGACCAGCCTTGGTTTTGATGATATTAACGCCTCACCACTCAAGATTTCCCTCGATCAGTTCTTTGGCCTGGAGATTAACGACTTCGCCGTCTCAGTGGCCTCCACCGCACTGTGGATTGCCCAACTGCAAGCAAACCGCGAGGCCGAAATGATCATCACCCGAAACATTGAGGACTTACCCCTCCACGATGCTGCGCACATTCACCAGGGCAACGCGCTACTGGAAGACTGGAATGATGTGCTTCCAGCGTCGCAGTGCTCCTATTTGATTGGAAACCCGCCGTTCCTGGGCTACTCCCGTCTAGGCAAGGAACAAAAAGAGGAAAGGCTGGCGATATTTGGTAAGCCTGGGGGAGTGCTTGACTACGTAGCATGCTGGTATCGCGTCGCAGCCAGCTACATGCAAGGAACGGCTGCTGAGGCTGCGTTTGTGTCCACTAACTCAATCTGCCAAGGGCAGCAAGTCACCCCGCTATGGAAACCCTTGTTTGACATGGGCATACATATCAACTTTGCCCACCGCACCTTCACCTGGTCGAACGAATCCGCCGACCAAGCCCATGTGTATTGCGTGGTTGTCGGCTTCTCCTACGTAGAGCGTGCCGAAAAGTTCGCGTGGAGCTACCCAAAGGGTGCTGTTGAGAAAGAGGAGGTCGAACAGCTTAACGGATACCTTGCTGATGCACCCAGTGTGTTCCTAGAGCGGAGATCAAAGCCGCTGTGTGACGTGCCGATGATGAATGCTGGCGGGAAACCCACCGAAGGTGGCTTCCTTCTAATGACACCTGAAGAACGAGATGAACTTGTTCATATCGAGCCAGAAGCCGAGCAATACATTCGTAAGTTCTCAATGGGTGAGGAATTCATTAAAGGCAAAGATCGCTATTGCCTCTGGCTTGTTGATTGTCCAGCGCAAAAAATTGCAAAAATGCCTGCTGTTCGCGAGCGAGTGCTTAAAGTTAAAGAAATGAGGGAGAAGTCTTCAAAGGCTGCTACTCGGAAGAAAGCAGAAATTCCTTGGCGTTTTGACGAAATTCGCTATACTGGCGAAGGAGTGTATATTGGAGTTCCCCCTGTTTCCTCTGGGCGTAGAAAATATATACCGATGGGCTTTGTGGATGATGGCATGATTCCGGGAAACCAGTTGTACTTTATCGCAACAGACTCGCGCTACGTATTTGGAATTATGTTATCGCAGTTCCATAACGCATGGATGAGGATAGTTGCGGGCCGATTGGAAATGCGGTATCGCTACGGCAATACCACTGTTTATAATAACTTTGTATGGCCTGATATAACTGAACCCCAGAAAAGGAAGATTGAGAAATGCGCCCAAGCTGTGCTTGATGCGCGCTCTCAATATGAAGGATCAACTCTTGCGGACCTATATGATCCTGACAATGAGTTTTTGTATCCATCTTTGGTTAAGGCTCATCAAGAACTTGATAAAGCTGTAGAAGCTGCATATGGAGTTGACTTTGGTGGAGATGAGCAGAAAATTGTTGCCCACCTTTTTGATCTCTACGCGCAGAAAAAGGCTGACTAGCCTTCATTTTGATATAAAGAGTTAACCATTTTTCAACTTCGGAGCTTGATTTCTGCATCTTGTAGATAAAGCCCCTATATATTTATAATTTTGATGCGGATTTTTTAGGTCTAGCGTCAATGGAAACAAATCGAATCTTTTGAGTATCTGTATTCAATTTATTAACCCTAACAGACAAGTCTTTTAGCTTACTCTCTGCGCTACGCTTGTCTCTATACCTAACGGCGATAAACCAACCTTCAATCGAACCATCAGACGCTAGATAACTAGGTAATTGACGTTCAAGTCCGTTCCAAAACCTCCCGTTATTTAGTTTCTTTACTTCAATAAGTAGCTTCCTTTTGCTACCGCTTGAAACCTTAAAGTCCACGGGGCCGCGACCAAGCTCAACCTCACGATCTAACTCCACATCATATTGGGCAAGATAGTGGCGAGCCATTCCTAAAAATGCCAGTTGAACCGCACTTTCCGGCTTTTCCGTTTCATCAGAATTCCAGAGAAGCTCCCAGCCTCGTTGCTCCTCAATAAATATCTTAAATTTATGTAAAATATCTTCAACAATAAGAGATAAATCTTCCTGAGTGGCAACTTTTTCTCGATCAAGTGGATTTTTTGAAGCAAAAATCACTGGTTGCCTATCAAACTGTATAACCCCCATCGGATCCCTGGTAAAGTTATATCCAGCTAAGTTATTTTCGCTGGCAACTTGATCTACCCATTCCCTTACTCTGCTTGCATTTTGCCTAGCAAGAGTTACGATTCTAGCTTTATTAACCTGCTGGCCAATTTTCAGATTAAGATCAGTGCGTAGATCATCATTCAAATTTGAATTAAACCAGCTGCCTGCGTTAAGGATGGGAAGATTATTTAAAAATTTTTCGGGCATCAAAATGATCGGAAAATCACTTTTCTTATTTATAGGAAGCTCGACCTCTTCACTGATCCAATTTTTTCTTTCTTTATTGAATCTTGCGTTTTTAACTTCTCTGCATTCCATTGGTATATTATGCCTCTTGCACACTTCTTGGGTGTAGGCTATAAAATGTGCCTTAAGGACATTGCAGGTGGCATCCGAAATTCGATCTGCCCCAAACCGTTCATTAAGAATTCCAAGTTCTTCTATATGAGAAGGATTTGTTAATCCTGCTTTGATGGCTACGTTAATACTTTCTAGCAACTTTTTAGCAAATCCGCGTCCAGAACCTGCGCCACGAGTTCCCGCTGCGGTGTAGCCTAGGCAAAATTCAGATGGTTCTGGAAAGGTCAGCATGCGAGCCGCTACTTTTGCACTATTCGATTCAAATGAATTGCTTTTCGCAACTAGCTCATAACATTGTGTAAAGTGCGCGATAAGTTCGCTGTGAGCGTCATGCCAACGTTGATTCGACATCAATAAAAGTAGTGGATCTATAAACAATGGTGTGTCAATGGAGAGGTCGGGGTCAAACCAGTCATCGTGCTGACCGCGCTGCACTTTAAACGCTTCCGAAAATCTCATCGCCGCCTTCTTGATTGATAATAGATGTATATCGTATGTATCTATTATAGACTACTCAAGTTTACTTTTATAACCGGACACCACTTGGAGTCGGCTAGCTAAAACAGGGGTGCTGACCTAGGGGCTGCCTAATGGTCTCATAGGTCTTCTAACTGTGTTGTCTTTGTTGTCAGCATGGTTAGCGACTGCTTCTTAATTGACTATCGCGCCGGCGTGGAAGGATTTACGCCCCATTTCCAGGGGCACCTCGCCCTTTGCTCCTAACTAACCAAAACTTTTGTACGGTCGGGTGCAAAAATAACATCAAACGGGGTTTCTCGGCAGGATTTCCAATCAAGGTCATAATGCAGTGATATCGGCACCACTATATTTTTGCGATTTTCGTGATCTTTCGGGCATAGACTTACATGCTTAAGTCCCTTGTGATGCTTTAAGCGCTGTGTTCCTGCCCAAATGTAGGCCATGACCTATAGAACCTCTAACCTAAGCCGTGAAAAGAGAAAGCTTACCAGCGGTTTTAGCAGTCCTACCCCCCTAAAACTTCCCCCCAGTAAACCCACCTCCGCTGCCACCACTTCCCCCAAAGCCGCCTCCACCAGAGAAGCCACCCCCACCGAAGCCTCCGCTAAACCCGCCCCCAAATCCACCGAATCCCCCTCCGAACCCGCCGCCGTAGCCACGGTGGCCGCCGTTCAGAATCTCATTCACCACCATGCCCGCAATAAACGACCCAGCGCCACCGGAGCCGGAACCACTACCGCGCTGGCGGTTTTGGTAGTCGCGAATGTCGTTTTCCGCGTAGTTCAGGGCGTTTTGCGCAGCCTGGGAGGCTGCTTGAGCATCAGCCACAGCAGCACCAGTATCACGCGTGCGCTGGTTTTGCGCGGAAGCGAAGCGTCGTTGTGCTTCGGCAAACTGGGTGCGCGCCGCCGATCCGATAACCCGCCCGCGCGTGGAAATCAGGTCCTCAGCAGCGGTAAGACGCGATTGCGCCGCCGCCATGGTGTTGTCCAGGATCTGCAGGCGTCGTTCTTGGCTGGCGGAGGATTCGCGCACGTTATCTAGCTGAACGTCCAACACGGCATCTGCATCAGCCAAAGCGGTGTAGGCCCCAAGCGGATCGTCCCCACCTTTATCCCGCGCCGTCGATAATGCGGCCTGGGCTGCAGTGACGGCGTCGTCGAGTGAGGCCCAGTCGGCCTGGGTTCCTTGTTCCTGCCCACGCGCCCGCAACGACCCAGCCTCAGCAATTTCTTGCTCCACCTCCGTGACCAGCGCGGACAGGTTGGATTGCGCCATGCGGATGTTTTCTTCCGCGTGTTCGATGCCCGCCAGCAGTTTGTCGGCTTCGTGGGTGGATTTTTCGGCGGCTTGGAGGGCTTCGACGAGTCCGCCTTGCTGACCTGCGGGCTGGGCGGCGAGTGCGCGGGCGTCGTTCAGCGCGGTGTCGGCGTGCTCCAAATGCTCCGAAGCCAACTGGGTGTTGTCGGCGATGCTGGTGAGCATGCTCGCCGGGTGCTCGCCCCGCAGGCGATCCAAGGTTTGCTCGGCCTGGGGGAGTCGTCCGCGTAGGTCAACCATGGTTTGGGTGAGCTTGGCCAGGTTGCTGTCGGCGTTGATCAGCACGTCGCGGAGTGCGGCAAAGTTCTCGGCCTCGGCGTCCAGGGCGTCGTCGGCCTGCCCGCAGCTGGACACAATGTCCACCAGCATGGCGCGGCGTTCGGCCTCGGATTCGGGAATGGTGTCGTCAAGTTGCGCGCGGATGCCGAAGGCGCGTTGCAGGGTAGTGGTGGAGTGGTTGAGGGCGCGCACGAAGCTGCGGGTGCGTTCCGCTCCGAATTCGGCTGTGGCCAGATCGAGTTCGGCGCGGGCCTTGCGTATCGATTCATCCGTGGACACCAGCTCCTCCTGCGAGAGCTTTTCCAGCACGTCAATCGGCAGCGCCATCAAACTACCAGTGTCTTTCGGGTTGATGGCCCGTGCATCAGCTGTCATTGAGGCGGTTTGCTTGGTGCGTTTGCGCCGGGAGTAGGCCGCCAGCCCGGCACCGGTTGCTACCACGGCAGCAGCCCCGCCGCCGAGCCACGCTGCATTATTCCCAGAAGAACTATTCGCTTCCCTCACCAGCGCCATTGCCGACCCGTAGTAGTCCGATTCCACGAGCTTGTTGTAGGCGGCTTTCTTCATGTCGTCGACGTCGCCGCTTTTCCAGTCCGCGCCGTAGGCCAGCCCGTAGTCCCGACTCTTCACTGCCACGCCGTATACCAGTACGTTACTGCCGTCGTTGAGCTGTTTCGCCTGCTTGGCCCATTCCTCGCCGCTCAGACCACCGAAATCCTCGGTGAATACCACGTAGATTTTGAGCTGCTTTTTCCGTTGCACGCCCTGGATTTCCTCGACCAGCTCGCCGCGCTCGGCTTCGCTCAGCACCCCGGCCTTGTCGGTCACCACGTCCGTGTAGGTGGTGGGGGCCTGCGCGACCGCCACCGGTTCAGCGATCCATGGCCCAACGGCAAGCGGCGCGCACGCGATAAGGGCACTGACAGCGACAAGACGAAGTCGGTTCATAACTGCCACATTATATCGTTGTTAGCATGAAGATTCTCCTGCTCGTGGTGTTCAGCTACCCCGCGCGCGTCCTCGGCTACTCCGCCCGCCGTGTCCGCAACGATCCCTCGCTTATCGACGCCCTGCTCATCCTCGGCACGGCACAATACAACGGCGTCCCATCGCGGCAATTTGCGGCGCGACTCGACCACGCAGCAGAAATCTGGCAACCAGGGCAGAGAGTATTCACCTGCGGCGGGAAACTCCCTGGCGATGCGTTTACTGAGGCGGCCGTCGGGAAGCGCTACCTGATAGAACGTGGCGTGCGGGAGGACGCCATCGTTGCGGTGGAGGAGGGGTCGGACAGCTGGGCGTCGATAAGCGCGGTGGCCCAACACAGCCCGGGGCGGGTGCTGGTGATTACCGACCCCAACCACAGCCTCCGCGCCACCAGCATCGCCCGTCGCCTGGGCCTGGACGCGCGGCCCTCGCCGACCCCCTACGCGCCGACCCGTAAAATAGGCAAGCGATGGCTATGGACAGTCCTGCACGAATGCTCCGGCCTGGTCGTCCTTGACCTCAGACTCATCAATGTGCGGTGGGCCGAATGGGCGGAAAACAAGCTCCGAACTCTCGCCGAAACCCTCCGGCCCTCCCGCAAAGCCCGCCACGACGTGCTCCGCAGAAAGGACACCTAAATGCGCCACTACACGGACAAAGACGTGGAGCGACGCTACCCCGAACCACTCAAACAAAGCCAACACGACAACCCCGATGGCCGGGGAGCCTTCAACCGCGACCGCGCCCGCGTCCTCCACTCCGCCGCTTTACGACGCCTCGCTGACAAAACCCAGGTCGTAGGCCCCCGCGACGGCGACACCCCCCGAACACGACTCACGCACTCCCTCGAAGTCGCCCAAATTGCGCGTGGCATTGGCAGCGGCATCGGGGTTGACCCCGACCTCGCCGAACTCGCGGCACTCAGCCATGACATCGGGCACCCGCCCTACGGGCACAACGGGGAAGTAGCCCTGAACACGCTTGCCGACCAATGCGGCGGCTTCGAAGGCAACGCCCAAACCCTGCGAATACTCAGCCGCCTCGAACCCAAAATCATCTCCGACGAGGGAGAATCCTTCGGGCTCAACCTCACCCGCGCCGCGCTCCGAGCAGCCAGCAAATATCCCTGGCCGAAAGTTGGTTCCGATGGGGTGGAGCGCACGAAATACGGGGCTTATGGTGAAGACCAGCACATACTTGATTGGATACTGGATGGTTCTTCGATGCCTGCGGGTGTCAGCGTGGAAGCCCAGGTCATGGATGCCTCCGACGACATTGCGTACTCCGTCCACGACGTCGAAGACGGCATACTTTCTGGGCGCGTCAGCCTCAGTGTGCTGTGGGATCTTGTCGAACTCGCCGCGCTCGCCGAAAAAGGGCAACGCGCCTTCGGCGGTTCTGCCGACCTGCTCGTCGAAGCCGCAGGACGACTCCGCCAACTTCCCGTTGTTGCGGCCGCCGCCGACTACGACGGCAGTTTCCGTTCACTCGCAGCGCTGAAAACCATGACGTCCGAGCTTGTTGGACGCTACGTTGGCGGAACCATCGCAGCGACCAAAGCCGCCGGTGGAGGTGGTTTGGTTGTCCCGGCTGAGGCCGCCGCAGAGGTGCAACTGCTCAAGACAATCGCAGTCCTCTACGTCATGGACAACCCGCTCCACCAAAAACGCCAAGACCGGCAACGCGACCGCATTTACCGAGTCTACGACTACCTCACGCTCGGCGCGCCGGGTTCGCTCGACCCCATGTTTAGCGACTGGTACATCTCCGCCGACACCGATGCGCAGCGCCAGCGCGTGATCATCGACCAAATCGCCTCCATGACGGAATCCCGCCTCGAAAGGCTCGCCCGCGACTGCGGCGACCTGCTGCTGGGGTAGGTGGTGTGTGTGAAGTTTGTATACGCTCCGGTCCGAAAAAGGGTGTTTTCGGACTTGACGGTATACACACTTTGCAGGGGTGGGCAGTTTGGTAGAGCGCAGCGGGGTATTGACTCCTCGTGATCTATCAAACTGCCGCTTTTTCCTGGTCAGCTGTGCATTTTGGTAGAGCATGGCGTTTGTGGCGGCCTTGAACAACGTTAGTGCAAACGTTTTCGTAGAAATAGGTCTATCGCCAGGTTCGAAAACGGGGTGTTTGTGTACCTGGGGATGGACCTATATGACAGGGGTGAAAGTTTGCTTATCTCCAGGTCGCAAAATGGGGTGTTTTCGAACTTGGACATAAGCACACTTTGCAAGGCGGGCATAAGTGCAGCAAAGTTCGGGGGATCGTCGCCCACCGCCATACGCCCACCCCTTGTGTGACATTGAAGGTAAGCCTACAATCATCACATAAGTGCACACTTACGCACATAAGCAATATAAACCGCATAACCGCACGAGCCGCGAAACCGAGGCGCAGATGACCACGCACACGCCACAATCACACACATCAAGTACCCAGACGCACACCTCACAAGAAACAAAAACTACCCTTCTCGCTCCGCTGAAAAACCCCATCTACCGGCGACTTTTCACCGCCCATGTGCTGGCGTTGACGGCGACGGGCCTATTAAACGTTGGTCTTGGGCTTCTCGCCTTCGATATAGCGGGCGACCGCGCGGGCACGGTGGTGTCAATGGCGCTCACGATCAAGATTCTGATTTATGTGTGCGCGGGCCCGTGGTTGTCGGCCTTTTTTGCTCGCTTCCCGGTGAAGGCTGTGCTGGTGGGCAGCGACGTCATTCGCATAGCGGTGGGGTGTAGTTTGCCGTTTATCACCTCGGAGGCGCAGGTGTACGTGGCAGTGGCGGTTCTGCAGATGGCTGCCGCGACGTTTACGCCCACGTTCCAGGCGCTGATTCCACGCATCATCAACAACCAAAATGAGTACACCTCGGCCTTGTCGCTGTCGCGCATTGCGTATGATCTTGAGCAGATTTTGAGTCCCGTGTTGGCCGCGATGCTGTTGTCGTTTGCGTCCCGTGGCCAGGTATTTGCCGTTGCGGCGGTGGGCTTCGTGGGGTCGGCGACGATGATCGCAGGCTCGAGGAGTCTGGGCGTCGATAAGCGGGAAAGTGTGTCGCGTCGTGTGCGGGAAGGCATGGTGATGATGCTGCGACTCCCAGAACTGCGTGGGGTGCTGGCGTTGAATCTTGCGCTGGCTGCGCCGACGGCGCTGGTGCTGGTGAACACGGTGGTGCTGGTGCGCGGGCAGCTGGGGCGTTCCGAGTCTGATGTGGCGGTGCTGCTCGGTGCGTGCGGAGCCGGGTCGATTGTGATGGCGCTGCTGATTCCGCACCTGCGTTTGCATGTGACGCTGTTCGGCGGCGCGGGCGGCGCTGTTGCGGGTTTGCTGGGGTTTTTCCTACTTATCGACGCCGCGCCCACCTGGCCCGTGTTCATCTCGCTGTGGTTTGTGCTGGGGATGTCGATGTCCGCACTCGCGACCCCGATGGGGCAGGTGATTCGCCGCAACGTGGCTGACGAGGAACTTGGATCAGTGTTCGCCGCGCAGTTTTCCCTCTCACACGCGTGCTACATGCTCACATATCCGCTGGCGGGATGGTGCGGCGCGGCGCTCGGGTTGGGGTGGACGTCGTTGCTGCTGGCGCTGATCGCAGGGTTCGCCCTGATCGCGGCGGCGAATGTGTGGCCGTCGGTGCATGTAGAGAAGGATGTATAGTTTTACATTATGAGCGCCCAGCCCCAGCCCACCGAACCGTCGTTCGTCCATGATATTGATGCGGAATCTGGGATTTTCGACTCCGCCACCGGCACGCTGAAACTCCTTGCAGAGCCGACGCGCCTGCATATCCTGTGGCTGCTGTCGGAACGGGAACGCAACGTCACCGAACTGGTGGAGGTCACTGGTGTGGCGCGCACCGTGGTCAGCCAGCATCTGGCCAAGCTGCGGCTCGGTGGCCTAGTGCAGACGCGCCGGGTGGGGCGTAGCGTCATCTACCGCGTTGACGACGGTCACCTCAACCGACTGGTGTTCGAATCACTCAACCACGCCGACCATCAAATGACCGGCGAGCCCGCGCACGAGTAGTCGGTGATGGAGAAGAAATGGGCCGAGGTGTCGGTATTCGCCTCGCTTATCGACGCCCGCCTCGGCAAATGGCTCACCACGCACCACGGCGTGGGCCTGACTGAATACTGGGCGCTGATGTACCTGGCGGAATCCCCGACGCGCGGACTGCGTGTTAACGACCTCGCCGCGAAAATCGGACTCAACCAAAGCTCCGTGACCAGGCTTTTGGGGAGGTTGGAGGCAAAAGGACTGTCCCTGCGGGACACCTGCCCCCACGACGGCCGGGGCGTTTTCGCCGTGATCACCGATAAGGGACAGCAATTGCTTGATTCCGCTAGTGAGGCGTTCGGGGCAGAGGTAGAGAGGCTTTTGGGAGGGGTGTCTGAGTCCGGCCCTGGGGAATGTCCTGGGTTGGATGGCGCACATATTCGGGAGGCGTTTATGCAGGTGGGGAAGAGGATTGTGTAGTTGAGGCGGGGTGTGTGAAGTTTGTATACGCTCCGGTCCGAAAAGGAGTGTTTTCGGGCTTGACGGTATACACACTTTGCGGGGGTGGGCAGTTTGACAGGGCGTGGTGCGCGGGAAAGTCTTGAACAACGTTAGTGCAAACTTTTGCGTAGAAATAGGTCTATCGCCAGGTCCGAAAATGGGCTGTTTGTGTACCTGGCGGTGGACCTATATGACAGGGGTGAAAGTTTGCTTATGTCCAGGTCGCAAAATGGGGTGTTTTTGAGCTTGAGCATAAGCACACTTTGCAGGACGGCTCATAGGCGCTCCGTTTGTTGCTTCAGTGGTGCGCTTTGTCGTGCGCGGTTCTGGCTTGTTGTGATTATCGCGGGAGTGGTGTGACTGAAGCTGGCGGATTGAGGCGAGGTGCACGTGCGCACGTATCTAGCTACAATATGTATGTACATACAATAACCGCAGGAAGGAAACCATGGACTTCGATGAGGTAATCGCAAAGCGCCGCTCAGCCAGGGATTTCACGGCTGAACCCATCAGCAAAGATGCGCTTATGGATATTGTGCGACAGGCGCAGCGCACGCCGTCGTGGGCAAACTCGCAACCGTGGAAGGTATACATCGCAACCGGAGAGACACTGACTGCCATCAAGCGTCAGCACGCGGAACTGTCTAGCAATGAGGAGCCTGGAGCATCGGAACTTCCGGTGCGCAGCCGCTCGGAATGGGGAACAGACCCGCAACATAATATGGCCGCCCTCATGCAAGACATTCAAAGCTATATGGGCGATGATCTGCCCGATTTCGCGTTGGCGCAGCAGCGTCTCTTCAATGCCGCCGCCCTGGTATACCTGACCATCCCGAATCAGATTATTCCTTGGTCGCTGTATGATCTCGGCGCGTTTTCGCAGTCGTTGCTGCTCAGCGCGGCAAACAAGGGGATTGGGTCAATTCCGGCGTATGAAATTGTCAAGTATCCGCAGGTGGTGCGGCCAATCATGGGAATTCCTGATGAAGAAGCACTGGTAGCTGGCATCGCCCTCGGATACCCAAGCCAGGACCGCATCAACAACTACATAAGCGGTCGCGCCGCAATGGATCAGATTCTGGTGATAAACGAGTAGTCACTTTTCTGCATCGGGGATTTCGCAGAAGCTTTCATAGTGGTCGTCGGTGTAGTACCACACGTCCGGGTCGGTGTCGCTGCCGCCGCCCACCACAATGCGACGCGCACCTCGGTGGCCGACGCCCGGGGTTTCCACCGTGTATTCGCGGTAGAAGTTGCTGTTCTTGCGGGGAAGTATGCGCTGGTAGTTGCCAAAATGACTGCCGTCTTCGTCGGGATGATCGAAGGGGCCGCCCGCGAGGATATCGTGGGCTACCTCGTCGGCTTCGGTGGGCAGGGAATTAAGTGGGCAACTCGGAAGGCCGGAACCTCCAGAACCGCCAGACTTCCCAGAACTAGAACCCCCAGAAGCGCGGGAGCTGGAAGGGGACGCTGATGTAGAGGGCGTCGATAAGCGCGCGGCGTTCGAGGCTGCGGACGTGGAGGAAGCGGCGGAAGTCCCGGAATCGTTGGAAACGTTGATCCCGGTCCACACGGCGATGGCGGCGCAGAGGAGGCCGATCACCTGCGCGGCCAGCGTTTTTTTCTTCATGTGGAACATCTTTTCATGCGAGCACTAAGGTAGGGAACATGGCCAAAGGACGCATCCCCGAAAGCGATATTGCTGCGATTCGCGAACGCACCCCGATCGAAGACATCGTGGGTGAGTATGTGCAGCTCAAGCCCGCTGGCGTGGATTCGTTGAAGGGGCTGTCCCCGTTTAAGGACGAGAAGACACCATCATTTCATGTGCGGCCCAACCGTGGCTACTTTCACTGCTTTTCCTCCGGGGAGGGCGGCGATGTGTTCAGTTTTTTGATGAAAATGGAGCATATTTCCTTCCCAGAGGCGGTGGAGATTTGCGCCGAGAAGATTGGCTACCGCATTAACTATGAAGGTGGGGGACCGGGCCGCAGGGAGGAACCCGGAACCAGGCAGCGGCTGGTTGCCGCGAATAAGGCCGCCCACGAGTTTTTCCGTGCGCAGCTGGAAACCCCGGAGGCTGAGGCTGCGCGGAACTTCCTCACTGAGCGTGGTTTTTCGGCCGATCATGCACATCAGTTCGGTTGCGGTTATGCGCCCGAGGGGTGGGACACTCTGACCAAACACCTGCTGCGTAAGGGATTCAGCTACGAGGAACTTAATGCGGCGGGGTTGGCAAAAATGGGTCGTCGCGGGCCCATCGACCAGTTTCATCGGCGTCTGCTGTGGCCCATCAAAAATCTCGCGGGTGATGTGATTGGGTTCGGCGCGCGAAAGCTTTTTGATGACGACAACATGGGCAAATACATGAACACGCCCGATACGCTGCTGTATAAAAAGTCGAAAGTGCTGTTCGGGTTGGACCGTGCCAAAAAGGACATCGCCGCTGGTCATCAGGCTGTGGTGGTGGAGGGGTACACCGACGTCATGGCCATGCATGCCGCCGGGGTGACCACCGCCGTCGCCGCCTGTGGAACCGCCTTCGGTGAGGAGCACCTGCAGCTTCTGCGCAGGCTTATGCTCGACGACAACTACTTCCGCGGCGAACTCATCTACACCTTCGACGGTGACGAGGCTGGTCAAAAAGCCGCCATGCGCGCCTTTGATGGCGATCAGCAGTTCACCGGCCAGTCCTACGTGTCCGTCGCCCCCGCAGGCATGGACCCCTGCGACCTGCGTCTTGCGCATGGCGATGCCGCCGTCCGCGACCTCGTCGCTCGTCGCGTGCCCATGTTCGAATTTGTTGTTCGCGCCATGATCGCCGACTTCCCCCTCGACTCCGTGGAGGGCCGCCTCCAGGCGCTGCGCCGCGCCGTGCCCATCGTCGCTGACATCCACGACCAGACCCTCCGCAACGAGTACGCCCGCCAGCTCGCCGGATGGATTGGGTGGGCCGACCCCGCCGAGGTGCTTGCTCAGGTTCGCACCGCTTCTCGACGCCCGCGTACGCAACAGCAACCACGTCGTGCCCGGCGTTTCTATAGTGCTGCTAGCGCGGGTGGCGGTATGGGCGCTGGCGGTACTGGCGTGAATCCTGATGCGACTCTTGTGCTGCCCGACCGCCGTAATCCTCGGCTCTGGCCAGAGCGCGAAAGCCTCAAAATCGCGCTACAGTACCCCGACATCGCAGGCTCCTACTTTGACGGACTCGCCGATGATTGCTTTACGCACCCCGCCTACAACGCCGTGCGTGTCGCCATCGCCGCCGCAGGAGGGTGTGACAACGCTAATGAAGGTGTCGACTGGATTAGTAGCGTGGCCGGTGAACTACCCGACCTTGTGGGGCGCTCCCTGGTCTCCGAACTAGCCGTGGAAGACATTCACTGCGAACTTGAGGATCTCCCGCGTTACGCCGACAGTGTGCTCTCTCGGCTTCAGGAAGTCCGTGTGGGCAACCACATCGCCCAGCTCAAAGGACAACTCCAGCGCATGCGCCCCTCCGACGACGAAACCACCTACAACTCCCTGTTTGCCGACCTTGTTGCCTTGGAAGCCGCGCGCCGCGAGCTTCTTGACCGGGCGTTTAAGGGGTAAGCGCTGTATGAGGAGGATGTGACGGGCTAGTCCTCATCCGGTTCCAGCACCGTTGAACCGTCCACACGGTTCAAATTCTTCACTTCCTTCATGCGCGGCTGCGGGTCTAACTTATTGGCAATCGCCTTGCGAGTAGCCTGAAATGCCGCCTGGGAAGCCTTCGAATGCACCGCCAAGTTGTAGCCCTTCTTGATCTGCTCAAAACGCCTCCGGCCTGCCTTCGTACCCAGCACATAACCAGCGGCAGCACCTACAACAAATTGGATCATGGGACTTCTTTCGCTTCCTAACGCGTAACCTAGCACCCGCTACTTTACCGAAATGCACGGCACTGTGCGGGGTGTCGATAAGCGGTTTAAGTGCGGTAGACGTAGTCCTGCAGGTGAGAGGGAAGCTGTTCGCGTTGCCAGGCCAGCTCCTCCGACGGATCGGCCAATGCCTGGCGCGTGTACCGCGCAAGATTGCGGGCGTGACCACCCATGTGCGCAATGGCAATCGCCTGACCGCAAGCCTGTGCAACAGCTTTAGCCTGGGCGTTTGTGCAATCGCGTGCTGCGGCGTGGCAACCGAACGCGAGGGTGCGCATCTGGCCAACCGAAAACGTGTTGTCTTGGAACTTTTCGACTGCGGCAAGAGCTTCATCGAGGCGTTGGTCAGCAGGACGGTGCTGGTGAAAGATCGGAAGAAGCCTTGCGACGCAGCGTGCGGCCCAGTTGATCAGCTCCTTGCGGTGTTCTTCAGACAGGGTGAGGTCGGTGGGGTTGGGATTTGAGGTGGCTGGTACGTCTGGTGTGGAGGTCATGAGCAGGTTTTATCTTTGAGCGCTTTAGTGTGTTTGAAAGTCTGCGGCAACTATCTAGCGATGTTAAATATACCGCGTTGTGAAGTGAAAAGTAGAGGTAGCGGAGTGATCGGATTGACGCGTGAGGACATTCTGCTACGGGGATAAATGCTCCTGCGGCGATTTTTGAAAATGGTAAATGCGCATGCAGTATCAGTGACTTTTACGAGAGTTTCTCCCCTTAAAATCAAATGATGTTGATTCTGCTAATCTTTACATTAATACTAGCGAAATTGAAGATCCAGCTAGTATAGTTAAGCGGCTCAAAGATAATGACGCATAGCGTCTTTTATGGCCGACACTGATGTGTGTAAAGTTGCTGCAAAATCTGCGACGCTCTGAACCTGCGTCGCCGATTTTGGGTAAACTAGTTCTGTCGAGCGTATTCGGCAATGACTACGCCGGATGAAAAAGTGCGGAGTTCTGTCAAAGCGAATTGTGTTGGCATATAGTCTGCACCTGCGAACAGGGGGATACCTGCTGCAAAAACAACCGGATTGATTTTAAGAATCAATCGATCAATAAGTGGAAGAAGGGAGCTGGCCAACAATCCTCCACCCGCCAACCAGATGTCTTTGCCGGGTTGATCCTTTAAATCTTTAACTGTGGTGACTGGGTCGTGGGTTAGCTCCAGATCGGCTGGTAGATCATGTGATTTATGTGACACAACAATCTGACGAAGATGCTGATAAGGGCTCGTAATGCCAACGTCAAGCGCAGGCGTGTAGGTGTTCCATCCCATGATGACGGTGTCAAAGAGGGTGTTGGAGGGTGATGTCCCTATCTGGGCATGTACGTGAGTTGGAATCGCGTCACCAAACTCGGTGAGGATGACGTTCATGTGGTCGCCTTCGCTCAGGAAGTCTGCCCAATCACCCTGTGGGCTGGCGATTTTCCCATCGAGGCTTGTGGCTACGTAGTATGTTAAATTGCGCATTGTATATCTCCATGTTCATACAGTTAGAGGAAAGAAACAAAATTCATCCTACTGACGATTGCAGATTCATGCTACCGGCTGACGCTCTTTATGTTGTTAGTTTTGCCACGTAGAACGATAAAGCACCAACGAAATTGCCTTACGTGCATTAAGTGATTTTGGTAATCTTCGTTTATGTGCTCATCCACAAGCTCTGGGGAAGTGTCTCCTTGTCTTATCTTGCTGTGTGTTAACGCCCACCTTGCTGCTTGAACATTTTGTCTGAATGCTCACCAGTAATACATATTTTCCGCCACTCCAATGGGAACGCTGCTTATCACTATCAGGGACGTTCCATGTGGCAGACTGTCCCAGCTTTTCCGACGGCGGTGAGTCGGTAGGGCCGTCGTCTAGCGCTTGACAAGTTGTCCGGTGAGTTGTGTGGGGCGCACATAGGCCCCCAAGGTCCCACACAACTATCGTGTGGGTTGCTCGCATCAAGCACCCCCACTAGCCAAAAGCGGCTGATGGGGGTGCTTGATGCGCATACTGTGGTGGGCCCAGCGGGGCTCGAACCCGCGACCAACGGATTATGAGTCCGCGGCTCTAACCGACTGAGCTATAGGCCCGAAAACATTTAAGCACATTGCGGCGCATGATTCACAACCTACCCCTATCCGCTCGCTTCATCCGCTGTGACCTGCTGATTTGCCTTGTCTTCGCTTCCGGAATATAGTTACTTCTCGTTGCTAGCAACACAATCCCCCATAGCTCAATTGGCAGAGCATTCGACTGTTAATCGAAGGGTTACTGGTTCGAGTCCAGTTGGGGGAGCAGGAAACCCCAGGTAAAAGCCATGGGGTTGTTTTTGTTTCTGCTTATCGACGCCGCGACACCGCCGTTGTTGCGTTCGTACAGTGCCTCCGGTTTCCGTGGGGTGATGCTGGGTGGGGTCTGGGCGGTTTTATTTTTAGCTTTGCGATAGCTTTTTCGCTTTTTCTTTTAGTGAAAATAAAGTTTTACCCCAAATAAAACAGGTAATCGAATTAGACGTTTAAAATCATTTCTTTTCTACTTGTGTTGTGTCACTATGGCGCTATGAGTGAAAAAGAGACGGAGAAGTCGATCATCATCTATCAACCTGTTGAGGGGCAGGCAGGCATCGATGTACGTGTGGAAAGTGAGACGGTGTGGCTGAGCCAGCGGCAGATGGGCGAGCTGTTTGATGTGGACGTGCGTACGATCAGTGAGCACTTGTCCAACGTGTTTTCTAGCGGTGAGCTGGAAAAAGAGGCAACTATCCGGAAATTCCGGATAGTTCGGCGCGAAGGATTGCGGGACGTGACGCGAAACGTTGAGCACTACAACCTTGATGCCATCATCTCGGTGGGCTATCGAGTTAAGTCAGCCACAGCCACGCAATTCCGTATCTGGGCGACCAAACGTCTTCGCGAGTATCTGGTGCAGGGGTACAGCATCAACGAACAGCGTCTCGAACAACTCGGGCAGATTGCTCAGGTGTTGTCGCGGTCGGAGAACCCCGCTGTGGCAGGGACTGGGGAAGTGTTGGCTTCATATCTACCAAGCTTGCATGTACTCAGGGACTATGACGACGGCGTTATTGCGCAGCAGTCTGAGGGACGGTCACCCGTGTGGGAGTTGGGCTATGAGGACGCCCAAGCAATCATCGCTCGTTTGCGCGAGGAATTCCCCGACGACGCACTACTCGGCGTAGAGAACGGCGATGGTCTGCAATCGGTAGTGGCAACGATCTATCAGAGTTTTGCTGGGCAGGACTTGTATCCGACTCTGGAGGAGAAAGCCGCTAACTTGTTGTACTTGGTGGTGAAGGATCACCCACTTGCAGACGGGAATAAACGAAGCGCAGCGGCGCTTTTTGTAGAGTTTCTGGATCGTAACGCAGCGTTGTATCAAGCCGACGGCGCGGCAAGGGTGTCCAATAATGCATTAGCAGCAATGACCTTGATGGTCGCCATGAGTAGTCCGCAGGAAAAGGATCTCATGGTAGCGCTGATACAACGCATGATTGGCGCCGAATAGCGGCAATGCATTGATGGCTCACCCTGGCCCCACGCATCTGTTTTCCGTCGGACGGTTCCTATGATGGATAGGTGTGGGGTCGAATAAATGTATGCCCAGGTTTTCCATCGTCCTAGTCGCCGCAGGTGCAGCGCTCATGATGTGGGCGAGTTTGCATATGGCTAAACAGGGAAGCAGCGTACTTGTTGTCATCCTGTTCGCAGTGGGTGCTTTGGATTTGGTGCTTGGCACAATCATTGAGGTTCGTCACGCAAGCGGCTTTGCTTCACATGAGCCAACCATATGGACCTGGATTTTCGTTGTGCTTGCTGCGGCACTTATTGTGTGCTCGCTGTTGTTTGGACAACACATACAAACGTTATCGTCTGGGGCGGCGGCGTGTGTTTTCTTATCGGTGTTGGTGACCCGAGGGGATGCTTGCTCGGAATCGGCGCAGCCAATGACTACCCCTAACAAGTTTTCTGAACAGCACAGCACCGACACGCCGGTCACGCCGATCACCTGCGATCTCCGCCCGTCGGTTATTGCGTGGCCGTTTCATTCTGTTTTTACACGGCCGTATGTGCGGATTGATGAGGACGTAGCCCACACATCCTGGGGACGTAGTACAATCACGCTTCCGACAAGCAGATTCCAGCAACCCAACTCGGGCATTCCCAACGCAACAGTGTCTGTTGGCTTTTCTTATCGCTGGCTTCTGCATCAACGATTGGGGGAGGCTCATGTCGCGATTCCTCAACCCGCCTTCACATATATCCGCGCGCGTCTGGGGCCGTTTAATTCTTCCCCATTTCGTATCCATGAGGTGCGTTCTTAGTCCCAACCCACTCCACATAACAAACCTCACAATACCCCCACACCTGACAAATACCTTGTCGCCACAGTAACTTTTCCTGAAAATGCGTTCCATCGCGGCGTCGATACGCATTTTGCTACCTAAGTCGCCGGCCTAAACAATTATCAATTATGATACTTTGCGCATGTTCTTGTGATGACCTGCATTTATGTAAAAATTTTCATAATTGTTCACTTTGTAGTTTTGCCGATCTAAGATAGGAACGTGAAAAATAAGACTCTCCGATGTATGTTGTCGTGTGTCGGCACGCTTGCGCTTTTTGTTTCTGCTGTGACCCCTATTTCAACAGTCACTGCTCCTGTCGCAGAGGCTGCACCGCAGACTCGTCAGCTCATCACCCCCATTGGTTACAAAATGGTGAATGGTAAGCAGGATCGAGAAAACCCGTTGAGCGCACCTGATTTGCTGGTTGATCCGGGTTATTCTGAGACTCGCCCGAATTTCGGTGATCAGGAAAATAATGAAGATGTCATTGGCACGGATGATCGCTATGAGGTGAAGGACGCCACTCAATACCCCTACCGGTGGGTCGGTACTCTCACGTTTACCCTGGAATCGGGGAAACGCGTGTCCTGCACTGGTTCGTTGATTGGTCCTGATTCTGTTGTCACGTCAGGGCATTGTTTGAGTGATAAGTTCACGGACATGACGTTCAGCCCAGGTCAGAATGGCGATTCCAAACCGTTCGGCACCGCCAATGTCACCCAAGTGTGGATGGATGAGAATAAGCGTTCTGAGCAGGATATTGAACGCGATTGGGCTGTGGCGAAGTTGGATCAGCCTTTGGGCAATAAGGCTGGTTGGTTTGGCATGAAGTCCGCCGACAATGAATCCCTCTATGGAAAGTCAACCACGATTATCGGCTACCCGGTGGATAAAGAGAAGAACACAATGTGGGTTGGTCACGGTCGAATCTTCAGCGAGGAACGCGGCTTGTTCTACCACGACACGGACACCTACTATGGCAATTCAGGTTCGTCAGTGCTGGATGACCGGGGAACTATTTATGGCATTCACTATGGTGGCAATGCACAATCGGCGGTGTCAACGCGCATAACGCACAACATTTTCAATGTGTTGGCAAATATCACTAACCGTTCCGCAGAGGATCTGGCGCAATCGCGATAGCGCAATCCTGGTAACGCTTCTGCGGCCTAGTGTGTACGTTCGGTTTCTTCTGTATTCCCAGGCTCTGCTTGTTTGCCCTCCGCATTTCCAGCCCGGAACACCCACAGGTTTTGGATGCTGAAGTTCAGGATTGTTGCCGCAGCTTGGGAGATAACCCAGGAGATAGTCAGTACGTGCGGCACATCGGCCATGGTGTGTCGCACAATCATATCCACGAACACGGCGGTGCAGAAGCACACAATGTAGGAGATGGTGGCCCGGGTTTTCTCCGCAGCGGAACGATCACCTTTGAAGGTGAAAAAGCTGTTGAGGTAGTAGGCTACGGTGCTGCCCACAATGTAGCTGGACCCACGTGCGATAAACGCCGGAACACCGAAATGCAGCAGGATGAACCGCGTCCCGTAGTCGAAAATCGCGCCGACAACACCAACAAGAGTGAAGTTGATGCCTTTTTTTAGCAAGTTACGAAACTGCACCTCAACCGCTTTCTGTCGCTCACTTTTCCAGACATGATCATACATGGAACCCCCGCGTATCGACGCCCCGTTTTCCTCACATCCCAGCTCAGGCCATCTGCTTAAACGGATAACTGCTGTCCGGCAGGCGTAGGTATTCCTTGAAGTAGGGGAGCCGAAACCTCACTTCTCCGCGACCTGACGCGTCAATAACTTCTTTGCGGAGGAGCCTGGAGCGCACATCCGACATTGACGTCACAGGCTTACCTAGGATGCGTGCGATGTCAGCGATGTCAGCGTGGTTGTTTTTGCCCATGGCTTCGGCCATTGCCTCAACAAAGCGTGTTTCGGACTGGGTTAAGTATGTGAGTTCCGGTTGGTGTACCTGCAAGCCAAGCGAGTTGATGGCTGTTGCCTTCGTCTCTTCAATGTGTTCGTCACGTATCTGCGTGGCGTGTGCGCTGCGGGCTTTTGCCCAAGATAAGGAGCCGATGAGCTGCACAAGGTAGGGATGCCCCTGGGCGAAGTTGGCTGCGTTAGCGGCGGCGGCCGGGTCCATTGTTACGGCGGATTCATCAGCGGTTGTGATGAGCAGGTCACGCGCCTCGTCAAAACTTAATGGCTGTAGTTCGACTCTCACACCACGCCTGATGAAGGTTGTTCCGGGGTGCTGCAACAGTTTATCGACGCCGTGACTGAGCCCGGCCACAATAAAGCTGATGTCGATGCCGTCCCTGATGAGGTCCTGGTAGGCCGTCGCAATGATAGCTAGGTCGTCAGGATTAGCGTGTTGGACCTCATCAATAGAGATCACTATTCCTGTCCCGTGTGGCTGCAGTAGTCCAGCGAGTTTCCGTAGTTGGCTGTTCAGCGTTGGGGTAGGACGGGGATCGTCATTCACAGTGGTTTGTATTGCGCCAATGCCTGCAGGATACCGCCCGCGCTTCGATAAAGTCGATATTTCCGATAAATAGCTTGTCGCCCGATAAACCCGATATTTCCGATAAAACCTACAGTGATGTCCATCCAACAGCTAGTGCCCCTGGTGAATGCACATCACCAGGTCGTACGACTAATCGACCTGTGAGCGGCGTCGTGATGTGCATTCACCAGGGGCACCAACTGCCCAAGGGGGAGGTGCAACCTACTTAGTTACTGTGATCTTGTAAATGTTTGGTCGCTTGGAGTAGTAGAGGTTGCCACCCTTGTCCAATGTCAGTGAGTCAGGGTTTGCTTCCTTATTCGGATCCGTCGACACTAGTTCGGTCCGATCCTTAAAGTCGCTCGCGTTGACGGCTAGAACTTTGTTTCCGGTCGCGGTGTAGAGAATCCCGTCTTTGTAGTGCAATTGGCTGCGGTTGGCATCTGGTGTTATTACGTCGTCAGAGCGTCGTACACTTTCCAAAGTGGTGGGATTGAACTCATGGATGTGTTTTCCTGCAACGCCATAGAGTTTGCCACTGTCATCGAAGGTGAGAGCGTTGATGGCGGTGGGGGTTCCGGGGACGGTGGCTACTTTTTCGATCTGCTTGCTTTTCACGTTGTAGACGAAAAGCTTTGCTTCGGAGGCTTTTGGTTGGACGCCAAGGCCGCCACGAATGGAGGTTCCCACGTAGAGTTTGTCGTCACGGTAGGCCATGGACACGGGGGAGAGGTTGCGGAGTTCGGCGGGTCCGCTGTCATTCATGACAATGGGGTTGTCTTCAAATGCTCCAGTTTGTGGATTAAAGATAACCAATTCCCCGCCAACTTCGTTTTTATTAGGCACTGTGCCGACAGCGACGCGGTTATTGTCGATGGCGGTCATGGCGTAGGGCCTGTCTTGGTTGTTGCCAACTGCCTTATCTTGCACAGTCCACTTACCGCTCCCAGGATCGAAGACGCTGAGCCGGGCACTAGGGTAGATGCCTGCCACGAGATTGTTTCCCACGTTGGCAAAGCCCTCGACTTGGCCAGTAGGCATGCCGTCAAGCAACTCGGCCTTGGGAGTGCCGCTGGTGGTGATTTTCAGCATCTGGGTTCCGCTCATGTAGAACCCACCGTAAATGTTGCCGTCTGGGCCGGTAGTCAGAGTTTGAATTCCGCGTTCACTACCCTTGAGGGTGCCTGCGGGGACGTTGCTCACATTTCCAGAGTCGTACACCGTCATGGCACCGCTGTTCATGTCGTTGGTGAGCAGAACATTGTCGGTGGCCCAGCTGTTGCGGCCGAGCCTAGGTGCAAGTCCACCAGGGTTCAGATCCCTGGTTGACTTGGTGCCGGGGTCGTATTCGCGGAGTACGCCGCCTTTGAGTTCAGAGTTGTAGATGTAGTAGACCTTGGATTTTTCACCTGCGCGCTTGATCGTCCGGCTGTTCCAGGTCTGGAGCGTGTCGCTCACCTTCCCGTTTGCTGCATCGATCACGCAGGTTCCGGTGCCTTTGCATGCGTCTTTGCTATCCACCGTGGAGTAGAGCCGACCGTCAAGCGCTTCGAGGTAGAGGATTTCGTGTGCCCCATTAACGGCACTATTTTCAAGCGGAACGGTGCGCTTCTCGCTGGGGTTTTTGGTGTTCACGGCGATGATTTCGGGCCGGGTTTGTCCCATCCCGATGTAGAGGGTGCCATTGTCGTAGGCAACGCTGCGTGCGGTGGTTTGGTCTGGGGAGATTTGCCCAAGGAGGTCGCCCCATTTGTCGCTGGTGGCTTTGCCGTCGTAGGTGAATACGCGGCCGCCCGCGCCCGTATTGTTGCTGAAGCTCGCGATGTAGACCTTGTCGTTGTCGTCTTTGGTGATGTCCCAGAAGAACTTCCCGTTTTCTTTGATTTTGTTGGTTTTGTACCCAGGCTGATCGTCAGAAGACAGTTTCTTCACCTGGTAGTTCTGCGGGTCAACATCATAAAGCCCTGCGTTGCTGGTGGCGATCATGACGTGCCCGTTGGAAAGCGTCACATACCCCCAGGCGTGGACTTCTTCACCGGAGTTTCGTGCGGCGTCGTCAAGCACGTGGCTGGCTATGTTAGCCCTGGTTTTTAGGTCGATGATGTTGAGTACGCCACCCGCGCCACCACTGACCACCACTCCGATGGGTGTTCCGGCACCGTTAACGGTGGTGCCCAGTGTTGTGGTGTTGGGGAGCGGTGCCGCACCAAGATCGATTTTCTCTTCCGTATGTGTGATGGTCAGCGCCTGCACTGCGGGTGCAGTCATTATTCCCCCGAGCCCCAGTAGTGCGGTTGCCAGAATTGCCCTGATTCGCTTCATTGTTGCCTCTCGCGCGCGTGACGACGCCCCGAAAACCCATGCAGCGCCTCCACCACCGGCGTCACATCGTTTAGGTAGCACCTTATTATGTTGATACCTCAACTATACGCGAATGTGCGACCCAATGAAAGCATTATTTCTATACGCGGTTGTGCTGCTGCTTTCTGTGGCGACCCCAGACACCAATGCCATACATGCCTGCGAGGCATGCCCCAAAGATTGCAAGGCTGACCAGGTTCCAATCGGCGGCGACGGGCGCGGGTTCGTTGGTGCGTGCGGCGTCGATACGCACATAATAAGACCACCAGAAGAACAGGCCGCTACCGAACCCGAGAAGGGCTAAAAGCATGATTGTCAGGATGCTAGCCCACGTGTGTCGGCCTGCCGCGATGATTGCGCCGCCGATAAGGATGAGTACGGGCAAGATGGCCAGCCAGTTGAAAAATAGGCACGCCACCAGCAGCGCAACCAAAAGAATCCAGGAGCCAGCTGCGGCACCCGCGCCTTTGGCTCCAAGGAGCAGGCCGCCTGCTTCTTGGCCGCCAATGCGCACAAATGTGGCGGTCTGGGATGTGTTTCTGCGACGGTTGCTCATGTGACCTACCGTACCCAACCTCGTCGCATCGTTAGACTGGCGGGCATGGTCAGATTTCGCCGGAACTGGAGGACCAAACCGCAGTATATTCATGTGCCGCCGAAGGTTCGTGAAGACCAGGTGCGTAGACCACGGGCGTCGATTATTCTTAACGCCGCTTTTTTCCTTATTGCCACTCTGCTTGCCGGGTGGCTGGCGTTGCTTCTGCTTACCGCATCGTGGCGGATTGACTGGCAGCACCTTTTGTTGCTGATTCCGTTTTGGGTTGTTACGGCGTATTTGGTGCTTCCGCGTGTGCATATGATGCTGACGCAGATTTATGTGCCGGGCTATTTCATTGGGCGCGCCCGCACCTCGGATGGTTTGTTGGGTGATCCCATTAACTTGGCGTTTGACGGCACTGCGAAGGAAGTTCATCAGGCCATGACAAAGGCGGGATGGACGCTCGCTGACGATGTGACATTCACATCGTCGTGGGGAATTATTGTCAGTTCGCTGTTTCGTCGTAGTTACCCTGCGGCACCGGTGAGTCCGTTGTTGGTGTTTGGCCGTATTCAATGCTTAGCCTATCAACAGGAGGTGGAAGACAACGCCTCCCAGCGCCACCATGTACGGTTATGGCGCTGCCCAGATGGCTGGCTTTTGCCTGGTGGTAAGCGTGTGGATTGGATTGCGGCTGGCACCTACGACCGATCGGTGGGGTTGTCACTGTTTACGCTGCAGGTGACGCACAAAATCGACGCGAATATTGATATTGAACGCGATTACATTGTGAATTCTCTGCAACATGCTAACCCGGAGGCAAAGGTGACTATGGTGGAGAATTTCTCCACTGGTTATCACTCGCGTAATGGTGGTGGGGACCGTGTGGCTACGGACGGCCATTTGCCGATTGTGGACCTTGATGCCGTGGCGCTTTCGCCAAATCTTGTTATTCCAGAGGGCGTGGAGCGCGCCGCGTACGGTTATTCGCGCAAAGAGCCGGGTGGTCCGGTGGAAATTGACCCGGATGCTGTGGATGATAATTACATCCCTGTCCTACATCGTCCGGTTACCTTGACTGCAGGTGTTACGTGCGTCGTGTTGTTGGCGCTGTTCAGCTTCCGTAATGACGTGATATCGACGGCCGGTTTTTTCGAAGGAACGATGCCGTTCCCATGGGCATGGGCTGCCGTGGTCGCAGCGATCCCCAACGCGGTGTTGCTCGTGGGATGCTGGTTCACCTGGAAGGGCAGTAACCGCACGCGGTTGATTCTCATGGCGTTTGTGTTGCTGGAGGTGTTTAGCGATAGGCACGTGATCAGTACCAACCCCTCCGATATCCAGTATGTGCTGTTCAAAGACACATTGCCGTTGAATATCCTGGCGTTACTGGCTTTGTCTAGTACGTCCGTGCAGCAGTGGGTGTACCGCAGGAGGACGCTGGTGCACGGGCAGTACTAGAACCCTGCGTGAACTCTGGGTGTACCTGTCTTGTGCAGCACCGTGGTGTCGTGGTCGGATTGCTGTTATGGCCACTGTTGATCCCACAATCCTTGCGTTGTATCAGACGTTGGATTTGATTGGTGTTGTGTTGAATGGCGCGATTGGGGGATCGATAGCCCGGCAGCGCAATTTCGACATTATTGGTTTTGCCTTTTTGGCGTTGTTTTCGGCGCTGGGTGGCGGCATGCTTCGGGACACGTTGATGCAGCGTGGCACCCCCGCCGCTATTGCGGAGCCGATGTACATGGGCATGGCTATTTTGGGCGGGTTGTTGGCCATGGTGATCCATTTGAAAGGACGCGCCTGGGAGCTGTTTCGGGTGCATGGAGATGCGATTATTTTGGGCGTGTGGGCGGTAACCGGCACCACGAAGGCGCTCACCTACGGCATGCCGTGGGCGTCGGCGATGTTTATGGGCATGTTGACGGCGGTGGGCGGTGGCATGATTCGCGACATCGCGACGGGAAGCATTCCATCAATTTTCGGTGGTAATACGCTGTACGCCACTCCGGCGATTTTCAGTTCAGCGATCATGGTGGGTTTCCACGCCGCAGGTCACGACGCTGTGGGCATGATCGCCGCCACAACCTTAGGTGCGGGCTTTGCCATTCTGGCGTATTGGCGGGGGTGGGTGCTGCCGACGGTTATCGAGCAGGAGCAAGCCCGGCGGCGTCGAAAAGCGGGGAAAGGAAAACAACCCTAGACTGGGTAGTCTATTTTGTATGTACCGATCTTTCTATGTATGCTTCGCTCGTTGAACAAAAAGTACGTGAAAGAAGGAACGCAATGAAGCTGCGTAGTTTCGGTGCGCAGGTCATTTATGGCCTGATTGTTGGTTTGGTGCTGGGGTTGGTGGCGCGCAGCCTCGGGGAAGGTAGCTGGCTTGCGGTTGGTGTCGACGAGGTCGGTTCCGCCTACGTGAGCCTGCTCAAGCTGCTGGTTCCGCCGCTGGTGGTCACCGCCGTTGTTACCTCCATCGCCAATCTGCGCCAAGTCACCAACGCCGCCCGTCTCGCCTGGCAAACCCTCCTCTGGTTCGCCATTACCGCGCTGGCATCTGTTACTACCGGCATCGTTGTCGGCTTGATCATTAACCCTGGAGTGGGCGCGGGTGTCGACGCCGCGGCGGCCAAGGCACCCTCCACCGTCGGCTCGTGGTGGGCCTTCCTGCAGGGGTTGGTCCCCGACAACATTCTGGGCCTGAGTGTCAGCCTGAAGGAGTCCTCAGAGGGTGCGCTGGCCGCGACTCCAAGCTTTAACGTTCTGCAGCTGCTGCTCATGTCCATTGCCTTTGGTATCGCAGCGATCAAGGTGGGCAAGCCCGCCGAGCCGGTGCTGGCGTTTGCTGAGTCCTTCCTAGCGATTATCCAGAAGGTGCTGTGGTGGATTATCCGACTCGCGCCGATCGGTACCGCGGCTCTCATCGCCCATGCCGTGGCCGAATACGGGTGGGGATCACTGGGGAGCCTGGGCAAGTTTGTCATTGCCATCTACATCGGCTTGGCTCTGGTTATTGGCGTCATCTACCCGCTGGTGCTGAAATTTAACGGCCTGAGCATTACGCAATTCTTCCGCAAAATATGGCCCGTCACTTCCCTGGGATTTGTTACCCGTTCCTCCATGGGTGTGATGCCGGTGACCGAGCAGACCGCAGAGAAGGAACTCGGCGTGCCGCGCTCCTATGCGTCCTTTGCTGTGCCGCTGGGTGCCACCACCAAAATGGATGGCTGCGCTGCCGTCTACCCGGCGGTGGCGGCGATTTTCGTGGCGCAGTTTTACGGTGTTGACTTGAACATCACCGACTACCTGCTCATTGTGTTTGTCTCTGTGATTGGTTCCGCCGCGACGGCCGGCACCACCGGCGCGACCGTGATGCTCACACTCACGCTGTCTACCCTGGGGCTTCCGCTGGAAGGTGTTGGCTTATTGCTGGCGGTGGAGCCGATCGTGGATATGGGGCGCACAGCCGTGAACGTCACCGGTCAGGCACTCATTCCGCTGGTTGTGTCCAAGCGCGAGGGCATCCTGGAAACGGACACCTTCGCCGCACCCAAGAAAGAACCGGCGCTGGTGTCGTAGATGTGGGTGACTGGGGTTTCAGCTGTTCTTGTCACAAAATTGCCAGCTGTTACTCCCGCTCCACGATAGTATCTTTCTGTATAACGCCTAGAGAACGTCACAGGAAGGGCGCACCGATGAAAAGTTTTTCTAAGTCTTTGCTCGTTGTGGTTGACGCTGGATTGCTCCTCTATTGGTGCCTGGTTATTACGGATGTATTCCCCGAAAGCATGCGCTTTCGCGATTACAGCAACCAGGTCATCCAGGCGTGGAACTGGTCTTTCTTCCCGCTGGATGTTGCTGCTGCCTTGACGGTCTTTGTTGGTGCATTTTTGATAAAGCGTCATGTCGTGGCAGGCGATATCGTGCTGGTGCTTGGGTTGACGTTAACGTTCTGTGCGGGTTTTATGGCGATATCTTTCTGGGCATTCTATGGCGATTTTGAGCCATTCTGGTGGGGAAGTAACGCGCTGCTCATGATTGTGCCGCTTGTTGTTTTTGCTGGCATGGTCTGTGAGCGCATGAAACCAGCGGCACAGTAGAAGCGGTGCGGTAGGGCAGTAGAAGCGCCCAACCTAGCTTGCCGCAACGCACCCTGGCGGTGTGATACACAGAGTGCATAAAATCGCCTATTCCTGATTATCTTGAAGAAGTCCTTGAGACGGTGCGGTTGGATCAGTCCGGGGAGCTTGCCAGCTATATTCCACAGCTGGCAACCGCTGACCCGGATCGTCTGGCCGCTGTGTTCGCCACTCTGGACGGTCAGGTGTATGGGGTGGGCGATGTTGACCATCAGCAGACTTGAGGTGGATGAGGCGGTGTGCACCAAGCAGTGCGCGTTATTGGTGTCTATCCGGGATTTGGCTGTCATGGCGGTGACGTTGGCTAATCAGGGGTTGAATCCAGTGACGGGGGAGCAGGTTGTGCCGCCGGAGGTGATTCGTCAGGTGGTGACTGTCATGTCTACCTGCGGCATGTGGAGGTTATTCGGCGGTTGTCTCTGAATGGCTATACCGCCTACCTGATTGATCCCGGGGATGTGGTGCCCAACCCGGATCCTGGTGGCGGCGGCCATGTCACGGTAGTGCGTAGTCTTAATGAAATTCCTGTTTAAAGAACGCCACGATGTCGGGGACTGGGGTGAGTGCGGTTTCGCTGTGTGCTGATTTCAGGGTGTCAGCCACGGGGTTGCGGGGATAGTCCACAAACCGCACAGTCCCGCCTTCGCGCTGCCAGTTTTCTCCGAGAGCGCGACTGTCTTCCCATGAGACGAGAGGGTCGGACTGGTGATAGATCATGAGCACTGGGACCTGAGGAGCCCGCAACCCGATGCGCTGCCGTTGTATTTCTTTTTGCACGTCGGGGAGACGATTGACCAGGTCGAAGACTGATTCGCCGGTGGTGGTGAGGTCCCGAGTGTTGTGTTTGCCAATTACGGCGAACATGGCGGGCACACACATCGTGTCAGCCTTAGCGAGCAGGGCCTTGCCCTCTGGGGTGAACACGCGATCTATCTCGGCTTGGACTGCAGGGTACTGCCGGGAGAGCGTGTTCACGGCCATGAAGAGCATGCCCACTTCTTGTTTCCCGTCTACGTCCTGTGCCAGGTGGGGGAGGTTGTAGGGCGGCGCGGATAGCGCCGCAGCTTTGATGTTGAGCTTCGGGGCGTAGTGCGGTGCGTTTTCGGCCGCCCAGGCGCTGGCCCCTGCGCCTTGGGAATGCCCAGTGAGGGCGATGGGAGCGTGGGGCCTGTCGAGGAGGGAAAGTCCCGCGGTCGCGGCGTCGAGAAGCGCCTGCCCAGAGGCGACGTTGTCCATGTAGGAGTGCTGGTCGGGGGTGCCCAGGCCCGGGTGGTCCGGCACCACCACATCCCAGCCTTGTTCGAGCATGGAGTGGATGGCGTAGTACTGGGCCGCCACGGCACTTTCGCCGGGATTGGCGGGGTCAAAGTGGGTGCCTTGGGTGACGGTATGGGAGAAGGCGCAGGGATCGTCGCCACCCTGGGTAAAGGGTGTGATAATCACCACAGGTCGTTCACTGGTGTTACCCCACGGGCGTGTCGCGCGGAAAAGAGTAGCTGTTGCGCTAATATCACGACCGAAGCTGTCGCGAGTGTCATAGGCGAACCATGTGGCATCACTCAGGTCAAAGGGAGTGTTGTCCACAAATGTGTGAAGTGGTCGGGTGTCTTGAACTGCCCCGCGACTCTGGGCATTGGCGGCGGTGGGCACGGTGATGGCGGTAACTGGCAGAAGGAGGGCGCAGATGCACACGCTTATAACTCGGCGAGAAGGCATGGTGCTACCTTTCGGGTTGTTGGTAAACCGCAATCTAGCAGCGATTAGCATGTAACCATGAATGAACTTGATGCATTGCAGCAATGGCCTGCGCATAATGTTGCGGCGGGTGTGGTGAACGGGGCTAACACGTCAACGACAGGTGATGTTCACCGTGTGTTTGAGCTGGCGTCCGTGACCAAGCCGATTGTCGCCTATGGGGTGTTGGTCGCGGTTGAAGAGGGCGTGTTTGATCTGGATACGCCGTTGGGGCCTGCGGGGTCGACTGTTCGGCACCTGCTCGCGCATGCCAGCGGGGTGGGGTTTGCCTCCCGCGAGCCTGAACGCGCGCCGGGGGAGAGGCGGATCTATTCTTCGGCCGGCTTTGAGATTCTAGCTGATGCCATTGGCGAGGAATCCGGCATCGATTTCCCCGATTACCTGCGAGAAGCCGTCTTTGATCCGCTGGGCATGCGCGACACGAACCTCTACGGCTCGGCGGGGCACGGTGCCACCTCTACCGTTCATGACCTGCTTCTTTTTGTTGCTGAGGTGTTGCAGCCCACGCTTCTCGACGCCCAGACCGTTGCTGATGCTTCCAGTGTTCAGTTTCCAGAGCTTTCCGGTATTGTCCCTGGTTATGGCATGTTTAAGCCCTGTCCGTGGGGCCTGGGCTTTGAGGTGAAAGGCTCAAAGGGAGCGTCGAGGGAGCATTGGACAGGCACCCTATTACCCCCGGACACGATCGGCCATTTTGGGCAGTCAGGGACTTTTTTGTGGATTCATCGGCCTAGCATGCGCGCTATGGCGGTGCTCACGGATTATGCTTTTGGGACGTGGGCAAAACCATTGTGGTCTGAGACGAATGATGCGATCTGGAGGCGCATGAACGAGGGTTAAGTCGGGGCCTCAATCTAAAGTCGAGGTTTAATAAACGGGGGTGTCAAGTAGAGGTTGAGGGTTGCCTTGGGGGCGTGTTGTGCTGGAAACTGTGCAGTACCGCGAGGCCGTTGGGGAAGACGAACCTCGTCTTACACACCACTGTGTTTTTGGCTGTGTTATATAAGTACCTTATCCAGAGGGGTACTTGTATGAGCAATGCGCAAAAATGGTGTGTCAGTGCTGCCTTTACTCTTTGAGGACCACCGTGACCCAACAAACTTTGACACCGCGTACCCCGAACCTCGTCTGGGGAATCATTGACATCTCCGACATGCCTAAGCGCTTCCGCCTGGATGTTGAGCAGTTGTTTGTGGAGTATTTGCCCAGCCCCGCGCCCTCTGAAGATACCCGCGACTACGCCTCCATTGACGCCCTCAGCGCCGAATGGTTCACCCAGTGGCGTCGCTCCCGCTCCAACCCAGGTACTGTATCCTGCCGTCAAACCCTGTCGGCGCACCCTGCCGAGCTGGAAGAGTTGGAGCATGCGCTGGCCAAGTTCGCCTACGAGCAAGGCTTCACCGCGACAGTACGCCGTTTCTAAAGCGCGTCTCTAGGGGCGTGAGCTGAGGAAAGCGTAGATATCGCCAACAGTGCGGAACGTCTGCGCGTCGGACTCCTCAATGCGCACTTTCGTGCTCTGCTCAAGCTGCACCGCAAGCGTGATAGCTGTGAGCGAGTCAATCCCTAGATCTTCGACGAGGCGTTTCTCAGGGCCAATATCCTCCGCCTCGACGCCCGCAGCTTTAGCAATAATCTGAGCCACCGCAGCATTTGGTCCCTGCTCGGTGGCTTTATGCTGTTCAACCATAAAACTTAGTAAACCATGACTTGCCGGGATTCTTGGCTTTCACCGTGCCAAAGATATTCACACCGCGCAGTGTGATGCGCGGACCATTGGGGATGGTCACTTCGGAGATAGTTACTTTGTCCTCACCGAACACCGAAGCCACCTGGGATTCCACCATCACACCTGGGGGAACAATCACCTTAATCGTGCCGAATATACACGTCACGTCCACAAGCGTTTCGGGTGCGGTGAGCGAAGCTTCACTCAAATCCAGCGTCACATCTCCAAATATGCACAATGCTTGCGCCATGCCGGGCAGACGGAATCTACCCTTCCGTTTATGGGTGCCAAAGATGGCTACCAGTCGCGTTGGTATGTTTGTCGGCGGAGTAGCAGGTGCTGTCTGCACAGTTTGTTCCACCGACGAGTTCGGCACCACAGCTACTTCACGAGTAATGCGGTCAATGGTGGCAATATCGTCGGTTTCCCACACTGTGCCCACGAGGTCAGAAAACCGGCCAAGGTCCAGTCGGCCATCGCCCACAGCCCGAGTGAGCTGCTCCTGAGCGTATTCTCTTTTGTCTTGAAATGGAACTGGAGACGTCATAGTAACGAATCTACCCAGATTCATAAAAATTCCCCCTTTCCGGTGGGAAAGGGGGAATAAAACCCTGATTTATACAGAGGTTGGGTCAGTGAGCTTGTACTTCTTCGCGGCGTCGTCAGCCACGGAAATATCAAGCTTGCCCTCGCGGGCCAGGGCGGACAACACAGCTACAACGACCGATTCGGCGTCGATGTTGAAGTAGCGACGTGCGGCGGGGCGGGTGTCGGAGAAACCGAAACCGTCTGCACCAAGAGTGGTGTAGTCGCCTGGAACCCACTTGCGGATCTGCTCTGGCAACGCAGTAGCAAAGTCAGACACAGCCACAAACGGACCGGAAACTCCAGAAAGTTTCTGGGCGACGAATGGTTCGGCAATCTGTGCCGCAGGTTCGCGGAGCTGCGCCAAATCGTGACGCTGACCGTCGCGGGCGAGCTCATTCCACGATGTCACGGAGAAGATGTTGGCGTGAACGCCGTACTCCTCGGCAAGTATGTCGCGTGCCTGCAGTGCTGCCTGCATGCCAATACCAGAGGCAAGGATGGATGCCTGGTGTCCGCCGCTCTCTGCGGGCGAGTACAGGTAGATACCCTTGTGTAGACCTTCAACATCCAGGTTCTCCGGTTGTGCGGGCTGGGGCGTGGGCTCGTTGTAGATGGTGAGGTAGTACATCACGTTCTCGCCACGACCAGGTCCGTACATGCGGTCAATGCCCTCGCGGATGAGGTGTGCGACCTCGTAGGCAAAAGCGGGGTCGTAAGACACCACGGCGGGGTTGGTGCCTGCGAGGAGGGGGGAATGCCCATCCATGTGCTGCAAGCCTTCGCCTGTGAGCGTGGTGCGTCCGGCTGTTGCGCCCAAAAGAAAACCGCGTGTCATCTGGTCACCTGCTGCCCAGATGGAATCACCAGTGCGCTGGAAACCGAACATGGAGTAGAAGATGTACAGCGGGATCATGGCGACGCCCTGGGTGGCGTAGGAGGTGCCAGCGGCGATGAATGATGCCACAGAACCAGCCTCATTGATGCCTTCATGCATGATCTGTCCATCGACGGCTTCGCGGTAGGACAGCATCAAGTCATTATCTACCGGCGTGTAGTTCTGGCCGTGCGGGTTGTAGATCTTCAACGTGGGGAACCAGGAGTCCATACCGAACGTGCGAGCTTCGTCAGGAATGATCGGCACGAGGCGCTTTGATAGTTCCTTGTCCCGCATGAGTTCTTTGAAGGTACGTACCACAGCCATAGTGGTAGCCACCTTCTGCTTGCCAGAACCCTTGAGCAGCGGCTTCATGGTGCTTACGTCCGGCACGATGAGGGGTTCGTAGTCGGTCCGGCGCTCCGGCAAGAAACCGCCAAGTTCTTTACGACGCTCCAACATGTACTTGATTTCCGGCGAGTCAGGGCCTGGGTTGTAGTACGGCGGGAGGTAAGGATCCTTCTCCAGTTCAGCATCGCTGATCGGAATCCCCTGACGATCACGGAAGTGCTTCAAATCGTCCAGAGTGAGCTTCTTCATCTGGTGGGTTGCATTGCGACCCTCAAAGTTGTGGCCCAAGCCGTAGCCCTTAATGGTGTGGGCCAAAATGACGGTGGGGCGGTCTTTGGTCTCCATCGCACGCTTGAAAGCGGCGTAGATCTTGCGGTAATCGTGGCCACCGCGCTTGAGCTTCCAAATTTCCTCGTCGGTCATGTCCTCGACGAGCTTCTTTGTCTTCTCGTCGCGGTTGAAGAAGAACTCGCGCACGTAGGCACCGTCGTTGGCGCGGAAGGTCTGGAAATCACCATCATGCGTGGTGTTCATCAAGTTGACCAGGGCGCCGTCCTTGTCCTTTTCGAACAGCTCATCCCATTCGCGGCCCCAGACGACCTTGATCACAGACCAGCCTGCTCCGCGGAAGAAGGACTCCAATTCCTGAATGATCTTGGTGTTGCCACGCACTGGGCCGTCAAGACGCTGCAGGTTACAGTTGATCACAAACGTTAGGTTGTCCAGGTTGTGCAGGGCAGCCATCTGGATTAGGCCGCGGGATTCCGGCTCATCCATTTCGCCGTCGCCAAGGAACGCCCACACGTGCTGCTGCGAGGTGTCCTTGATGCCACGGTTGTGCAGATAGCGGTTAAACCGGGCCTGGTAAATGGCATCCATAGGACCGAGTCCCATAGACACGGTGGGGAACTCCCAGAATTCGGGCATGCCGTGGGGGTGCGGGTAAGACGGCATACCGCCCTGTGGGCGGGATACTTCCTGGCGGAAGCCATCAAGGTCGTCTTCCGTGAGTCGGCCCTCTAGGAATGCGCGGGCGTACATGCCGGGTGAGGCGTGACCCTGGAAAAACACCTGGTCGCCGCCACCTGGGTGGTCCTTGCCGCGGAAAAAGTGGTTGAAACCGACTTCATACAACGGCGCAGAGGACGCATAGGTGGAGATGTGTCCACCAACGCCAATTTCGGGGCGCTGTGCGCGGTGCACCATGATGGCCGCGTTCCATCGCATCCACCGGCGGTAGCGCTTTTCCAGTTCCTCATCGCCCGGGAAATCGGGTTCCATAGACGTAGGAATGGTGTTCACATAGTCGGTGGAGGTCAAAGGCGGCAATGCGACACGCTTGGCAGTAGCACGCTCAAGCATGCGCAACATTAAGAAGCGGGCGCGATCCGGTGTTGCTTCGGCAAGCAGCCCGTCAAGGGATTCCATCCACTCGGCGGTCTCCTCCGGATCGACGTCGTTAAGATACGACGCAACGCCGTCACGAATGAGCGCGAAATTGCTGTCATCGTTTGGCGAGCCACCCAGTTTTTGGTCAGCCATCCTAAATCCTCCTGTAGGAATATTCCTGTCGATGCGTCTTTTCCAGGTTGATGGAAAGCCGCACTGGTCTATACAACACAATACGGGCACAGAGGTTTTAATGCTTATTTTTCCTCCCGCAAAGCGTTGTTTTGGGCGGGCATAAGGGGGTACGGCGTGAGCGTGGAGCGTCTCATCTGCAGTGAGGGAGGCGGGGCGTCGATAAGCATCCGGCACCCTAGCCGCACATTTCCCTCTAGGGTGATGGGGTGTCTGCGGGTGTGGGTAAAAGTCAGTAATTAACCCCAAATGGGGTAGGGTGGTGGTGCTGAAGATTTGAAAAAAAATCCATGTCCGTACCTACAATTCAGGTCATAACGGTACTGTCAATGGGAAACTATCTTTTCTACAATGGAACAGTGGGGAGGCGCAAATGTGCTGCAAAACCACGTCGCTAGATACTCAGGAGGATTGAAACAGTGGTGGACATTCCGGGCGCAACCAAAAACGGCGTCCAGGATTACGCAAAAACACTCGGCATCAAAGCTGGTCACACGGTCCAGGAAGTTGGCTGGGATGACGACTGCGATAGTGCAATCAGCGAAGCGGTCGAAGACGCTATCGGTGCCGACCTCCTTGATGAAGATTCCTACGAACTCTGTGATGTCGTTCTCCTGTGGTGGCGTGACGACGACGGTGACCTCGTTGATGAACTTGTCGACGCCGTACGTCCCCTCGCCGACCACGGGCGTATCTGGCTACTTTCGCCCGCCGCTGGCACCAAAGGTGAACTTGCTCCAGGCGTGGTATCTGAATCCGCACAGCTCGCCGGCCTAGTGCAAACCAAAGCGGAACGCCTCGGGTCCTGGCAGGGATCATGCCTCGTGCAGCGCGGTGCGGCGAAACGCAGCTAGGTGTTGGGCTTCGGCCTTGGGCTGGTTGGCTTTTGGGTACTGTGAACTGCTGATTTGTAGAGTTTTGGAAATGTGTTAGTATCTTTCGAGTCGCAGCATTATTGATTGCATGATGCATATCGCTGCAGCGCACGCGCCTTTAGCTCAGCTGGAAGAGCAGCTGGTTTACACCCAGCAGGTCGGCGGTTCGAACCCGTCAGGGCGCACAGGATCTGTGTAATGCAAAAGCCCCTCATTGTGAGGGGCTTTTGTGTTGGGAGGGTGCAAACCGTCAGGTGCGGAAACGCTCAGCCCCGCAAAATATGCTTATGGTCAAGCACGAAAATGGAGTGTTGTGCGGCTTGGGGATAAGCATATTTTCACGCTTGTCATGTAGGTCCACTGCTGGGTACGAAAACAGGGTGTTTCCGTACCTGGCGGTAGACCTTTTTCTATGCAAAAGTTTGCACTAACGCTGTTCAAGGCTTTCTCGTTCGCTGTGCTTTATCACACTGCCCGCCCCTGCACAGCGCGTATACCCGCCAAGCCTGACGACGCCCCCCGACCGGAGCGTATACACACTTCACAAGATTCCTAAAGTAATCCCCACGTCCGCTAGAAACCTAAGAAAAATGCCCTCAGTGCCAGCCTGGAAGGGGGTGGCATTTTCCAGGCATTTTAACAAAAACGGGGGTAAAAACTTAAAATAAATTAAGAAAAAACCTGGCCAAACCTTAACCTTTGTAGTGGTTGTTCTACTGAAGCTTGCCGGGTGTTAGCAGCGTCCGCACGTGTGAGTGAGCGGTAGGGCATCCTCAAAGGATAAGGAGAAAACACGCATGCAGGTATTCGATTCAATACGCCACATCATGCTGGTGCGTAGAGTCGCCGTCCTGTGTGTTGTGTTTGCCTTGGTAGCCCTGTCTTGTCGCCCATTTCTAGCGCAGGCGCAGGCAGGCGCAACGCGAGGCGACAGGAGCGGCGAGTTTGGAACGAGCGTTACAGTCGTGCCGTCGGCAGAGGGGAAGATGCCGGCGGTCCGGTTTGATTGGGTTGTTCCCGCAGGTACGCAGCTCATTCCGGGCGATAATGTCACGATTAGCCTTCCTGACTGGTTGGAGCCCGTCCGCATGGTGCAGCAGGATCAGCCGAATGTGCGGTGTATATCAACGCAAGCATCTACAGCTGTGACCTGTACTTTCATCGATGTTTCCACTCCGTCGGCAGACATTTTGGGCTCGGTCGAAGTTCCGGTAGCTGTCAAGAATGCCAACGATTCTGCACCGGTGCGGTGGGGAGGTCGAGCATTTGACCTTCGAAAAGAACTTGTCGCCAACCACGTCAACCAAGCCATCCCAACAATCCCACCGGTAGATATCATTGAGGCCGCACACCAGCAGCCGAATGGTCGCTGGGGTGTGATTGCCTCGGCAAGGCAGTCGCGTTCGGGTCGGATCGTGGTGGAGTCTAGCAAGGCTGACCAGGGTTTTGTTGAGGTGCGGCGTCGTGACGCAGGTGCAGCGTATGACCGTGGGACGTGGGAAGACGCGGCGTCGACACGCTGCCAGCCGGGTGGCGACCTTCATGCCCAGCAAATGGGGTGTGCGCAGCGTGTTTTCCTGGCGGATTCCACAGGTGAGACGTATTTTGCGGGCGCGGCGGGGGAGCGGGTGTCTGTGTGGTCGCTGGCGGGGGCGCTGACGGTGGTGATTGATAATCCGGTGCGGGATGCTGCGTATCGTGTGCAGTTTGCCTCGTCGCTGCCGGATCCGGTGATTTACGTCAACGGCGTGGTTGTATCAGCTCCTGCAGTATCGTCTGTACACCCGACAGCATCAACGGGGTCAGCCGCAATATCGCAGGTCAGGCGAGGTGCGTGGTACCATTCGCTTTTGGCCGCAGTGCAGTTGATTCCGTGGGCATTTGATGTGTTAGTACCTCATCATGAGTCAACCGAACCCTCGATTAAAGTGACTCCTGTCACGTCATCGGAGTTGACTGCTTCGCTTGCGGATACGGACATCGCCACCTCGACAGAGACAGTGGACAGGTCGTATGCAGCGAATACGGGTGCGTCGATAGTAGGGCTTGTGTTGTTGTCCTTGTTGGTGATTCTTGGCGGGACCGCATTTGTGTTACGTGGTCGCTCCACTAAAGGTGAGCTACTGGCCAAGTGAGGGGACTAGCATCGGACTCCATGGAACTGGTTGTGAGATCAATTAGTGGGATTAATTCCCCGTTGGTGATTCGAGTTCAGGATGCGCAGCCAGGCGAACGGGTGCGCATCCACGTCTCTGCGGTAGACGCAGAGAAACAACCCTGGTCGAATGAGCAGGTGTTTCATGCTGATGAGCACGGTGTGGTGGATGTTGCGACATCGTTTCCTGAAAGCGCGCTATGGTCGCCACCGCATCACTGTGGACTGCTGTGGACAATGCGTCCCGACAGCATCGGCACGAATGATGGGGAAGCGGGTGCATTCGAGCTGAACGGCTTGGCGTCAGTGCACATCCACGTGAAAGCCCGCTCGGAAGAGGAAGGCTGGGGTGCACTGGTGCAGCGCACGATCGCCCGTGAGGTGGAGGAATGCGCTGCACCGAAAGGTTGCTCCGGGTTCAGCCCCAATCACCGGGCACCCGGGGTCTTGCTGCTTGTTGACACCCCAACAGCTACCGCCTCTGCCAGTGCCGCCGCCCTCGCGCATCATGGGTTCACGGTCTTCTACTGCCCGGAAATCCCGGCGGATCGTCTTCCTGAACTCGCAGCAGAGATCCACAAGCACGAGCGTGTTGACTCAGAGCTGCCGCTCGCGCTGGTGGCGCAGGGCAGGAGCTGCGCCGATGCCATTCACCTGGCAAGCACCCATCCTGACCTCATTGGACCCGTGGTGGCACATTCCCCCAGTGACGTGCACTGTGACCGGCCCGGCTTTTCCGCCTTTATGAAGTCCGCAGTGACCGGCCATCCGGCGAAGCTGTGGGACTTTTACCAGCATGCCCACGCCAAAGCCACGCCGCTTGATCTTAGTGGCATGACCGGTCCGCTTCTGCTCACTGCAGGCACCGATGATGCCGTGTGGGACAGCGTCGGTATGTCCACCAACCTGGAAAAAGCTGCCCGCGAGCACAACATTGAGGTGTTCCGTGTTGAATATCCAGCAGCCGGTCACGCCAGCGGATACCCCTTCTGCTTCTCAGGGTTGCCCGCGACAACAGTGATCAAAGACCATGGGCATCGCATTGCCGTGGGTGGCGATGCCGATGCCAACGGCCGAGCCGCCCATAACTCCCGCGAGCAGGTCATCAGCTTCCTGTCCTCGGCTTTTGACATCTCAGACTAGTCTGTCGGTATGGACCATGCTAGTGGAATTGCAGCGGGCATTCTGGCTGATCGACTGATTAAAGACCCTCAGCGCTACCATCCGGTGGCGCTGTTTGGTCAGTACGCGCTGTGGTGGGAGCGCCGCTTGTACCGCGACAACAAAGTCGCGGGGGCAGTGTTTGCGGCGGCCTGTGTGCTGCCACCGACCCTGGTGGCGGCGGGCGTCGCCAAGTGGGCACCACGGCTAGCTACTGCGGTGGCGCTGTGGGCGGCGCTGGGTGGTACGAGCCTGGAGCGTACCGGCATGCGAATGGCGCAGGCGCTGGAATCCGGCGATGAGGATGCGGCCCGCGGGTGGGTTCCGTGGCTGTGCTCTCGCGACCCCGAGCTTCTCGACGCCCCCGGCATGGCGCGCGCCGCCGTTGAATCCGTGGCGGAGAATACGTCGGACGCCGCCATTGCACCGCTGGTGTGGGCTGCGGTGGCGGGCGCGCCGGGTGTGGTGGCACATCGCTGCGTCAACACCTTGGATGCGATGGTGGGGTACCGCAACGAACGGTACCGCAATTTCGGCTGGGCCGCCGCGAAGCTCGACGACGCCATGGCTTGGGTTCCGGCCAGGCTCACCGCAGTAGTCCATACTGGTTTCGCCGCTCTTCACGGTCGAGGTGGTGCGGCGCTGCGGGCATGGCGTGACGACGCCCCGTCGCACCCTAGCCCCAACGCCGGGCCAGTGGAGGCGACGGCCGCTGCCGCACTCGGGGTGCGGTTGGGCGGGCCGACGGCGTATGCACACGGCGTCGAAAAGCGGCCCTATCTGGGCGAGGGGCCAGCGCCTACGGTGCAAACCGTCCGGGAGGCCGTGCGACTATCGCGGTGGACGCAGCTGGCGGTCGGGGCCATAGCCTACGTGTTTAAATCCACGTCATCCCAGGTGCTCAAGGGGTGATGTAGCCACGAGAATGCGTGATGTCGCTCCAGCAGGATGCTACAGTGCACGTTTTCAAACACAGGTGGTGAGTTCTCTGGGTTGACGTCCTGGTCCACGGCGTACCAACGCTGCGAGTAGGTGCTTTCGTAGCCGTCGCAAATGTGGAACGTGTCAATCAAGCGGTGAATGTCATACAACTCGTCGGGGTTTTCCTCCAGCGTGGTCAGGCGATCAACGTTGGCGGGTTCCAACACCATAGGGTCCATACTCACTTTGCCGAGCACCCAGCCCAGCACTGTCGCGGACTCCCATCGCCACACTAACTGCACCGCAGCTTCCTGAGTTGACTTGCCGTACTTGCCGAACTTCTTCTGCGACTCCTTTGCCACCGTATCAATAAACGCCAGCTCAGTGGGGGTGAAATCGTAGGGCGAATTACTCATCACTGTGTAAATATTCTTCGCCGTGTTCTTATCCCCATCCAGCACCGCCGCCGCCAAATGAGCAACAATCACCAAGGCGCGGAAGCGGCTAGCCACCTCCTGGGTGGACCGCAACTGCACCTCCATCTCTGAGCGCACCGGCGGCAACGACTGTGGCACCGACATGCCCTTCTTCCCCAAATCGGTGCGGATACGTTCACTCCTAGACTTGGACAGGGGGTGAATCGGGGCGAATTTTTTGGTGTTCGGGTCGAGCAAATTCACGCCGTCGGCGTTGTAAATACCGCCGTCGTTGAGGAAAAAGATCGAGTTCGTCGCCCGTGCCCACTCTTTGAAATCCTTCAGATCTTCAGGCTCGAACGACGCATCCCGCTCAAACACGTACTGGCTACGCGTCTCCCTGATGTGCTGGGAGATGCTGTGGATAAACGCGTTGTACTCAATACCCTGCGTGATCCAAAAATCGATGGCGTAGCCTAGAAAGCCATTCAAGTGATCCTGGAAATCAGAAATCTCCTGGTTAGTGCCGGTCACGGTGGATCGGTACTTAAAATAAGTAGCCCCTGGACCAGTCCAGGGGATCTCTTGGACAACCGTGGAGTAGGCGTTAATGAAAGTTGTCATGAACTCAATGCTAGTTGATAAGAAAAGCTAAAAACGTTCCTCGTTCCTCCTAGCAATCTTACTGTAGTGATCAACTCGGGCGCCGCCATACCTGCTACGGAGCTTCGCCTCTGCTGGTGACTCCGGTTCTTGCTGGTCTTTCTCATCCTGTTGTTTGAGTGGCGTTTGTTGCTGTTCTTGTAGGGCTTGTTGCTCTTCTTGTTCACGTCGGCGCTCGCGCATCTCCGCCCACACGAAATACCCCAACCCGAGTGGGGCCATGATGCCAAATGCAATCCACTGGATGCCATAGGATAGGTGCGGACCCGAGTCCAGCTGCGGCAATGGGATGGCCGATAACGTACCCGGCTGCCCATCACTCAGTTGGACGTAATCTTTCCCCAGCTCAAGATGGGTGAGGTCAGCGATCTGCTGGGAATTGATGCCCGATACTTGCAACCGCCCCTGATCTGTCAGCGGCTCATGGGATGGTGGTGGCTCGTCCAAGCGGGCGTACCCTACGATGGTGACCTCCTCGGACGGGGCGGTTGGGATGTCCGGCACGTTGTCCTGATTGGCTGGTACAAAGCCACGATTCACCAGCATGATCTCACCGCTGTTCAGGCGAAATGGGGTCAGAGCCTGAAAAGCGGGTGACGAGTTGACTGGACGCAAACGTAACAGCACCTCAGACTCTGGCAGGTAACGACCCGTCATGCTCACACGACGCCATTCCTTGCCGTCGGCGACCTCGCCCCGCGTAGTGAAAATCTCTGACAACGGCACCGGATCTGTCTCAAACGCAGCCTCAATGTTGTGATTGCGTTCCGTCTTCGCCTCGTTCTTGTGCAGCTGCCACGGTGCTAGCACTGTGAAGGCAAAATAGGCGAAGATCAGCACCGCCGCAGCGGTGAACACCCAACCAGGCTTCAAAAATGTTTTCCACACGCTGCGCTGGGTGCTGGGATGAGGGCGCGCACTGTTCACGATTCCTTATTCTAGGATGCCTGTGAAAAGGGTGCGTGTGATGGTGTTGGGCTACCGAGAACTGTCGGGGTTGTAGTTTATGGAAGCGCACGCCCAGGCGGCTCCCTGTCCTGGGGTTTTACCGTAGTTACGGTCGACCCTGAACAATGTGCTTATGCTCAAGCACGAAAGCACCCAGTTTTGCGACCTGGGGATAAGCATACTTTTATGCAACCGTTTGCACTAACGTTGTTCAATGCTCTGCGTAGTCCATGATCCATCACACTGCCTGCCCATCCACATAAACCCACTACAGCCCCGAATCCCTCACCGCTTAGAGGAGTGTTCCAGCCTTTCCTTGACCCAGTCGATCATCCCAGGCATGGCGGCGTCGATTTGTGCGCGCACTTCGGTGAAGGCGGCGGCATTGCTGTAGTAGGGGTCGTCAACGTCGGCACCACGGGGAGAGGATGGGTCGAAGGAGCGGAGCAGGCGGATTTTTTCGGAGGGAACTCCGTGGCGCACAAGGTCGTGAATGTGCCCGTTGTCCAAGGCCACAAAGAGATCGGCATCGTCGTGTTCGGGGCCAAGCTGGGCGGCTCGGTGCTGCGTGCCGTCGTGCCCGGAAGCCTGAAGTTCCGCAATGGCGCGCCGGTCAGCGGGCTGGCCAACATGCCAGCCACCAATACCGCAGGAACGTACGAGGACATCGTCGGTGAGGTGGGCGTCGTCAAGCGCGTCGCGGAAGATGACATCAGCCATAGGGGAGCGGCAGATGTTTCCCGTGCAGACGAAGACGATGTAGAGGCTTTCAGTGTGCCCAGTCATGGATGATCCTTTCGAGTTCTGCTGGGGTGTCGGCGATGTGGTGGGCGTGCTGATGTTCCTCAGCGTTGCCGTATCCCCAGGTAACGGCCAAGGTGGGGATGTTAAATTCGGCAGCGCCGGTGATGTCGTGGATGCGGTCGCCAATCATGAGAATATCCGAACCCTCGTCCAGCCCCATATTGTCCAGAACGTGCGCGATCACGTCGCGTTTGCTTCGCCTACCACCATCTGGACCTGTCGCGGCACCGATGAACGTGAAAAGCTCTGCGAGTTTGTGGTGTTCGAGTATTTTCTCGGTGATGGGCTGGGATTTTGAGGTGGCGGTGCAGAGCTGGAATCCCTGGTCCTTCAAACTCACTAGCAGGTCACGGATACCAGGATAGGGCGCACTCATGGCCCAACCCGTGGTGTCGTAATGCTCCATGTAGCGGCGGAGAGTGGCGCGGTTGTCCTCGGGCGTCAGGCCGAGCCGGTTGAGGGTTACTTCCAGCGGTGGGCCGGGCACGCTGCGCAGGAAGTCCTCGGAGGGGCGGGGATGTCCTCCCTGGTCAAGGGCATGAACAAAGCTGGTGATGATGCCTGGGTAGGAGTCAATGAGGGTTCCGTCAACGTCTAGGAGGAGAGTTTTCACGTGTTTTAGTGTGGCAGACGTACACTGTTGCAGGTGAATGGCTGTGATGTGTCGGACGAGTTTCTGCGGTTCCATGGCGATGTTGACGCCGCAAACGCACACCTTGATTTTGCGGTGAACGTGCGAGGGACCGAGCCCCCGCCCTGGTTGCTGGATGCTTTAGGGGAGGAGCTGGGTAACATAGCCAGCTACCCTTCAGCACGGGCGGAGCAGCAGGCCCGGCAGGCCGTGGCCGATTTTCATGGCATTCCGGCCTCGCACGTGTTGCTGTTGGCGGGCGCTGCGGAGGGGTTTTCGCTGCTGCCGCGCTTGGTTCCCGCGGGCGGTTCGGCCCTGGCGGTGCACCCAAGCTTCACCGAACCGGAGTACGCCCTGCGCGCAGCTGGGGTGCCGGTGGTGCGCTTGCTTCTCGACGCCCCCTTTACCCTCCCAGCCAGCCTCCCCAACGGCGTCGATATGGCCGTGGTGGGTAATCCCACCAACCCCACCGGCGTGTTGCACGACCCGGCGCGCCTGCTCGCCTGGGATGTTCCGCACCTGGTGGTGGATGAGGCATTCATGGATGTGGCGGGGGAAGAGCATTCCCTAGCGGCTCGCGTGGTGGATAATCCCCAGCTAATTGTGCTGCGTAGTTTGACCAAGACGTGGGCGTTGGCGGGTCTTCGGTGTGGGTATGTGCTGGCGCAGCCCGAGGTGCTGGCGCGACTGTCTGCTGGGCGTCCGCATTGGCCATTGGGAAGTGTGCAGCTGCGCGCCATCGCGGAGGTGATGCGCCGGGGGCCTGCTGCCGCCGAGCAGATAGCGGGGGATGTGGCCAGGGAGCGCGCCGCGATGGTCAGGTACCTGGAGGACGAGGGGTTTCGGGTTGTGGCGGGGTCGTCGGCACCGTTTGTGCTGGTGCGGCCGCCCACCCTGGACCCGGAGTCGGCGCGGCTGCGGTTGCTGGACAGGGGCGTCGCGGTACGGCGCTGCGATACATTCCCGGGTCTGGACCAGGGTTTTTGGCGTTTGGCTGTGCGTGACATGGACGCGGTGCAGCACTTGTTGGAAGAATACAGGCAGGTTGTGAAGGAGTGAGTTGTATGACGACGGTGGCTGACATTCGTGCCATTGTGGAGGAGGCGTATCCTCCGCACCTTGCGGAAAGCTGGGATAAGGTCGGCCTGATCTGCGGGGATCCGGCGGATCAGGTGCATAAGGTGGTGTTTGCGCTGGATTGCACCCAGGAGGTGGCGGAGCGCGCCGTGGAGGCGGGGGCGCAGATGCTGGTGGTGCATCACCCGTTGTTGCTTTTTGGTACGCACACGGTGGCTGCGGACACTCCTAAGGGGAGGATTATCCATACGCTGATTCGTCATGGGGTGGCGTTGATGGCGGCGCATACGAACGCGGATTCGGCCCGCCCGGGGGTGAATGATCGGCTTGCGGAGCTGCTGGGAGTCACGCCGGAGCGTCCGCTGGAACCCAAGAACACGTCCACCGTGGATAAGTGGGGTGTGATGGTCCCGCCGGATCATATCGATGAGGTGAAAGCGGCCGTGTTCGCCGCCGGGGCCGGTGCAATTGGGGATTACCGGGAATGTGCGTTCGAGTGGTCCGGGCAGGGGCAATTCCGCCCGGTTGATGGCGCGAATCCCACGCTGGGGCAGGTGGGCAGTGTGTTCACAGGAACGGAAACCAGGGTGGAATTCGTGGCGCCGACGGGACGTCGTCATGCGATCATGGCGGCGTTGCGAGACGCCCACCCGTATGAGGAGGTGGCGTTTGACGTGGTGGAGCTGGAATCCACAGAGGATCTTTCCACCGCCTGTGGCCTGGGGCGTATCGGGGACTTGCCGGAGCCAATGAGGCTCGCTGCTTTTGTGCAGCGCGTGGCCGACCGCCTGCCTGTCACAGAGTGGGGTGTTCGTGCAGCGGGCGACCCGGAGCGCATGGTGCAGCGCGTGGCCGTGTCTTCGGGCGCGGGGGACAGTCACCTGGCGGCGGCGAAGGCGCTGGGTGCGGACGTGTTTGTGACCTCGGATTTGCGCCACCACCCGGTTGATGAGGCGATGCGCGACGGCGGACCGGCGATCATTGATACTGCGCACTGGGCCAGCGAATTCCCCTGGTGTGAGCAGGCTGCCGAACTGGTCGCCTGCGAAGCCTCCGTGGAGGTGGAGGTTCTGAACATCCGCACCGACCCCTGGACCATCTCAGCACACCCCACCCACACAGAAAGCACACGATCATGAAACTCGCCTCCGAACTCCAACGCAGCCTGCTGGAACTGGCTACCCTGGAACGCGCCGGGGATTCCCCAGTCGTCTCTGAGGAACAACAGAAACGCGACAGGCTAACCAAGGAACTAGCCGACGCCCGCTCAGTACTAGGCACCTCCCAGGTCAATATTTCCGACATTGAGGTGGATATTCGCCGCATCGAAGCCGACATGTCCAAGCTGCGGCAGCGCGAAAAAGCCAACAAGGCTGGCCTGGGTGCCGCCGTTGATGTGGAACAGCGCCGCGACCTGCAACATGACTTGTCCACCACTTACCGTCGCCTCGACGACCTGCGCGGTGAGCTGAAGGAATGCCACGATGAGCTGCACGCCCTGCGCGCGACGGCGGAACGTCACAAGGCTCGAGTGGCGGAACTCAGCGATGCGCTTGATCGCATCACCGTCCCCACCGACAACTGTGCCGAACGCATCAGCGAGCTCCGCGCGCTTTTCGACGCCGCGACACTCGCCGACTACGACGACCAGGTTGAGGTGTACGGGGTTGGGGCCGCCGCCTTTAACGGCCGCACTTGCGGGGGCTGCTTCATTGTGCTGCCGCCGACATCGGTGAGTCAGATCCGCAACGCGCCCGCCGATGACGTTCCCCGCTGCCCCGATTGCGGCACCTATCTGGTGCGCACCACGGCGGGAGATGCCCAATGAAAGTGCAGATCAAAGCCGACGGCGGCAGCCGCGGCAACCCCGGCATCGCAGGCTCCGGGACTGTGCTTTACGATGCTTCTGGCACGGTGCTGACCAGTATCGCCGATTACGTGGGCACTGCTACCAACAACGTCGCCGAATACCGCGCTCTGCTTAACGGATTGGAAGCTGCCCGCGACCTCGGGGCCACCGAGGTGGAGGTGCTCATGGACTCCAAACTCGTTGTCGAGCAGATGAGTGGGCGCTGGAAAATCAAGCACCCCGACATGAAGGAACTCGCGCTGAAAGCCCAGGCCATTGCGCGGGATTTCGATGCCATCAGCTACACCTGGATTCCCCGCGCCGAAAACTCCGAGGCCGACGCCCTGGCCAATCAGGCCATGGATGCGGGCGCGGCGGGGGCGCCGATTGGGATTGTTGCTGGCGGTGAGGACGAAGCGGAGGAAGGAACCAGCGGCAAGACGCATACCACCTGTCCCACCTCGTGGAACGGTGCCACCACGGAGCCGACCCGGTTGATCCTGCTGCGGCACGGACAAACCGAGATGTCCGCAGCCCGACAGTATTCCGGGCGCAGCAACCCCCCACTGACGCAACTGGGGACGCAGCAGGCGGCAGGCGCGGCGCGTCGATTAGCAGTGCGGGGCGGCATTGATGCGATCGTGGCTTCGCCGCTGACCCGAACCATGGAGACGGCGCGGGCGTGCGGCGATGCGTTGGGGCTGCCCGTGGCCAGTGTTGATGGCCTGATCGAATTGGATTTCGGTGAGTGGGACGGCCTCACCTTTGCGCAAGCACATGAGGCCAACCCAGAGGCGCACAGTGCCTGGCTATCCGATACCAGCATTGTCCCTCCCGGTGGCGAATCCCTTGATGCCGCCTACCAGCGCATCAGTGCCGTGAAAGACGAACTATGCAAGGACTACGCGGGTAAAACCGTGCTGGTGGTTTCCCATGTCACGCCCATCAAGGCGCTACTGCGCATGGCTCTTGGCGCTGGGCCTTCACTGTTCCACTGCCTACACCTGGATCTCGCGTCGATCTCCATTGCGGAGTTCTATGCCGATGGCCCCACAGTAGTTCGGCTGGTCAACGACACCTCTCACCTGTAAAGTAATGCCGTGCGAATGAGCCAGTCGGGTGGACGCGGCACACGTATCAGCATTGATCATGTATGTGACTATGCGTCTGACGTGGCGTCGAGGAAAGTCCGGACTCCACAGAGCACGGTGGTTGCTAACAGCAACCCAGGGTGACCTGCGGGATAGTGCCACAGAAAACAAACCGCCTCCCGCCTGCGCGAGGAGGTAAGGGTGAAACGGTGCGGTAAAAGCGCACCAGCGCGTCAGGCGACTGGCGCGGCTCGGTAAACCCCACCGGGAGCAAGGCAAGAGGGCGTACCAGCTGTGGTATGCCTGCGCGGACATAGGCTGCTCGCCCAGTCTGCGGGTACGCTGCTTGAGGCCGCCAGCAATGGCCGGTCCAGATGGATGTTCACCACTTCCCGTCGCTGCATGGCGGGGAGGACAGAATCCGGCTTAGAGGCTGACTCATTCGCCCAACAACGTGTAAGCTGCTTAGGCCGCTGTTCCGGGTCGCAGCTCAATGACCTCTAGGCCGTCGTCTACTAGGTCGGCGGCGAAATTCCTCGCGTGGGTAGCCTCCACCACCGCGATCACGGCGTTGCTCACCCCTGCGTGGGCGCTGCGGGCCGTCACCGCGCCCCGACTCCGGCACAGCTGAGCCAACGCTGAATCGGTGCCGCTGACGGAGTAATCATCATTCAGGGCGCGTTGTGAGGCCGCCACAATATCCGATAATTCCGCCACGTTACGGGAACGCAGCAGCGGTACCATCGACTGTGCGCGTCGGGTCTCGGCCTCGAAAAACTCCAGCCAGCGGGTCGCTTCCTGCAAGCTAGGCACCCCGCTAGGGCCGTGCACCTTATGTACAGCCTCTAGCCAATCGCGCACGCGGGGGGCGGCGTCGGGCAGGTGCCGCAGCGACTCCACACCAAACGCGCGGGTGGCCTTATCAATAAAGTCAAGGCGGCGAGCCATTTCCTCAGGTATCTGCCCGCCCGGGTTATGTGGTGTATTGACCGCAAACACCACAGTGTTCCGGCCCGCAATGTGCGGCGTGTGCGTCACCGACTCATCCTTGTAGTCCACCACGGAAATCTGCCCGTCCATACTCCGTAATGCGGCCGTGTAGCGCGCCCGCAGGGCGGGGGTCGCGGAGAAAATAGCGGCCGATTGGAAGCATGCTTCGGCGACACGGACGCGCAGTGGGTAGTCACCACGGTTTTCATCGTCCACCACCAGCGCCGACGCAAAAGCGACCTCGGCGGCGGCATGCACGCCCAATCCCCAGTCAACGGGTGCTTCCGACTCCACCGCGATGTTAAACCCTGGCGTGTCCCGCGGCAGCAGCTGTCGGAAAATCAACGACCACACCACGCCGCCCAGGCGCTCTGGCCACGAACCGTGCGGCGAGGGTACGCTCTCCGCTTTGTCCCGCGCGTCCAGCACAGAAAACGCGAAATCACTCACGTCACCCATGGCAATATGGTTGGGTTTTGCGCCGTTCACGCTCACACTGATGTTGTTATCGCTGCGTGGCGACGCCGCGATACCCACCCGCAGGTCACTTGATGCAACAAGCACAATACCGCCCACCACATCGACATGCTCACCTAATAGCGACCATGTGGTGGGGGCGCTGGCCACCAGCGTGGGTTCCGAACCGAAAATGGCGGTATGGCCAGCTTTCACCCGATCACACACTGAGCCTTCTGCGGAACCCTTTGCGGAGCCTGCCAAAGACGAATCCGAGTGATCACCAGGTTGCTGCGGGGAAATGGTCATCGCGAAAACAAGCTCCTAGTGTGTAAGCCAAAAGACGACATGTTTACTGCGTTCACTGTAGCGTGAACGGCAGGGGTGGTTAACGTGGACATCACGAGCGACCCCATCCTAACGTACAACCGTAACGCCCACAGACAGGAGAACAACCATGTCAGATACTGACAACCAGTGGTACTTTGACCTCGCGACCGGGGTGGTCAGTCAAGGCAAAGCCGGAAACTGGACGGACCGCATGGGGCCTTACGCCACCGAAGCAGAGGCACGCGACGCCCTCGCCCTGGCAGCGGAACGCACTCGCCAGGCCGACGAGTATGACGAAGCGGGCAAAGACGACTACGACAAAGCCTAACTTTTAGGTCTACTTTTTCTTCATCAGTTTCTTGTAGGCTGTGCGGACTGCGGAGAAGCCGTCCTCGTAGCCCATGAGGGCGTCCTCGCTAGTGCGTTGTTCGTGCTGGTAGAGCACGCCGTAGCTGAACGTATCCTCACCATGGGCACGCGCGTCCTTGGCAAGGCGTAGTACTACGTCGCGGGTGGTCACGTGGTCTTGGAAATCGCCCAATAAGGTCTGTAGGTTTTTGCAGGCCAGGTAGAGTTTCTTGGTATTTAATCCTGTGGCTTGGCCTGCGGCTTCGGCTGAGTAACGCAGCCGTTTGACTGCTTTGCGCACATCGTGGATGTTCCTTTCCCGCTGTTCCGACGGTAGGTCGGTGTCGGACCACTCGGCGATGGCTTTTGTGTGGCGGTTGAGCAGCAGCTCGTAGGCACTGCCCAGGTGCTGGAGCAGGATTTTCCGCGCCGCACCGCCTTTTCCACTGGTGACGGTGGGGGAGGCGAGAAGATTGTCGAGGTCTGCCAGTAGGGCAAAGTAACGTGGGGAATCCAGGAATGCCACGGCATCGAAATAGGCGGTGCGGTAGGCATTGGACATGCTACCGGTGATGCGCGTGTGGGTCGGGGCGTCGACAAGCGGGGCGAGTGCAGCAAGGCGTTCTCCGACAACTTCCGCATCGCGGGCGACTCCGAGAACCCCAGCGAGGTGCTTAAGTTCACCGCCTAGGTGCGTGTAGTTCTCGTTGGTGATGATGCCGTCGAAAGTGCGCATGTGGCTGCGGAGCTCGCGGGTGGCTACGCGCATCTGGTGCACCGAATCCCAGTCGTCGCGGCGCACGGCCGGGTCCATCGCTACCAGCCGGTCGCGATTGGCGGCCAGTGCCTGCAACACCGCCGCAGCTGGTGAGCCCTTTTTGAGCTTCTTCACCGCAGGTGGGGTGGGGGCGTTGGCGATGGAATCCCCGAGCGCCGTTGCAAGCTTCGAGGGGCTATCGGCAGCCACCGCCCCCTTATCGACGATCGCGCTGGTCGCTGCCTCCAGGATCTGTTGCGCGTCGTCGGTGTAGGCCGAGCCAACCTCCACTTCCCATTCCCGCCAGCTGGTGCGCTCACCGTGGGGGAGGAGGGACCAGGCGGTGACGTGATCGTCGCAGAATTCCGCGATGGCGGTACCGTCCGCATCGTGCAGCACGGTTTCGTGGCGCTCGTTATCCACCTGCGCGATGGGGGCGAGCGGCAGGTCACGGATCAGCGATCTGACCGGCCCGAGCAGGTCCGGCGGTGGAACATCGGTGGCGGCATCGGGGCCGAAATCGGCCTGGAGCTCCATGCGGTGTGCCCCCTGCTTCGGCAATTTCAGGTGCCAGCCTGCGTCTTTTCCACCTGTGCGGCGGCGCAAGGTTATTTTGTTGCGGGTAAGCCGAAGGTCCTCGGTGTCAAAGTAGACGGCCGAAAGGAAGTGAATATCCGAGGATTCGGACACTACCCCCTCGATTGTGCCAGCAAGCTCCGGCGGTTCAGTCTCTGGGGTGGCGGCGAATTTGGCTTCAATCTCAGTGTGCGCATCCGTGTTCATAACCCCTGTTTACCAGTTTTGCTGCAGGCAGGGGCGGTTTTGTGGCTATCCCAGCATTCCCTGAACGTAGGCGGCTTGCCCGGCGTGCTGCGCGGCGTCATCAATGATGCTGACCACCCGCACTCCTCGGGTGACGTGTGGGGTCCAGTGCGTATCAATGACATCGTTGAGCACATCGGGGGTGAGGCTGCGAACGTAGGCGATGGTCGCCTCGGTGGCCTGGTCCAAGTATCCGAGTAGCAAGGACAGGTCGGTGACGTGCACGCGGGCGGCCTCCTCGGGGGTGTGGCCGTAGCCCATTGAGTTGCGCGGCAGGTCAAGGTTGAAGCGGTCCACCCAGCCCTGTGAGGTCCAGACCTCTGGGGTTCCCGCGAGCGCCGCGATCTGTAGGTCCTGCTCACGGGCGGTGTGCCACGCCAGCCAGGCGATGGAATTGGCGTTCGGAGTGGGCCGCCAGTTGGCCTGCTCGGGCGTCACCTGGGAAAGCACATCGTGGAAGACGTCTCTGCTTCGTTGCGCCGCGTCTGCTAAAAGGTCACCTAAATACTCTGACATGCCTTCCCAGCCTAGCTGGGTCTATGTTTCGTGTTCGTACATGATGTTCCAGGCGATGCCGAAGCGGTCGATGCAGCTGCCGTCGTAGTAGCCGTACGGGGCGTCGACAATCGGGCGGATGATGGTGCCACCCTCGGCGAGGGCGGCAAAGATGCGGTCGGCGTCCTCGCGGGTGTCGGTGAAGTGGTGCAGCAGCACGGGGGATTGGTCGGTGGAAGGGGTGATCGGGCTGGTGCTGTCGCTACCCATCAGTGTCATGTTGGGTAGTTCGAGGGCTGTGTGGGCAATCAGATCGGCGTGCTCGTCTTCGACGGGCATGCCCATGGGGATCATATCCGCAAAGGTGAAAAAGCCGGTGCGCTGTCCGCCGAAGAGTGCTTCGTAGAAGTCGAAGGCTTCACGTGTTGTGCCAGGTAGCATGAGGTAAATATTGAATGTTCCCATGCTCCCAAGGCTATTGAAAGCCGTGACGCCCCGCTTATTATGAATTGCGGTTTTTCAGCAGGTGCCGCATCGTGAGGATCGGGAAGTTCATGGTGATGGGTGGGTCCTGCGGCGCGGGTGGCCGCATGTCCAGCGCGAATTCAGCACCGGAGTCGTTCGGGAAGGCGAGTTTGCGTTCCACGCGCTGGCGCAGGTTATCGCGCAGCGCGCGGGCGGGGTTGGCGCTGTAGCGGAGTTCACAGGCCAGCAGGTAATATTCGCCGGGCGGGATGTTGGTGAAGGTGCAGGAGGTGCGACCAATAAGCGCAGCCCCTACCACGGGCATGCCCTTGGGGATGGCCGTGGGGAACAGGCCCACGCAGGTGACGTTGGAGCTGTAGCCCTCGGGGTAATGCGTAGAGACGGACAGCGTGTTGTTGGTGGTCACTTTACTTTGGCGATGCACCAGCAGACCATCCCGGTTGGCAATTTTCTGCAAAACTGCCTGCGCTTTTGATGCTTCCTTGGGGTAGTTACGTGGCGTCACGCCGGTGTGGTTTTTGAACGTGTTGGAGAAGGTACCAAGGCTGCTGTAGCCCGCAGCGAGGGCGCTGTCCGTGACGCTCATCCCGTGGTCCATCATCTGTTCGATGCCGCGCTGGACGCGTAGTGCTTCAATGCACTGGCGGATGCTGTACCCGGCCTGGTTTTTAAATTCGCGCGATAGATGGAAGGCGCTGTATCCGTGTTCCTGGGCGATGCGAGCAAGGGTCGGCTCGTCGTCGTCCCAGAGATGAGTCTTGAGGTAGCTGACGATTCGACAAATGTCCACTTAAATAATCCTGTTTTTTAGAGAAATATTTTTTGAGAAAAAGATCAGTTGTGGCTACGCTACCAGGAATAATATTTCGGGTGCAATTCTATTGCTGAGCGCCTGTGATGGGGTGGATAACACGGGTGTAACACCCACCCCGCCCCGCACTTAGTAGGCGTGCTCCTCGCCGGGAAAGTCTCCACTGGCCACGGCGTTGCGGTAGTTCCGTGCGGCGTCGGTAAGCGCGGCACCGACTGCGCCGAAACGGCGGACAAACTTAGGCGAGAAGCCACCGGCCGGAAGCTCCACCATGTCCTGCCACACCAGTACCTGGGCATCTGTGTCCCGGCCAGCGCCGATGCCGATGGTGGGGATGGGCAGGTCGCGCGTCACTTCTGCGGCGAGGTCGGCGGGCACCATCTCCAGGACCACGGCGAAGGCGCCGGCTTCGGTGACGGCGCGGGCGTCGGCACGCAGGGCATCAGCGCCGCCCGCGCGGCCTTGGACCTTAAAACCGGAGAGGCTGTGCACTGATTGCGGGGTGAACCCGATGTGTGCCATCACGGGAATGCCTGCGTCTACCAGTGCGCGAATGCGGGGGGCGATGCGCACACCACCTTCTATCTTCACGGCGTGGGCACCAGATTCCCGCATCATTCGGGCGGCGTTCAGTACCGCCTGCTCGTCGGATGCCTCGTAGGTGCCAAACGGGAGGTCCGCCACCACCAGTGCCTTTCCGGCACCCCTGACGACGCCTCGGGCCAGCGGAATCATTTCATCCAGCGATACTTCCGTGGTGGTCTTGTACCCGTAGATGACGTTCGCGGCGGAGTCCCCAACCAGAAGAACCGGAATATCTGCTTGGGACATCGCCTGAGCGGTGGAGTAATCGTAGGCGGTAAGCATCGCCCATTTTGCGCCCTCGACTTTCCACGACAGCAGGTCGGAAATGCGCACGGGTTTGGTGGGGGTTGCTGGAGTCGGGGGTGTGGCGGGGGTGGAGTCGGTGTCTGAATTCATGGTTAAAGTGTGTCACTATTTTTTACCCGTCACCAACCGTGTGTCCACGGCGAGTCGGGTGCGCGCGGTAGATTTGTAAGAATGAACAGCCAACAGGAATTTGTGCTTCGTACCGTCGAGGAACGTGACATCCGTTTTGTACGGCTGTGGTTCACCGACATTCTGGGTTATTTAAAGTCCGTGGCGGTGGTGCCTGCTGAGCTGGAAAACGCCTTCGGGGAGGGCATTGGGTTCGACGGCTCGGCTATTGAGAGTTTTTCGCGCATATCCGAGTCCGACACCATTGCGCTTCCTGATCCATCAACGTTCCAGTTGATGCCCTTTGAGCAAAACGGCACGGACCGCAGCATTGCCCGCATGTTTTGTGACATCACCATGCCGGACGGACAGCCCTCCTTTGCTGACCCCCGCCAGGTGCTGCGCAGACAGCTGGCCTCGGCCGCGAGTGATGGTTTTACCTGCTACGTTCATCCTGAGATCGAGTTTTTCCTGGTTGATTCGATTAACACCCAGGGGCAGCCCCCAACGCCTACGGATAACGGCGGCTACTTCGATCAGGCGGTGACGGACAAGGCCCCGCATTTCCGCTTTGATGCCATCTCCGCGCTAGAAGACATGGGCATTTCCGTTGAGTTCAGCCACCACGAAACCGCCCCCGGCCAGCAGGAAATAGACCTGCGCTTTGCCGATGCCCTGACCATGGCCGATAACATCATGACCTTCCGCTACCTGATCAAAAAGGTGGCGTTGAAAAACGGGGTGCGGGCCACATTCATGCCCAAACCCTTTGCAGGCTACGCAGGCAGCGCCATGCACACCCATATTTCCCTGTTCGAGGGCGATAGCAACGCCTTCCACGATCCCGATGATGAGTTCAGCCTGTCCACCACGGCGCGGCAGTTCATCGCCGGTATTTTGCGGCATGCCCCCGAGTTCACGGCGATCACCAACCAGTGGGTGAATTCCTACAAGCGCATCATGTTCGGCAACGAGGCGCCCCGCGCCGCCACGTGGGGAGTGTCCAACAGTTCGGCGCTGGTGCGTGTGCCCACCTACCGTCTGGGTAAAGGATCTTCCCGGCGCGTTGAGGTGCGCAGCCCTGATTCTGCCTGCAACCCCTACCTGGCTTATGCGGTGATTCTTGCGGCTGGGCTGAAAGGTGTCCGGGAAGGCTACGAGCTCACCGAACCCGCTGAAGAGGACATTTCCAAGCTCACCCGGCGCGAACGCCTCGCCTTGGGGTACCAGGATTTGCCGGGCAGCTTGGACCATGCGCTGCGGTTGATGGAGGGCTCGGAGCTGGTTGCCGACACCCTAGGTGAGCACGTGTTTGAGTATTTCCTGCGCAATAAGTGGCGGGAGTGGCACGACTATCAGGCGCAAATCTCCTCTTGGGAGCTGCGCACCACACTGGACTACTAGAAAACTACTGGGAAACTACCGGGAAAGAGTGCAGGAAATGTGCAGCATGCCCACGTCACGAACCACCCGCAGACCCATGCCCACGTTGGGGGGATTGGGGTTCAATAGCCCTACAGCCAAGGCGGACCTTGAGGAGCTTGGTTGGCTTAATAGCCAGTCGGTGGAGTTGTTGTGGGCGCTGTCGGGGGCTGGCGACCCGGATCTTGCGCTGAATACGTTGATCCGTCTGCGTGACCAGCTGACAAGTGGTGATTATGCTGACGGTAAAGAATACGCGGATTTTGATGCTGCTATCCGCTCTGACGTGGCGTTTCGTGTGCGGCTGTTGTCACTTGTGGGGGCGTCCACGGCGATGGGGGATCACCTGGCTGCGAACCCGGGGTTGTGGCGGCTGTTGGCGCAGCCGATGCCCACTCCCGCCGAGATGATGCGCGAGTTGCTGGAGTGTGTGCAGGCCACGCCGCTGGATGCGTCGGCAAGCGCGACCCTCACCACTCCCGGGACCTACCGTGCCGGGCTGACTGGTGCTGATGCGGAAAAGGCCCTGAAGTGCACCTATCGCACGCTGTTGATGCGCATCGCCGCGCACGACCTTGCCGGAACATACCCGGAATCCCCGCGCCGCCCCGGCCAGCCCCTGGTACCGTTCGACCAGGTCACGGGAATGTTGACCGCGCTTGCCGACGCCGCGCTCACCGCCGCGTTGGCAGTTGCCGTCGCCGTGGTGTGGGGGGAGAAAGACTACGAAGGTCAGATGGCGGTGCTCGCCATGGGCAAATGTGGTGCTCAGGAACTCAACTACATTTCTGACGTGGATGTTATTTTTGTTGCCGAACCCGCCGACACCAAATCCACCCGCGTGGCCGGTGAGCTGATCCGCATCGGTTGCAAGTGCTTCTTCGAGGTGGATGCGGCGTTGCGCCCCGAAGGCAAGCAGGGCGCGCTGGTGCGCACCCTGGAATCCCATGTGGCCTATTACAAGCGATGGGCCCACACCTGGGAATTCCAGGCGTTGCTCAAAGCTCGCCCCATGACAGGATCGCTGGAGCTTGGGGAAGCGTACGTTGATGCGCTCACCCCCATGGTGTGGACCGCGAGCCAGCGTGACAGTTTTGTGGAAGACGTGCAGTCAATGCGCCGACGCGTGATTGATAACGTGCCCACTGAACTGCTGGAACGTGAACTGAAACTCGGGCGCGGTTCCCTCCGCGACGTGGAGTTTGCGGTGCAGCTGCTGCAAATGGTGCATGGGCGCAGCGACGAATCCCTCCGCGTGCGCTCCACCGTCGCCGCATTGCACGCCCTCATCGCTGCGGGATATGTCGGTCGTGAAGACGGCTCCACTCTGATAGACGCCTACGAATTCCTCCGACTCCTAGAGCATCGCCTGCAGCTGCAGCGCGTCCGCCGTACCCACACCATGCCCACCGAGGACGACAAAACCAGTCTCCGCTGGCTGGCCCGCACCGCCGGGATCATGGGTGTTGGCGACGGCACCTCCGCAGAGGCACTGGCCAGCGAATACCGCAAAGTCCGCCGCCAAGTCGCGCAGCTGCACGCCAAGCTCTTCTTCCGGCCACTGCTGAACTCCGTGGTCAACCTGCCGGTGGAAACGCTGCGTCTTTCCGCCGAATCGGCAAAACGCCAGCTCGCTGCGCTGGGCTACTACTACCCGGACCGCGCCTACGAGCACCTGATCGCCCTGGCCTCTGGGACCACCCGCAAAGCCCGCATCCAGGCGATGCTGTTGCCCACCCTCATGGAATGGCTCTCCCAGACCGCCGACCCCGATGCCGGTCTGCTCAACTACCGCAAGCTTTCCGACGCCGCGAATGACCGCCAATGGTTCCTTCGCATGCTGCGCGATGAAGGCGTGGTGGGGCAGCGGCTGATGAAAATCCTGGGGAATTCCCCCTACGTGTCCGACCTGATCATCGCCACCCCCGACTCTGTGAAGCTTCTGGGTGATGGCGCGCGTGGCCCGAAACTCTTGGACGCATCGCCCACCACCGTGTCCTCCTCCCTGTGCGCTAGCGTATCCCGGCATAAAGACCCCGACCGTGCCATCACCGTGGCGCGGTCCCTTCGTCGCGCTGAACTCGCCCGTGTTGCCGCCGCTGACCTGCTCGACATGATGGATGTGCAACAGGTGTGCCGCAGTCTCTCCTTTGTGTGGGATGCCGTGCTTGAGGCAGCTCTGGCTGCGGAGATACGCGCCTCTGTGGAGAGTAGGCGTGAAGGGAACACCGAGGGAGCGATGCAGGAAGCTCCAGCACGCATCGCCGTGATCGGCATGGGCCGCCTCGGCGGTGCCGAGCTGGGCTACGGCTCTGACGCGGACGTGATGTTTGTGTGCGAACCCGCGCCGGGTGTGGACGACAATGAGGCTGTGCGCTGGGCGATTGGCGTGTGCGACAGGATGCGTCGCAGGCTTTCCAAACCCAGTGGCGATCCGCCGTTGGAGGTGGATTTGGGCTTGCGACCAGAAGGCCGTTCGGGTGCGGTGGTGCGCACTATCGACTCGTATGTTCGTTACTACGAAAAGTGGGGTGAGACCTGGGAAATTCAGGCGCTGCTGCGTGCCACACACATCGCTGGCGATAAGGACGTGGGGCTGAAGTTCCTCGCAGCGATTGATTCGTTCCGCTATCCGGCCGATGGTGCCTCCCCAGAGCTGGTGCGCGAAGTGCGACGGATGAAGGCCCGAGTGGATAACGAAAGGCTGCCTCGCGGCGCGGACCGCAACACCCACACCAAACTTGGGCGCGGCGCTTTGACGGATATTGAGTGGACGGTGCAGCTGCTGATTCTCTTGCATGCCCATGAGGTTCCGGAACTGCACAACACGTCCACGCTGGAATGTCTGGATGTGATTGAATACCACAAGCTCGTTGACCCGGAGAAGGTACAGATTTTACGGACCGCGTGGTTGACGGCCACGGATGCGCGCAATGCGTTGGTGTTGGTGCGCGGTAAGCGTACGGATCAGCTGCCGCCGCCGGGTCCGCATTTGGCTCAGGTGGCGGGTGCTGCTGGCTGGGATCCTACGGAATACCAGGAGTTTTTGGAAAACTATCTGAAAGTTACACGCCGTGCCCGCCAGGTGGTTGATGAGGTGTTCTGGGGCGAGAAAACCTTCGAACCTTGATGGCTAGGCGAGGGGTGTATCCAGGTTCTAGCCGGTTGGTTAGCAGGAATCATTCCTAAGATTGATGTGTAGGTATGGGTACCCTTAGTTAAATAAAAGGTGCAAGCCAGACACGGGAATGGTGCACCGTTATGGCTCCTCATATTGAGTCACACGAGAAGGAAAAACCATGACTACAGCCACTGATACCCGTGAGTCCCTGTCCGCAGCGCTCAAAACCTCCACAGCTGAAGCCCACGACAAAGCCGAACACTCCGTGTTCATGGATGATCTGCTTGCAGGCAAACTCAGTGTTGCCGACTTCATCGCGCTGCAAGAGCAATCCTGGCTGTTCTACTCCGCGCTGGAAGACGCCGCCCGCGCCGTTGCTGACCACCCGCTGGCATCTGGAATTGTTGACCCCGCCCTGGAACGAGTGAACGCCCTGGAGCATGATCTCGACCATCTCCACGGCTCCACCGAATGGCGCACCACCGTGACCCCGCTGCCCGCCACAGCCGAGTACATTGCACGCCTCAATGACATCGAAGCCACCAAGGATGTGGCTCGCCTGCTTGCGCACCACTACGTGCGCTACCTGGGTGACCTGTCCGGCGGCCAGGTTATCGGCCGCATGATGCAGCGCCATTACGGCGTTTCCGACGAGTGTGTCACCTTCTACCGCTTCGCCGAAATCCCGAAGACCAAGCCTTACAAGGATAACTACCGCGCCGCTCTCGATGCACTGCCTATCGACGCCGCGGACCGCGAACGCCTCCTCGCCGAAGCCGCCGACGCATTCCTGCTTAACCTGAATCTTTTCAACGCTCTCGGTGCCTGCTAAAACAGGTTTGCGTAATATTCCCCGCGCTCGTTGACGCCCTGGGCGTACTGCACCACCAACTCGCACCCATAACCAGCTACGGCGGCGCGCACATCGTCGAGGTGGCGTTCAAGAATGGAATTCGGCCAGATGGTGGTGCGTACCTGCAGGTCAAGGCCGAGGCGATCGCGGGCGTCGGCAAGCAAGCGGAGGGATTGCCAGCTTCCAGTCGCGGCGCGCGGGGAGCACCCGGTGACGGCGGGCATGTCGCTGGGGAGTGCTTTGATGTCTAGACCCACCCAATCAGGGCGGGTCTCTTCGCGTTCTAACAATACGTTCAGCCGCCCCGGCGCGTACCCGCAGGTGTGGAGTCCCACAGGGAACCCGATGCGATGGGTGGCGGCGATGGCGTCCCCAAGCCCGCGGTGGAGTGTGGGTTCGCCGCCGCTGATGACCAGGGCGTCGATAAGCCCGTGCCGCTGGCCAAGTAGGTCCACTACTGAAGTGAAGGTGTGCTCGCCCGGTGCGATGGGTTGCAGAGTGGGGTTGTGGCAGTAGGTGCAGGTCCACATGCAGCCTTGAGTGAAGATGGTGCAGGTGAGTTTGCCGGGCCAGTCGGTGGCGGAGAAGGGGATGATTCCGGCGACGGGCAGCTCAACATCACACCCGGCTGGGTTCGCGGAAGTAGGTGCGTTCATGGAATTCTCCTTTTTTGCCGGTGTTGAAGCTGGCGACGGGCCGGAAGTAGCCCATGACGCGGGTCCACACCTCAGTGTCAGCACAGCAGCGCGGGCAGTGCGGATGGTCGCCGGAGAGGTAGCCGTGGTTGGGGCAGATAGAGAAGGTGGGTGTAATGGTGATGTAGGGGAGTCGGTAGTGGGTGAGCGCGCGCCGGACGAGGGCGGCGCAGGCATCGCCGTTGCTCATGGCGGCCCCCATATACAAATGGAGGACGGTACCGCCGGTGTATTTGGTTTGCAGGTCGTCTTGTTTGGCCAGCGCGTCGAAGGGATCAGGGGTGTGGGCGACGGGGAGTTGGGTGGAGTTGGTGTAGTAGGGTTCGTCAGCGGTCCCGGCGTGGATGATTCCGGGGTAGCGGGCGATGTCCTCCCGGGCGAACCGGTAGGTGGCACCTTCGGCGGGGGTGGCTTCGAGGTTGTACAGATGCCCGGTGGCTTCCTGAGCCTCGACGAGCAGGGTGTTGATGTGGTCGAGAAGCCGCGCCGCCTGCGCGTGGCCAGCCGGGGTGGTGATGTCCTCGGTGTCGCCGGTGAAATTGCGGATCATTTCATTGCAGCCGTTGACTCCAATGGTGGAGAAGTGGTTGTCAAGGCTGGGCAGCCAGCGCTGGGTGTAGGGGAACAGCCCAGCCTCAAGGAGTTTCGTGATGTAGCGGCGCTTGCGTTCGAGGGTGTCCACGCCGAGCCGTACGAACCTAGTCACCGCCTCCAGTAGTGCCGCCTCGTCGCCCTTGTACAGGTGCCCGAGGCGGGCGCAGTTGAGGGTGACCACCCCGATGGACCCGGTTTGTTCGGCGGAACCGAAGAGCCCGTTGCCGCGTTTGAGCAGTTCACGCAGGTCAAGCTGGAGGCGGCAGCACATGGACCGAATGTCGCCGGGATTCAGGTCGGAGTTGATGAAGTTCTGGAAGTAGGGCAGCCCATAGCGCGCGGTCATGTCGAACAGGGCGTGGGCGTTGGGGCTGTCCCAGTCGAAGTCACGGGTGATGTTGTAGGTGGGGATGGGGAAGGTGAACACGCGTCCATCAGCATCGCCTTCCGCCATCACGTCGATGAAGGCCCGGTTGATCAGCGCCATTTCTTCCGCAAGGTCCCCGTAACGGAAATCGCACACGTCGCCGCCGATGAGGGGATAGTCCTCGGCTATGTCGGCGGGGCAAGTCCAGTCGAAGGTGAGGTTGGTAAAGGGGGTTTGCGTTCCCCACCGGCTGGGCACATTGAGGTTGAAAATAAACTCCTGCATGCACTGCCTGACGTGGCTGTAATCCAGGTTATCGAGCCTCACAAAAGGCGCTAGGTAGGTGTCAAAGGAGGAAAAAGCCTGCGCACCCGCCCATTCGTTTTGTAAGGTGCCCAGGAAGTTCACCATCTGTCCCAGGGCAGAGGAGAGGTGTTTCGGTGGTCCGGAGGAGATCGCGCCGGGTACCCCGCCGAATCCCTGTTCTAGAAGCTGCCGCAGTGACCACCCCGCACAGTATCCGGCGAGCATGTCCAGGTCGTGGATGTGGATGTCACCGTTCCGGTGCGCCTGCCCGGCCTCAGGGGAGAAAACCTCGTTCAGCCAGTAGTTGGCCACAACCTTCCCGGACGTGTTCAGCATCATGCCACCCAGCGAATAGTCCTGGTTGGCGTTGGCATTGACGCGCCAGTCAGCTCGTTCTAGGTATTCGGTGATGGTGTCCGCGACGCTTATCGACGCCCCGGCTGCCGCAGCATCTGCGCTGCTTACAGGTTGATTGGTCACATGATTAATGGTGGTCATGCCGCCTAGCGTAAAGGGGCGTGCCTGGGTTTTAAACGTGAAAAAATAGACATCATGGGCCGGGAACTTTTCGCATACTTTCACGAATGTAATTCGAGCGGAGCGGCCTGCCATGTTATTGGTGCAGTATAGGAACTGTTATTAGGTTGAGTTATCGCTGCCGGTGCGTGGATATCAGGGAGGGGTAGGGCGGGGTCAGGGAGAACCCTGATAGGGGGTGACGTGTCGTCAATATCGCACTAGCGTTAAAGGTATGTCATACAAGCTCACGTTCAGCCTCACCAACGTCACCCTCGGCGACCTTGCCGATTTTATCGAAGCCGCCCAGGAACTCGGTGCTCCCGACAGCGCGGTCCTGCAGTTTGAAGGCGACCAGGTCATCGTGGAGGTCGGCGAGTCCACCAGCAGTTCCTCTGCCCGCAGCGCCTCCGATGCGGAGAACACCTACGGCACCAGCACATCCGGCCCCCGGTTCAGCGCCAACAACTTTGGCTCCAACGTCGAAGATACGTTTCGCCGACTCCAGAGCGAGCCTGCCGTCCAGGATTTTCTCTCGGCGCTCCGGGAACTGGGAGACAACCTTAGCAGTCAATTTGACCCTCGAAATCACAAGAACCAAGGAGGCCGAGGCACCGACAATCCGCCTGCCACAAACTAGCGAATAAGAATACCTATCATCCCCAAGCGCAGCCCATGGGCTGCGCTTTTGGCATATGTAGGAGACATGCTTTATTGACAGGTAACTCCAAGGTTTGTGGCATCGATTCCCAAGCTTTGGCTCTTACCTTAGGTTTCAGTGGCCACGAGGGAAATACCCTCATCCAAGCCACATGAGACCAGCGCCCCCGATACCGAAGGAGAATATACGATGCGCGCTCTTCCAACCCCAGCCAAAGTAGCAATCGTCGGCGGTTTGTCCGCTGCCCTCTTAGGAACGGGGGCTGCGATGGCGTGGGCACAGAACAGTTCGACTGATGCTAAGAGCACCACGTCCAGTCAAAGCGTTCACCACGACGATGCCAGCGTTGCCCTGGATAGCACCAAGGCTCGCGAGGATTTGGGTTCCCGTCTTGATAAGGTTGTCACCGATGGCAAGATCACATCCAAGGATAAAGATGCTGTGTTGAAAGCATTCGACGCAGATGTCTTTGGCGGCGAAGAAATGGCCATTGAGATCGGTGAGGGTGGCCACGGCCCGTTCGGTGGCTTCCGCGACGACTCGAAGTAAAGGGGGCGAGACGCCCCGGCGCTGCTCATAACCGTGACGACGCCCCTGAAACCCCGACGAAGGGAGACCTGAATACGACCCTTAACCTCCTAACTTGCGTGATGAAAACGACCCCACTCCACGACCCATCCGTGGAGTGGGGTTTAAAAATGTGCTTGCTATGCGACGAGGATTAAGGTCACCGGTATCATGGCTTTACTGCATTACCTGGATGCTTGCGACACAGACACTGACCCCACATCACGCTGATCATGTTTATTACCGGGATCAAACTCGATGAGATTGGCACCACAAGCTACATTAATGAGCTTCCCGTGGTGCGACACCTGCTGGCCGTTCCACGTATGAACCTCACCACGCCAGTCACCTTTGTGGTGGGGGAGAATGGGTCAGGCAAATCCACCCTAGTGGAGGCCATTGCTGTGGGGAGTGGATTTAATGCGGAAGGCGGGACGCGGCAGGTCACGTTTTCCACCATGAATACGGAATCGGAACTCCATCACTGGCTCACGGTCGTCCGGGCGAAAAACCCCACGTGGGGGTTCTTTTTGCGGGCGGAATCCTATTACAACGTGGCCACCGCCTACTACGAATTCGATGCGACGCTTCCCCCAGAGGACCGGCTGAACCTGCATCACCGCTCTCATGGGGAATCAGTGATGCACATCATGGACGAGAGGTTCACCAAAAAGGGTCTGTATATTCTCGACGAACCGGAAGCTGGATTGTCGCCATTCCGGCTCATGGAATTGCTGGTGCGTATCACGCGGATGGCGGAAGAGGGGTCGCAGTTCATTATTGCCACACACTCGCCGATTCTGCTGGCCGTGCCGGACGCAACCATTCTGGAAATTACCGCCGATGGCCTAGCCCCCGTCACGTACGATCAGGCCACGATTGTCCAGGCCACGCGGGAGTTTCTGGACAATCCCCGCGCCGTGGTGGATTTTCTGCTGGACCCCGAAGACTAGTGTTCCAGCAGGTCAAGCAGCTGGTGGCGCAGCTCCACGGCGGAGTCTGCGTCTGTGTCGTGCCGGGGGTGCGGCACATCCACCGCAACGTCTGCTATCACCGTGGATTCCGGCCCGTGGGACATGACCAGAATACGGTCGGACAGCACAATCGCCTCGTCCACATCGTGAGTCACCATGATCACCGTGCGTCGGGATGATTCCCACACATGAAGAAGCTGGAGTTGCAGCTCCCGGCGCGTCAACGCATCGAGCGCCCCGAAGGGCTCGTCGAGAAGCAGTATTTCCGGGTCAATGGCGAAGGCCCGGGCGATGCCGACGCGTTGTTGCATGCCGCCGGAAAGTCGGGCGGGGCGTCGTGACGCGGCGTGGGTGAGTCCCACCTGCTCAAGATAGGTGTCGGCGATGTCGGAGCGTTCGGTGCGGCTGTAGTGCGGTCGGGCGGATTTCAGTCCGAATTCGATGTTGCCTTTGGCAGTCATCCACGGTAGGAGTGCGTGGTGCTGGAACACCATGCCGCGGTCCGGTCCTGGTCCGGTGATGGGTGCCCCGGAGGCAAAAATGCTTCCGGTGGTGGGGAAATTCAGGCCAGCCACCATGGAAAGGATGGTAGATTTGCCGCAGCCAGAAGGGCCGAGGATAGAGACGAACTGGCCTTCCTCAATGGTGATAGTGGTGGGGGCAATGATGGTGGTGGAGCCGTAGGATTTGGTGATTTCCTTCAGTTCCACATGCGGGCTAGTCATAACGCACAACTTTCTGCAGGGCGGCAACAAGGTGATCCAGGATCAGGCCTGTGACGCCGATTAAGACGATGGCCACCACAATGGCGTCAATGTCCAGGCGGTTCCATTGGTTCCACACGAAAAATCCGATGCCTTGGCCCCCGACGAGCATTTCCGCGGCGATGATCACCAACCACGAGGTGGACAGGGAGATGCGCAGGCCCGTGACAATGCCGGGCAGGGCAGCGGGAAACCACATGTAGATGATGCGCGCCCACATCGGGGTACCCAGGGTGGCGGTCAGGTTGATGTAGGTGGGGTTGACGTTACGCACCGCGTCGATAGTGTTGATCAGCGTCGGCCAGAGCGCGGACAAAACAATCACAAAAATCGCGGTGTGCTCCGCGTTGCTCAGCAGTGCCAGGCCCAGCGGCAACCACGCCAGTGGCGACACAGGCCGCAGCACTTGCATCAACGGGTCTACTGCCCAGCGCAGGGCAGTGCTGCGACCTAGCACAAACCCCAGGGGAATGGCGACAATGGTGGCGATGAAAAAACCAGTGAGTACGCGTCTTAGGCTGGTGATCACGTGCCAGAAAATACCAACGCTTCCGGGTCCATCCCGGTAGAACGGGTCCGACAGGATCTCCACTCCACGGTTGAACGTGCGCGCCGGGGTGGGTGCGAGGTCACTGAGCCAGCCTGCGGTCACGGCAAGTTGCCACACGCCGATGCTCACCGCTGCTAGGACAACGCCGATGATCACGGCCTGTATACGCGTATCGACGCCCCGCCGCACCCGGTTCGCAGGTGCCTCGCTCGTTGTTGATGGTGTAGCGGTGGTATCAGATGTGTCGATGGGGTTGTGGGTCTGCCTGGTCTGCGTGGAAAGAGTCATCGTGTGTATACCTCGTATCCGGCGGTGGGAGTATGTGCGTCAAAAACGCGGCCGTTAATGGTCACTGGGTCGCCGCCGCGTGGCACGTCATCGGGAAGGACAGAATCAGCAAGATGAATCAGGGTGGGATCATCCATGGTGAGTGCGTCTCCTCCCAAGTTCCAGCGCGCAAGTTGCGTGGCCATCCAGGTAATCGCCGTGGGGTTGGTGGGATTGCCGAACGATATGCGCTCATGGTCCGTCTTTTCCTCGCCTTCCCAGTTCTGGTAGGTGCCTGCCAGGGTGGGCAGGAAGAGTTCTTTCTTCTGGTTTAGGTATTTCTCCCGAGAGAGAATCTCCGCCACCTGGTCTTTCTGGGCTGGGTCATTGGCCATCTGAGATGCCTGCGTCAGCGCCGCCGTGATCGCGCGGGCTTTCTCCGGGTGGGCGGTACGCCATTCCTTGGACATGGCTATGCTGCAGCACGGATGCCCCGACCAGAGTTCTTTGGTCAATGTGAAAATGCGTCCTGCCCCAGTGGTGACCGCACGCTGGTTGAACGGTTCTGGACCAATGAATCCGTCAATCCCACCCACCTGCAGTTGCGCGATCATGTCCGCAGGGCGCAGGAGTCGAAGTTCCAGGTCACGCACCGGATCTATCCCGCCGGCGACAAGGAAATCACGCAGCAGTAGGGCGTGCACGGAAAATTCAAACGGGATGCCAATGACCATTCCCGCAAAATCTTTCGCTGATTGTGCCCGACCCACGTGTTTTTCTGCCAGCGTAATGGCCTGGCCGTTGGTGTTTTGCGTGAAGGCCACCTCGGTGGGGCGCTGGCCATTGGCGGCACCCGCATTAATGGCCAGCGGCATGGGGGCGAGCATGTGCGCCACATTCAACTCGCCGGTGGAGTAGGCGCTCCACAGGTCCGCCCACCCCGCATATTTACGCAATACGACGTTGACCCCGTGCTGGTCAAACAGTTTCTGGGCGCTGGCAAGCACCAGCGGGGCGGCGCAGGCGATGGGGACATAGCCGATGGTGACATCCAGAACGGAGTCTGGGCCATCTATGGTGGGGGAGGTGGACCCGCAGGAGGAAGCCATGCCCGCTAACGACACCCCTGCGACTGCGGCGGCCGATGCACGGAGGAACGCGCGCCTGGTGAGGGGTGGGTGCGGGTGGTTGGGGGTCATGGAACCTCGTGGGTACTGCGTGGGTGCTGTCTATAAAAAATAGACTACTTAGTCTCTGAAATGGTTGGCAGTTGACTTTAGTTTACGTAATGAGTCTCTGTCTACCCGGCGCGATAGCGGGTGTGATTGAGTAAAAACCTAAAGAAAAAACAGTGATAAATAGACATTATGTGTCGCAATTGTTCTAAGTCACGATATAGAACGGTCTGTAGACTGAGTGGTTCACATTTTGGGATGATCTATGTTAGGGTCGGTCAGGTAATCCAGAGTTCCCTAGGAATCTCTGGCCATAAAATCATGATGTAAAAGGAGCATAAAGATGAGTGATCTGACCCCGAACCACAAGCCAGGCGAACCGCTGCAGCCCATCGACAAGGATGCACTGAACTCACTCGCGCAGAAGAACATCGACAACCCCGAGGGTGGCAAGCGCACCGTACGCACCCACACCGAAGCCGACGGCCAGTTCCGCAACTACACCAAGGTTCGCGAGCTGGAGCCGGTGCTGGTGTCCGAGCCGCCTGCGCTGTTGGGTGACGATACCGCCCCCAACCCCACCGAGGTTGCCCAGGCTGCCCTCGCGGCCTGCATTTCCGTGGGTATTCAGGCCATTGCCACTCACCGTGGCGTGACCCTGACCAAGATTGAGATCGATATTGAGGGTGACATCGACATTTCTCCGACCTGGGGCGTCGGCGACCTCAGCGAGGACAAGCGCCCCGGTGTCTCTGATGTGCGCGTCAAAATTGCCCTTGAAGGTGACGCAGACCGCGATACCCTCGACCAGATCCAGAAAGATGCCATTAAGTGGTCGCCCGTGGTGAACACCTACACCCGTCCCGCAAAGCTCACCTCGGAACTCGTTTAACCCACCCGAAACGCCAGGAGACAACCGCCATGACCACCGCCACCCAACCCATCACCCTCGCACCACTCGGCGTTGACCCCGCGCTTTTGGACCAGGTAGCCGCCACCGCATCCGCCGTGGATAAAGGCGAGGTAGACGCACGCTACATCCTTCCACTGCTGGGCGACGCCGGGCTTCTCGACACCGATCTGCTCACCACTGCACGCCTCATTCGCGAACTCTCCCGCAACGACCTCTCCGTGGGATTCACCACCTGGGCCCACCGCATGACCCTGGAATATCTGCGGGCAGCAGACGCAGAGGATGCGCGGACTTTGGCCAAGCAACTGGAGGCCGGAGAACGCCCCGGGGTCACTGGCATGGCGGCTGCCTTCAAAGAATTCGCAGGTTGCGGCGACATTGAACTCACCGCCACCCGTGTTGACGGTGGCTACCGCGTCAACGGCAAACTCAACTGGGCATCCAACCTGTATGACGACGCCGTGTTTGTCACCGCCGCCCACACCGACGACGGTGAGCGCATCCTCTTCGTCGCCGAGGGTAATGCGGACGGGGTCACCTTTGGCACCCCCTTCGGGCTGCTTGGCCTGAACGCCACCGCATCCGCCTGGGTTACGCTCGACGACCTGTTTGTTCCTGAATCTGCGGTGCTCACCCACGAGTTTGAAAACTTCATCCTCGGTGTGCGCCCCACTTTCGTTGTCCTGCAGATTGCCGAGTGCTTGGGCGTGGGGGAGGCGGCGGTGGCCGCGGCGTCGTCACGCTTGACCGGTGTTAACGTCACCTTTGCCGACGATGTGGCTGCGGTGGCTACCGACCTTGACGATATTGCCGCGCGTCAGGAAAATATCATCGCCCGCGTGGGGTCCGGCCAGTCTGTTACCCCCGTTGAGCTGCTGGAACTGCGTCTCGACGCCGCCTCCGCCGCCGTTGCCGCATCTGGCATTGAGGTGCGCGTCGCGGGCGGGGCGGGTTACGCCAAGAGTTCCCCAGCGTCCCGGCGTTTCCGTGAAGCTGCCTTCATCCCTGTACAATCACCCTCCGAGTCTCAACTGCGTTGGGAACTCGCCAAAGCCCGTGGTGAAGAAGTAGGACGTTCATGAGCCAACCAACTAGCACCCACTATCGCGAAACCGTCGCCAATTTTCCCTCCGGCGTGACGGTCGTGACCACCCGTGACAGTGGTGAAGACTTTGGGCTGACAGTCAGCGCCTTTACCTCCCTGTCGCTGGACCCCCCAATGGTGCTAGTGAGCATTGACCGCAAATCCAAGTCCCACCAGCACCTTGTTGAGGGCGCGCCCATCGGCATTTCCGTGCTGGCGGCGGGCCACACCGATGTGGCGGTGCAGTTCGCCCGCCATGTTGATGACCGTTTCGCGGGCATCAACATTGTGCGGCGCGGCGAGCAGGACATCCCCTTTGTCGGCGACGCCGCCGCGTGGTTCCTTGGTGACGTGCGCGACCGCTATGTGGGTGGCGACCACATCATTATCACCGTCGCCGTCCGTGAGTGTGGCTGGCACGACGGTGGACGACCCCTGTTGTATCGCGGCGGCAGGTTGCACAACTGGCCGGACGTGTTGGGGTAGCGGCAATATCTGCAGCTAATTGTTCAAATCTGTGAAGGCGCAACCGTTGCGCTACAACCCCCACCTCACGCGCCTGCGGTGGCTTCCACAGGTGCGTCCTTGATAGCCCGAGCAGGAACAAACCCACCAGCAATAAGCACCAGCCACATCGCGAACAGGAACGGCCAGGTGAAAATCGGCAGGAGCGTGAACGTGAAGAGCTGGTTGATGCTCATGGCCAACACGATTCCCACGCCCGCACCAACGAGTCGCATAGATAGGGGCCGATCCTGCCAGAACACCGCGCCAATGGCGATGGCTACCAGCACCGCCGAGTATGTGTGCAGGCCGGTGGAGGTTTCGGAAAAGCCATGTTCCGCAAGACCGGAAAGCAGGGTGGACACCACGGCACCGCCCACTGCCCAGGCACCAATACGCCAGGAACCAATGAACAGCGCGGCGATGATGACGGCGCCGGTGATCACGCCGTCGGCAAGCACTATTTCGGAGAAGCTGTTGTCTATGCCCAAGCCGAAGCCTGCGGTGCCTTCCGCAGAGCTGAGCGGTGCCGGGTCGATGAGGTGTCCCAGGGTCCCGAACATCAGGCTGGATACGGCACAAAACGGAGCGGTGGACACAGGGAGGGCGAAACGCTTGAGTGGCGGCCGTTCACTCACGTGCTGCAGCGCAATGTGCACAATGATGCAAGCCAGTGACCCCACCACCGTTAATGCCACTGAGGTTGGTGTGAACCCAACATAAAGGGCTGTCGACGCCCCGACTAACGCACCGTTGTAGCCCATCAAACCGTGGTCGGCTTGGTCCTGGTACCTCAGTGCCCACGCGCCAATGGTTTGGGTGGCTGACCCGAGCGCGGTCAACAGCGCCAACCGTGGATCAGCACAGGCCAGCGCGATGAGAATCACGGCCCCGGTCACTGGGTTGTCAATGAAAAAGATTTGAGAAATGCCCCGGAGTATAGACATCATGCGTCCTTAACTATGTCAGTTGCTTGTTCATGGAGGCGGGCGATAGCCTCGGTGGAATGGGCGAGCGAACGGATGACCAGGCACACCGGGGCGTCGTTAATCAGCGGCAGCGGACGGCCCGCATGGGTGAGCCCGGAATGCGTGTCTGACGTGCGCACTAGCTCGGCTAACGCATCGGCCACAGCGGGTTGAGCTACCATGCGGGACACGAAAATTAGCTGGCCAATGTGGGTGAAACCCTCCATAAAGCCGATGCCGGTGACACTTTCCTCCGCCGGGAGGATGCGCAACTGGTCAATCGCGAATAGCTCCGAACACACCCTGATTTCCGTGCGCATCCGCAGCTCCGTGTAGGTGAATGTCTCCCCTGAAGGTGACCAGCCGGGAGTGATGATCTCCGACATGGTCAGGCTGGAACTCGGCTGCATGTCCACCGTGGTGTCCTGACGGTACGACCCGTTTTCATAGACAATGAGCTGGTCAGGAACATAGTCCAGCCGGGCGCTCTCGCCTAGGGTGATGTGCATCGTCTGGTGCGCTGGCCCCTGTGGGGTTTTGTACACCTTGGTCGCGGATTGTGTGGTTACGCGCAACGCGGCATTATCAGCGACGTCGAGGGTCAGATGGTAGGTGTCACCACCGAAATAGGCCCCACCAGGGTTAATGACGGTGTAGGTGGCCTGCCCAGAGTCATCGGCGTAGTAGGGGCGAAGCACACGCAGTGCGCCCCGGTGAAACTGCGAGGTGGCCACGCTGGAACCGTCGCCACCATTCGCATCACGGCGGCGCTCAATCCTCAGAGACAGTTCGCCCGTCGGTTGTTCAGCAGTCATGCCAGGTCCATGAGCAGGACATCTCGGCGAATCCACTCCAACACCTTATCCAGGCCCTCGTCGGTCATGAGGTTGGTCAGAGCGAACGGTTTGTCTTTGCGAAACGCCGTGGAGTCCTCGGTCATCACGGCAAGATCCGCGTGCACGTGCGGCGCCAGGTCGGTTTTGTTGATAATGAACAAATCCGATTTGATCATGCCCATGCCCGCCTTGCGGGGAATTTTCTCGCCCTGTGCGACGTCAATGACGTAGATGGAAAAATCCACCAGTTCCGGGCTGAAGGTGGCGGAGAGGTTATCACCGCCGGATTCCACGAAAATGAGCTGCAGGTCAGGGAAGCGTTCTTTGAGTTCCGTGATGGCGGCATCGTTCATGGAGGTGTCTTCGCGGATGGCGGTGTGCGGGCAGCCGCCTGTTTCAATGCCGATGATCCGGTCGGTGGGCAGCACGGAATTACGGGCAAGGATTTTTGCGTCCTCAATGGTGTAAATGTCGTTGGTGATGGCAGCCATAGAAATCTCGCTGCTCATTGCCCGGGTAATGCGCTCAATGAGCTGGGTTTTCCCGGAGCCAACCGGCCCGCCGATGCCAACGATGACTGGATCCGTATGCTGTTCGTTCATGTGGTTATGAACCTCTTTCTTAACTCATAAAAAGCCGTGCGCGCTGCTGCTCGTGACGCATCTGCGCAATCTCCAGACCAGGGGCGATGGCACCGAGGTCGGATTCATCTAGTTGCTTCGATGTCTCCACCGCGTGCTGAACCCAGTCCTGGGCCTGCCGGATTACACGCTGCCCGGCTTGCTGCCCCAGCGGCACCCCGCGCACAGCGTTTTGCGTCAGCGAAATCACCGTCGCGTATACGTGGTGTGCCACCGCATCATCCGCCTCTACGCTCATGTGCTTTGCGACGACCGCCCACACACTGGCCGGATGCGCATACACCAGGTGGTCCGCTACCGCACGCTGGTATGCCGCAAGCCAAGGACTGTCGTAGGATTCAGCGGCGATGGTCAGAAGGCGTTGTCCCATGGTCACGCCTGCCTGTCGTATCTCGTGGGGGAGAGCCTGGGCGGTGAGCGCGGCGTCGATACGCGTGACCTCGGCGAAATCAGTAGCGGCGTAGACCAGGCGGATAGCCAAGGCATCGGTGAAGGTGAGTTGCTGAGTGCAGAACATGTGCAACCAGTTTGCGAAGCTGGCTTCGTCGTGGATGATGCCGGCCTCGATGTAGCTTTCAAACCCCAACGAATGGCTAAACGCGCCGGTAGGAAGGGCGGAATCGGTGAGCTGCATCGCAGCAAGCAGTGAAGGTGTCATGGGTTTAGTGGGTGTGCTCTGCGTGGCGGAAAGGGACGGGCATGACGCGTTCTTCGCGGGAATAGGGGACCGCATGGTGGGTCAGAAACTCCTCCACGGTGTGGTCGTACTGCACCACCATGACCTCTGCGTGGTAGTCACTGTCAGCATCGAAAAACTGCGCTTGCAGATGGCGGTTTCCCAGGCTGTGCGCCACAAAACCCATCTGCATGATGGACGTTGGCGTGATGACCAGCACGTCCGTGGGCAGCACCGACACCACAATGGTGTTTCCCTCCTCAACCGCCAGAATGTCGCCATCACGCAGGTCAGGGGAGTCTGCGGGCAGCCGCAGGCCAAGCTCGGTGCCGTGGTCAGTGGTCACGCGCTGAATGCGTTTGACCAGATCGGCGCTGGGAAGAACGATTTTTTCAACGTGCCTCTCGCCGATCAAGCTGCGGCCCGTCACCTCGTGGGTGTTTCCGAGAATTTCAGTGACAATCATGGTGGTGCCTTTGTTTAGAAGAGGAAGTAGCGTTGCGCCATGGGCAGGGAATCGTTGGGGTTACTGCTGATCAGCTCCCCATCAACGCGGACGTCGTAGGTTTGCGGGTCAACGGAAATGTCAGGGGTTTCGCCGTTGAGCTTCAGGTCTGACTTGCGCAGAGTGCGGATTCCGTGGCATACCCGTATTTCCTTGCTGAGGCCCAGGTTTTCCGGCACTCCAGCATCCACGGCGGCGCGGGACATGAAGGTGATGGAATTGGGACCAACGGCAGTGCCATATGCTCCGAAAGAGGGGCGGTACAGCGCAGGCTGCGGGGTGGGAATCGAGGCATTCGGGTCGCCCATCACGGTGGACACCACTTGGCCGCCCTTAATGATCAGGCTTGGTTTGACCCCGAAGAACTGGGGTTCCCACAGCACCAGGTCCGCAAACTTGCCTTCCTCGACGCTGCCAACATAGTCGGAAATGCCCTGTGCAATGGCCGGATTGATGGTGTACTTGGCGATGTAACGGCGGATACGGAAGTTATCGCCCATGATGGCGACATCCTCGGAGAGGGTACCGCGCTGCCGCTTCATTGCGTCGGCCAGTTGCCAGGTGCGAAGAATCACTTCACCCACCCGGCCCATCGCCTGCGAATCCGAGGAGGTAATCGAGAAAATGCCCAGGTCATGAAGCACGTCTTCTGCGGCGATGGTTTCTGGACGGATGCGGGAATCCGCGAAAGCCACATCCTCAGGGATGTCGGCGTTCAGGTGGTGGCACACCATGAGCATGTCCAGATGCTCTTCGATGGTATTGCGCGTGTAGGGGAGCGTGGGGTTGGTGGATGCGGGCAGCACGTACGGTTCGCTGGCAAGCTCCATGATGTCCGGTGCGTGGCCGCCACCTGCGCCTTCGGTGTGGAAAGTGTGGATGACGCGGCCGTCGATAGCTGCCTTGGTGCTATCCACAAAACCGGCCTCGTTCAGGGTGTCGGTGTGGATTGCTACCTGCACATCGTACTGGTCAGCGACCTTCAGCGAGGTATCAATCGAGGCTGGCGTGGCACCCCAGTCCTCGTGCACCTTCAGGCCAATCGCACCGGCCTCAATCTGCTCGCCCAGGGCGGCGGTCGAGGTTCCGTGCCCCTTGCCCAGCAGGCCAAAGTTCATGGGAAACGCCTCAAAGGAACGCAGCATGGCGGCGATATTCCACGCGCCGGGGGTGAGGGTGGTGGCTTTCGTGGACTCCGAAGGGCCGGTGCCGCCGCCGATCATGGTGGTGATCCCAGAGGTCAGGGCGGTGTTGATCTGGTCTGGGCTGATGAAGTGAATGTGCGTGTCAATCCCACCAGCCGTGAGGATTTTGCCCTCACCGGCAATGACGTCGGTGGCCACACCGATGGGGATGGTCACGCCATCCATGGTTTTCGGGTTGCCAGCCTTGCCGATGCGGTAAATGTGCGCGTCACGAATGGCCAGGTCAGCCTTGTAAATTCCGGTGTAATCAATGATCAGTACATTGGTGATCACCACGTCCGGCACGTCCTCGTGCCTTTGCCGTTCGCCATCCTGGCCCATGCCGGCTCGGATGACTTTTCCGCCGCCGAACAGTGCTTCTTCGCCCGGCACAGTGAGGTCCTTTTCGACGGTCGCGAACAGCTCCGTGTCCGCCAGCCTCACCGAATCTCCGATGGTAGGCCCATACAGGGCGGTGTATTGCTTCCTATTCAGTTCAAAACTCATTACTCTGCCTCTACTTATCCGTTGATGGTGCCGTTGACTTTGCCTCGGAAGCCATAAATCTCCCGGGTGCCCCCAAAGTCGATGAGCTGTACCGTGGCAGCATCGCCGGGCTCGAACCGAACTGCTGTGCCTGGGGGAATATCAAGACGCTTGCCCAAAGCGGCATCCCGGTCAAAGTCCAGCGCGGAATTGGTTTCTGCGAAATGGAAATGTGATCCAACTTGAATTGGGCGATCGCCGCGATTAACTACCGTGAGGGTAATGGCTTCTCTTCCCTCATTGCACACAATAGGGGTGGTTGCGAGTAAGTATTGTCCTGGTTTCATGGCGCGTCCTATCGGATTGGGTTGTGGACGGTGACAAGCTTGGTGCCATCAGGAAAAGTGGCCTCTACCTGCACATCGGGAATCATATCGGCGACGCCTTCCATGACATCGTCGGTACTGAGGATCGTGCTGCCCCAGTTCATCAGCTCGGCGACACTGCGCCCGTCCCGCGCCCCCTCCAGCAGCTCATAAGTAAGAATTGCCACAGCTTCCGGGTAGTTCAGCTTCAGCCCCCGAGCTTGTCGACGCCGCGCCACATCCGCAGCGACCACTACCATTAGCTTTTCCTGCTCTCTTGGTTGCAGATGCATCGAAAAAGTCTCCGTTTCCTTGCAAGCGTGCCTGACTCTTGGGTTGTTCAGGCATGCTTAGGTGCATGTTTAGGTACGGAGACCACCATACCTGTAGACTGACAGATATGGGTGATGTGAGCGCAAAATGTGGCGCAATAGACTAAATTATAGACCTTTCACAGAATGGTTTTGTGTCTGATAAGACACAGTAACTTAGCTGCAGCAAACAGAATCAGTGTTCATGCCATTTTCATGACAAAATTTTAATGTGGCAGCTGTGCTTTTAGCTGGGTAATGAAAAGGCTATAGTGCAGTCAAGTGATATCGCCTGCTGCGGCCTGTGGTGCCATCTTTTTGCTCCGATAACGTGCAATAACAAAAGCATTCGAATGATTAGTGACATGACAGCAAAATGTCATGCAGGTTACGCCGAAGTAATGTCTCGATGCCCTAGATCGGGGGAGGGGTGTCAGAAATAAGCGCGATGGCGGCGTCTGTGGTGGTGGGTCTGTGTTTGGTGAAAAATAATCCCCGAGGCCCGTCCAGGACCACCGGGGGATTATTTTTCGCGTTAGTGCACGTCAATTACGCACAAGTCCCGCAAACCTTAGCAATCGTAGTACATCTCAAATTCCTGTGGGGTGGGCCGCAGACGCACGGGATCAATTTCATTGTCGTGCTTGAGTTTGATGTAGGTCTCAATCAGGTCTTCGGTGAACACGTCGCCGTCGGTGAGGAAGTCGTGGTCTTCTTCCAGCGCCGCGAGGGAGGCTTCCAGCGATGTGGGTGCCTGCGGAATGGAGGCGGCTTCCTCTGGTGGGAGTTCGTAGAGATCTTTGTCCACGGGCGCGTGGGGCTCGATGCGGTTTTTGATGCCGTCGAGTCCGGCGAGCATCATGGCAGCGAAGCCCAGGTAGGGGTTGCCGGAGGGGTCAGGGGCGCGGAATTCGATGCGCTTTGCCTTGGGGTTGGAGCCGGTGATGGGGATGCGCACGGCTGCGGAGCGGTTGCGCTGGGAGTACACCAGGTTGATGGGTGCTTCGTATCCGGGCACCAGGCGGTGGTAGGAGTTGAGCGTGGGGTTGGTGAACGCCATCACGGCATCGGCGTGGTGCAGAATGCCGCCAATGTAGTAGCGCGCCATGTCGGAAAGCCCGGCGTAGCCGGATTCGTCGTGGAAAAGGGGTGTTCCGTCTTTCCAGAGGCTTTGGTGGGCGTGCATGCCGGACCCGTTGTCGCCTGCGATGGGTTTAGGCATGAAAGTAACGGTTTTGCCATGTTGAACTGCTGTGTTTTTGATGATGTATTTGAAGGTTTGCAGGTCGTCGGCGGCGTGGAGCATGGTGTTGAACCGGTAGTTGATTTCCTGCTGCCCGCCGGTACCTACTTCGTGGTGGAAGCGTTCGATTTGGAAACCTGAGTTGATCAGGTTGAGGGTCATGTCGTCGCGCAGGTCTACCACGGCGTCGTAAGGCGCGGTGGGGAAGTAGCCGCCTTTGAGTCGGGTTTTGTAGCCGAGGTTGGGGCTGCCATCGAGGTTGGTGGCATCGCCGCGGCTCCACCAGCCGCGGTCGGAACCGATTTCGTAGAAGGCGGCGTTGACATCGGTGGAGTAGCTGATGGAGTCAAAGAGATAGAACTCGGCTTCGGCACCGAAGAAGCATGTGTCGGCGATGCCAGTTGCTGCCAAGTATTCTTCCGCTTTGCGGGCGACGTTGCGGGGGTCGCGGGAGAAGGGTTCACGGGTGAAGGGGTCGTGAACGAAGAACTTCATGTTGAGGGTTTTTGCTTTGCGGAAGGGGTCCACCATGGCGGTTGTCACGTCCGGCAGGAGGTTCATGTCGGATTCGTCGATGGAGGTGAATCCGACGATGGAGGAGCCGTCGAATGCTAAGCCTTCTTCGGCCACGTCTTCGGTGAATTCACTGGCCGGGATGCTGAAGTGTTGTTCTTGCCCGGGGACGTCAGTGAAGCGGACGTCGAGAAACTCGATGCCTTCGTCCTTGATGTATTTAATGACGTCTTCGGTGGTGTTAAAAGCCACGGTGGGGACTCCTTGAGGGACGTGTGTCGGGGTTCGTCGAGACTATTAAAGAGTTTACAGATTTTCTATCAATCGACCATAATTAAGTGCTATACACCTCATTTTCGCCAACGAATACCGTAATGGTTAAGTTGTTGTCATGGCGAACAACAAGCAAAGCTGGCTTGACGGCCCCAACATCCCTGGGGAGAACGATGACCCTTCCGCGCCTGGCCGTTGGCCCGGGGAGAAACTCGGACTCCCGCAGGCCGGTGCTGGTGCGTTAGCCTCCGTGATGCGTCGCGTGGGCGGTATCACTTTTGACTGGTTTATCTGCCTGTTTGCTGCCACTATCGTACATCGTTTCACCGACCAACTGGGTGGTGTTTCCACTATCACCTTCATCGTTTTTCTCATCCTTGGGACGCTGTCGGTGACGTTCCTTGCCCGCACCCCAGGTCAGGCAGTGCTGGGCATGGGGGTTGCGCGTATCGACGTCCCGGACGCCCGGGTCGGCTTTATCCGCGCCTTCGTCCGCTCACTACTCACACTCTTTATTTTCCCCGCCGTGATTGTTGATTCGGATGGCCGGGGCTTGCATGATCGCGCCACCGGCACGGCCGTCGTATTTGGCTAATCAGAGGGGTCAGAGCAGCAGGAATAACAGTACCTGCGCGCAAATAATCTTGGTGACCATAGAGAGGGGATAGACAGTGGTGTATCCCATGCTGGGCAGCTCGTTTTTGGTCTGATCCGATACATAACTCAGCACCGCCGGATGGGTTTGCATGCCCGCAATCATGCCGGAGACCTGGCCAAACGGAATCTTCATCAGTTTGTGGCCCACGATGAGCGTGAGCAGGCTGACCAGGAAGGTCAGCACCGCACCAGTTCCGATAATGGTCAGCGATGCCGGATCCTGCAGTGCTTTGCCAAAACCAGCGCCCGCTGTAGTGCCAATACCTGCCAGAAAGACGGTGATACCGAACTGCCGCAGAGCAAGGTTGGCGCCGTACGGTACCTGCCACACAATCGGGCCGGTGCGTCCTTTAGCGCCAAGGATCAGAGCGACAAGCAACGGCCCGCCCGCGTTGCCCAGCTTCAGGGCGGTACCGCCGGGCAGGGGAATCGGGATCATGCCGACGACCACGCCCAAGGCAAGGCCCGCCAGCAGGGGAAGCAGGTTGAAATCGGAGATGCGCTTGTAGGAATCGCCGAACAGTCTGGTGGCGCGGTCAAGGCGATCGTGCTCGGCAACAACACGAACGCGATCCCCAAGCTGGAGCACGGTGTCGGGGGTGGCCACCATGTCGGCATCGCCGCGTCGAACACGTGTGACCAGCATGCCGTCCAGGCGTGAACGCAGCTGGGCGAGCGGTACACCCACCATCTCTGGGGAAGACACAAAAATGCGGCGGAAATCCAGGCCGTCGTCGTGGGTTGGGTCGCCGGGCAGCCCCTCACCGATGAGTTCTTCGGCGCGCTGTACCTCCTCTTCGGTTCCCACCACGGAAATAATGTCGCCCACCAGCGCTGTATCGCCGGGTTCTGGGATATAGAGTGTGCCACGATGCTCAATGCGGGACACAATTACATCTAGTTCTAGGTTGTGGGGGAGACTCGTCACCGTTGGCAGGTCGCGGCGCGTGACCTCAATGCGGCGCGTGACCAGTTGTTGTATCGCCACACCAGCATCGCGGGCTTCCTGGTCATTATCAATGCGGAATACTTTCGACAGCACCGCCACCGACAGGATCACGCCCAGCACACCCAGTGGGTAGGTCAGCGAATATGCCACCACTGGCATTGATTCAGCTGCCACTACTTCCTCTGGTGTCGACGCCATGTTGGTCAAGGTATCCACCACGGCGGCCATAGCAGGGGTATTGGTCATAGCGCCGGTGAATACGCCGGCACCTGACGCGGCGTCGATACCCAAAAACTTGAGGAGTCCAACACCCACCGCCATTGTCGCAACGATCATGCCAATAGCCAGGGCATTTAGTCGCAGACCTGTGGTGCGCATGGAGGAGAAGAAGTCAGGTCCGGCTTCCAGGCCAATCGTGTACACGAACAGGGACAAGCCCATGATGAACACGATGGCGGGCAGTGCGATGTCCGGTTCAATGGTGGCCAAACCTAAGCCGACAAAAAGGACGGCAGCCACACCAAGCCGAAACCCCCCGATCTGAATGCGGCCTACCAAAAGGCCGATTGTCATAATTAAAAGTAGTGTAAAAAGTTGGTTTTCAACTAACAGATGCACACTGTCTATTTTTCCGAGAAACGGACATAATCACAACCATCTTCTATGTTCAAAGCATCACATTGCCAGTGGTTGTCCTGCATTTTTTTCTGAAAATGTGGGACAACAGAAGTGAAAATGTTTGGTTGTGTGGGATTTATGGATTTATGTGGATTCTAACCGCGTTTGTTGCGCTCGGCGGCCCGACGAGCTCGGCGGTTCATCCCGCCCGTACTCACATTCTTGGGCATGGGCCCCTTCGGCATGTTGGCGGCCTGGCTGCTGAGCTTATCTGCTGATTCCAGACGTGCCGCCAAAGCGTAGACATCGTCCTTCTTCATATTGCGGGGGAGCTTCATGAGCTCACGCTGCAGCTTGCTGATGGGAACCTGGTCTTCCCCTTCGCCCGCCATCATCTCGTAAATGGGCACGCCGCCGGAAATGCGGTCGAGGCGCTTCTTCTGCTGGGCGATCAGCGGGCGGACGCGACGCGGTTCACCTTCGCCGACCAAAACAATTCCGCACAGGCCCACGACGCGATGCACCGCGTCCATATGTGTAGTGGCGGCCACAGCAGTCTTGGTTTTCCACACCATGCCCACGCCGTTGCGCATGTTCTCCAGTGCCCAGCCAGCGGCTCCGGGCTGGTCCGATGCCCGTTCATAGACCGAACGTTCCAGGCGTCGGGTGAAAATGAACAAGGCGGCCACGATGCCAAAGGCGATGCCGATGGGCAGCAGTAGCCACTGCATATGGAAGATCAAACCGATGAGGAAAAAAGCCGCCGCGATGCCAATCAACGCCAAGAGCATCAGCGGAATGAGCTGCTTATCCTGCTTGCGTTGAATGTTAAAAGCCTGCCACAGCTGGGCAAACGCCTGCTTGCGTTGCGCCCATTTCGCTGATCGTGCTTCTTTTTCGGCGGCCTTGGCGGCCTGCTTCTGTGCATCTGCCATGACACTAAGGATAGGCCATATGCTTAACGGCTGACCACCGGGGTGTCCTGCGATGCACCGTAACGCTCAAGCAGTGACGACGCCTCCTGCGCCGTGCTGCCCTCGGTGGTTTCCGCCAGATGCTTCAGGTTCTCTGGAAGGTCCTGGCCGCGTGCCTTGATGGTCTGTGCGTATAGACGTCCTGCGCGATACGAGGACCGCACCAATGGCCCTGACATCACGCCAGAAAAGCCCATTTCTTTCGCAGCGTCAGAATGCTCAAGGAATTCCTCCGGCTTCACCCATCGTTCGATGGGGTGGTAGAGCGGGCCGGGGCGCAGGTACTGCGTGATGGTCAGAATGTCACAACCAGCGTCGCGAAGATCCTGCATTGTCGCCTGGATTTCGTCGTAGGTTTCGCCCATACCCAAAATCAGGTTGGATTTGGTGACCAGGCCGTAGTCCCTGGCCTGGCGGATCACGTCAAGAGAGCGGTCGTAGCGGAATGCCGGGCGAATGCGCTTGAAGATGCGCGGTACCGTCTCGATGTTGTGGGCAAACACCTCGGGGCGGGATTCGAAAACGATCTCCAGCAAATCGGGTTTCCCCGAAAAATCTGGGACGAGGTTTTCCACCCCTGTATTGGGGTTGAGTGCATGGATTTGGCGAACCACTTCAGCGTAGAGCCACGCGCCTTCGTCGTCGAGATCGTCGCGAGTCACGCCGGTGATGGTCGCGTAATTTAAGCCCATTTCGCGCACTGACTCGGCGACGCGGCGGGGTTCGTCGCGGTCAAGCGGGTCCGGGCGGCCGGAGCTAATCTGGCAAAAATCGCATCGACGTGAGCATTGCGAACCGCCGATCAGGAAGGTGGCTTCCCTGGACTCCCAGCATTCATGCAGGTTGGGGCACCCTGCTTCCTGGCAGACGGTATGCAGTGACGCGCCTGCAACTCGCTTTTTCATGTCCCTGAATTCGGGACCGGTCTTGGCGGTTGTGCGAATCCAGCGCGGCTTGCTCTCAATCGGTGTTTCGGAGTTCCGAGCCTCAATGCGAAGCAGCTTACGTCCTTCAGGTGCAACAGTCACGCCGATAACCCTACCCCACAACAGGAATGTGTTCGAAGACCAACCATGATGATGGATATGAAGGTACCTGTTTACATCACTCAGGTACCTTGGTGATAATTGAAGGTGCCTTCATAAAAACGAGTGAAAGGAAGTTTCAATCATGAATGGCTTTTTTGATAACGACACCGATCCGCGTGCCGACCTTACCCTTGGTCAACGCATCTTCCACCTGGGGATGTTGCTTAGGCGTGCAGAATTCGGCCCCGACAAACCTCCATTCGGTCGGGGTGGTCACGGACCCCACACATTCCAGGGACAGGGGAGGGTGCTTGCACTCCTGGCTATGCGTAGTCCCATCGCTCAGCGCGAACTCGCCTACATCCTGGGTGTTCGGCCGCAATCTCTCGGGGAGGTACTAGGTAAACTCGAATCCGCGGGCCTGATTACCCGTGATGCTGACCCCAATGATGCCCGCGCGCGGCTGGTCAGCATTACCGAGGCCGGCAAAGAACGCGTGCAGGAAATGGAACAACGTCCGCAGGTTGACCCGCTTGACGTATTGAGTGACGAGGAGCAGAAGCAATTTCTTGATCTGCTCCAGCGGGTGACTGACCACCTGGAAGAAGTGGTGGGTCACGATGCTGATGATGTGCCTGGACCATTTGGGGGTCGCCCTGGTCGTGGACGTGGTCGAGGTGGCGGCTTTAAAGGTGGTCGCGGCGGTGCTCGCCGAGATTGCGCTGATCATGGTGGTCCGCGCGGTATGCACGGTATGCGACGAGGTTTCCCTTTCTTCGATCTGGATGGTTGGCGATAAACTCCCAATTGGGGGCATTGAGGTCTATGAAGCGTACGCATCAGGTCGGGTTGGGTGTGCATTTCATAGATCGCGGCGTCGCCAACAGTTTTGAACACCGTTATTGCAAACCTTTGCATAGAAGAAAGTCTATCGCCAGGTATGGAAACGCCTTGTTTGCGTACCTGGCGATAGACCTACATGACTAGCGTGAAAATCTGCTTATCCCCAGGTCGTAAAAAGGGGTGTTTTCGTCCCTGAAGATAAGCACATTTTGCAGGGCTGAACCCACACGGTGTCACTACAGTGAAACCTCAGCACAGCGCTCCAGTCCTAACTAGACAAAAGCGCCCGTTTTCGGCCCTGACGGTATGCAAACGTCACAACAATCCCGCGATCGCCTAGTGATCGTGGTTTCATTTATCGTTCAAGCCCTTACGTCCTATTGTTTCCTTTCCGAAGCTATTGCTAGCGTGGCTCATATAGACGGACCGTCGGTCTAGTAAGAAAAGTAGGCCATGCTTGCTAGCGGCTTTTAGAAGCCAACTGGCAGCTACACAGGAGCTAACCGGGCAGCCACGCGGCGAGCATGCGGAGAGTACGGAAGAGGAAACTTACCATGCGTGGTCTTCCCGCAGAGGAACGGAAAAACCTGATTCTTGACCAGGCGCAACGGCTTTTTGTGGAACGTGGTTTTGCCGCCACAACGGTGGAGGACATTTTGAATCGGGCCGGTATTGCGAAGGGGACGCTCTATCATCATTTCAGCGGCAAAGAAGACATCATGCGCCAACTTATTGCGCGCACAACTAATGTCATGCGTCAAAAAGCCGAGGCAGCAGCATCGTCCGATGCTCATCCCCTTGAAAAATTTGCTGAAATCGTAGCATCAGCACGGGTCCAAGGGGAGGAGGCTGAGATGATTGAACAGCTGCATCACGTGGAGAACACTGACTTTCATGTACTCACGATGACTCGCGCGATCGTCGTCCTCGCCCCATTGCTGGCAAGCGCCGTGCAGGAGGGCGTGGATCAGGGCGTCTTCTCTACACCAGACCCAGTGGGGGATTGTCGGATCATCCTCACTGCCGGATTCATGTTGCCTGATCAGGGGCTTTTCCCCGACTGGGATGCGGGGGAGCAGTTGGTACAGGTTGTCACGGCGGCGGAACGCTTGCTGGGGTGCGAGCCAGGTGCCATTGCTGCCTCAATGCACGCAACCAGCGTCAATAGAACCCAGGTCAACACAACCGCTGAGAAAGGCTAAAGAACAATGCTGTGGAAGATGCTGGTCGGCGATGTTCGCCGATCTAAGGGGGTATCTATCACGCTGACGCTGCTCATGACGCTGGCATCAGCGCTGGTGATTACTGGTGTTTCCCTTGTTGTGCAGACAATGGGCGCGGTGGATGTGCTGTGGAAATCGGCGTCGCCACCCGATGTGGTTCAGATGTACATCGGTGACTTAGAGGCCAACCGAGCCGAATCGGAGGCGCTCAAAACCTGGGCCGCCGAGCGCTCGGAGGTGGAGGATATGCACCTTATGCGGACACTCCCGGTTCCGGGTGCCCAAATGTGGCTTGCGGGACAGTCACAGGCCGATTCTGTGCTGGAACCAGCGTTTGTGACCTCCCCAGAGCGCTTTGACCTCCTGCTGGATGAGCACTACAACCGGGTCCAACCAGACCCTGGTGAGATAGCCATGCCGGTGATCTACCAAGAACAAGGCACGTTGAAGCTCGGGGACACGGTGACGGTGCAGCTTGCGGAGGGGGTGAAAAAGGATTTTGTGGTCACCTCGTTTCTGCGTGACGCTCAGATGAACCCCTCCTTGGTGACCTCCAAACGCATGGTGGTGCACCCGGATGATTTCGCGGTGGTTAATCAGCATCTGAATAACCCTGAGTACTTTATTGAATTCAAGCTCGCCAAGGGCGCGGATCGTGGCGCATTCCAGCATGCTTACAGAGACGCGCACCTCCCGAACCGTGGCATCGTGGTGGATTCCACCATCTTCCGCCTCATGAATGCCCTGAGTACTCTGCTGGTAGCAGCACTGGCTATCGTGATTGCTAGCCTCCTGGTTGTGGTGGCTGCCCTGTCGGTGCGCTTTGCCTTCCTCGCGGCGATCGAAAATGACCTCAAAGAAATCGGAGTGCTGAAAGCCATCGGTGCCCCGTCGCGAGCGATGAAACGCCTGTACCTGATTAAATACGCCGCGTTGGCGGGCGTCGGTACCCTTATGGGGTTGCTGCTGGCCATCCCCATGACGAACGCCAGCCTTAAACCCGTGTTGCTGTATTTGGGCACGCCGCCGACCAACTTGTGGGCGCCTCTGCTTGCGGCTTTCATTGTGCCGCTGCTTCTCATTGGCTTGTGTTGGCTGTTGTTGCGTCGCATGGACCGTATTTCCGCAGTTCAGGTTCTGCAGGAGCAGACGCGGGCATCGAGAAGTGGTCGTCGATTCCGTTTGACCCGTTCCCGCTTCCTTCCTGTTCATCAATGGACCGGGCTGACCGCAGCGCTGCGGCCCGCGAACCTGCTGCTACTGACTGTGGTGGCGCTGAGCACCTTCCTGATGATTCTGCCCACCACCCTTGCCTCCACCTTCGCGGATCAGCGTTTTGCCACCTACGTGGGCATTGGCGCGGCGGACGTGCGTATCGACATCCGTGATAACACTATTAACCCCGAAAAAGTCACCAAGGACGCTGAATCCGACCCCGACGTGACCAACGTGGTGCGGCTCACCTCCAATCGCTATGACATTAAGAAAGCCGACGGGTGGGAAACCATCGTCGTTGAACGCGGTGACCACACTGTTTTCCCACTGTCCTACACCAGTGGGCACGCCCCTACCGACCCCGACGAGATCGCCTTGTCCTACAACCAGGCGCAGGAGATCAATGCGGACCTCGGGCACACTGTCACCATGCGCACACCTGGTGGCGAGAAACAGCTTCACGTGAGCGGCATCTATCAGGATGTGACCAATGGCGGGCGCACCGCGAAAGCCGTCTTCGAGGACTCCACACCCGCAGTCTGGGAGGTTGTGTACCTGCAGCTTGCGCCTGGTGTGGACGTGCATGCGAAAACCGAGCAGCTCACAAATACTTACCCAGAGGCCAAAGTGAACAATGTCAGCGACGTGAGCCAGCAGATTTTCGGTGCGGCATCCTCGCAACTGGGTGTTATCGCACTGCTCGCCGCCATCGCTGCAGTGGGATTGATTTTCCTGGTCACCACACTATTCCTCATTCTCATCCTGGCGCGTGAACACGACGACATTGCTAGCCTCCGCGCCATCGGAGCCACCAGTCGCGGACTCATGGGGCACTATCTCACGCGCTTCGGCACTGTCGGACTCGCAGGCATCATCGTCGGCGTGGTGCTTGTGAACACCCTGGGCAACAGCCTGTTCAAACTCGGCCTCGGCCGCATGGGTGCCCCGGCCGTAGAGCTCTTGCCCGACATGCTCCTGGCGTGGGTTCTCATTCCACTTGTGTTGGCGCTGGTCATCGCCACTGCCATTGTTCTTCCAACCCGAAAGATACGAGGTATCAGCCATGCTTAACGCGCACCAGGTCACCAAGGATTACCAGATCCGAGTTCTCGACCATATCGACGTCAGCATCAACGATGAAGAGTTCGTGGCCATCATGGGGCCGTCCGGGTCCGGAAAATCAACACTGCTGCATGCGCTCAGCGGACTCGATAGGCCCACCAGTGGCACCGTGAGTATCGACGACCGCGAACTCACCGACCTCAGCGAAGCCGAACTCGCACAACTCAGGCTCGTCACTTTCGGCTTTGTGTTCCAGCAACCGCACCTGCTGAGTTCGCTCAGCGTGCTGGATAACGTCGTGCTTCCTGGGTTCCTAGCCAAACAAGAACCGCGCCAAACGATTGTGGAGCGCGGGCGGGAGCTCATGGAGCGCGTCGGCATCGCCGACCTGGCTGATCGAGCCATCACTGAAGCCTCCGGTGGGCAGCTTCAGCGCGTGGGCATCTGCCGGGCACTGATCAACAAGCCGAAAATCCTCTTTGGCGACGAACCCACCGGCGCGCTCAACTCCGCGACCTCGGCAACAATCCTGGACATTTTCCATGACATTAACCGCGAGGGCACCACAATTGCACTGGTTACGCACGATCCAGTGGTGGCGACGCACGCCGATCGCGTATTGATCCTCGTTGATGGCACCATCGCCGACGACGTCACTCTAGGCGCCTACCACCCCAACGACCATCAGGAACGGCTGGCACACATCAACGGTCTTATGGCTGCTCGCGGCGTGTAAAAGAATGATCCGCGACCGTCAGTTCACCCGAAAAGGCCGCACCCAACGCTGCGGCCAGAGGCGCGATCATGTCGTGCGTATCGACGTCGCGTCCCAGCTCCGCACTCAGGGTGGTCACCCCGGCATCGGCGATGCCGCAGGGCACAATATGCTGGTAAAACTCCAGCGTGTTATTACAGTTCAAGGCTAGGCCGTGCATGGTAACGCCTCGGGTTACTCGAATGCCCAGGGCACCGACCTTGCGTTCTGGGCGGGTGTCATTGCCTGGAATCCAGACGCCCGAACGGCCGTCGACACGCCCCGCATCTTGGAGCCCCAGGTCACGTACCACCTGGATGATGGCTTCCTCCACGCGGCGCACATAATCCACCACGTCCACCGGCTCAGCGAGCTTGATGATTGGATAGCACACCAGTTGTCCGGGGCCGTGCCAGGTGATCCGGCCACCGCGATCTACATCCACCACCGGCAGGCCGTTGGTGGGGCGATCCTCGGGTTGCGTTCGTTTGCCCGCCGTGTAGGTGTTGGGGTGTTCAAGGAACAGCAGCTGATCGTTGATAAGACCGTCCGCGCGCTGCGCAGCCAACTCCGCCTGCCGATCCCACATCTCCACATAATCCACCGTGCCCAAGTCATAGACCTCTAGGGGAGTGGAGATATCACGAATTGGCTGATCAGGGGCGGTAAAAGGGGCACGGGGTGCAGTCATGCAGATGATTTTACGCGCATCCTACAGTGAGTTATGCGCGGCCTTGTTCAGCACAAACCCCTTGCCCGTGCTTTGCTGCCAACAGGTCATACCTGTTGGTTGGGCCTTGCAGGCAAAATCGCCCCACTGTGCTTGGTCCCCGTAATCAAGCCGCTGCACGTGATCTCCGGGGCTGCCCAGGTAGCGTTCGCCGCACACAGTGCTTGGCGACGATGAACTGTCATACAAGGCGATCGAATAAAGCTCAGAGTTACAGTCCTCTAATCCGTGGGAGCTGTAGGAACGGTCGCGAATAGAACACCCCACATACGTGTCATGAAGCTCGCAGGAAATGTTCTCCGACGGTGTGTCCACCAACTGTGCCTTCTGCGTGCTAGCGGGAACGGGGGACACCTTTGTGGAGTCAGACACGGTAGTGGTCGATTGAGAGGCAGTTGTGGTTGTTTCCGATGTTTCTGCCTTGGACGTGGTTTCTGCCTGCCCTGCCGGGGAGGACGCTGGGTGATACTCCAGGTTGTTCAGCCACACGATGAACGCCCCGACCACTCCAATGACAATCGCAATGGCAGTCACCCATTTGATCAGCCCTTCCGTTCGTGCCGCATCGTGAACTGTGCGTGGTGAGTTCATTGTTATTTCCTCCCGGAGTGGATCATCACGGTGTTGATCAGGCGCTCTATATCGGCGGGTTCGCTGGGTGCAAACCCGTGAACTTGCTGGGTGAAGGCATGAACGTGATCCTCAAAAAGGAGCTGGTTGTCGTTCGTCCGTGATGCTTCAAGCACCTGTAACCCGAACTCATGCCAATCACATTCCTGCACGCGGCTTTGGGCGGAAGCTAGCCCGTCGGCAGTCATGATTGTATGAACGCCCACGGCAGGCCCAATGGCCAGCAATTCATGCAACATGTCAGATACAGTCGTCGCACGGTTTGCTGGATCAAGTCGCTTCGCCCGATGTACCCCCGCCAGGACTAGGAACTGCGGTGCAGCATCACGTCCCTCCGCCGTACGAGCACGGGCTTCCTTCAGAAACGACTCTACGGTGGAATCCAGCGTGATGGCACGTTGTACCGTCAGTCCATGTTCCTCTAAAGGCTCAAGAAGTTGCTCCCACTGCGCATTAGCCGAGATGAAGTTAATCAGATGTGTGTCCACCTTGTTCAGCACCAGGCTGGTGAGCATCGCAGTCAAGGTATGCAGATTATCGACGCCCGCCACCACGACGTTAGCAGCAGCGCTGCGGGTTACCTCGGCAAAGAGGGGCACTCCTGTCTGCACTGCCGTGCCTACGGGGAGAGCAACCTGATGATGCGTATCAGCAGTGACGATGCGCGCGGCGTCGATATCCGCAAGCGACACGGGAGCATGGTCGGCAGGTGGGGAGTCTTGCAGCTGCGTGCGGATGCCGCGAAGCAATACCTCAAGCTGCTGGCCAGTGGGAGCGGTGCCAGGTCGGAATGCCCACTCCAACAGCACATCATGTTCCAGGCCCATCGAGTCCATCGTGTGTGGAGGTAGCTCACCTTCTGGTGCAGAATACACCGGCGTGCCGTTGCGGGGAAGCCACGGCAACGTTTCAAGCAGTTCAGGCCGTTGTGCTGAGACCACAATGACGAACACCCCCGCGCGGCGCCCGACTGCTGCAATGCGGGACACGCGTCGCGCTAGTTCCTCGGTGAGTCCGCTTGGAAAATCGAAAAGCAACAACAGCCGGTACGGCTCAGCGGCTTCAGGAGCTGCTTTGTTGTACTCCGTGATGGTGTGATGCTGTCCCTGCAGACACCGCTGAGTCACTACAGCGATGTGCTGTTCTACCTGTGTCAGCAATTGCTCCAGGTGCTTGGTGTTTGTTCGCACCGTGTTGCCATAAATACGCTCGCCCTCGGGACCCAATCCGAAGAGAAACGACAGAGAATCCCCCAGCTGTTCCGGGTCAAATGCGTCAACGATCACCCGGCCAGCAGGTATGCGACGCAACAAGTCAAGCACAGCAAACTGCACCGTCTCCACGTCTGTGGTGGCAAAACCACCGGTCTGGTCAAAGTTTAGGAACAATCCCCAGTTGCACACACTTGGTTCCGTTGCGTTAAAAGTGAGGTTCCACTGATGGTCGGGTTCGCCATGTAATCCGGTGCGCTGTCCGCTGATGGTGCTGAGCGTCAGGGAACCGACAGACGCAATGGGGTGATGATGCGGTGCTTTGTTGGTGTGGACGTCAGCGCGTCCCGACGGATCACACTCAGGCACCTGGCTTTGGCGTTCCAGAAGCGTCGAGCGCAGTTCATGGTCCATGCGTCGATGCCAGCTGGCGATATGTAGATGAGGTTCATTGACCCGCGCATAATAAAGCCTGGCCAGTTGCGCGCAGCCAGAGATGAGTGCTTCGTACACTCGCGTCTGAATGTGGGCAACTAGCGTTCTCCTGGCTGATCCGAAAATCGGGATGGTGCATGTGCCGACTTCTTCTAAAACACTGACAGCGCGAAGCTCCCACTGGGCGAACTCTTCTACAGGCAGGCGAGAAAGTTCTTGAGAAATATCCTCGTAGGCACCGTTGTCCAGCCAATAGCAGATTTTCTGTAACCATGCCTGTGGTGTCGCCCCAAAATCCGGTGCGATAAATGACGCCGTGCCGCCAATATCGAATCGCTCGGCAGCATAGGAGCTTATCTGCGAGATCAGTGTGTGAGCCCGGTCGATATTCTGCGTGATGCACCAATCAATGACGGCGAGCTCGTTGTCTACATGGGAACTTGCCTCTTTTACCTTGTCAACTGCCGCGCTGAGGTGGGTGGCGAAACTGCGGAACTCATCGTGGGAAACCTGCATCTGCCGACACCACACGAGGTCCCCTTCCAGGGACGATGCAGCGGTGTGCTGGGAATGGGGCATACAGAATCCTTGCAGGTGCGATGACAGTTGTTGTTACCAATCTAACAGATTAGATAGCCCAATTTACAGGAAAGAAACAGAAAATTATCAGCACAATATTATACCTGGCAAATGGTGCTGGTGGCTATACAACAAAACTATCCCCCAATTCCGCATGGAACGGGGGATAGTGTGGATGGCTACAGAGCTGCTGTATTACAGACCCAAGTCACCTTCGAAGTTGGCGGTCTCAAGGCGATCCCGAATGGTGGTTAGGAACCGGCCAGCGTCCGCGCCATCAACGATCTGGTGATCGTAGGTCAGCGGCAGGTACACCATCTGGCGTACGGCGATGGCATCCACACCATGCTCCGAGATCACAACTGGGCGCTTCACAATAGCGCCGGTACCCATGATGGCAGCCTGCGGCGGAACCAGAATCGGGGTGTCGCTCAGGGCGCCTTCGGAACCAATGTTGGTGATGGTGAACGTGCCGCCGCTGAGGTCAGCTGGCTTCAACTTGTTGTTGCGTGCACGGTCAGCGATGTCCGTGATGGCCTGAGCCAGCTCCGGCAGGGTCATGTCCTGGGCATTGTGGATGACCGGGGAAAGCAGACCAGCAGGGGTATCCACGGCAATGCCGAGGTTGACCTGCGAGTGGTAGGTCATTTCCTTCTTCTCGGCGTTGTAGGAGGCGTTTACGTTCGGGTGAGACACCAGCGCCTCAATGGCGGCCTTGGCAAAGAACGGCAGGTAGGTGAGGTTCACGCCATACTTGGCCTGGAAGGCTGCCTTGTTGGCCTTGCGCAGCTCAGCAACATTAGTCATGTCCACTTCATGCAGCTGAGTCAGCTGGGCTGCGGTGTGCAGGGATTCCAGCGTCTTCTTTGCGGTGATCTCGCGGATGCGGTTCACGCGCTGCGTGGTGCCGCGCAGGGCTGCCTTGGCTGGGTCAACGCGCTTGGTGGACACGGCAGAAGCGGCGGTTGCGGGAGCTGCTGCAGGTACTTCGGCTGCGGCTGGTGCCGATTCAGCGGCACCTTGGCCTGCGGCTGCCAGAACATCCTGCTTGCGGATACGTCCACCAACACCCGTTCCGGTGACGGTACGCAAATCGACGCCGTGCTTGTCGGCGAGCTTGCGGACCAGCGGTGTCACGTACGGCACGTCATCATTGCTGTTTACCTTAGCTTGCGCTGCTGGAGGAGTAGCAACAGACTTTGGTGCTTCTACCTTGGGAGCAACCTCAACCTTTTCCTCGGCTACCGGAGCCGCTGGTGCGGGTGTCGGCGCTGCGGGTGCTGCGTTGGGATCGCCGATGCGGACGATGACGGCTCCGACGTCAACGGTGTCGTCTTCGTTGTGCAGGATTTCGACGATGGTGCCTGCTACGGGGGAGGGGACCTCGGTGTCGACTTTGTCGGTGGAGACTTCTAGGAGGGCTTCGTCCACCTCGACGGTGTCGCCGACCTGTTTGAGCCAGCGGGTGATGGTGCCTTCGGTGACGGATTCGCCGAGTTCGGGCATGACCACATCAGTAGCTGCGCCGGTGCTGGATGAGCTTGCGCTGGAGGCACTTGCAGCAACAGATGCAGAAGCCTCTACCTTGGCCGCAACCTCAACTTTTTGTTCAGCCGCTGGTGCTGCCGGGGCTGAGGCTTCGTTTGCGTCACCGATTTCTGCAATGACGGCACCAACATCAACGGTGTCGTCTTCATCATGCAGGACTTTGAGCAGGACGCCCGCCGCTGGAGAGGGGATTTCCGTATCGACTTTATCTGTGGAGACCTCAAGTAGCGGTTCGTCAACTTCTACCGTGTCGCCGACTTGCTTTAGCCAACGGGTGATTGTGCCCTCGGTGACGGATTCGCCCAGTTCGGGCATCTCTACAGAGAACGCCATTGTGTTCAGACTCCTTGATTAAGTCGTGTAGGTATAACAGTGTTAATACTCTGAGACTACCGGTTCGCTTCGGCTTATGTGACCTTGAGGTGCCTTTGGCGAACAGGACTCCCCCTACAATAGTGGATTGTGTTCAACTTATTTGGTCGTAGGAAGTCGAAACCGGGCATTCGTCCGCCGCGCGCACCTGGAGACACCATCCGCCAGGCAGACTGCGCTGACCTGCAGAACTGGGTTCGCGGACGTGCTTTTGTTGAGGCTTTCGTGGAACCTGAGACGTTGATCAACGAGATGAGCGTCGTCCTAGTTGATGAACATGGGGACTTTATTCGACGCCCGATCGGTGGCCCCAAGGGGATCGATGCTGTTACCCGTGAAGTGGGGGTACCCGTCTACGACGTCGAAGAGACCGGATACCCACAGCGCATGCGTGAAAAATTGGAGCGAGACCGCATCATCCGTAAACGCCAAGAACAAGCAGAACGCCGCGCCCGATTTGAGCGCGGCGAACAACCATAGAGATTACGTAGACTAAGCGCCGTCACTACCGATAATGGTCTGGAAACCACTCCTTGTGCTGTGCGCGGACCAGATTCGCTCGGCGATGGCATCTGGCTCATGGTCGGGGTCACCACCGCCGATCATGTCGGGAATAATCACTTGTGCGACGTGGATGCCTTTGGGAACAAGGGCGTCGTGCAGCATGCGAGCATAAGCATGCTCAGCGGCGAAAGCAACAGAGATGCCTGTGAGATTACCGTTGGGCTTCACAGCACTACCGCCACTGACAAATATGATCGTGCCGTGCCCCAGTTCATAAAGACCTGGAAGAACTTGCTGGACAGCAGTTGCTGACCCGTATACAGATTGTTCGACAGGGCCGACAAGATCTTCCGCTGTGGTTTCTAGAACCGGTTTTATGAGGCCTCTCATGTCCTTGGCAGGTGCAGGGCTGTACTGCAGCACTTCAATCGTGCCCAAGTCCGCTGCAGCTGCATCAAGAGCAGCACGCAGAGCCTGCAGATCCCGGACGTCTGCCGCATATCCACGAGCGGTGATCCCCATTGATGTCAACTCTGCCGCGCGTTCGTTGACGTTGGTTTGGTTGCGTGAGATGAGGCATACAGAGAAGCCTTCAGCCCCGAAACGACGGGCGGCGGCTTGGCCGAGTCCCGGACCGGCACCGATAATGGCAATGGTTGTCATGTAGTGTCCCTACTCTCCTGCGATACCTTCCAGCACGGCAATCAGTGTGCGCACGGGTGCGCCGGTGGCTCGCGCGGGTGTGTAGCCGTGGGCACCACCCGTGTTAAAGGACGGCCCAGCGATGTCAATGTGCACCCACTCGATGCCCTCACCAACGAAGTTCCCCAGGTAGTACCCAGCCGACAGCATGCCGCCCCACCGGGATGGATCCGCGTTGCGCAGGTCGGCGACGGGGGAGGACATGGCGGTGGACATTTCCTCAGGAATAGGCATGGCCCACGCCTGTTCACCGACGCTCCGGCCGGTTTCTGCAACACGGTCGCGGAAGGCATCGGAACCCATCACACCAGCCGTGCGCAGCCCTAACGCCACCATTTGTGCACCAGTGAGGGTGGCGGTTTCGATCAGGTAGTCGGGGTTATCCTCACTTGCCCGTGCGATGGCATCGGCAAGGATGAGGCGGCCTTCTGCGTCCGTGTTCAGGATTTCGGAGGTTGTGCCACCGTAATGTGTGATCACATCGCCCGGGCGGTAGGAGTTGCCGCCGGGCATGTTCTCTGCCATGGGGATGGTAGCGGTCACCTTGACATTGAGCTTCAATCGAGCCGCAGCAATGATGGTGGCAAGGACGGCTGCGGAGCCGCCCATATCGGAAATCATCTGGTCCATATTGGCCGCCGGTTTGATGGACACTCCACCCGTGTCGAAAGTGATGCCCTTGCCCACCAAAGCCACAGTGGGTGCATCGTCCAGTTGCTCAGGGGTGTAGCTGATGCGCACAAGACGCGGGCCGCGTGTGGAACCCTGGCCCACTGCTACAATGCCGCCGAAGCCCTGCTCAGCCAGCGCGGCGTCGTCAAGCACCTCCACGGTGAGGCCATTGTCCTCAGCAGCTGATGTTGCGACGGCGGCGTAGGACTCGGGGAACAGGTGTGACGACGGCGCGTTCACCAGGTCGCGAGCAAAGGCAACGGCCTCAGCGGTGATGACGGCGGCGTCGAAAAGCGCCTGGTCCTTGCCGAGGAACACCACCTTCTGCACCGGCTGCTGATCCTCAGGAACATCGGCGGTTTTCAGCCCACGGTAGGTGTATGCGCCGAGAGCGATGCCCTCCACGGCAGCGGCCAAGCCGAGTTCCCCCAGCGTTGTAGCCACGACCTTCAAACCCGTGAGCGAGCGTGCGGCAACACCGGCGGCGCGGCGAAGCTTCTCTGCGTCCATATCGTCACGTTTGCCTACACCCACAGCGACAATCGGGCCGGTACTAGCGGGAACCTTGGTTACCTCCTCGGCGGCACCAGTAGCACCAAGCATGTCCAGGGCAGCCCGCACTGTCGCGCCATCAAAAAACTCCGACTCAGGAAGATCAAGACTGTCCTCGCCCTGAAACACGGGGACAACCAGCGCCTCCGCATCCTGCGGCATCTCCGCAGACAACGACAACTCAGGTACAACACCGCGGTGAGGCAACGAGAATTCAGAAGACATGTAGGGCTAACCTCCACACAAACAATCAAGGAATAGTCACCTCAACAGTAGCGACCCACCCGACCGCACAACACCGCTGGGTGTACCTTGATGTACATGACAGATTTGGTTTTTAACGTAGAACGCACCAGCAACCCCACCTCGCCGGAACGCCTCGCCGAGATTCTGGCAAACCCTGGATTCGGGCACTACCGCACCGACCACATGGTCACTATCGACTGGACTGAAGACAAAGGCTGGCACAACGCCGCTGTCGTCCCTTACGCCCCCATCTCCCTTGACCCCGTCGCCTCCGTCTTGCACTACGGGCAAGCAATCTTCGAGGGGCTGAAAGCCTACCGGCAGCCCGACGGAAGCATCAAAACCTTCCGTCCAGAAGCCAACGCCGAACGCATGCAGCGCTCCGCTGAGCGCATGGCCATGCCGAAACTCCCCACAGAACTGTTCATCGAATCACTCCGCATGCTTGTGGACATCGACCAAGACTGGGTGCCCGCCGCCGGTGGAGAAGATTCCCTGTACCTGCGCCCCTTCATGATCGCCACCGAACCCAACCTCGGCGTCCGGCCCGCCAACTCCTACACCTTCATGCTCGTCGCTTCGCCCGCAGGTGCCTACTTCAAAGGCGGCATCAACCCCGTCTCCGTCTGGCTCTCCGAAGACTACGTCCGCGCCTGCCCCGGTGGTACTGGTGCTGCCAAATTCGCGGGCAACTACGCCGCCTCCCTCGTCGCACAGGCACAAGCCGCCGAAAAAGGCTGCGACCAGGTGGTCTGGCTCGATGCCATCGAACGAACCTACGTGGAAGAAATGGGCGGCATGAACCTCTTCTTCGTCTACGGCACGGGTAACGACGCCCGGGTGGTCACCCCACGCCTGTCTGGATCACTGCTTCCTGGGGTCACCCGCGCATCCCTCCTTCAAGTCGCCCAAGACCTGGGGTATGCCGTTTCCGAGGAGCTTGTGAGCACCGAATCCTGGCGTGACGACGCCCTTTCCGGTGCCATGAGTGAAACCTTTGCCTGCGGCACCGCCGCCGTGATCACTCCCGTTGGCGAGGTGAAATCCAACCACGGCGATTTCACTATTGGTGGCGGCGTGTCCGGCGAGATCACCATGCAGCTTCGCGAAACCCTCACCGGAATCCAGCGCGGCACAATTGATGACACTCATGGGTGGATGCACACGCTGGTGTAAGTGGTTGCTGACCTAAGCCGTGTTCTTTACAGCAACACGGCAACTAATGCCGCAGAGAAGGCGGTGCAAAGTTCAATGCTGGCACCGATGCAGTCACCATTAAGTCCGCCGAAACGCCGCCGAAAATGCGCCGCGACGAGCAGGTTGAACAGAAGCGTTCCCACCAGGGTGGTAATGCCGAGTATCCACACCTCGTAGTACAGCGCAGCTGCCAGCATCAACGCCCACACGCCAATCCACCACCAGCGGATCGTGCCGATGACCAAAGCGCCAAAACCGGTGGGGGAGAAGGCGGTGAACCCTCGCGCGCACGTGATCATAGCGGCGCAGCGTCCAATGGCGGGCAGCGCGGCGACAGTAAGGAATGCCGAGGTGGTAAGCAGAGCATGTATGGCGGCTACTTGAGTCAGTAGTGTCAGCAGAACCGTTCCCATGCCAAGTGCACCGGTGTAGCGGTCAGCGAGGATTTTTTGTGCTTGTTCGCCGGATTGGAAAGAGCCCAGAGCATCGCCGACATCAGCGAGTCCGTCGAGGTGCATCATGCGTGTCAGGGTTTCCCACAGAACGACGATGAGCACAGCGGTGAGGAGAGGGCTGATGCTCAGGGCATCGGCAACCATAGTGAGTGCGTAGGTGCACACCCCTAAGAACACGCCCACGAGGGGCAATGCAGCCATTGCCCGCGCGCCGGTGGTGCGGTCAAAGGTGGCGGCCCCCGGGAACGGCAGGATGGTCAGCCAGCTGAAGGCGGTGTTGATGCCTTCCCAGGGAGCGCATCCATGGGCGTTACCTGACTCGTTGTCAGAGAACCCTGCTTTGCCGGACACAATAACGCTAGTCCTTCTCGGAAACTCCGGCGGATTCAAAGGTGGCCATGTCGATCATGATGTCAGTCGCGGCTTTCACTAGGGGAAGTGCTGCGGCCGCCCCAGAGCCTTCGCCGAGCCTCATACCAAAGTCAAGGAGGGGGTCCAGGTGGAGTGAATTCAGCGCCAGGATGTGAGCTGGTTCTGCGCCTTTGTGCCCCGCAACCCACCATTTGCGCGCGCCGGGGGCGAGTTTATTGGCCATGAGGGCGGCGGAGGTGACCACCACGCCGTCGAGAAGTACGGGGGTGCGGCGCACGGCGGCTTGTGCCAGGAAACCCGCCATAGCCGCGAGGTCGGGGGAGGAGATGGCTTTGAGGACGGCGATGGAGTCGTGTTTGATAGCACGCACGCGGTACATGGCATCGCGGACGGCGGTGACCTTGCGTTTCCAGCCTTCGTCATCGATGCCGGTTCCGCGGCCAACCACAACGACGGGCTCGGTGCTGGTCATGGCTCCGATGAGGGCGGCGGCGGGCGTTGTATTACCGATTCCTAGGTCGCCAGCGATGAGGAGGTCCACGCCCGAGTCAACTTCCTGGTCGGCGACGCGCTGTCCGATCTGCAGTGAGCGGATAACCTGGTCGTCGTCCATGGCGTCTTCACGGTCGATGGAACCGCAGCTGCGGGAGACTCGCTCATCGCCCCACACATCGTGGTCAAGGGAGACGTCAACGACTCGCACGGAGGCCCCGGCCGCCCGGCCGAGTACGTTGATGGCCGCCCCGCCTGCCTGAATGTTGGCAGCCATTTGCAGAGAGACTTCGGAGGGGTAGGCGGATACGCCGTGCTGCGCCACTCCATGATCACCCGCGAACACGACGATGCGGGGATTGTTGATGGAATGCGGTGGGCACTGTCCTTGACATGCGGAGATCCACACGCCTAAGTCTTCGAGCCGCCCGAGGGAGCCCGCTGGCTTTGTCAGCGTGAGTTGGCGGTCGCGTGCCTGCTGCTCCACCTCCGCGTTGGGGGCTTCAACTTTGGCGAATAGTTCGGCGGGAACCATGGAGTGTCTCCTTTAGGGTTTCAATGTGAGAGGTATGCCAGCCACGACCAGCGTCACATGCTCGCAGAGTGCTGCCAGTGTGCCGTTGAGTGCGCCGATTTCGTCGCGGAAAAGGCGGCCGGACCGATGTTCCGGGATCACGCCCATTCCTACTTCGGGGCTGACCAGAATGAGGTTGTTACTTACAGGGAAGCTGTCAACTGCCGCAATGAGGCGCTGAACTTGCGGGGTGATGGTGCCGCGTGGGGCGTCCCACGCCTGGGCGTCGTCAAGCGTGTGGGTGAGCCATGTTCCCAGATCATCCACAAGGACGGTGCGGCATGGTGGGTTGGCGAGGACCGTTGCGGCATCGACCTGGTCCTCCGTTGTCCAGTGCGCGGGACGGCGTTTCACATGCTCAGCGATGCGCTGGTAAAAATCCGTGTCGTCAGGCCAGGGGCGCGCAGTGGCGACGTAGCAGACATCCTCATCTGCGCAGAGTTCTTCAGCAAACACCGACTTCCCCGAGCGTGCCCCGCCCAGCACCAATGTGCGCACGTGCTACACCTTGTCGCCGATGTTGACGCGCGGCTTCGGGCTGCGGAGTCGACGCAGCTGAGTGGCACGTGAATACGCATAAAAGCCCAGTGAGATGCCCGGTTCGGTGGAGGTGGGGAACTTGTTCCGCACGGCTTTGTTGGCACCGCGACCAATGATCAGCCCCTCCACAGCGAAGGACAGCATTACCACCATGACGAAGGTGGACATGACCGCCGAGGTTTGTGGGTAATTCTGGGCGATAAACATCACAACCAAAAGACCCAAAGCCACCGGCATGATCATGTTGTTCATGTGACGTCGGGAATCCACCCAATCGCGCACAAAACGACGCTCATCGCCGCGGTCACGCGCCAGCAGGTACTTCTCTTCGCCGCGATCCATTGCTTCCTGAACCTTGCGGCGCTGCGCCGTCTGCTGCTCGCGTTCCTTACGTTTGAACTCCCGGTACTCCTCCTTTGACATGGATTCTTTCAACGCTTTACGACGCTCGCGCGCCTCCTTCGGCGTCTCTGGGGCTTTCGTGGGGGAGCGGCGAACCCCCCGTTCACGCTCAGCATCTGCCCGTTTGGGCGTAGGGCGGCCCTTCTTTGGGGTATATCCCTTGCGAGTGGGCTGCGTTTCCGCGGGCGCATCCGCAGCTAATTCAACAGGGTCAGCTGCTGACGAAGAATCAGTTTTCTGCCAAGGAAGTTTCACGTATTCAAGGCTACAAGATACGGTAGGCACGACGGTTGTTAAGGCAGAAACACCCGAACAGGGGTTGATGCTGGGGGCGGGGGAATAACCCTCATAAGAACGCTGTTGAATACAATAATCTGTGCATCATCGCTTATTGCGGAGTACCGTGGTGCACGACGCAATCTTTTACAAAGGAGTTCACTAATGACCGCTCCCTCAACCAATACTGGTGTGATCCTCACCGATGCTGCCGCGGCCAAAGCTAAGGCATTGTTGGAGCAGGAAGGCCGTGAGGATCTAGCACTGCGCATCGCTGTGCAGCCCGGTGGCTGCGCAGGACTGCGTTACCAGCTGTTTTTCGACGACCGCGAGATCGATGGCGACAAGGTAGATGTCGTCGGTGGTGTGCGCCTTGTCGTGGACAAGATGAGTGTGCCCTACCTCGCAGGTGCCCGGATTGACTTCCAGGACACTATTGAGTCCCAGGGCTTCACCATTGACAATCCCAACGCAGCCGGCTCCTGCGCCTGCGGGGATTCCTTCAACTAAGACGAAGGTTCAGGCTTAAGCCTTAGAGCAGTGTCATAGACATGCTCTAAGGCTTTTTCGCGTTCTTCCTGGGGGAGGTGTGCCGGACCATAGGTGATGATGGGTTCCTGCGCATCATAACCAACAAACCGGAACGTCCCATGGTGAATGTGGAACAGGAATGACCGTATGTCGCCAAACGTACCGTCTGGCTTGAATGCTTCCTCAGGCCCACCGGTGGTCGCCGCCACTAGTGCTTTCCTGCCATGTAGCGCAGCCTCATCGAGGATTCCGTAATCCCCACCGAACACGCCGCCCATGACAAATACGCGGTCAATCCAGCCTTTCGTGATTGCGGGCATAGAGAACCACCACAAGGGGAACGACAAAATCAGCATGTCAGCTCCAAGCACGAGCTCCAAATGCCGGGCAATTTCTGGGTTCAGGGTGCCATCTTTGACCGCCCGCATAGTCTCTGCCTGCGGCTTGAATGGGCGGGTGGCGTTCTCGACATCGTTGACATTAAGAACCGGATCCCAGCCTTCTGCATACAGGTCAATGAAATCCACAGTGTGGCCTGTGTCCTTCAACGCTCGCTCAATAGTGTGAGCCTGTGCCGTGCAAAATGACTCAGGCTCAGGATGTGCATGAACAATCAATACTCGTGACATGCGGGCGATTGTACCGACATCGTAGGCATCGGGACTACAACTCCACGGGGTAGTCCCGCTCCTCAATATTGGGGACGATGCGCTTTTCCACGAAAATCCCGTGCCACACCATGAATGCCAGGACTGTCCACAAACGGCGAGAATGGTCCGATACGCCGTCGCGGTGCTCCTTCAGCATCTGCAGAAGGGCCTGTTTGTCAAAATAGTCCTCGGTCTGTGAGGCGTTAATGGTGTCCTGTGCCCAGCCGTACAACTCGTCGCCCGCCAACCAGTGCCGCATGGGAACCGGGAAGCCCAGTTTCCGGCGATTAAGCACATGGGCGGGAACAATCTGTTCCATGGCGCGGCGCAGCGCGTATTTGGTGGTCCCCTCGGTGATCTTCAATCCGTGGGGGATTGTCTCTGCCACGGCAAACACTTCCCGATCCAGGAACGGAACACGCAGTTCCAGAGAGTTGGCCATGGTCATCTTATCGGCCTTAACCAGAATGTCGCCCCGCATCCACGTGAACAGGTCCAAGTGCTGCATCCTGGCGACCGGGTCCATATCGCGGGAATGCGCGTAGATGGAAGCGGTGACATCACGGTGGTCCCACTCCGGTTTCGCGCCGGGCATGACGCGCTTGAGTTGCTCCCAGCTGAAGGAGCGCGCGTTGCCGTAGTAGCGCTCTTCCATGGGGGTAGTGCCACGTTGAAGTAGGGACTTGCCTTTCACGCCGTCGGGCAGCACGGTGCTGAGCTTGCGGAGTCCTTTGAGTAGGGGAGAGGGGATCTTCTCGAAGGGCGCGAGTGACAGTGGTTCCTTATATATGGTGTAGCCGCCGAAGAGTTCGTCAGCACCTTCACCGGACAGCACTACTTTGACGTGCTTCCGGGCTTCCGCAGCCACAAAGTAGAGCGGAACCAGCGAGGGGTCCGCCACTGGATCATCCAGGTACCACATAATCTTGGGGATAGCATCGGCGTATTCCTCGGGAGAGACAATCTTGACGATGTGTTCCACTCCGATGGCTGCTGCGGATTCCGCCGCCACATCAACTTCGGAGTAGCCCTCGCGCTCAAAACCGGTGGTGAAGGTGAGAAGATTCGGGTTGTGACGCTTCGCCAACGCCGCAATAGCCGTTGAATCGATGCCGCCGGACAGGAATGATCCGACAGTCACGTCGGCACGCATGTGCTTTTCCACGGAGTCTTCCAGCGCCCGTGCGATGCGGTCGAACAGCACCTGCTCTTCGCCCTTAACGACGCCCTGCACATTGAACTGCGGTTTGAAGTACCGCTCCTGCTTAACGACGCCCTCCTGGGTCACCGTCCCGATACATCCTGACTCAAGCCTGCGGATATGGGTATGCAAAGATTCGGGTTCTGGCACATACTGCAGATCCACGTAGTGCTCAACGGCTCGGTAGTCAACGCTGAGATCTAGACCCAGCTCTGGTGCCATCTCAAGGATGCATTTTTTCTCGCTGGCGAAAACGGTACCTTTATCTGTGGTGGCGTAGTACAGCGGTTTGATGCCAAATGGGTCGCGGGCGAGAAAAAGCTGCTTTTCCCTGGTATCCCAAATGGCGATACCGAACATACCTCGCAGGTGTTTCACCACATCTTTGCCCCAATGGTGGTATCCCACAAGAATTGGTTCGCCGTCGCCCGAGGTGTTGAAGGTGTAGCCCAAATCCTGCAGCTCTTTACGCAGCTCAACGTAGTTGTAGATTTCGCCGTTGAAGGTCATGGCGTAGCGATCCGGCTCGCCTTCTGGACCCCACTGAAGTGGCTGGTGGGAATGTGCAATATCGATAATGGAGAGGCGATTGAAGCCAAACACCGCGTCTGTGTCATGCCATGATCCGGCCTCGTCTGGGCCGCGGTGGCGCATGCAGGGCAGCGCGCGTTCAATTGCGGGAACAAAGTCCACGGCGTTGTGATGTGCCGTAAGCATGCCTAAAAGGCCACACATAGAGCGTAATCCTTCGATCTCAGTTGCCAATACTCTAAGCAGTGTAGTGGTGCTGACCCCAAAACTGCAGAACCATACGTTATACGGACGCGGGAGGCGCGACGTCGATAAGCAGCGTGGGGGAGTGCTGATACCCCCGTTGAACAAAGATACAGCGCTGATGCTTGAGCATTGTCGCGTGACGCACCAAACAGCAGTGCTGTAAATACTACACTTTTGAGGGTAACCCTAAGGATGATGTATTGTGAGTTAGACAACATTAGGTAAGGGGTGGTGTTGGGGCTGACCTTGTCACATGCAGTAAAATCCTCGCTGTATCAGCTGCGTGGCATCAAACGAGGTGGAAAGCACATCAGAATGCGATACGCTGCGAAGTTAGAAAAAGTTTGTGTGGACAGGAAGGCAGACACACGTGAAACAGCGAAACAAGCGTGGTTTCATGCGCAACGCGACCCTCGCAGGCGTCCTTGGCGCTGGCAGCCTCGCGCTTACTGGCTGTGACGTCGCCGCACCCGGCGGCCCAGTTGGTCACTTTTTGCGCATGGGCTGGCCGGAAGGCATCACCCCAGAGGCCACCGCGATGGGCAATTTCTGGGTGTGGGTCTGGGTTGCTGCCTGGATTATTGGCGCAATCATGTGGGGCCTCATGCTGTGGTCTCTGTTTAGGTACTCCGCAAAGCGCGCCGAGAAGAACGGTAAAGGTGAATTCCCCCGACAAACCGGGTACAACGTTCCGTTGGAGCTGGTGCTGACCATCGTCCCGATCCTGATCGTGATGACCTTGTTCTTCTTCACCGTCCAGACGCAGGACCGCGTGACCGCCCTGGATAAAGACCCGAAGGTGAAGGTTGATGTCACCGCCTTCCAGTGGAACTGGAAGTTTGGATATGGCGAGGTTGCTGAGGATTTGTCGCCAACCGGTTCGCTGTACAACGGCCGTGATGAAGAGCGCCAGAAGGCTGCGGATCACAGCGCCGAATTTGCTGATAGCACTCGCGAATCCCATGGCGAGGCATCGCACGGTGAGCATGCCGCTGGTCCGATCCACGGTAAGTCCAAGTCGGACATGTCCTACCTGCACTTTGACAAGATCGAGACCTTGGGCACCACTGATGAAGTTCCGGTTCTGGTGCTTCCATCCCAGACCCCCATTGAGTTCGATCTCGCAGGCGCCGACGTGGTTCACTCCTTCTGGGTTCCTGAGTTCCTGTTCAAGCGCGACGCATTCCCGCACCCTGAGGCCAACAAGTCTCAGCGCACCTTCCAGGTTGAAAAGATTGAAAAGGAAGGCGCCTTTGTGGGACGTTGTGCTGAGATGTGCGGTACCTACCACGCCATGATGAACTTTGAACTCCGGGTGGTTTCGCCCGAAAAGTTTAAGCAGTACATGGAGTTCCGTAACAGCAACCCCAAGGCATCGAACGCCGAGGCGCTGAAATCGATCGGTGAGGCTCCTTACGCAACCTCGACCAGTCCGTTCTTGTCTGGCCGCGAGGATACCCGCAACTCCACCAACACTGTTGACCTCAACAAGTCTGCTCAGTAGAAGGGAATAACACATGAAGTCTTCCGCCAAAATCTTCTATGGGCTGACGGTGTTCATGGGCATAATGGCCGTGATATACATCCTGGCTACCCGTAATGTTTCTGACACCGGAAGTGTTCAGGGACTTGAGTGGGCAGGTGCCACTGGTCTGGCTCTGGCTGCGGGACTCACGCTTATGCTGGGTGCCTACTTCCACTTCACGGAGCGTCGCATTGATATTCTTCCCCAGGACTGGGAGGAAGCAGAGATTGAAGACGGCGCTGGGATGCTCGGCTTTTTTAGCCCAGGCTCTATCTGGCCGTTTGTGATGTGTGTTGGCATTGGCATCATGGGTTACGCCATCGCCTTCATGGCGTACTGGTTGCTGCTGCTTGGCGCTGTCATCTTGATCTGGTCGGGCATTATGCTGAACCTGCAGTACATCATGCCGAAGGAAAAGCACTAAACCGTAACATGCACAATGTGAGGCGGTCCAGGGTTGTTTGCTCTGGACCGTTTCTTTCGTCGTAGCGAGCTTCGGGGGTATTGCTAGTGCCTGCGGTCTGATGCGCAAACTGACATTATCCCACGTGGAATATAGGTGATTAAGCACGCAACCAGGGGCGACGCAATAAAACGCCGGAACTCAATGAAGTGCAAGATGGGCACTGAAAACGCCCAGTTCGCCGGGGGTCAACCGAAAGTTGTAGCGGGCGCAAAACATGGCCAATATAATGTGATATGTGTCTCTTTGTTTGTGGGGGTGAAAAATGCTGCATTGTTCTTGCGTCTCGGGTAGTATTGAGCCGCGCCGTATGGGGGTAAAACGGGGTAATGGTAGCGGGGTGGGTGACCTGCAAAAACGGTGCGTCGGATGAAACAGTAAAAAAGTTCCACGGGTTCTCGAAATTTTTTTGAAATATGTAGAAGCTGAAATCCTTCCGCTGGCAGAGCTATAAACCGACACAGGGGCGGGGGCACTAGATGACTTCCCCCGCTTAACCCGTCATACTGATAGACGTGACGAGCGCAGTTGGAAACACAGGTATGACAGCACCACAGCGTGTTGCGGCACTGAACCGACCCAATATGGTCAGTGTCGGCACGATTGTGTTCCTGTCTCAAGAATTGATGTTCTTCGCTGGCCTGTTCGCGATGTACTTCGTGTCGCGCGCAAACGGGCAGGGCGAGACGTGGGACTACGGTGCATCGCACCTCAATGTCCCTTACGCACTAACGATTACCATCATCCTGGTGGCCTCATCGTTTACGGCACAGGCGGGCGTTTTCGCTGCAGAGCGCGGTGATGTTTTCGCTCTCCGTCGCTGGTACGCGATTTCGGCCCTCATGGGTACGGTGTTCCTCGTTGGCCAGGGCTATGAGTATTACCACCTTGTAGAACATGGCCTGACCATTCAGAGCAGTGTGTATGGCTCTGTCTTCTACATCACGACCGGGTTCCACGCGGCACACGTCTTGGCTGGCGTTTTGGCCTTCGTTGTCGTCCTGCTTCGTGTGGCAAAGGGCAAGTTCACCCCGGCTCAGGCAACTGCAGCCATGGTGGTGTCATACTACTGGCACTTTGTTGACGTTGTCTGGATCGGCCTGTTTGCCACCATCTACTTCATTCAATAAGCCTTTCTGGTCGGACTCACCAAAGATAAAAGGGAAATGATGGAAACCAACCCACAGACCACCGAGCACACTGCTTCGACAGTGCCCTCGGCGAAGAAGGTCAAAGCCCGCCGCAAGATGCGGCGCATCCTCGCTGGTGCGCTGACCCTTGTCCTGGCATTGACCGGCGCTGGCTTGTTGGCCAACGCCCTTACCCCTGATGCTCAGGTCGCAACCGCCAATCAGGACGATCAAGCTCTGATCACCGAAGGCAAAGACCTGTATGAGGCCGCGTGCGTGACATGCCACGGCAAGAACCTGCAGGGTGTTAAAGATCGCGGTCCTTCTCTGATTGGTGTCGGTGAAGGTGCCGTGTACTTCCAGGTTCATTCTGGTCGTATGCCCATGCTTCGCAATGAAGCGCAGGCGCAGCGAAAGACCCCTCGCTACTCAGAGCAGCAAGTCCTGGCACTGGCAGCATATGTGAATGCCAATGGTGGCGGCCCTGAAATTGTTCGCAATGAGGACGGCACCATTGCGATGGAGTCCTTGCGTGGCAAGAACTACGATGGCGAGGTTGATCCTGCTGACATTGCCCGCGGCTCTGATCTGTTCCGCTTGAACTGTGCGTCCTGCCACAACTTCACTGGTCGTGGCGGTGCGTTGTCCTCCGGTAAGTATGCACCGTACCTGGACCCCGCTAACGAGCAGGAGATTTACCAGGCCATGCTGACCGGACCTCAAAATATGCCCAAGTTCTCTGATCGTCAGCTGTCTGCTGATGAGAAGAAAGACATCATTGCTTTCATCAAGGCAGCTAAGGAAACACCGAATCCCGGCGGCTATGGCCTCGGCGGCATTGGCCCTGTTACTGAGGGCATGATTATGTGGCTTGTCGGTATCGTGGTCCTGATCGCCGCAGCTCTGTGGATTGGATCTCGCTCATGAGCAATAACGTGAATAAGAAGTACACTTCTCAAGAGCTCAATGCCATGAGCAATGACGAGCTTGCCCGCTTGGGTACGGAACTTGACGAAGTCACCGTTGCCTACCGCAAAGAGCGGTTCCCGATTGCCAACGACCCAGCAGAAAAACGCGCCGTCAACATCGTTGGCGTGTGGTTCCTGCTCGGCATTATCTTCGCCGTTGCTTTCCTCGGCGTGTATTTGTTCTGGCCCTGGCACTACAAGGGACTCGGCGAGTCGGGCGTGTGGCTGTACTCTCTGTACACGCCGCTGCTGGGTGTAACCATGGGTCTGTCTATCCTGAGCATGGGCTTTGGTGCCGTTCAGTACGTGAAGAAGTTCATTCCGGAAGAGATTTCGGTGCAACGCCGCCACGACGGGCCGTCGGAAGAGGTCGATCGACGCACGTTGGTCGCATTGCTGAATGATTCGTGGCAGACCTCAACCCTTGGGCGTCGTAAAGTGCTCATGGGCCTGATGGGAACAGGTGCTGTGCTTGCTGGCCTGACCATCATTGCTCCTCTCGGTGGCATGGTGAAAAATCCGTGGAAACCGAAGGCAGGCGGGCTGGATGTGCAGGGCGACGGCACCTTGTGGACCACCGGATGGACGCTAACCAAAGAAGGTACCAAGGTCTATCTTGGTCGCGATACCGGAGCTCTTGCCGAGAAGCACCACGGGCATTACACCACCCAGGGTATTTCGCGCCTGGTGCGTATGCGTCCTGAGGATCTTGCTGCTGGTGGCATGGAAACCGTGTTCCCACTGCCGGAGGAAGATGTCAACGATGGCGACCTCTACGAGTCCACTCGTGAAGTTTATGAAGCTCACATGCACTCCATTCACGGTCCCCGTAACTCTGTGATGCTGATCCGCCTGCGTTCCGCTGATGCTTCGCGTGCTGTTCAGCGTCAGGGCCAAGAGGACTTCCACTACGGCGACTACTACGCCTACTCGAAGATTTGTACACACATCGGTTGTCCGACCTCACTGTATGAGGCGCAGACCAACCGTATCCTGTGCCCCTGCCACCAGTCGCAGTTCGATGCGTTGCACTACGCAAAGCCGGTTTTCGGACCTGCCGCGCGTGCGCTTCCTCAGCTGCCCATCACTGTTGACGAAGAGGGCTACCTCATCGCAGCCGGCGATTTCGTTGAACCCGTCGGCCCGGCCTTCTGGGAGCGTCGTTCATGAGTAACAATAAATTAGCCCAGATGGGCAACAACGTTGATTCCCGCTACACACTCTCGGCGGGCATCCGCACACAGATCAACAAGGTCTTTCCTACACACTGGTCCTTCTTGCTTGGCGAGATCGCACTGTACAGCTTCATTGTGCTGTTGCTGTCCGGCATCTACCTGACCTTGTTCTTCGATCCTTCCATCGCCAAAGTCGTCTACGACGGTGCATATGCCCCGTTGAACGGCGTAGAAATGTCGCGCGCTTACGAAACCGCACTGAACCTCTCCTTCGAGGTTCGCGGTGGCCTGTTCATCCGCCAGCTGCATCACTGGGCTGCACTGATGTTCGCAGTGTCCATCATGGTTCACATGTTGCGCATTTTCTTCACCGGCGCTTTCCGACGCCCGCGTGAGGCCAACTGGATCATTGGTTGCATCCTGTTGCTACTTTCGGTTGCTGAAGGCTTCATGGGGTACTCCCTTCCAGATGACCTGCTCTCTGGTGTTGGCCTGCGCATCATGTCCGCCATCGTGCTGTCCTTGCCCATCATTGGTACCTGGCTGCACTGGCTCATCTTCGGCGGAGACTTCCCCTCCGAAATCATGTTGGACCGCTTCTACATCGCACACGTGCTGCTCATCCCGGGCATCCTGCTTGCGTTGATTGCCGCCCACCTCGCGTTGGTGTGGTACCAGAAGCACACCCAATTCCCTGGACCTGGCCGCACCGAAACCAACGTTGTGGGCGTGCGCATTCTTCCAGTCTTCGCAGTCAAGTCTGTGGCCTTTGGTTTGATCACCTTCGGCGCTCTGGCCTTTATGGCTGGTGCATTCCAGATCAACGCCATCTGGAACCTGGGTCCCTACAACCCGGCGCAGGTGTCCGCAGGTTCCCAGCCCGATATTTACATGTTGTGGACGGATGGTGCTGCTCGCATCATGCCCGCATGGGAGCTCTACCTGGGTAACTACACCATTCCTGCTGTGTTCTGGGTGGCCATCATGCTGGGTATTCTGGTTGGCTTGCTGTTCGCCTACCCGTTCATCGAGGCAAAGATCACGGGTGACGATGCGCACCACAACCTGTTGCAGCGTCCACGCGACGTTCCGGTCCGCACGTCTATTGGTGTGATGGCCCTGGTGTTCTACGCACTGCTTACCCTCTCCGGTGGTAACGACCTGGTGGCCTACCACTTCCAGGTGTCCCTGAACGCCATGACCTGGATCGGCCGTATCGGATTGATCGTGCTGCCGCCGCTGTCATACTTCATCACTTATCGCATCTGTATTGGCTTGCAGCGCTCCGACCGTGAGGTTCTGGAGCACGGTATTGAAACTGGTGTGATTAACCAGCTGCCCAACGGTGCCTTCATTGAGGTGCACCAGCCGCTGGGTGAGGTGGACGAGCATGGGCATCCTGTTCCGCTGGAATACGCTGGTGCCCCTGTGCCAAAGCAGATGAACCAGCTTGGCTTCTCCGGACATCCTGGTCGTGGCAGTTTCTTCACTCCTGACAACGATGACGTCGCCGCTAAGGCTGCGGAGATTGAGCACCGCAACCATGAGGAAGAAGTCGCTATGTTTGAAGAGCTACAGCGTGCCAACCGCGAGGAAGATAGTAAGAAATAGCTCACTATACTGCGCTCCCTAAAATCCCCCTTTTCTTTGGAAAGGGGGATTTTCTATTTGCTTTGTTAATGAAATGAGAATGGCAGAAGTTGACGCATCATCGACCGTTGGTATAGTCTCACCTTATGCAAAACTTAAAAGAATGTGCGATGCTTATTTTGCGCATCGGTATTGGCGTCGTTTTTGTTGGGCACGGTTGGGATAAGGTCGTGACCAATGGCATTGACAAGGTTGCTGGTTTCTTCGCCAGCATGGGCATCCCTTCCCCTACAGCTTCTGCGTACTTTGGGGGATATGTTGAGTTGATTGGTGGCATCCTGCTCATTGTTGGGTTGGGTACTAATATTGTTTCCTTGCTTCTTTCCGTGGTGATGGCAGGCGCGATCTACTTTGTGCACCTCAAAGATGGATTCCTGTCTGTCGATGGCGGGGGCTATGAGTACCCGCTCGTACTGCTACTCGTGCTGCTGTTCTTTGCTGCTGCCGGAAGTGGACGGTTTGGCTTGGATGCGATGGTGTTCAAACGCGGGAAGGCAAAGGCATAACGTTTTATGGTTCAAGCGCGACGTGCGCTGCGTAACCTAAAGCCCGCCTCACATGTTGTGTGGGGTGGGCTTTTGCTGTGGCGTCGCGTTGTTAGAGGCGCTGTAACGCCGCAGGGCTTGGAAAGGGCTTAAGGTGCCTCGTTTTGTGTGTTGTGGAGCCTGCAGGAACGTGTTGAGGAGCAAAGTATGGGTGTCTGCTGGGTAACTTTTGTAGAAAGTGCAGCGATGTATAGGGCAGATGGACGAGGCATTCGGTAGTGTGTGCTTGCTACGCCCATGGGTTTTACCTGCGTAGCACATCTGAAAGGGGGTAGCGGTGGTCGTGTGTGATTAGGAACACAAAAATCTTTTCCTGGAGCTTTCTTAGTGCTTGTTGTGGGTGTTATGTTGCCGTGAGCTATAGGATTTTGGGGTGCAAATATCAGCAAATCTCCTGCATATGGGGTGGAGTGGGCTCTACCATGTCTCACCAGCGCAAGCCTAAAGTTTTAATTGAGACTTTTGGCTTTTGCTTAAGCTCCATTATTGATAACGGTTTGATAACGGGATTGTTTTCGGCGATTCGCTGGACAGTCTCGTTATAGTTTCGTAACCTATGTCTTGCAGGCGGCAACTTCACTCATACTGCTACAGCAGGGTGAGAGGGGAGCGATCGCTGATGAAAACGAAAAATATATGCCTAATCAACCCAGTGTAGTGGCTGGGGAGAACCGGGGAACCAGATTCCCATCTGGGGTGAATCCTTTCGGAGAGCACCAGAGACGGTGTGGACGTGAGGTAGGTGGCTTCCGCTTCCGAATCCGACAGCTAACCCGGTAGGCGAACAACAGGAAGATTTGGAGATTCATTCGTGGGTAAGCACAGCCGCCGCGAGGTAGGACTTGTAAAGAAGACCGCATTTGCTTCTGCGGCAACCATTGGCGCAACTGCCGTTCTATCCAACCCGGCGCAGGCCGCCGAGGTTGTCGTTCCGAACACAGGCATGACTTTCCAGGTTGATGGCCTGGAGAACGTCCCCAACATCAACGCCGTTCCCGGCATCAATCAGTGGGTGCCTTCCCTGGCTGGACAGGGTCAGCAGGTGAACTACACCGCTGTTGCTGAGGCTTCGCCGGCAACCTCCGGTCCGGCTGCCCCGGCAGCGGGCCAGGGGCAGGCCATCGTGGACGCTGCTGCATCCAAGATTGGTTCCCCCTACGTATGGGGCGCTACCGGCCCGAACTCTTTCGACTGCTCTGGTCTGACCAGCTGGGCCTACAAGCAGGTTGGCAAGGACATTCCGCGTACCTCCCAGGCTCAGGCAGCATCAGGCACCAAGATTTCCCGCAACGACCTGCAGGCTGGTGACATCGTCGCCTTCTACTCTGGTGCATCGCATGTGGGTATTTACACCGGTCACGGCACCGTTATCCACGCTACTACTGAGGGCAAGCCGCTGGCTGAAACCTCCATGGACTACATGCCATTCCACTCTGCAGTGCGTTACTAAAACAAGCGCATTACTGTGCAACGCCTCGACTGATGTGGTCGGGGCGTTCATTTGTGTTGATGGCCATTTGTTATGATCATCTCTGTTTGAAATTTGTTGTCTTTTCATCAAAGGCGGTGTGCTCGTGGTATGCAATCTGTGGTTACGTCGATCGTCGTGCGCAGTGATTGTCGCTGCGGCAACGCTGGGGTCTACGGTGGGCAGCCAATTCACGGCCGCCGCTGACCCGGACCAGGTGGATAGCCTTATTGCGCAGATGGAGAAGGTTTCCCGCGAGGTGGAGGCCAAGAATGAGGAAGTCAAGCATCTGGAGGAAGAACTCACCGGCAAGGAAAAATCCATTGATTCCTTGAGGCAGGAGGTCAAGGCATCAGGGGAGCGTGCCGAGCGAGCTAGGTCTTTGGTGGATTCGACGCAGACAGAGGTTAATCGCTTGGCTGCATCAAAGTATCGGGGTGCCGCTGTGGATCCGATTACTACGGTCATTTCAGCAAAGAACCCGCAGAGCGCGATTGATCGTTCCGCCTATTTGGCTTCTAGGACAAAGCGGACCGAATCGACGGTGGAGGGGTTGCTGCATGCGACTGAAGAGGCAGCTGCGGAGCACAACCGGGCCTCGCGTGCCGCAGCTCAGGCGGATTTTGAATTGGGGGAGATGCAAAGCCATAAGAAGAATTTGGATAGGCAACAGGAGGATTTGAAGAAGCAAACGGAGGGTATCCGTAAGCAAGTTGACGGCTTGAGTGACGCGGACCGCCAGCGGTGGATTCAAAAGAACGGTCCGCTTGAGGTAGATATGGCTCGCATTACGGGCATTAATCCGGCGGGCATGGCTGCGGTGCAGGCCGCGATGACCAAGCTAGGGGCACCATACGGGTGGGGTGCCACTGGGCCATCCGAGTTTGATTGTTCTGGTCTTGTGTACTGGGCGTTTCAGCAGCAGGGCAAGACGGTGCCGCGGACGTCGCAAGCTCAGATGGGTGGAGGCACTCCAGTGAGTCGCACGGAGCTGCAGCCTGGGGACGTGGTGGGATACTATCCGGGTGCCACACACGTCGGCATCTATGTGGGTGATGGCAAGCTCGTTCATGCCTCGGACTATGGGATTCCGGTGCAGGTCGTGGGCGTGGATTCCATGCCTTTTTACGGTGCGCGGCGCTATTAGCGGCGACTAGAATGGTCGCCCATGGCGAAGGTTTTGCTGGTCACCAATGATTTCCCGCCCACGGTGGGCGGGATTCAGTCGTATCTGCGTGATTTCGTGGATCAGCTTGATCCGAGCGATGTGGTTGTTTTTGCCTCCACACAAGATGAGGAGGCGGCCAGGGAGTATGACGCGAGTGTGTCTTATACGGTGGTGCGCTGGCCTCGAAAGATGATGCTGCCAACGCCGCCGACAGCCCGGAAGATGGCGCAGCTTATCAAAGCGTACGGCATCGAGGTGGTGTGGTTCGGGGCTGCTGCGCCGCTCGCGTTGATGGCGTCTGCTGCGCGGAAAGCGGGTGCGCATCGCGTGGTGGCCTCGACGCATGGACATGAAGTTGGCTGGTCGATGCTTCCTGGTGCCAGGCAATGTCTGCGTCGCATTGGTAACACTTGCGATGTGGTGACCTACATTTCTGAGTACACACTCCGGCGTTTCCGTAGCGCGTTCGGGTCGCACCCTCGGTACGCGCGGTTGCCGTCGGGCGTCGATACGCAGTTGTTTACCCCGTTGTCGCCGAAAGTGGAGGGGAAAACGGTGGTGTGTATGTCGCGTCTGGTGCCGCGGAAGGGGCAGGACAGTCTGATCGCTGCAATGCCGGCGGTGTTGCTCCAGCACCCAGATGCCCGGTTGGTGCTGGTTGGTGGGGGTTCCTACGAGAAAGCGTTACGACGCCGCGCCGCCGACCTGGGGCATTCCGTGCAGTTTTTGGGGCGGTTACCGTTCGAGCAGATGCTGCAGGTGCTTCGGGAGGCTGATGTGTTTGCCATGCCTTCACGCACCCGTGGGTGGGGCTTGGATGTGGAGGGCCTAGGCATTGTGTATTTGGAGGCGCAGGCGTGCGGTATCCCTGTGATCGCGGGGAATTCAGGCGGTGCGCCAGAGACGGTGACTTCTGAAACGGGCATTGTCGTGAATGGTCGCGACCAGGCTGAGCTGGAGTCGGTGCTGGTGACGTTGCTTGACGACGCCGCGTTGCGTCACCGGCTCGGGTCTGCTGGGCGTCGACACGTGGAAACCTGCTGGACATGGAGGATCATGGGTGCCCGTTTGCGTGAGGTGCTTTATACTGGCTAGGTTATTGTCGCGCGTGGGAAGTAGAGTGTCAGGATGTCACAGCAGCCGGGTCCGTTGACCATCGGTTTTGACATTGGCGGAACCAACCTTCGAGGGGCTGTGGTCAACGGGCGTGGTCAGATTATTGATTCGGCGCATGTTCCGACACCTGATAGCCCCAAGGGATTGGAAGAAGGCATCTCGTTTGTGGTCAAGCAGCTCCGCGCAAACTATGACGTGGATGCTGTGGGCTTGGCTATCGCCGGGTTTTTGGATCCCGAATGCACGATGGTGCGGTTTGCTCCTCACCTGGCGTGGCGCGATGCCCCTGTGAAGGAGATCCTGGAGGATCGCCTGGCGCTTCCTGTGCGTCTAGAACATGACGCTAACGCCGCAGCCTGGGGAGAGTACCGTTTTGGTGCTGCCAAGGATGCTTCCATTTGGGCGCTTTTTGCCATTGGCACCGGCATTGGCGGGGCGTTGATGATCAATGGCGAGATTTACCGCGGCGCATTTGGCACCGCTCCCGAGTTTGGCCACCTCACCGTCGTGCCCGAGGGGCGGGAATGTGCCTGCGGGAAGCGGGGATGCCTGGAGCGTTACTGTTCGGGCACAGCGCTGGAGCATACGGCGAAGGAGCTGATGGACTCCGGCGCGTTTGGTGAGTATCCGCCGGGGCGGATGACGGGCCGCATGGTGATGGCCGAAGCGAAAAAAGGCGATCCAATGGCACTGGCTGCAGTGGAACAGTTTGCAACCTGGTTGGGTGAGGGGTTGTCCATCGTTGCGGATGTGTTGGACCCGGAGCTGATCGTGATTGGTGGAGGAGTCTCCACGGATGCCGCGCTGTATCTGGATATGGCCCGAAAAGAGTTTGCTCAACGTATTGTGGGAAGTGGGCACCGTCCGATGGCGCGACTGAGCACCGTGGAGTTGGGGGCCGACGCGGGCATGATCGGAGTGGCCGACTTGGCGCGTCAACTCACCGTCTAGCAGGAAGAAAAGTAATGCAAAATAAATGGTATTGGATATTTAGAAACATTATCTTTGGTCCTTTCCTGCGGGTGTACAACCGCCCGGAGATTGTTGGCGTAGATAATATTCCATCCACGGGTCCAGCTATTATTGCATCTAATCACCAGTCGGTGATGGATTCCTTCTTTTTGCCGCTGTTGTGCCCACGGCAAATTACATTCCTGGCTAAAGCGGAATATTTTAACGGCACAACACTGGTGGGTAGGCTGCAGAAATGGTTTTTTACTAATGTCGGGCAGCGCCCAGTCAATCGCACCTCCGCCAGCGCTGGGCAAGACGCTCTGAACACGGCGGTTGAGGTGCTCAACGATGGTGATCTTTTCGGGATTTATCCTGAGGGGACGCGTTCGCCGGATGGTCGCCTGTACAAAGGGAAAACCGGTGTGGCGCGCATTGCGTTGGCATCTGGCGCTCAGGTTATTCCCGTGGCGATGATCGGTACGAGGGATGTCAACCCGATTGGCACATGGTTTCCACGTCCGGGTAAGGTGCGGGTGAAGGTGGGTGATCCTATCTATCCCATCGAGTTTGTGAATAATCGTGGGTTGGAGCGGGATAGTTACGAGGCTATACGAGCGTTAACTGACCACATTATGCGTCAGTTGCAGCAGCTGTCCGGGCAGGAGTACGCGGATGTGTACGCGGCTGAGGTGAAGAAAGCCCTCGCTGAGGGTGGAGATAGCTCCCCGCATAACCCCTAGATCGAGCCACCCTATTTTGGGGGCATATCGCGTGAGCGGTAGTGCTATCGATTTTATCTCGGCACTACTTTTGCCTAGGATAAGCAGCACATGCTTTTGGGGCGCATATTCTATGCCTCAAAAGCGCTTTTGTGAGGAGAGCTATGACTAGCGTGGCATCATTAACCCAACGCCCCGCAGCAACAGTAAAAACACGACTCGACTGGCCCGACGTGGCCAAAGGTTTATCCATTATCGGTGTTGTTGTATTGCACGCGTGTTTAGTGGTGCCTGGTGGTATGGATACCCCAATAGCAGCAGTGAATGAATTTTTTGCCCCGTTACGCATGCCTCTATTTTTCCTTGTAAGTGGATATTTTTCTGTAAAAATAATGCGTTACAGCTTCGGGGAATTGTTCATGTTCCGGCTGTGGTTCTTCCTTGTTCCGTTACTCATCTGGACCCCGCTGGAACTCAAAGCGCGGTTCACCATCTGGGAGCGGTACCTGGGTGATCCCATCCATCCCCCAAGCGCCTACATCACAGCCACGCTTGACGGCACCACCATGTACTGGTTCCTCAACTGCCTTATCCTGTTTTCCATCTATTTGTGGGCCACTGCGAAACTACCGCGGTGGATAGCCTTGGCGTTGTCCTTCACCCCGCTGATCATCCTGCTGTTTCCCTACACCCCGGTAATGGGCTATCACATTGTGGCCTACCTGCCCATGTTTATGATTGGCGCTACGCTGCGTCCCGCCATCACCCGATACGCTGCAGTGTGCACTGACTACCGCTATGCACTTCCGGTGCTTGGGTTGTTTGTGGTGGGTCATATGTGGCTGATCTACCACTACACCAATGGTGGCCAGGACATCATCGTCCCGTACACCGGTTGGCTGTTAGATGTTGTGGACATAACCACCATTGTGCAGCTCATTGTCCGCATCGGAATGCTTCCGGCTGCGGTGCTGTTGGCCGTGGTCCTCTCAAAAATCCCCGCCACCAAGGCTGTGTTCTCCTTCCTGGGGAAACACACCCTGGTCATCTACATCGGCCATGCATTCGGCGTGTCCTTGTTGTTTGAAATTCTGCTTTTTGACGGCGTGAAGCCCTTCCAGCCCGACGCGCCTACCTTCCTTGCGTCGTCCACCTTCGGAGTATTGCTCTGTGTGGCATGCAGCGCAGTAAGCTCACTAGGTTTTCATTTCTTGGCCAAAGTGCCAGTACTTGGCTGGGCGATTTTCCCGCCCAAGCTCAAAAGCATCAGCACCAGCAAGTAAAGCGCCGGGGCACTGGCAAACACCTCAAACGGTGGTAACCACCATTCACCCCGGATGCCACCATAGATGTAGTCCAGCCGCCCTGGGAACCACTCGAACCACAGAAGATAGGCCCCGAACGCGGCGGCGATGGGGTTCCACCGCGCAAGTAACACCACCAGCGGAAGTAACAACACCCACACCGTAGCTGTGGAATATGGCAGTACCAGGGCGGGCAAACACAAACCAAACGCCGCAGCCACGTACCGATCCCCGGCACGCTGAGCAGCGAAGTGTGCCACCGCCAGTACCACAACAACCATGATCAGCCAGCTCAGTGTGGATGATCCACCCAGCGCTCGAGCAACCATGGCGTAGGCGGTGTTGTTGATGCTGCCCGTCAACGCGGCGAAGATGGTTTCTGGCCAGTGCCACAGAGTGTGGAAGTAGCTCAGCGTGGTCTCTCTGGCCACCACAAAACCCAGCCCGAAGGAGGCGGCACAGCTGCCCAATACGATGCCGATTGCGCGGTAGTTCTTCAGTGCAGAAAACGCGGCCACCGCCGAGAGCAACGGCCATCCGCCGCCCAGCGCGACGGCGATGGCGCTAAGTAGGCCACGCGGCCATCGGACTGTTGGCAGGAATACGTCGGCAACGATGAGTGCCAGGAACATCAGGGTCCAGTGCCCGCCCATCAAAGTATCGCGCACAGGGTGGCTGATCACTGCAACGGCGGTGGCGGCGAGGGGGAGTGGGCCGTCGATAGGCAGGCGGAGGTGTCGCAGTAACGCTACCACCACAACATACAACGCCACCATGTTTGCCATCACAAGCATGGTGCTGGCGAAATCCAGTCGAAGCGACGCCAGCGGCCTACCTAGGAATATCATCAGCGGGGTGGCGTTCAGTGGGTGTGTGAACACACCGTCGAGGGAGGTGCTCCGCAGCGCCTCAAACACTAGGAAATGCCGGATACGCAGCGTCTCGCTGAAGGTGTAGGCGAACACGAGGACCGTGGCAACGATAATCGTGGCGGATGTCCATCGCAGCGACAGCCGCGATGACCGCCTCAACGCCATCACCAGAAACGCCACCGCAATCCACACGTACGAACTGCCGATAATCAACCCCGACAGCGGCATCAGCGCCTCAGTATCGTTCTTATGCGGCAGCACCCAATGCGGTTCCACCAGCATCGCCGCCAACGATGCCAGGCTTAACGATGCCGCCCAGCTCACCGTCACCCAGTCCTGCCGCTGGAACGCGCGCACTGCCTGAACAATCGTCAGCAGTGTCAACGGAATCAACCACACCCAGTGATGCGTCCACGACACCGGCGAACACAGCAACGCCACCAGAGAGTTCAGGCTGATGGCCATCGCTGGCGACGTTGTGCGATACATTGCCAACGCTGCAGCCACGATGGTCGCCACAACCAGCACACGCCACACCGCGTCCTGACCAGGCTCCGCCATTACGCGTGCCAAAAAACCCTTAAACGACTGATTTCCCCCATAACTCAAGCCGCCAATACGACTGGGGTCCCGAACCGTATGAAGCCAATACTGCGCCGAATTTTCCGGGCTTATTGCCCACGCCAACGCTGTGAAACCAAGCCCCGACATTATCGTGACCGCAGCGGCCCGGAAATCCCGTTTCACCAAAAAATACAAACCAAAAACAGCGGGTGTTAACTTAATGGCCGCCGCCAAGCCAATCCAAAAACCACGCGGCAGCCATGGCTTCTTTGTTAACACATCCACCATCACCATGGCCATCAAAAATACATTGACCTGGGCAAAACCCAAGGTCTCTCGCACCGGCTCCAAGGCCACAACAAACGGCAGGATCGCCAATGCCACGATGCGCGTGCGCCCCACGCCCCAACCAGAGACTGCATGTCGCAGCACAATCACACAGCACCACCACAGCAGTACCACCGTTGCCACGATGAACACCAAACTGCTCACCCACAGCGGAAACGGTGCCAAAGCAGAAAAAACGATCGCAGAGATCGGTGGATAGGTAAAAGGCAAGGAAATCGAACCAAAATCAAAATCCTGCGTGTACAGGTTCTCTCCCCGAAGGAATGCCAGACCACCCTCCAGGTACACCGCCACATCAATGTGATACATCAAAATGCTGGATCGACTGAAACTTTCTAAATTCAAGCTCCATGTCACAACAACAACAAGTGTAAGAAGTACAGCAGCTACTGCGGTACTCCGTTTCTCAAGAATCTGCACTCAAGCAGTGTATCGTGTAGTTCAGATGGATTTAACCAGCACCTGGAAAGGACGAACGGTGCGCTTTTTTTATGACACAGAGTTTATTGAAGACGGGGAGACCATCGAACTCATCTCTATCGGCATCGTGGGGGACGACGGACGCGAGTACTACGCCGTCTCAACAGACTTTGACCCGGCGCGCGCCGGGGAGTGGGTGCGCAACAACGTGTTGAACCAGCTGCCCAACCCGAATTCCTCCGAGTGGAAGAGCCTGGATACCATCCGTACCGACCTGGAGGAGTTCTTGCATGTCCCTGGTGGTGCGGAATTGTGGGCGTGGGTGGGCTGCTACGACCATGTTGTGCTGGCACAGTTGTGGGGGGATATGCCTGCGTTGCCTCGACACATTCCGCGTTTTACCCGTGAGCTGAAGCAGTATTGGGAGTTTGCGGGGAAGCCCCAGCTTCCTGATCTTGAATCGGGGAAGCACAATGCGCTGGAGGATGCGCGCCACAATGTACGCAAATTCCAGGCATGTATGGCTGCGTTGCCGATTGGTGCGAAGGGCCACGTTCTGCCACCGAACTAAATGAAACTACCAGGCGCATGGTATGAATGAGTGCGTGAGTTGGACAGTTGATATTCCAGTAGCAGAGCTTCCCGATTTGCCGCCGCTTCCGAGTGGTATCCAGGAAAAATTTGACGATGTGCTCGCGCGCACAGCCCTGCAGCAGCCCACCTGGGACCAGAAGCAGGCGGACACTGTCCGCAAGATTCTTGAGTCGGTCCCGCCGATTGTAGTAGCCCCGGAGATTCGGGAACTGAAAAAACAGCTGGCCGATGTTGCGTTGGGCCGCGCGTTCCTCCTTCAAGGCGGGGACTGCGCGGAGACGTTTGAGTCGAACACAGAACCCCACATCCGTGCCAATGTGAAGACCCTTCTGCAGATGGCTGTGGTGCTTACCTATGGTGCGTCTACCCCTGTGGTGAAGATGGGTCGCATTGCTGGTCAGTACGCTAAACCGCGGTCGTCTGACCTGGATGAGAATGGGCTGCCGAATTATCGTGGCGACATTGTCAATGGCGTAGAGGCCGATGAGGCTGCGCGGCGTCATGACCCGGCACGCATGATCCGTGCGTACGCGAACTCATCCGCAGCGATGAACTTGGTGCGCGCCCTCACAACGTCCGGCACTGCTGATTTACACCGTCTGCATGAGTGGAACCGTGAGTTTGTGGCTAATTCTCCTGCTGGCGCCCGCTATCAAGCATTGGCGGGGGAGATTGAGAGCGGCCTGAAGTTTATGGAAGCATGCGGTGTTGCGGACGACAATCTGCGCACTGCGGATATTTACTGCTCGCATGAGGCGTTGCTGGTGGATTATGAGCGCGCAATGCTGCGCTTGGCCAAGAACAAGGACGGCGACTTAGAGCTGTATGACTTGTCTGCACACCAGTTGTGGATCGGTGAACGTACACGCGGCATTGACGATTTCCACGTGAATTTCGCCGCGATGATTTCCAACCCAGTGGGCATTAAGATCGGTCCGTCGATTACCCCGGAGGAAGCGGTGGCCTATGCGGATCGCTTGGACCCGAACTACGAGCCTGGCCGACTAGCCATAGTTGCCCGCATGGGGCATGACAAGGTGCGCGATACACTTCCTGCGATTGTGCAGGCCGTGGAGGCTTCGGGCCATAAGGTGATTTGGCAGAGTGACCCGATGCACGGGAACACCACCACTTCGTCCAATGGCTACAAGACCCGACACTTTGACAAGGTGATTGACGAGGTGCAGGGCTTTTTTGAGGTACACCGCGCGCTGGGCACTCACCCGGGTGGTATTCACATTGAACTGACCGGTGAGGACGTGACTGAGTGCCTGGGCGGTGCCTGGGATATTACTGATGTGGATCTGCCGGGCCGTTACGAGTCAGCCTGCGATCCGCGGCTGAATACCCAGCAGTCCCTGGAACTGGCGTTCCTTGTTGCGGAGATGCTGCGCAATTAGCATCTCCGGCCCCTAGCCGATGGTTTTCAGCGTGACTGATTTGCCGTTGTCAACTTCACTTCCAGCGCGGGGGCTTTGAGTGATCACCCGTGAGGAGTCGGACCCGCTGCTTGAGGCGGAGAGTCCGGCTTCTTCTAGTTTTTCTTTGGCATCGGCCAGTTTGCTGCCCACCACGTTGGGGACTTTGACCTTTTTGGCCACGACGATATCGACGCTGGACGAGCTTGGGTCTATGAGGGTTCCAGGACCGGGGGCTGTCCCCACAACCTGATGAGCTTTGGTGCCGGTGGTGTTGTCCTGCTTGATCTGGTCGACTTTGATGCCGGCTTCCTGCAGCTTCTTGGTTCCTTCTTCCTGTGACATGCCCACAATGTCGGGGACTTCGAGGGCGGTGGAGACCTGGATCACCACTTCGGTACCGCGCGTCACTTCGGTACCCGGCGCGGGGAGGATACCAAACACGTGGTCTTTCGGGGTGGTGGAGATGAAGCCTTCATCGACACGCGCGACTTTCAGTCCCGCACTCTTGAGCGCCGACTCGGCGGCTGAACGTGAAAGTCCTTTGACGTCGGGTACGGCGACGGGTGCTGGTCCTTTGCTCAGCGAGACACTGACAGCGGTCCCGGTGCGCACTTCTTGGCCTACTGCGGGGCTTGTTTCTGCGACGCCCCCGGCGGGGACGTCGTCGGAGTACACCTGGTCGCCGTCCTGCCAGGTGAGGGTGCGTTCGCTGAGGAGTGCCCGGTAGCGGTCTACGCTGTGATCGGTGGGGATGGTGGGGATGGTGGGGCGTCCGAGGGAAATGAGAATGGCCACATTGCTGCCTCGGACCGCCCTAGAGCCAAAAGGGGGATTGGTACCCACAATCTGGTCGACGGCGGTGTCGTCGTTGTACACCTGCTGGATGGTGGGTTCGAAGCCACCGTTCTGGATTGCCGCAGTAGCCTGCACACGGTCCATGCCAATGACTTCTGGAATCTCGCCGTAGCGCCCAGAACCAAACCACCAACCGCCCACGGCGACGGCGCAGGTGAGAATGAATATGACGGTCAGCCACACACCGAGTCGGATGCCGGAGCGGTTGCTCACAGGTTTGGGACCCGGCGGGCTGACAGGTGTAGGCGGAGCGGGAGAAGGTGCTTGATGTGCGGGTGTCGCTGCCGCCACGTGGGTTTCGGGTGCCGAGGCTTGCGCGGGGGCTGGTGCGGGAACGACTGGTTCCAGAATAGAGGTTTCGGTTGGCCCCGAGTTGAACACTTCGGTACCCATCTCGTCCGCGTCAAATTCCCGCGTACCAAATTCTTCCGTCGCGGCATCATCCTCAATTTCGGTGGCGCGATGTGCCGCCGCGTTTCGGGGGACAGGTACCTTGAATGCGGGGAGCGACAGTTCGGCTGCTGCACTGTCTACGGCGGAAAGGAATCCCCCGGCGTCGGTGAAGCGTTCCTCGGGGTTGCGGGAGGTGGCTTGGGCAACTAGGGCGTCGAAAAGCGGTGGTACACCGTCAATGCGAGTGCTGGGGGCGGGGACGTCGTTGTTGAGGCGTTTAAATGCCTGTGCCACCTGGGTGTCCCCGGTGAAGGGGATTTCCCCAGTGAGCAGTTCGTAGAGGACGATTCCGGCGGAGTAGACATCACTTTCCGGGCCGATGTCGCCGCCTTCGACTTGTTCGGGTGAAAGGTAGGAGACGGTGCCGATGATCTGGTCTGAGGTGGCGGTGTTTTGGGAGGTTTCGCGTACCAGTCCGAAGTCGGCGAGTTTGACCTGGTGGTCGCCGTTGATCAGGATGTTGTCTGGTTTGATGTCGCGGTGCACCATCCCAGCGGAGTGTGCCACAGAGAGTCCGGTGAGCATGCTGCGCATCACAGCAGCGGCGGCGTGCGGGGGCATGGGGCCGCGCTCAGCTAAGAGTTCGCGGAGGGTACCACCGTTGATGAGTTCCATGATGAGGAACAGGTGGTCGCCGTCTTCACCCGTGTCATAGACGTTGACAAGGCAGGGGTGCGACAGTTGCGCCATGGATCGCGCTTCCCGGCGGAAACGGTCGCGGAAGATGGGGTCATCAATGTAGCGATCGTCCATGACCTTAGCTGCAACCGGTCGCCCGAGGCGGGTATCAATACATCGGTAGACAGTGGACATGCCACCCCGCGCGATGGGTGTTTCGATGCGATAACGCCCATCGAGCAGATCACCAACATTTAACTTCGACATGACCACAAGTATGGCCGAAAAAGTCACACATATGCTAGTCCATCAAACCCAGATAACTCTGAATAAGCCATAAATGTGAGGTAAATTAAGCATTGTGAGTTCTTTTCCAGCAGCACATGATGTCCTACCAGTAGATGAAGTGCTGATTACTATTCCCGACGCCGCGGAACGCATGGGGGTAGTGGTCACCCGATTGTTCGATCTTCTCGGCGACCATCAGCTCATTGCGGTTGAGCGTGATGGCATTTCTTATCTCCCGGAGGCGTACTTTAACAGCGAGGGGGAGATCATCAAGTTTGTGCCCGGAGTGATTGCCGTCCTGTCCGATGGCGGCTATGACGACACGGAAATTCTGCGCTACCTGTTTAGCGAGGATGAGTCCCTGCCGGGCCGTCCCATTGACGCGCTCCACGGGCACCTTGCCCGCGAGGTTATGCGGCGGGCGCAGGCTCTGGGGTTTTAGCAGCGTTTTCTTGAGTGGGCATGCCGTGGCGGCCGAAAATGTACCGGGTGAGCAGGTACGAGGCCAAAACCGCCGCTGCTACCCAGGGAATATCGTAAAACTTGTGGTTTCCGCTTCCGGTGAACATGAGTGCCACCAGGATTGATAGACCCGTGGTCCACACCACCAGCCTCCTGGACGGCTGGAACGTGCCAATCAGCGACAACAGGCTGGTGTAGTACCACGGCAAGGTCACCGTGTTGAACACCACTGCCACACCATAGGCCGCCGTGGTGCCCTTGATCGCGTCTTGATCGGTGCGGCGATACCGCCACCACACCACGACCAGCCCCGCCAGCATGAACACCTGGCAGATCACACGGCACCAGCCCAGCACCTGGTTGAAGGTGATGTCGTCGTTGACGTAGATGGCAAACGGCGTGGCGACGCTGGCCAGCAATGATGGGAACGCGAGAGGGTTAATCACCTTAGAGTTGCCACTGAGCTGCGACACCCAGCCCCACGAGGACCCCGAGAGAATCGTTACCACCGTGATGGCCACCATTGTCTCCACAGCCACCCACAGCCCGGCCAGCACAAACGCCAGTGGGTATCGACGCCCGTCCCACTTAGCCGCGATGAAACGCATCAACATCCACACCACAAAGGGCATGGCAATAATCGCTGTTGCCTTCAACGCCACAGCCACACCAATCAGCGCCACGCCCACCACGTACCTGCGGCGCAGCGCCAACAGCAGGCCAGCGCACACCAACCCCACCATCAGCGACTCGTTGTGCATGCCACCGATCAGGTGCAGATACATCACTGGGTTGGCCACACCCAGCCACATCGCCAACGCGGGATTGCCGCCGAGGAGCCGCGCAATCGCCGGAACCGACCACATGATCAAGGCAAAACCGGCAATGGATACCAGCTTGTACAGCACCACGCCTAACGTCACGTTATCGCCCACAATGGTGGTGATCACATTGCCAATGCCCAAGTGCAGCGGGCCGTATGGGGTGGTGGTATTGCGCCAATCGTGGCTGACCTCCAGCATCATCGGCCCCGGGTTGACCGACACGCCCTCTGAATAGGGGTCAAAACCGTCGCGTTGCATCGCGCCCTGCATTAGGTACGAGTACACGTCGCGTGAGAGCATCGGTGCCGCGAAAACCAGCGGAATGATCCACGCCCACACGCAACGCTGAATGGAATCAGCCGTGACTGCGGCAGGTGTGGAGAACAGACTTCTACCCAGCTGTGCCCACGTGACCACGATCAGCACAATGCCCACACCAAACAGCGCGTTGAACATGCCTGCGCCGTGGCCAAACGCCAAAAAAGACCAGCCCAGTGCATCCAACACACCGCCGCGATACCGCACCGCGCCACCACCGTAAGAGCCAATGGCGAGCACCGTTGCGCCTATCACGCCGAGCCACAGTGGTGTGCGGAAAACCTTCATCATCATCTTGCCTGTCGTGTCACATGGTGCGGGTAGTCGCCTTGATCGCAAGCCCTCGCAATGCTTCGGCAACATCGGGGTTGATCTGTGCCTCCTCCAAATGAGCCAAACCAGATGCGGTGAGCTCCGCAATGCGGTCCTCCACTACTTGCCGCGCACCAGTAGCAGAAATAATGTCGGTGAGGGCCGCAATTTCCTCGGGTGTTTTTACTGTACCTATGCCACGCCGTAAGGCTTCAGCAGCGGTCGGATTATGGGCGTCGGCAAGCGCCAATGCTGAGGCGACAAGCACCGTGCGCTTGCCTTCGCGCAGATCATCACCAGCGGGTTTCCCCGTCACCGCAGGATCGCCGAATACTCCCAAAACATCATCACGCAGTTGGAAGGCCACGCCAATATCCGCGCCGAACTTGCGGTAGGCATCCACCACGGGCTGCGGGGCGTCGGCAAGCGCGGCCCCAATATGCAGCGGGCGTTCAATGGTGTAAGCGGCGGTTTTAAAACGGTTCACCCGCTCCGCATCCTCCAGACGCTCGCTACCCGACGCCTCCAGAGACACATCCAGCAGCTGACCAGCAATAACCTCCGAGCGCATCGCCCGCCACGGCTCCTGAACCCGCTGCAAGGCCGCCGCCGACAAACCCGATGAATGCACCAGATCGTCCGCCCATGCCAGGGCAAAATCACCCAACAAAATAGCAACAGACCTGCCAAAATGCGCCGAATCCCCGGACCAGCCACGTTCCCTGTGGCGTGTCTCCACCGTGCGATGTGCCGTCGGACGTCCGCGCCGCGTATCCGAGGAGTCAATAATGTCGTCGTGAAGAAGGGCACACGCCTGGATCAACTCCAAGGAACTCACCGCACGCAACACCGCCTGCGGATCCTCCGAACCACCCACGCCCGTATAACCTGCCCAGGCAAACAAAGGTCGCAGCCGCTTCCCACCACCCAACACAAACTGTTCCAACACGTCCACAGCCTCCGGTTGTATACCGGCCAGGTGGTTGCGCTGTTGGGCAAAAAACTCCACTAATACGGCCTGAACCGCTTCTGGGACCTCATCCAACGTCACCATGCGTGCATTCAACCCAACAACCCCTTCTACTCACTACGCCTACTCAAAGAATAAGATACCCAGGCATGAACCCCCATAACATTCCTGCAAACCTTCAAGTCCCTATCTCCCGCGCCATTTCCCTGCGCAGCCCCGGTCAGGTGCCCTTCTCCGTCGAATTCATGCCACCGCGTGACGACGCCGCGGAAGCACGCCTCTGGGCCGCCGCTACAACATTCCATGACCTCGGTGCCTGTTTCGTCTCCGTCACCTACGGCGCCGGAGGATCCACTCGCGAACGCACCAGCCGTGTCGCCCGGCGACTGGCCAAACAGCCCCTCACCACGCTCGTCCACCTCACCCTTGTGGACCATACTGAAGACGAACTTCGCGCCATCCTGCGGGAATACTCCGAACTCGGGTTGACTAACCTTCTCGCTTTGCGAGGCGACCCGCCAGGAGACCCCCTCGGTGAGTGGTGCACCACCGATGGCGGGTACTCCTACGCCAGCGAACTCATCGACCTTGTGCATGCCATGCCTGAATGCCAGCACTTTGACATTGGCATCGCATCTTTTCCCGAAGGGCACCACCGCGCCCGCACCCTTGAAGACGACACGTACTATACCCTGGCGAAATTGCGCGCCGGGGCGCAGTACTCCATCACGCAAATGTTCTTTGATGTGGACCATTACCTGCGGTTGCGGGACCGGCTCGCTGCGGCGGATCCCGAACACGGCACCAAACCTGTGATCCCTGGGCTGATGCCGATCACGAGTCTGAAGTCTGTGCGTCGCCAAGTTGAACTCTCTGGCGCGGCGCTGCCGTCGGCATTGGAGGAACGCCTGGAACGAGCCGCGGCTGGGGACGAAGAGAAAAACCGCGATGAGATCCGCAAAGTGGGTATCGAGGTCACCACAGCCATGGCCGAACGCCTCATCGCGGAAGGGGCTCCGGACCTGCATTTTATGACCCTTAACTTTGCCCGCGCTACCCAAGAAGTCCTTCATAATTTGGGTATGGCACCAGCATGGGGAACCGATGCTGGGCAGGACGCAATCCGTTAATGCTCTGAGGACTCTTCTGTTGTGGATTTTTCCAGCTGGAGGTAGAGAACCGCAAAGGGGCGTTCATCCCCGCGGAAGAGAAAATTGCGCAGAATATCCATAAACCCAAAGGAACGGTACAGGCCGAACGCGCGGTTATTTTCCCCGGCGACTTCTGGGGTAGAGAGGATGGCGTAGGGGGAATCCACGCCTGCCAGCAACTCTGTGAGTAGGGCTCGGCCGACACCGCGTCCCTGATAATCGGGGAGAACGTGGACTTCGGCGACCTCAAAATAATCGTTGAGCGCCACTGAGCGGGGATCGCTGTTGCGGACTGCCTGTCGAATCTGGCTGTGCCACCACTGTTGTGCCCGGCCTAAGTGCCCATACGCCACCCCAACGATCCTGGATCCATCCAGTGCGTAGACCGCGCGAAACTCTGGGAACATCACTGCGTTGCGCCACGCGGTGTTCCGTACAGCCCTTACTTTGGGGTGGTAGTCCATGGCAGTGATGTACACATCAACGAGTTGAGGACAGTGATCAAGGAACTCGGTGGGGGACAGCGTGTGAATAGTTACAGGCACTACTCCATCTCATCATGAATTGCGCCTTGCCGCTGAAGAAGAGAGGGGAAGGGGTGCGCAACGCGGTACATAGCCATAAAAGTCGAACATATGATCGAAAATTAAAGAGGTGGTGTCTGGTGGGGGCTTTATAGTGAGGCCACGATCGGAAGAGGAAGAAAGGAGATGGTGATGGCCACGGTTATTTCCGCAACAACACGGTTTGGCGGACGCGGGGAAGCTAAGCGTGCGGAGTTTTTGGGGAAGGCGCATGTGTTGCTCACGCAGTCCCAGGTTGCGCTTCGTGCGGGCGACGAAGCCTCCGCGCTGGAACTTGCATATCAGGCTGCGCTGCGGACGGCGGGCGCGCGTATTGCGGTCAGTGCAGTGGCTCAGCGTAAGCGCAAACCGCACGGGGCGTGGGATCAATTAGCTTTGGTTGATGAAACGGGGGTGGAACAGGCGGCTGATTTTAAGGCTTTTTCCAGGCTTCGCTCGCGGGTGTCTAGTGGCATGGAAGTCGAGGTTGATCCGGTTATAGTGCATGAGTTTGTCCAGCGTGTGCGTGGTTTTCTTGATTCAGTAGATGCGGAGGCTGGCTGGGTTTCTGAGGTTGCATAGTTGTATGAAAGCAATGGAGCGGGGGCAGCAAATAGTTGATCTCGGCGCGAGGTGTAATCACTAGGTAGATTAGGTGGGAACTTTGGCGCTACGCTAGACGTTGCCACCATAAGAAAGCTATTGCCTGAGCATCAATGGGAGGAACAGTGGCTCTTTCAGAGCAGGAACAGCGGATGCTTCGCGAGATTGAGCAGTCCCTTTTGGCTGATGATCCAAAATTTAGTGCCGCTGTCAAAAACGCTGGCGCGTTTGCTGGAGAATCGCGGACTGGTGGATTGACCATCCGCGGCATCGCCCTTTTTATGCTTGGGTTGGTGTTGTTGGTCGGTGGAGTTGCCTTAAGTCAACAAAACTTATGGTTTGTCACTATTAGTGTGGTCGGATTCCTGTTGATGTTTGGTGCGGCGATGTGGATGTTGCAGGGTGGGGCACGTCGTCAATCCATAGAGAGGCGACAGCGTTTTCTAAGGCAGACTCCTGCTGACAGTAATAGCAGTGTTGCTAGTCGGATGGAGGATAATTTCCGTCGTCGCTTCGACGAACATTAGAACATTTCATACTACCGTCCGCGGCCCCCTCGGGGGCCGCTTTTTTCGTGTCGGGGTTGTGCTGTTTCTGAGCATTCATTGTGTTCCCACTTCTCCCCACCCACATCTCCCACTTCGCCCCACCTAAGGCGGCACTCAGCCAATTTTGGTCAGCAAATCCCCAGCTCGCGGGTGTAGATGTTGTGCTTTGAGGGATTTGGGGGCAAATCATATTGATGGGGAAATTGTTACTTAGAGTGGCGGCTGGGGGTAAATTTTTGGCTGTTTTCAAAATTTCTCCCACTCGGAAAAATAGTATCTGACCAGCGTCGAAAGGTGTGTCAAATCTGCTAAATGGTGTGCTGAGTGTTGCTGGTGGGGCAAAGTGGGGTAGGGTGGGGTGCAGTGGTGGGGCGGTTGAGCTTCAATCGGCCCGCAACTATGTGGCTTCAAGCCTCAAGGTGAGCGCCCCTGGTGAGTTAGCGAGGAAAGGTAGGGCCGAGCATGTTTCTTGGTACCTACACTCCAAAGCTTGATGACAAAGGGCGGTTGACTCTCCCGGCGAAATTCCGCGAGGAACTGGCTGGCGGGTTGATGATCACCAAGGGGCAGGATCACAGTCTTGCGGTTTATCCGCGTGAGGAGTTTGCGGCACGGGCACGTAAAGCAGCCGCTGTTTCTCGCACGAACCCCGAGGCGCGAGCGTTTATTCGTAACTTGGCGGCCAGTGCTGATGAGCAGCGTCCAGACGGACATGGGCGAATTACGTTGTCGGCGGCACATCGCCAGTACGCGGGTCTTACCAAAGAATGTGTAGTAATCGGTTCAGTGGATTTTCTGGAAATCTGGGACGCCGAAGCTTGGGCAACGTACCAGGCTGAAACTGAAGCCGCCTTCTCTGCTGCTGAAGACGACGTTTTGGGTGGTTTGCTGTAGCAGGTTGGAGTGTGTGTACGGACTCTGCTTGGCGGAGTTGCTCTGGTGTACTTCCCCAACATCAGATCAATGACCCCGGGCAGGGCCCTACGCACACCCCGGCAGTTTGTTTTGTGAATGAGGAGGTGATCAACCTAGATGCACGGACATGTTCCAGTTTTGCGTGATCGTGTTACTGAGTTGATTGCAGACCCTGTTCGCGAAATGGGCGACAAAGCAGTCATTGTTGACGGCACATTAGGTGCCGGAGGGCATGCTGAGTTTTTCTTGAGATCTTTTCCAAAGGCGTGCGTAATTGGCCTGGACAGGGACCGATTAGCCGCTGAAGGAGCTCAGGAACGACTCGCCACTTACGGCGAGCGTTTTGGTTTTTACCACACTCGTTTTGATGGCCTAGGCACGGCAATTGAAACTGGTGAGGGGGAGCCGTTTGAGCGGGCTCGGGCCTACGGGGTAGCAGGAGCGTTGTTTGATTTGGGTGTGTCGTCGATGCAGTTGGATCAAACGGAACGAGGTTTTGCATACAAAACTGATGCTCCGCTGGATATGCGTATGGATCCTTCACAGGGAATCACTGCTGCGGAGGTGTTGAACACCTACTCGCACGGTGACCTTGCGCGGGTACTGAAAACCTATGGAGATGAGCGTTTCGCGGGCAAGATTGCGTCAGCTGTGCTGCGTGAGCGGGAGAAAGAACCGTTCACAACGTCTGCTCGCCTTGTGGAGTTGCTGTATGCGACCATTCCGGCCGCTACTCGACGCCACGGTGGTCATCCTGCTAAACGCACGTTTCAGGCACTGCGGGTTGAGGTGAACGCCGAACTGGATTCCCTAGAGCGGGTGATTCCCATGATTGCTGACGAACTCACTGTTGGTGGGCGAGTGGTGTTCATGAGCTATCAGTCGCTGGAGGACAAGATTGTGAAGCGACAGTTGGCGGAGATGACAAAGTCGCAATCTCCGCCCGGGTTGCCGATGGAGCTGCCGGGCACGGCCCCTAAGTTCCGGCTGGTAACGCGTGGTGCTGAGAAGGCAACTGCGCAGGAAGTGGAAGATAACCCCCGGGCAGCCCCGGTACGGGTTCGAGCAATGGAACGAATAGGAAGGTAATGCAATGACAATAACGAGTGGTACCCGTGGCAATACTGCATTGCTCGACCGTCCGGTGCGGAAGAGGACGACGACGCTCACGCCGTCGAGAAGCATTCCGCAGCGGCGTCGGTTCCAGCACACACCTGGGTCAAAACAGGTTGTGTCTGTACGCGGTCGTCGTGTTGTAGCGCCAAAGGCACGTCCGGGTGTCATTCGTTTTGCGTCGCTGATTGTTGCGCTGTTGGTGTGCGGCGTGGTGGGAATGATGGTGCTATCAGGCACGTCCACCGAGCAGACATTCCGTTTGCAGCAGTTGCGGTCGCAGGACACGCAATTGGCGAACCAGCTAGAGACGCTGCGTCGTGATGTAGAGGATGCGAAGTCGGCGGCCGAGGTTGCTCGCCAGGCTTCCGAGAATGGTTTTGTGGTGGCTGAGCAGCCTGGTGTGCTTGTTGTGCAGCCGAATGGCGCGATAGAAGAACAGCGAGTAGCGGACCCGGGGGCAACACGGCCTATTGTTGATGTGAATGGTCGTTCAACACGGTCGTCGAACCCGGCATCCAGCAACCCGTCAGAGACGCGTGAAGTGTCGGGCAACTTGGAAGCTATTCCTAATAACGACGTGCAGGTTCCGGCCCAGCTTCCGGCGGTGACTCCGTACGCGCCGACGGTTCGGAACCCACAGGCAGGTAGGTGACACACAGTGAGTTCACGCCCCCAGCGTGATCGTAGAAGAGCGGGACAAGATACTTTGTCCCGCGCTTCGTCGTATCGCACACAGCCACAACCAAAAAGACGTACCCAAGCCCAGGTGGTGGCGCATCGTTTGAAGATCGCCAGCAATATCGCCTTGCTTGTGTTGGTGGTGTTGATCGCCCGGTTGGCGTGGGTGCAGCTGGTCTGGGGGCCTGATTTGTCGGTCGCTGCCCAACAGCAGAGGACGCGTGTGTTTACGGATCCGGCTCGTCGTGGTGAGATCACCGATAAGTCTGGTAATCAGTTAGCGTTCACGATGCAGGCGAGGTCGTTGACTGTGTCCCCGAAGGTATTGCGGGACGAGATTCAGGCCCGCCACGAGATGAAGCCAGACGAGTACGGCACGGTAGATGAGGTGCTGAAGGAAATTTCTGAGGAAATTCCGAAAATGGTGAAAAACTCAGGAAATCAACCCAGCAAAGTGAACTCCAAGGAGATTATGGAGAAACTGCGCGCCGACACAAACTATGAGGTGTTGGTGCGCAATGTCGACCCCGACGTGGCCGCAGATGTTACCAAGAAGTTTGAGGGGGTGGCTGCGGACCATCAGGATATTCGTCAGTATCCCAACGGTGCCATCGGGGAGAATGTGATTGGCAAGATCAGCATGGATGGGGAGGGGCAGTTCGGCCTTGAAGCCTCCTCGGACGCGATGCTCGCCGGGGTGGATGGCAAGCAAACATTAGATGTGTCCGCCCGTGGCCAGGCCATTCCTGGAACCAAGCGCGACGAGGTTGCCGTGATCAATGGCGCGAATGTGGAGTTGACCCTGGATCTGGATCTGCAGACCTACGTCCAGCAGCAACTGGAGCAGGCGAAGACACAGTCGAAGGCTAAGGGGGCGTCGGCAGTGGTGCTGGATGCGAAGACGGGCGAAGTGTTGGCGATGGCGAACACCGGCACCATCGATCCCAATGGCGACATCACAAGCCAGCTGGAGAAGGGAAAAAACTTTGATAACCCGTCCGTGACCTCGCCGTTTGAACCCGGATCGGTAGCCAAGGTGATTACTGCTGCGGCGGCGATTGAAGACGGTGTGACCAAGCCGGATGAAGTACTGCAGGTTCCAGGCAGCATCAACATGTCCGGGGTGACGGTCAAGGATGCGTGGGAGCACGGCACCGTCGGGTACACCACAACGGGTGTGTTTGGTAAGTCCTCCAACGTGGGGACGTTGATGCTGGCGCAGCGCGTGGGTGAAGATCGTTTCGCCGATATGCTGGAGAAGTTCGGTGTGGGCCAGGCGACCGGTATTGAATTGCCCAGCGAATCGGAAGGTCTACTGCCCGCCCGATCTCAGTGGTCCGGTGGCACCTTTGCTAACCTGCCTATTGGGCAGGGTATGTCTGTGACATTGTTGCAAATGGCGGGGATTTACCAGGCTATTGCGAATGATGGTGAGCGTATTGAGCCGCGCATCGTCAAAAAGATTACTGATGCGAATGGTGTGGAGCAGGAGTTGCCGGAGGCGAAACGGACCCGGGTGGTCAGTCCTCAGACCGCGCAGACAGTGGCCGGCATGTTCCAGTCTGTGGTGCAGAGCGATTCTGCCGGGGTTCAGCAGGGTACGGGCCCTGCCGCTGCGGTGGATGGTTACCAGGTTGCTGGTAAGACGGGTACCGCCCAACAGGTGGACCCGGCGTGTAACTGCTATTCCAATTCCAAATATTGGATCACGTTTGCGGGGCTCGCCCCGGTGGATAATCCGCGTTTTGTGGTGGGCCTGATGCTGGATGCCCCAGAGCGTGGCGTGCATGGTGAGGGTGGACAGTCGGCCGCCCCGTTGTTCCACGATATTGCCGCATGGTTGCTTAATCGCGATAACGTGCCGCTTTCACCCGAGTTGCCTGGGCAGCTGGTACTGCAGGCTAACTGAGTGTGGTGGCGGTTATAGAATGTTTTCAATCAGAACTTTTAAGAAGGAGACCTTGTGGTGAGTGCGCCGTCGTTGGGAGAGTTGGCCTCTCTGTCAGGAGGGACTATTTACCAAGGTCAGGACGTTACAGTGGAGGCTATTGGGTTGGTGGCCCAGGAACTCGCCCCGGGGGCGTTGTTCGCGGCGGTACCAGGGACACGTGTTCATGGTGCGACCTTTGCTGCAGATACGGAGGCCGCCGCGATTCTCACGGACGAGGCAGGTGTGGAGATCCTGCAGAAGGCGGGGGAGACTCGCCCAATTTTGGTGGTTCCGCATGTGCGTTCGGTGTTGGGGACAGTGTCTGCCCGGGTGTTTGGGGATCCGTCGCAGCAGTTGACCATGATCGGTATTACGGGAACCTCCGGTAAGACGACCACCAGTTACCTTCTGGAGGCTGGTCTGATGGCCGAAGGGCATAAGGTGGGGCTGATCGGTACTACGGGTACTCGCATTGATGGTGTGGCTGTCCCCACGAAACTGACTACGCCGGAGGCCCCGAAGCTCCAGGAATTGTTTGCCCAGATGCGGGACGAGGGGGTCACGCATGTGGTGATGGAGGTCTCCAGCCACGCGATCGCGCTGGGCCGAGTGGCAGGCACACATTTCACAGTGGGGGCTTTTACTAATTTATCCCAGGATCACCTGGATTTTCACCACTCCATGGAAGAGTATTTCGAGGCCAAGGCCGCGTTTTTCCGCCCGGGACCGGAGCATTCCGTGGTGTGTGTGGACGATGCGTGGGGCCGCAGGATGGCTGAGGTGGCGGGCGTCGATACGCTGACGGTGTCCACCGGTTCGGAGCCGGCTGCGGTGACTACACGCAATGTTGTGGTGGAACCGGACGGCAGCCAGCGCTTTGAGGTGCTTATCGACGGCGCTTCCATTCCCGTTCACCTGCCCGTTCCGGGTGCGTTCAACGTGGCGAATGCGGCGGTGGCGCTTGCTGCGGCGTCTGCAGCTGGGAGCGATCCGCAGGTTGTGGCTCAGGGCATGTCCACCATTCAGGTACCGGGTCGTATGGAAAAAATCGATGCCGGGCAGGATTTCCTAGCGGTCGTGGATTATGCGCACAAGCCTGCTGCGGTGGCTGCGGTGCTGGACACCCTGCGACAGCAGGCCACCGGCCGTATCGGCGTGGTGTTGGGTGCCGGCGGGGACCGCGATGCCGAGAAGCGCCCGCTCATGGGTACCGCCGCCGCCGAGCGCGCGGACCTGGTGATTATTACCGACGACAACCCCCGTTCCGAGGACCCTGAACTGATCCGAAATGCAATCGTCGCAGGCACAGCAGACCTTCCTGCCGAAGTGCGTGTGATTGGTGATCGCGCCGAAGCGATTCGCGCTGCTGTGTCGTGGGCTGGGCCGGGTGATGCTATTGTTATTGCCGGTAAGGGGCATGAAACAGGTCAGCTGGTCAATGGTGTGACACACCATTTTGATGACCGGGAGGAACTTCTCGCCGCGCTGAAAGGGGAGCACTCATGATCACGCTCACTCTGGCGGAGGTCGCGGAGATTGTTGGCGGTCAACTGAATGGCGATCCGCACATTCGTGTGGACTCGGTGGAGTTTGATTCCCGCAAGGTCACGCCGCACACCTTGTTCGTGGCACTGCGCGGGGCGCGGGCGGATGGGCATGACTTTGCCACCAGTGTTGACGGGCCGGTGCTGGCGGCACGCCCCGTGGATGCGCCGTCGGTGGTGGTGCCGCACATTGATAATCCGCAGTCCAACGCCGATGCCTACGCTCACGACCCCAGCGGCGATAATGCATCGGTGCTGGAAGCGCTCTCAAAGTTGGCCCGCTACAACATCGACCACGCGGATGTCACGGTCATCGGTGTGACGGGGTCCGCTGGTAAAACCTCCACAAAGGATCTCATCGCCAGCGTGGTGCAACGCCTAGGGAGTACGGTGGCACCCCCGGGATCTTTTAATAATGAACTGGGGCACCCCTACACCGCGCTGCGTTGCGACAAGACAACCGACTACCTAGTGGCGGAGCTTTCTGCACGCGGCCTTGGGCATGTGGCCCACTTGGCGCAGATCGCCCCACCCACCATCGGCGTAGTGCTCAATGTTGGCACAGCGCACCTCGGGGAGTTCGGTAGCCGAGAGGTGATTGCTCAGGCTAAAGGTGAGTTAGTCGCGGCGCTGCCCAGCACAGGTGTTGCCGTGCTCAACGCCGACGACCCGCTGGTCACCAACATGCCAACCAGCGCAAAAGTGGTGCGCTTTTCCACCACTATGGAAGCCGACTACTACGCCACGGACATTCAGCTTGGCGAATTGTCGCAGGCAAGCTTTGTGCTGCACACTCCACACGACCAGGCACCCGTGAACCTTCAGGTGTTCGGCGAGCATCAGGTTGCCAACGCCCTCGCCGCCGCGGCGGTGGGTGTCGAGTGCGGCTTGAGCGTCGCTGACGTGGCACAGGCGCTCAGCGAACACACGGCAGCATCGGCGCATCGCATGGACGTGCAACGCTGCGGCGACGTAGTGATCATTGACGATGCCTACAACGCTAACCCCGACTCCATGCGCGCAGGCGTGTCCGCGCTGATCGACGCCACAAGTAAGAAGACGTGGGCAGTGCTCGGTCAGATGAACGAACTGGGCGAGGATGCAGACGCAGAACACCGCAAGCTGGGGGAGTACCTGGCGGAACGGGGCGTCGATACGCTGGTTGCGGTAGGAACCTCGGCGCAAGTTGAGGCGCTGGCCAGCAGCGCGAGAGAACACGGTGTACACACCCTAGTGGCATCAGATGTGCAGCAGGCGGTTGACTTGGTTCAGGCGGAGCTTGCACCTGGCGATGCGGTGTTGGTGAAGGCATCGTATTCTGATTCTTTATGGCGAGTAGCTGAGGGCCTCATGCAACTTAGGAGAAGCGAATGACCCAGATCATCATTAGCGGCGCGATCAGCTTCCTTGTCGCGATCTTTTTGACACCGCTTCTCATCCGGCGATTCAGCGCCGAAGGGCTCGGACAGGAAATTCGGGAAGACGGGCCCCGTTCCCACCTGCGTAAACGCGGAACCCCGACGATGGGCGGCATTGCCATCCTCGCGGGTATTATTGTCGCCTACGTGGCCACCAACATCGTGGGCACCATCAACGGCAAAGGGGGGTTCACTGTCTCCGGCATTCTGGTGCTGGGACTCACCCTCGCGCTGGGTGGGCTGGGATTCGCCGACGACTACATCAAACTCGCCCAATCCCGGAACCTTGGCCTGAACAAAAAAGCCAAGCTCATCGGCCAGGCTGCCGTCGCGTTGGTGTTCGGCTTCCTTGTGTTGCAGTTTAAAGACGAGTACAAACTCACCCCAGGATCCACGCACCTGTCGTACATTCGCGACATCCCCACCGTGGACATTTCGCTGGGGGCTGGTGTGTTTGGGTTTATCCTGTTCATGCTGTTCATCTACATTTTGATCAGCGCCTGGTCCAACGCCGTGAACCTCACCGACGGCCTCGACGGACTCGCCGCTGGCAGTACCGCCATGGTGATGGGTGCGTACACCACCATCACGTTCTGGCAGTTCCGCAATTCCTGTGAGGTCAACGTTGAGCCGGGCTGCTACTCGGTACGCGACCCCCTCGACCTGGCCATCCTGGCTGCGGCCGGCCTGGGTGGTTGCCTCGGATTCCTGTGGTGGAACGCGGCACCCGCGAAAATCTTCATGGGAGACACCGGCTCTCTTGCACTCGGCGGCCTAGTGGCGGGCATTTCCGTGGCTTCCCGAACCGAACTGCTCATGATCATCATCGCCGCGCTGTTTGTTATCGAAGCGGCCTCCGTGGTGATCCAGGTGTTTGTGTTCCGCACGCGCGGCACTCGCTTTTTCCGCATGGCCCCCTTCCATCACCACTTTGAAAACGGCGGCTGGGCTGAAACCACCGTGGTGGTGCGTTTCTGGCTCATCTCCGCCATGGCCTGCATCACCGGCATGGCCTTGTTCTACAGCGAATGGCTACTGACCACAGGGGTGTAAATGACTTCTCCACAGCTGCCCACCGAACTTCACGGCAACGTCCTCGTCGCCGGTGCCGGAATCTCCGGTGCCGGAAGCGCCCGTATGCTCGTAGACCTCGGTGCTAGTGTCACCGTTGCCGACGACGATGAAACCGCCCGGCTTCGCGTCAGCGAAATCACCGGCGCGGACAACACCAGCGTCACCGACGTGGACCTTAGCCGCTACAGCTGTGTTGTTACCTCACCCGGCTGGCGGCCCACCACCCCTCTGCTTGTCGACGCCGCGAACCAAGGCATCCCCGTCATCGGCGACGTGGAACTGTGCTGGCGGCTCGATCGCAGCGGCGTGTTCGGCCCGCCCCGCACCTGGCTGGCGGTGACTGGAACCAACGGAAAAACCACCACGACCGCCATGCTCGCCGCCATGATGAACACTGTCCCTGTGGGCAACATTGGCGTCGCCGTGAGCGATGCACTGACCAGCGGCAATGACATTCTGGTGGTGGAGCTTTCCAGCTTCCAACTCCACTGGTCCAGCACCATCCGCCCGGCCGCTGGCTGCCTTCTCAACCTGGCCGACGACCACATTGACTGGCACGGGAGTTTTGACAACTACCGTGCTGACAAGGCCAAAGTGCTGCTTGGCGATGTCGCGGTGGTGGGTATCGACGACCCGAACCTCGCCGGCTACGACGCCATTGGCTTTACGCTGAGCGCCCCGGCGCGCGGGCAGGTTGGCATCGTGGACGGCATGATCGTGGACAATGCTTTTGGCGACAATGTGGTCATCGCGTCCGCAGAGGGTATTTCCCCCGCAGGACCGGCGGGTCAGCTGGACGCCTTGGCCGCAACTGCCATGGCGAGGTCGCAGGGCATTGAGCCACATACGATCGCGAAAGCCCTTGCCACCTTCGAGGTGTCGGGGCATCGCGGGCAGGTGGTGCACCGCGCCGGGGGAGTGTCCTTTGTAGATAATTCCAAAGCCACCAACCCCCATGCCGCAGAGGCCGCGTTGTCTGGGTGTGACTCGATCATTTGGGTGGCCGGTGGCCAGCTCAAAGGCGCGGACATTACGCAGTTGGTGGCGAATCACGCGCCCCGGATGAAAGCGGCGCTGCTGCTGGGAGTAGATAGGCATATTCTTCAGCGTGAGCTTGAGAAGTACTCTGTGCCCACCATGGTGACCGATTCCACCGACCCAGAGGTGGCTATGCAGGAGCTGATGGGCTACGCGGCGTCGATAGCCGAACCTGGTGACACGGTGGTGCTGGCCCCAGCGGCGGCATCGCTGGACATGTATAGCGGAATGAGCCAGCGCGGCAATCTTTTCGCCCATTATGCGAAGGAACAGCTATGACGACTCTTGCCAATCGTGTGAAACCCTGGGCGCTGGACCTGCGTTCGCGCCCGCTGCTGGACTACGTGGTGATTCTTGGCGTGGTGTTCATCCTCAGCGGCCTGGGCATTGTCATGGTGTTTTCCAGTTCTATGGCGGTGTCGGCGCTGCAGGATGATTCGCCCTGGTCACGTGTGGTGCGCCAGGGTGTGATGGTGGTGGTGGGCTTTATCGCCATGTGGATGGGCCTTCGGGTTCGGCCGCAGTCGATCCGCCGCTGGTCGTCGTGGCTGCTGGTGGCGGCATTTGCCTTGCTGATTCTCGTGCTCATCCCAGGGATTGGTACCGGTAAGGAGCAATGGGGTGCGCAGTCCTGGATTGGTGTGGGGCCGATCAGCATTCAGCCTTCGGAGTTGGCCAAAGTGGCCATCGCGGTATGGGGAGCCGCCTACCTAGCTGACCAAAAGACCACCGCGCCATGGCGGGAAAACAAGTTTGTGCGCTTTACTGGGGTGGGTATCGCCATGTTCGGGTTGATTATCCTCCAGGGGGACCTGGGCATGGGACTCACCATTGCGTCGGTGATTGCCCTTGTGTTGTTCTTTAGCGGTATTCCTATCGGTTACCTTGTGGTGAGCGCCGTGGTGGGTGTGCTTGGTTTGGTTGGTGTGGCGTTCTCGGGCGGCTTCCGTTCCAGCCGTATCACTGTGTACATAGATGCGCTGCTTGGGCATTTCGACGACACGCGCGACACCGCGTTCCAGTCCTATCAGGGCTTCCTTTCCCTCGCCGACGGTGGCGCAACCGGCGTGGGCGTGGGCCAGTCCAGGGCAAAATGGTTCTATCTGCCTGAAGCGACCAACGACTTCATTTTCGCCGTCGTGGGGGAGGAGCTTGGCCTGTGGGGCGGTGCCATGCTGATCCTGCTGTTTGGCATGCTCGGCTACTTTGGGCTGCGCGCGGCACGCCGAAACTCTGACCAGTTCATTTCCCTCATGGCGGCGACGCTGACTACTGGCGTGGTGGTACAGGCGTTCATCAACGTCGCCTACGTGATCGGCTTGGCACCTGTGACTGGTATCCAGCTGCCCATGATTTCCTCTGGCGGTACCTCCGCAGTGATCACCTTGGCCTCGATGGGGCTGTTGGCTAACTGCGCGCGCCATGAGCCGGAGGCCATTTCCGCGATGCAGTCCTACGGTCGCTTAAGCATTGACCGCCTTCTGCGCTTGCCGGAACCCCTGACCGCTCGCCCGCCGCGACGTGGCCGCCAGCAACGACAGCCAGTGACGCAGCGTCGTCCCGCGCGTCCGCCGCGCCCCCAACGACAAGAACCACCGCGGCGAGTGGGCCCAGCCGAAGACCGTTACTACCGCCGAAGGAGCTAATACGTGACCGAACTTTCCATTGTGGTGGCGGGTGGCGGAACAGCCGGCCACATCGAACCAGCATTGGCTGTGGCCGATGCCCTCCGCGACGGGCACGGTGCCCAGGTGGTGGCACTGGGCACCACCAAGGGACTGGAAAAAGACTTGATCCCCGAACGCGGCTACGAACTCGCCCTGATCAACCCGGTACCGGTACCCAGGAAACCCAACGCAGACTTGGCGCTGCTGCCGTTCCGCGTGATCAAAGCCGTGATGAACACCCGAAAAATCTTGAAGCGCGTGCACGCAGATGCTGTGATCGGTTTCGGCGGATATGTGTCCGCACCGGCCTACCTGGCCGCGCGCTCACTGGGCATCCCATTTTTTGTGCACGAAGCCAACGCGCGCGCAGGCATGGCCAACAAGTTGGGTGTATTCCTCGGCGGAATTGGCCTGAACGCCGTGAGCAATTCCGGCATGAAAGGCGACGTGGTGGGCGTGCCCATTCGTGCCAGCCTTGCCCCCGACGCACCGCAAGAAAAGCGCAAGGCTGAAGCCTGCGACTTGTGGGGGCTGGACCCCAACAAGCCCACGGTGCTGGTCACCGGCGGTTCCCAAGGTGCCATGTCCATTAACGACGCCGTGGCCATCGCCGTCCCCGAACTCACCAAGGCCGGCATCCAAGTCCTGCACGCTTTTGGTAAGAAAAACATCTCGCCGGAAATCTTCGACGGCTACGTGGCTGTGCCTTACATCGATCGCATGGACCTGGCCTACGCTGTGGCTGACGTGGTGGTGTGCCGCGCCGGGGCCATGACGGTGGCCGAGGTGACAGCCGCCGGAAAACCCGCCATCTACATTCCCCTGCCGCACGGAAACGGTGAGCAGGCGCTCAACGCAAAGCCGGTTATTTCCGCAGGTGGTGCCACCCTCATTAATGACAAGGAACTCACGGGGGAGGCGCTTGCCACTCAGATTCGTGCCATCATTGATGATCAAGAGATTTATTCCTCCATGGTTGACGCCACAAAGCGCAGCAGCCTGGGGCGGGCTGCGGAAGACATCGCCGCCCGAATTGTGAAGGAAGGTTCCAAGTGAGAGTCCATTTGGTTGGTATCGGTGGGTCCGGTATGTCCGGCGTGGCCCGGATTTTGCTGTCCCGTGGTGATATAGTCAGCGGCTCAGACATGAAAGACTCCAGGGCTGTCCTGGCGCTACGCTCCATGGGCGCGCACATTGCCATCGGACACGCAGCCGAGAACCTGGAACTATCCGGCGAACTGCCCGACGTGGTGGTTATTTCCTTCGCCGCAATCCCGCAGGATAACCCGGAACTGATCGCCGCGAAAGCACATGGGATTCCCATCGTGCGGCGCTCCGACCTGCTTGCCGACCTCATGGCGGACCACACACAAGTCCTTCTTGCCGGTACCCACGGAAAAACCTCCACCACCTCCATGACCGTTGTGGCCATGCAGGCGGCGGGTATGGACCCCAGCTTTGCCATCGGCGGCCAGCTCAACAAGGCCGGAACCAACGCGCACCACGGCACAGGACAGTGCTTTGTGGCGGAAGCTGATGAATCGGATGCCTCCCTGCTGCGCTACAGCCCCGACATTGCCGTGGTCACCAACATTGAGCCGGACCACTTGGACTTCTTCAAAAACGCCGATGCATACTTCAAGGTGTTCGATGATTTCGCCGATCTGGTTGGCGACACCCTCATCGTCTGCCTTGACGATGAGCACGCCACGGCTCTCGGTGAACGCGCGGCGCAACGAAACATTCGTGTGGTCGGGTACGGCACCAAGGACCACGAGACCATTCCCAACAGGGCAAAGGTCATCGACATTGCCGCCGAGCGCTTTGGCAGCCGCGCAACCTTCAACGTGGACGGCACCACCGTCCAAGCAGATGTGCTCGTGCCAGGGGAGCACATGGTGCTCAACGGTGCGGCGGCGCTGCTGGCCGGACACCTGGCCGGAGGGGACGTCGAGAAGCTTGCCGAAGGTTTAAGTGGGTTTACTGGCGTGCGGCGTCGTTTTGAACATCGAGGCACTGTGAACGACATTCGTGTGTTCGATGACTATGCACACCACCCCACGGAAGTCGAGGCGGTCCTGCGCGCCGCCCGGCAGAAGATCGAAGCTGAGGGGCGCGGCCGGGTCGTGGTGGTGTTTCAGCCGCACCTGTACTCCCGCACCGCTGAATTCGCCGAAGAATTTGCGGCAGCGCTGTCCCTTGCCGATGAGGCCATTGTGTTGGACATTTTCGGCGCGCGCGAGCAACCCGTCGATGGTGTGACTTCCCGACTGATCACCAACGCCATGACCATCCCGACCACCTACGTTGTTGATTTTTCCGCCGCGCCCGCGGCCGTCGCGGACATTGTGCAACCTGGTGATATTGTGCTCACCATGGGTGCCGGAAATGTGACCATGTTGGCCGATGAGATCCTCAACCATGTCAGCTAGGCGCATCGCGATCATCGCCACCGCCGTCGTAGGCATCGCCGCCCTCGTCGGGGCGGTGGCGTACTTCATGCCCATCTTCAAGGTGCAGAACTTCAGCATCCGCGGGCAGCACAACACCAGCGCGGAGGACATTCAATCCGCCACCCACATTTCCATCGGTGCCAACCTTATGCGTATCGACGCCCCGTCTGCCGCACACAGCGTCGCACAACTCCCGTGGGTGGATAAGGCGACGGTGAACAGGGAATTTCCCAACACCGTTGACGTGGAAGTTCAGGAACGTACCGCCGCGCTCTACGTGAAGCGCGACGATGGCGAACATCTCATTGACGAAAAAGGCAAACCGTTTATCATCGACGCGCCGCCGGAAGGCACCGTGGAGATCACCGAGACCAACGAGGACGACCAGAAGCTCTTCGCTGACGCAATCTCCGTGCTGAAATCTCTCGATGACACGAGTCGGGCAGCCGTGGCGCGGATCAAAGCTCCGTCCCAATATGAATTTTCACTCATAACACATGATGATCGCGAAATATATTGGGGCGCTCCCGAAAATAATCACGACAAAGCAGTGGCCACAAAAACCGTCCTGCAGCGTGAAGGAGCGTACTGGAACGTGAGCGCGCCGGGGCTTGTCACCACGCGGTAATTTCGCACGTCAACAACCCTAAAGTAGTGGTTGAGGGACCGACACGCCGCCGGAAAAATACGAACAATCAACCAAAAATAACGGAATATGGAAACAGTAACCGCACAGATTTACATGAAAGGCGAGCCTGACCCCTATGACTTCTCCTAATAACTACCTCGCCGTCATCAAGGTTGTTGGTGTTGGCGGCGGTGGCGTTAACGCCGTTAATCGCATGATCGAAGAAGGATTGAAGGGCGTCGAGTTCATCGCCGTGAACACAGACTCGCAGGCTCTGATGTTCTCCGACGCGGACGTGAAGCTTGATATCGGACGCGAAGCGACCCGCGGTCTAGGGGCCGGAGCTAACCCAGAAGTCGGTCGCGCATCCGCTGAGGACCACAAGGCCGAAATCGAAGAAACCCTCAAAGGCGCGGACATGGTGTTCGTTACCGCTGGTGAGGGCGGCGGCACCGGCACCGGCGCGGCACCTGTGGTGGCCAGCATAGCCAAGAAAATGGGCGCCTTGACGGTGGGTGTGGTGACCAAACCCTTCAAATTCGAGGGTCGACGCCGTACCAAGCAGGCGGAAGAGGGTATTCAGGCGCTGTCCGAGGTGTGCGACACGCTGATCGTGATCCCGAACGATCGCCTGCTCCAGATCGGGGACGAAAACCTCTCCATGATGGAAGCGTTCCGTTCTGCCGATGAAGTGCTGCTCAACGGTGTGCAGGGCATTACGGACATCATCACCATTCCCGGCATGATCAACGTGGACTTTGCCGACGTGCGCTCCGTCATGTTTGATGCCGGTTCCGCTTTGATGGGCATTGGCAAAGCACGGGGCGAAAATCGTGCTCTCATTGCCGCTGAACAGGCCATTAACTCCCCGTTGCTGGAATCCACGATGGAAGGCGCCAAGGGGGTTCTGCTCTCCTTCGCCGGTGGCTCAGACCTGGGTCTGCACGAGGTCAATGCTGCCGCAGACATGGTGGAGCAGCGCGCCGATGAGGACGTTAACCTCATCTTTGGTGCCATCATCGACGACAACCTCGGTGATGAAGTCCGGGTGACCGTGATCGCCGCCGGCTTTGACAACATCAAACAGGACACTAACGACGTCCGCCGTCCCTCGTTGTCCTCTGTTCCCTCACCGGAGCCGGAGCCAACACCCACGCCGACTCCCGTTCCCGAGCCTGCGAGTAGCAGCGGTCTGTTTGAACAGCAGCAGCGTCCGCCAAGCTACGAGCCGCGTTATGAGCCGCCACAGCGTCGCACCCCAGGCATGTTTACGGAACCTCCAGCGAAGCCACGCTTCGACGATGACGATGAATTAGACGTGCCAGACTTTATGTAAAATTACATGGCATGACACTTAAACCCCGCCCAGTTCACAAGGTTTTTACCACTCGAACAGGCGGGGTTTCTGCTGCGCCCTTCGATTCCTTCAACCTGGGAGATCATGTGGGCGATGATCCGCAGGCGGTGGCAGCGAACCGTGCGCGCTTGGCGTCGATAATCGGCGTGTCGGATTTTGTGTGGATGGAGCAACTTCACACCAACACAGTGACTGTGGTGGACGCCCCACAGATTGCGCCCGCAACGGACGCTGTGGTGACCACACAGCGCGGTTTAGCCTTGGCTGTACTCACAGCCGACTGCGTGCCTCTACTGCTCTCTGACGACCGTGCAGGGGTCATTGCGGCTGTTCATGCGGGCCGTCTTGGCGCGCGCAATGACATCCTTCTCCGCACCCTTGACACAATGGAAAGTCTGGGCTCGAAACCCGAGACCACGCACGTGTTGCTGGGTGCTGCGGCATCGGGGAAAAGGTATGAAGTTCCCAAGGAAATGGCCGATGACTTCGATGCGGCGGTTCCGGGGTCGCGGACGCGTACGGAGCAGGGTACCTGGGGAATTGACATCCGTGCTGGACTTGTACGACAATTGCTTTCTCGGGGGGTAAAAAATATTGATGTGAATCCTCATTGCACCATTAAAAATGAGCACTATTTTTCTTATAGAAGAGAAGGTAAAACTGGGCGTCAGGCTGGCGTGATTTGGTTATCACATTTACTTGGCAAAGACCAATGATTTGTTTCTGTGTAATTAACTAATATGTCGTGAGGGTTTAATTAACAATCAAATATTGCGCGTGTCGTAACCGAACAAGTGTCACTTTTCCCACTACGGTAAAAAGCACGTTTCCAGGTCAGCAACACGTAAAGAGGAATGCACCATGTCTAGTGTCCAAAAGGTCAAAGAGTTCTTCGGTCTCGTCTCCTACGAGGAGGATGACCATGATGCCTACTACGCCGACGAGGCCGCATACTCGGCCGCTCCGGCACCCAGCTACGCTGACCGCCACACGATGCCATACGACTACCAGCCGGAATACCAGGCGCCGCCGCGGGTTTATGAGGCGGCCGTGGTTCGCGTCTCCCTTCGCTCATACACCGAAGCGTCCCGTATCGGTGAACCATTCCGTGATGGCGACGTAGTTGTGTTTGATATCACAGAGGTGCAGAGTGCTGACGCGAAGCGAATCGTGGACTTTGCTGCTGGTGTGTGCTTCGGTCTGCGCGGCAAAATGGAGAAGGTTGCCCCGCGTGTGTTTGCTGTCATCCCGGAGAACGCCCATGTTTCTCAGATGGAGCTGGAGCGCGCAGCCAACCTACGCTAGACCCCGCCTTCCCCCTGATTGGGGGTGGGGTGGTGCTCCACCAATATGAGGGGGGAACTTTCGGCTAGGGTCGGTTCGGTGAGTATCGCTCTGAACGTCCTTGATCTCCTATTGGAGATTTTCAAATGGATCCTTTTGGTGAGGATCGTCATCGAAATGATTCAATCATTCTCCAGGAATTTCCGACCACCGCGGTGGTTTGCTGTTATCGCAGAACCCCTGTTCGTGGTCACTGATCCCCCAATTAAAGCTTTGCGGAGGTTGATCCCGCCCATCCGGATGGGCGGAGTGGCGCTAGATTTATCGGTGCTCGTCTTGTTCTTCGCGATCATGATAGTACAGATGATTCTGCGTTATTTGATCTGACCGAAGGCAGTCAAATTTTCCCCAAGAACGCCGTCGTAAGCAGGGTGGAAAGCAAAATCTTTACATCCTCGTTACACTATTGGGGTATCAAGCATTAGAATTGAGCAAGACAAGGTCGTGGGGAAGTCCTACGGCCAGTCCCAACATGGGGCTAACAACACGTGAAGGGAACCGTCCATGCCGCTGACTCCAGCTGACGTGCATAATGTCGCTTTTGCTAAGCCGCCGATTGGTAAGCGTGGCTACAACGAGGACGAGGTCGATCAATTCCTCGACCTTGTTGAAGACACTCTTGGCCAGTTGCTCGACGAGAACGAGGATCTCCGCCAGCAGGTGGAGGAGCTCAATAATGAGCTGGCGCAGGCTGGTTCCGGTGCTACATCCGGTCGGTCGAGTGCTGCAAGCGTTGATACTGCCGCTATCCGCCGTGAGGTGGAGGAAGAACTCCGTGCCGAATATGAAAAGAAGCTGGCTCAGGCCAGGGCGGAGACCGCTAAGGCTCAAGATGAGCTGCAGCTAGCTCAGGCTCAGGCTCAGGCCGCCCGCGAGGAGGCTGCCGCAGTTCAGCGTCACAGCAGCTCCTCCGTCGCTGATGTGGACGGGATTGCCACTGCTGAAACCCACATGCAGGCCGCCCGCGTGCTCGGTTTGGCACAGGAGATGGCTGACCGTCTGACCAACGATGCTCGCACCGAGTCACAGACCATGCTGGATGAGGCTCGTGCCGCCGCTGAGAAGACCATTACCGAGGCGAACTCTAGCGCTCAGGCCACCCTCGCTGCTGCAAAGCGTGAGTCTGAGGCAACCTTGGCTGAAGCCCGCTCCACCGCTGACCAGCTGGTGTCTGAGGCTACTCAGCGTTCCTCCACCATGATCGCTCAGGCTGAGCAGAAGTCCAACGCCATGATCGCTGACGCCAGCGCGCGTTCCGACGCCCAGCTGCGCCAGGCCAACGACAAGGCCAACGCCCTGCAGGCTGACGCTGAGCGTAAGCACACCGAAATCATGGCTACCGTGAAGAAGCAGCAGACCGCCCTGGAAGGTCGCATTGCTGAGCTCCGTACCTTCGAACGTGAGTACCGCACTCGCCTGAAGACCTACCTTGAGAGCCAGCTGGAAGATCTGTCCACCCGTGGGTCCGCAGCACCACACGGTGGTGTTGAGGCTAACAGCTAACCCTTATGCTTGTTGCCGCGATCGCATTGGCCGTAATTGGCTTCGTGCTACTGGTATTGACCGTGCAGTCACACTCTGACATCTGGTCGTATTTACTGGTGCTTGATGCGATCGCGGGTCTTGCGTTATGGGGGATTGACTATGCGCGTAAGCGCAGACTAAAATAACAGCACTCGCGCTACGATCCGGCAATCACCGGGGAGCGTTTCGGAAGAACAGCCACGTGCTCAGTAGAACCGATCACAAATGAAGTGGGGCTATAACGCTCAAGCAGGGTGGTACCGCGCAGCCATTGCGTCCCTGCAGTGACTACTGAAGGAGCGTTATGGCTGTATACCCACGTATCGATCTCACTGGTGGATCTACCCGTTTTCCCGACATGGAACAGCAGGTTCTTGGCTATTGGAAGCAGGACCAGACTTTTCAGGCATCCCTTGATGGCGACCCAGAGTACGTCTTCTACGACGGCCCTCCCTTTGCCAACGGCCTGCCGCACTACGGACACTTGTTAACGGGGTACGTCAAAGACATCATCCCGCGCTATCAGACAATGCAGGGCAAGAAAGTTGCCCGCGTGTTTGGGTGGGACTGCCACGGCTTGCCCGCCGAGCTTGAAGCCGAGAAGCAGCTTGGCATCAAAGACAAGGGCGAGATTGAGGCCATGGGCCTGGAAAAGTTCAACGAGTACTGTGCCACCTCAGTGTTGCAATACACGGAGGAGTGGAAAGACTATGTGACTCGCCAGGCACGCTGGGTTGATTTTGATAATGGCTACAAGACCATGGACTTGGGCTTCATGGAGTCCGTCATGTGGGCGTTTAAAACCCTGTACGACAAGGGCCTGATTTACCAGGGTTTCCGCGTGCTTCCGTACTCGTGGGCGGAGCACACGCCGCTATCAAACCAGGAAACCCGGCTGGATGACTCCTACAAGATGCGCCAGGATCCGGCGTTGACGGTGACCATGCCGATCACCTCTGGCGAACTTGAAGGCGCGAACGCTCTGGCGTGGACGACGACGCCGTGGACGCTTCCATCCAACTTGGCTCTGGCTGTGCATCCAGACACCATTTATGCACACATCAAAGTGGGCGATGAGCGCTACCTTCTGGCGGAGAACCTGGTCAGTGGGTATTTTGATGACTACGAGGTGCTGTCCACACACTCGGGCTCGGAGCTGGAGGGCCTGAGCTACAAGCCGATCTTTGATTATTTCCGCGACCAACCAGGCGCCTTTAAAATTTTGAACGCGGACTACGTGACCACCGAAGATGGCACCGGTATTGTCCATCAGGCCCCGGCCTTTGGTGAGGACGATATGATCACCTGCCAGAAGTACGGCATCAATGTGGTGATCCCGGTGGACATGGACGGAAAGTTTACTTCGCTGGTGCCTGACTATGAGGGGCAGTTGGTGTTTGATGCTAATAAGAACATCATCCGTGACCTCAAGGAGAAGGGTAGGGTACTGCGTCACGAGACGATCGAGCACTCCTACCCGCATTCCTGGCGTTCCGGCGAGCCGCTGATCTACATGGCGCTGCCGTCGTGGTTTGTTGCGGTGACCAAGTTCCGCGACCGCATGGTGGAGTTGAACCAAGAGATCGAATGGATGCCCGCGCATATCCGTGACGGGCAGTTCGGCAAGTGGTTGGAAGGTGCGCGCGACTGGAACATCTCCAGGAACCGCTACTGGGGTTCGCCTATCCCGGTCTGGGTGTCGGATTCTGAGGAGTATCCGCGCGTTGATGTGTACGGCTCCCTGGACGAGTTGGAACGAGACTTTGGTGTGCGGCCAACATCCTTACACCGCCCTCACATTGACCAGCTGACCCGCCCGAACCCGGATGATCCCACAGGAAAGTCCACAATGCGACGCGTGCCGGAGGTGCTGGACTGCTGGTTCGAGTCTGGTTCCATGCCATTTGCTCAGAAGCACTATCCGTTTGAGAACCGCGAGTGGTTTGATACGCACAACCAGGCGGACTTTATCGTCGAGTATTCCGGTCAGACCCGCGGCTGGTTCTACACCATGCACGTGCTGTCTACGGCACTGTTTGACTGCCCCTCCTACAAGAAGGTGGTGGCGCACGGCATTGTCTTGGGCGATGACGGGCTGAAGATGTCCAAGTCAAAGGGCAACTATCCGAACGTCAACGAGGTGTTTGAGCGCGACGGCTCTGATGCCATGCGTTGGTTTCTGATGAGTTCTCCGATCCTCCGTGGCGGCAACCTTATCGTGACGGAGCAGGGCATCCGCGAAGGCGTGCGTCAGGCGCTGCTGCCCATGTGGAATGCCTACACCTTCCTGCAGCTGTACGCGGTTGAGCCGGCTACGTGGGATGTCAGCTCGACGAATGTGCTGGATCGCTACATCCTGGCGAAGCTGCATAACCTGATCGCCAACACGCAGGACGCGCTGGACAACACGGACGTTGCCCGTGCGTGTGATGAAGTTCGCTCCTTCTGTGATGTGCTGACTAATTGGTATGTGCGTCGTTCCCGTGAGCGTTTCTGGAATGAAACCCCGGAAGCCTTCAACACGCTGTACACGGTGCTGGAAACCTTGACACGTGTGGCCGCCCCGCTGCTGCCGATGATCACTGAGGTCATCTGGCGTGGGCTCACCGGCGAACGCTCTGTGCACCTCATGAAGTTCCCGAATCCCGATGACTTCCCGCGTGACGACGCCCTGGTGCGCACCATGGACGAAGTGCGCGGCGTGTGTTCGGCGGCGTCGTCAGTGCGTAAGGCCAACAAGTTGCGCAACCGCTTGCCGTTGCCGAAACTGACGGTGGCGCTGCCGGAATCGCAGCGTCTCAGTGAGTTCAGTGACATCATCAAGGACGAGGTGAACGTCAAGGAGCTTGTGCTGACTGATGATGTGGACAGCATTGGCCGCTTTGAGGTTGTAGTCAATCCCCGTGTCGCCGGGCCGCGCCTAGGCAAGGATGTTCAACGCGTGATCAAGGCCGTCAAAGCGGGTAACTACACACGCAATGACGACTCCGTTGTTGCTGATGGCATCACTCTCACGGCGGATGAGTTCACGGAACGACTCGTTGCGGCCGACCCCGAATGCACCGCGCAGATTGAGGGCGTGGATGGCTTGGTGCTGGTTGACCGCACCGTCACGGAAGCCCTTGAGGCGGAAGGCTGGGCCGCTGATGTGATCCGTGGTCTGCAGGATGCCCGAAAGTCGTCTGGTTTTGCGGTGTCGGATCGCATTGAGGTCGAGCTGTTTGTGTCTGAGGACAAAGTTGAGTGGGCAGAGCGCCACAAAGATGACATGGCTCGTGAAGTTTTGGCCACGTCATTTGTTGTTGGGCATGGCGACGGCACCCACAACATCGTTGAGGGTGTCACCGCGTCTATGACGCTTGCCTCCTGATTCGCTTGGTGTGTCGCTGACTGAACGTCTGGCGAAACTTCGGTGTGGTGCGCTGGGGTTCTGCCGGTGGAGGTGGGGGATTGGGCATCTCCACTCCGGCTAACGGGCCTGTTGGATGGGTGATGGCCACGGTGCCGTCTTTGTGCATGGTGGGTATGGCGAGTTTGTCGGTTTTGATGTTGTGACAGTGGCGGCACAGCGCCTGTAGGTTTGCTGCGGTGGTGGGGCCGCCATCGGCGTCGGAAATCACGTGGTCCATGTCGCATTCCCAGGCGGGACGGTCGCAACCGGGGAAGCGGCAGGTGCCGTCGCGCCCGATGACAAATGCGCGAATGTCAATGGGGGTGATGTAGGACGAGCTGGTTTTCGTGGATGCTGCCTGCATGTCGCGGATGACGCAATCATCAGACAGCCAACCCGCGCCCTGGAGATAATCATGATCCCAGAAATTGAGTACAATGCTGCATGAATCGACGTGCTCAGCAGCGAGTTTGTACAAGGCTTCGTTGAGGTCACAGTGCTGATCAGCGGAAATCGCCTTGAGCACCTGCGAGATGACCACGGCTTTGTCGCTCCGCAACGCCCCGAAGACGGTGGTGAGACCGTTCGGGTGGGTGCGGAAGCGCAGTTCCTCCTCTGCGGCGTCGATAGTCTTGTGCGCCGCCGGGGGATCGAGGGAGAGCACCAGTTTGCGGACCTGGGCGGCGAGTGTTCGGGGCGTCGGTAATTGCTGGTGGGGGCTGGTTGGGGTGACCAGGTTGATGAGGTGCGGTTCGATGAGTTCTGGTTCGACGGCGAGGGTGTGCCGGTAGATAAGGTGCAGGCGACGCAGGCAGAGCACACCAGTGTTGAGGGCGTAATCCTTCAGGCGCGGCATGGCGTGCAACATCAGGGCTACGTCGCAGGCTTGGGAAACGTCCGTTCGAGTGTAATGGGTGGTGGCGACGATGGAGGAGATGAATTCGTCAATGTCATCGTCAACGCTATCTGGGGTGAAGATACTCAACCAAAAGCTAAGTTCCTGCTTGATCATGGTGGTGCTGTGCACCGCGAAGGCATTGTTGGGGTCAGCAACATTGTAGAAAGCCGTGGCCATGATCCCCCTCCGAAAAATTATCGCTGATGTTTTCTATTATACCCAAAATTCCAGCGGGGGTAGCAGAGGGTGAGGGGGATGATAAGCAGTGCGGCGGCGGTCCAGGTGATGGCGTACGGGCCAATGTTGTCGATTACGACTTTGCCGAGCGCACTGGACGTCGCAAAGCCGATATATACGGCAGATGAGAGCAGGCCGAGGAGCGTCGGGTTGATGGCGACAATGCGGGCCTGCTGGGGGACGGTGAACATGCCGCCGAAGAAACCATTGATACTGAGCAGGAGCAGCGGAGGAAGGAGGGGAGCAGCCAGGAGAATGGTCATTAATCCGACGATGCTGGTGACCACAGTAAACAGTGGCCCGCGACTGTCGGTGAGTCGTCCGGCGGCAATGTTGCCGATCACGGTGAACACGCCAAATGCCGTAAGGCACGTGATCAGCCACTTTCCTGTCAGTCCTGTAATGATCTGGGCGTAAGTGAATACCTGCATGTTGGCACCCACAACGAGGATGGTGGTGGCAATGACAATGAGCGCGTGAAGGGGAACGCGGCGGGCGCGGGTGGTGGGCGGCATGTCAACGGCGGGGACGACAAGGAGATTCGCAACGAGCGCAATCAACCCAAGGATGGCGAGGATCCAGACGGTGTGCCGCCAGTTGGCGTTGCCGAGGATGAGTCCGGCGGGGACGCCGAGGGCGGTGGCCGTCATGAGTCCGTTCATGACAAAGGCGAGGGCGCGTCCACGTTGTTCAGGTGGGGTGATGGCGGCGGTGATGGCCGATGCGGAGGGGGTGAGCATGCTCGCGCCGACTGCGGTAAGGACGCGGGCGCCCAGTGCTACAGCGAATGTTGGGGCGAGGGCGGTGAAGACGTTGCCCAGGATGAAGATGACAAGCCCCGCCCGGAGCGCGTGGCTGGGCCGAATGATGGTGCTGAGGATGGGGGCACAGCAGGCGAAGGTGATGCTGAAGATGGTGACCAGCTGTGCGGCGGTGGTCGTTGATACGTGCAGGTCGGAGCCGATTTCTTTGAGGAGTCCCGCGAGGATAAAGGTGTCGGTGCCCACAGCGAAAGTCATGAGCGTGAGGGGCCATAGTTTGTTTGACATACTTCCAACAATATGAAAATCATCAAACTATTTCAATAACGTATGATGAAGCCATGGATCACGCTCCACTTCCGCAGCCAGCGCTCAGCGACATAGAACTACTCCCTGTTCTGCAGGCACTGGCAGATCCGGTGCGTTTGCAGCTCATTGCAATCCTCGATGAGGAAGGTTCCGTGAGCTGTGGTTTTGTGCTAAAGAAATTGCCCCTGCACAAATCAACCCTGTCCCACCACTGGAAAGTGCTCCGCGAAGCAGGAGTGACCACCACCACCATTCGCGGGCGGGAACGCTGGGTTACTCTCCGCCGCGACGACATGGACCAACGCTTCCCGGGACTCATTGACCTGGTTATACGCAACTAAAGGACTCGAATGTTTCCCGACGGTTTTCTTTGGGGCGGTGCGACTGCCGCCAACCAAATCGAAGGTGCCTACAACGAAGGCGGCAAAGGACTCAGCATTCAGGACGTCATGCCCCACGGCGTGACGACGCCGCCCACCGACGCCCCCACGCCGGACAACCTCAAGCTCGACGCTATCGACTTTTATCACCGCTACGCTGAGGATATTGCCCTCTTTGCCGAGATGGGCTTTAAAGTATTTCGGTTTTCTGTGGCGTGGTCACGCATTTTTCCTCGTGGCGACGAGGAGCAACCCAATGAGGAAGGACTGCGCTTCTACGAACGCATCCTCGATGAACTGGAAAAACACAGCATCGAACCGCTGGTGACGATCAGCCACTACGAAACCCCACTCCACCTGGCTAGGGAATACGGTGGCTGGACCAACCGCGCACTCATTGGATTCTACGAACGCTACGCCCGCGTCCTGTTTGAACGCTTCGCGGGACGCGTGAAATACTGGCTCACCTTCAACGAAATCAACTCAGTGCTGCACTTCCCGTTCATGTCCGGCGGCATTCCAGGAAACCCCAGCACACAAGAGCTCTACCAGGCGGTACACCACGAACTTGTCGCCTCCGCGCGGGTTGTTCGGTGTGGGCACGAGATTGATCCCGATAACAAGATCGGGTGCATGATCCTCGCTGTCCCGCGCTACCCACTAAGCCCCACGCCTGACGACGCCCGCGCAGCCCAACGCGCCGCGCAATCCGACTATGCCTTCGGCGATATCCACTGCCGCGGCTACTATCCCGGGTACCTGCTGCGGCACTTGAAAGAACGTGGCGTGGACCTAGACATCACGGAGCAAGACCGCAACGACCTTATGTATGTTGTCGACTTTGTGTCTTTCAGCTACTACATGTCCGCCTGTGAAACCGCCGACCCTAACAAGCGCGTTGCGGGCGAGGGTAATCTCATCGGCGGTGTGCCCAATCCCACCCTCAACGCTTCCGAATGGGGTTGGCAAATCGACCCTGTTGGTCTGCGCATCATCATGAACGACTACTGGGATCGCTGGCAAAAACCCCTGTTCATTGTGGAAAACGGGCTCGGTGCGCGTGACGAACTCATTGACGGGTTTGTTGATGATGATTATCGCATTTCCTACCTCAATGACCATCTTGTGCAGGTAGGGGAAGCCATTGCGGACGGTGTTGATACTCTTGGCTACACCACCTGGGGCTGCATCGACCTAGTGTCCGCCTCCACCGCACAACTCAGCAAACGCTACGGCTTCATCTACGTCGACCGCGACGACAACGGCGAGGGGACCCTGGCGCGCTACAAGAAGAAGTCTTTTGACTGGTATAAAAACGTCATAGCCACCAACGGGGCCAGCCTTGAAACTTAGAACTCTGGGGCGCAAAATCGCAGAATTCGTCTTGGAAGTCCTCATTGAGGGCGCCTTCAGCTGGCTTCTGGGATGAATAGTCCTCGTGGCTGTTCGATATAATCACCGCCCATGAGACAACGCCTCACCGCGCCTGCCGTGATGATTGCCTCAGGGCTGTCGCTATACGCCGGAGCAGCCCTTGCGGTGGGGCTATTTGAACGCTTCCCGCCAACGATTGTTGCGTGGTTTCGCGTCGCTGCTGCAGGCGTGGTGCTCCTTGTTGTTGTGCGGCCTGCACGCTGGGAGTTTACGAGACGTGTTGGGCTTGTCGCTGGCGTATTTGGTTGCGTGACCATGGGTATGAACATGGTCTTTTATGAGGCCATCGCGGAACTTCCATTAGGCACTGCGGTGGCTATTGAGTTTATGGGGCCGATCGTGGTTGCAGCATGGGGAAGCAGGTCAATACGGGATTGGCTTGCCTTGCTGTTGGCTGGGGGTGGGGTGTTGCTGATGTCAGGGGCGCGTTGGTCAGCGAGTCCACGTGGAGTCATTTTTGCCCTGTTAGCTGCGACGTTATGGGCGATCTATATTGTGCTGGGCGCACGTATTGCTACGGCAGGGAGTTCGAATGGGCGCCTGACCGTTGGTTTTTGCTATGCCACTGTCGTTGGATTGCCGCTGGTTGTAGTGCTGTGGCCGCATGGAGCAGGTGTTCCGCTGCCTACGGTGGTTGGTCTGGGGATTCTCAGCGCGGCGATTCCATATAGCTTGGATCAGGTTGTGCTGAGGATGGCAGGGCCGTCATATTTTGCCATTCTGTTAGCGCTACTTCCTTTGACGGCTGCGCTGCTGGGGGCCGTGGCGCTGGGGCAAAGCCTTTCTATCGCCGAAATGGTGGGGATCGTCGCGGTGGTGGGGGCTGTGGTTGCGCGTGATCATAGGTAATGCATGAATTGAGATTGAATTCCAGTGAAATTGAATTAGGTGATAGTACAACAAAATGGGGATTGATTTTTAAGGAATATTTAGATCCGTTATCGGGAAAGTGTTAATTTCCTAGTGTAATGTCTTCCAAAGGTTGTATTTATGGAAGGAAGCAATGCGGGTATTACACGTTACGGAATGCCTGGCGGGAGGCGTTCAAACGGCGCTAGCGGGCTATGTTAAGGCGACTCCCGAGCTGGATCATGTTGTACTCGCCAATTCCCGGCGCGGGCACAACATCACTATGCGTGAGGTTGAAGGAAGCTCCGCGTTTTATGTTCTACCAACAAACCACCTAGCTGCGGTAAAGAAGGTCGCGAAGGTTGCCCGAGAGGTCAGACCTGATGTTATTCATGCGCATTCGAGTTTCGCAGGTGCGTATAGTCGAATTGCTACTTTGTGTGTGAATGTTCCGGTGGTGTATACGCCCCACGCGATTGCCTATGGTCGGCCCGATTTTTCTTCCGTGAAGCGCGCCGCATATAAGGGTGTGGAAAAGCTACTGTCGTGGAAGACGAAAGTGTTTGCCGGGTGTTCCGTGCATGAAAGTGAATTGTTGTCGGATTTGAATGCCCGTGTTCCAGTGGTGACTATCCCTAACGCGCTGCCGCCGGATCATCCTGCGCAGGAGCTGCGGTGGGGGGCGTCGTCAAGCCCGGTGGTGGGTATGGTCGGCAGGATTAACGAGTACCGCGACCCGCAACGTTTCATCGACATTGTTGAATCGGTGAGGAGGCACAACAGCGACGTGGAGTTCGTGTGGATCGGCGACGGTGACGACGCTCAGAGGGACGCCCTGAAGGCTGCCGGGGTGCATGTGACCGGTTGGCTTGGGGGAGTGGACCTGCAGAAGAAACTCACGGAGCTATCAATGCTGGTGTACACCTCACGGTGGGATGGATTCCCCATGGTGATTCTTGAGGCCATCAACTCCCATGTGCCAACCTTTGTGTCCAATATTGCGCCACTGAAGGAATGCCCGGAATCAGCGCGCTTTGACACCGCAGAACAAGCCAGCAGCCTTGTCTTAAAGCAACTTGAACAGAACCAGCCCCTCTCGCAGCACTGGGACCCGCTGCTTGCGGCCCACAGCTTTGACAGCCAGAAACAAGCATTGATCCGCGCCTACGAACTTGCGACAGTGTCATGAACGATAAAGAAGAACATACAATCACCGAGAACATAACTCCCCTCCAGAAGAACATCGCGTTCCGGCTGCTCATGTGGGCACTGGTGCCGATCCTTGCGGCCATTGGGTGGCAGTTGGGCCACGCGTACAGTCAAACTCTTGACAATGAATACGTGGTGGACTCCAAAATTTTGGTGACCAACCCCCACATCGAAGACGATAACGAAAACTCTCGGCTCACTGCTCTCGGTCGTACCCGTGATGACACGGTGCTGCTGGGTGAGGCCACTAACTCGGAGGAATTTCACCAGCGTCTATCCCAACGCTCCGGCGTGAATGCAGCCCTGTTCGAGATCACCGGTACCGCGACCCGAACCACACGTGTGGTCACGATACGTGTGTCCTCGAAACAGCCCGAGATCAGCTCTGCCGTCTCCAGTGCCGCGTTTGACACCCTGGAGCAATACCTGCAGGACCATCGAGGTGCTCTGTACCTGGACACCGGTTTGTTGTTCATCAACTCCGAAAGCATCGCCGCCTTCAAGTCAGGTGCGGGCGCTGACTGGCGACTCTCAGGCCTGGTGCTGGGTATGCTGCTGGGCATCACCCTGGTTGCCATCAGTTCACGGTGGACCATGGAGAGAAGGGAAGACGAATGAAAAACATACGTTTTCCCTGGTGGGCAAGTCCCAGCACGCTTCTGGTGATCAGCCTCCTGGTAGTGTTCTACGCCATCGTCTTCGTGGACGACGAACAGTACAACATTTGGAAAACACCGCGCTATGTCACCCACGTTGAAGCGGTTGAGGTGGGAAGCGTGATCGTCGCGGTGCTGCTGGGCATTGTTGTCGCGGCGTCGATAAGCCAACGCAGCAACGAAAACTACGTGGCAGACACCGCGAAGTTCCTCAAAAGCCGCCAGCTAAACACGCTGTTTTACATTTTCACCGTGCTCACCATCATCGGATACAGCATCTGGATCATCAAGGCGTTCCACAGTGGGCTAACTGGCGCGGAAGTGCTGGCCACCATCAAGGGCGATCCCGGGGCCGTGTCGCAACTGAAAGGTACCGCGCAACCCACAGCCGGGCTGACTACCCTGACGCAATTCGGGTCGCTGGTGGTGGTGCTGGGCATTCTGCGAGACCGGCTTGCGGAGAAAAACTCCAAGCTCATCGTATGGTTTGTTCTGTTTTTGTCTGTCCTACGTTTTGTGTTCTACGCCGAGCGCATCGCCTTCCTGGAAGTGGCCGTACCGGCGGTGATCCTCGCGGCATCACTGTGGCCAACGAAGGTGCGCTGGCCATCGGCGCGGAAGTGGATCACCAATATCCTTCCGATTGTGCTGGGGTTGTTTGTGTTCATACTGTTTGCGGTGGGGGAGTATTCCCGCTCGTGGGCGGTGCTGCGCACCCAAACATCGCAAACCTACACCGAATTTATTATCAGCCGCTTCTTGTCCTACTACGCCACTGCCACCAACAATGGCGTGCTGTACGGCAGACTTGCCGACGCCAATAACCTCGACCACACAGCGTTTTATGCCTTCTATAACCTGCCGGGGAGTTTCTTCGGCACCGACGCCGTATCCGGCACCAACTTTGACCAATGGTGGGGCATGCAATTGGAACTGTTTGCCAACCCCAGCCTCACCAATACTGGCACGATATTTCCACTGATCGGCGAACTCTCCCTAGCCACTGTGCTCATCCTCTTTTTCGCCGTTGGATATATATCTACTGTGCTATTCCGCCAAGCAAAAAACGGTCACCTCATTTCCATGATGGCTGTTCCGATTTTGTGCTACGCATTCGTGGAATTGCCGCGCATTTCCTACCTAACGTTGGGCCGCAGTGTCCCCATATTCCTGGGCATTCTGATCATGTGGTTTGTCTTTGACTTATGGAAAACCACCGAACGATACACCCTGAAAGAGCAGCAGCAATGAAAAAAGTCTACTATCCGGGCCGGATTTTAGAACGAAATGTTGGTGGCAACACCACGTACACCCGCGCTATTGCGGAAGGCATTAAGGAATATGGGTGGGAAGTGGACACGCTTCCGTACCACTCCAAAGCACCCGTCACCGCGCTCATGGAACAATATTCGGCGCTGCAGAAACCCACTTCTGGAGAGCTGGTGCACTACAGCGCCGACACCGGCCCGCTCATCCCCGTGCGACGCCCCTCCGTGGTGACCGTTCACGGTGTGGCCAGCGCCGTCGCCGAAGGTGTACGCAACCCTGTCCAGGAATTCACCTGGCGCAGCCGCGTACGGGCCGCCATGCGCTTTACCGATGCCCTGATTACCGTCTCCGAATCCAGCAGCGAAACACTCCAGGATGTGTTTGGTATCGACGCCGCGAAAATCAACGTCATCCCCCACGGCATCGACGTTGACCTGTTTTCCACCCCCGCCGTCGCCTCGCCCGAAGTGCTTGATCGCCTGCCCGAGGATTATCTGCTTTACCTAGGCAACATCGAACCCCGCAAAAACATCATCGAACTGGTCAATGCTGTTGATCGCCTTGCCCTGCCCTTGGTCGTCGCCGGGCGGGCGGCCTGGAACTCCGAAGACATCGAACGCCGCATTGCGGAAAGCCCCAACACTGTGCGCGTCGGATTCGTCTCCAACGCCGACCGCGTGTACCTACTCCAACACTGCCGGGCCTTCCTATTCCCCAGCCTGTACGAAGGTTTCGGCTTCCCCGTGCTCGAAGCCATGGCCGCAGGCGCACCCGTACTGGCAACCCGGCGCGGCTCCCTTCGCGATGTCGCAGGACCCGCAGGCCACATCCAAGACGTCACCGCCGACGCCATTGAGGAGGCCCTGAACACCTACCTGAACGACAACACCTGGCTTGAACAGGTCAAAGACGAAGGCCGCGCCTGGGCCAACGAATTCTCCTGGGCCAACAGCGTGGCCGCCCACCATCGCCTGTACGAGGAGCTGGTGGCATGAGGATCCTGCTTCTCCACGCCTACAGCGCCCACAACCGTGGCGACGGGCTACTTGTCGACGAATCCGTGGCACTGATCCGCAGTGTCTTCGACGACGTCGAACTGGAGGTTGTGGCCTCCGACCCGGATAGCTTTAGCTATCTGGGTGTGCCCGTCTACAACGCCAAACCCGGGCGTCGCGGCTGGTCGCGGGAATACCTGCGGGTGCTGCGCAACCTGGACAGCTACGACTTGCTCGTCGGTGTCGGCGGCGGCTACCTGCGCGCCGGGAAGCCCGTGGAGATGCTGAAATGCCTGCTGGTGATGGGGCCGCAGATTTTCGCTGCTGGGCGCAGCTCGACCCGGAGCGTTTACCTTCCGCAGAGTATCGGCCCGTTCCGTTTCGGCTCGATTCACCTGTTTCGGGCTTTGGTGAAACGCATTGGTGTCTTCATGCTTCGCGACGACCGCTCCATGCAGGAAATCGCCTTGGCTAACTGTGTCCGCCTGCCGGATTTGGCGATCAGTTCCCCGGAGTTTACTGGCTCTTTGAGTGCTAGTGATAGCAGCGTGGATGACACGGTGATTTTCACTACCCGTGCGGTGGGAGGCGAGTTGCCCCCACGGGTCAAGGAATTGGGACGGCTGCTGCACGCTGCGAATATTCCCGTGGTGGGGTACGTGCAAAGCGCCATCGGCGGCAACAACGATACGGAGGTGCAGCGCGAACTCACCGGCGACAATCCGATTAGCTCTGAGGAATATCTACGCCAGGGCGATTATCCCCGGCGCGTGGTGGTGGCTGTGCGCCTGCACGCTGCACTCATGGCCCTGAAGGCCGGGCATTACGTGATTCACCTGGCCTATGAGCGCAAAGGCTTCTCTGCCTTTGAGGACGTGGGCTTGCCGGAGTGGGTGCATAACGTAAACACGTTCACGCCCACGGAGGTGCGTGCCCAGGTGGAGGCGCTGCTGCGTGACGAATCCGTGCGGGCGGAGTACCGCCGTAGACTCGCCGAGCAGCGTGAGGCCCTGGAGCAGAAGTATGCCCGTATGTCTGAGATTCTTCGGGAACAATGACTCACAGAAAACCACCGTCTCGGCTGGCTAACGCAGTGGCGGGGCTCGGCGCGCAGGTGTTCAGTAGTCTGAATAGCTTTCTGATCATCATTATTAGCGCCAGGTTCCTGGAATTGGGTGTGCACGGGCACTTTGTGTTCGGGGTGGCACTGTGCCAGATTGTGCTGAGCCTGGTGCGGGCGCTGTGCGGGGAGACGGTGGTGGTGCTGTCCACGCGTGGCGACGATACCACCGACGATGCCGCCTTCAGCTCGGCGATTGTTGCTTCGGCGGTTGGGGGAGTGGTGTGCCTGCTCACCGCGATATTCTGGGCGGAATACCGTTCAGCGCTGATTGCTACCGCGTTTGTGGGGATTCCGGTGTGCGCGATGGATGTGCTGCGTTATTGCGCTATTGCTGAGAAGCGCAGTGAGTTGCTGCTGTTTTCCGATTTTCTTGTATTTGTTGGTACCACGGTGGGGTTGCTGGTGGTGGGGCAGGTCGCGGCGTCGCCAAGCGCCTTCCTGGCCGTATGGGGGGTGAGTTGCCTGCTGGTCAGCATATTGCTGGTGTGGCAGTTGGACATTCGGCCGGTGTCGTTTCGCGCGACGCTGGACTGGCTGGCAATCAATTTCCCGCGCAGCTCGGCGTTCTTCGCGGAAGCGGCCCTGGGCGCGACGGCGGGCGTGGCGATCCTGGCGGTGATGGCGATTGTGACGGATAGTGAGCAGGTCTCCATTTTCCGCACCGCTTTGACCATCATGGGTGTGACCAGCCTGATCAACAACTTCATGCGCAGTACCGTGCTGCGGGAACTTTCACCGGATCTACTGCGCAACAAGACCTATGTGATTCGTGTGTTCTTTGGCATGACCGCGGTGGTGACATTGGTGATCGTGGTGTTTGGGCTGTGCATCTGGCTGGCACCCAACGGGCTGACCGCAGCGATCTTTGGGGCGAATTTCGTGGCCATTGTGCCCGTGTTGCTGCCGGCGATCATTCACCGCGTGTGCGCCAGCTGCTCCACTATTCCCACCATTTTCCTTAGGGCTCAGGGAATCACCTGGCAGGCGACCCGGTTCCGCTTCGTGGTGGTGGCCATCGGCATTATTGTTGGGCCGTTCGGTGCGTACCTCGGTGGGGCACACGGCGCGCTGATCGGCGATATGATCACCTATTTAACGTTATTTGTGGGGCTGAGCGCCCTTGTTATGTACACCGCAAACAAACAGGACAACGCATCATGACATACACCTATGGGGTGGCTATCCCCACAAACGGCAACGGCGAGCATTTACGTGAGGTGCTGGAATCGCTGGCTGGGTTGCCGACGCCGCCGCAGGCCGTTGCCATTAACGATCAATCCCGCGGAACGGACGTTGCAGGCATTTGCGAGGAATACACCGAGCGCTTTCCGACGCTGGTGCGTACCACCCGCACTGACCCGCCCGGTGCCGCGTCCGCACGCAACGAAGCCATCGCCGCCATTGTTGATGAGGTGGAATGGGTGTGCATCCTTGACGATGACTCCGTAATCCTCCAGCTCCCCGAGATTGTCTCCGGTGCGTCGGCGATAGTGGGAGAATACGAGGGACGCGTGGCCAGCACCTCCAGTGAACCGTTTGCCCTGGACGGGCGAACCATCTGGACCCACGCCATTGAATCTGCCACGTTCCTGCGCGCCTCCATCCTGCGCAGGGGGGTGCTTTTCGACGAAAACTTGGGTACCGGTGGTCCGACACCCTGGCAGTCGGGCGAAGGCACCGATTTGTTGTACAGGTTCATGCAGGAAGGGCCCATCATGTACGACCCCGGCTATCGCGTGAAAGGGCTGGATGATGGGCAGGAGGCGTTTCCCATTAGTAAGCATCGCCGTTATGCGCGCGGAACCGGTTACGTCTTACGACGCCGCGCACCGCTGACACAGCAACTGCGCGCGCTAGTGGGCCCGCTGGTGCGTGCGGTGAAAGGGCAGCGGAGATTGAACCTACATGTGTTCCTCGGCCGACTGGAAGGCTTGCTGGGAAGGACGTTTTAGCCGGGTAGAACTATTACTGTGCTACCCGGCAATAAAAAGATTTAGTAGGCGCCCTCGGACTTCAGGACTGCCTTCAGTGTGGCAAAGATGATGCGCATGTCAAGGGTAAACGTCCAGTTGTCCACGTAATACAGGTCCAGGGCTTGGGCCAGCTGCGGGCTGAGGTTTGAGCGGCCACTAACCTGCCACAGGCCCGTGATTCCTGGCGGAACCTCCAAACGCATGTACATGTCGGCGTCGTACTCGTCCACCTCGCGCTGCACCTGCGGGCGGGGGCCGACCACACTCATGGTGCCGTTCAGGGAGTTGAAGAACTGCGGGAGTTCGTCAATGCTGTATTTCCTGATGAACTTGCCCACGCGGGTGACGCGTGGATCGTCCTTCATCTTGAACAGCAGGGACTGTCCGCCGGTTTCCTTGATTAGCGCCTGGATTTTCTCTTCCGCATCAATGCACATGCTGCGGAACTTCCATACTTTGTAGGGTTTGCCCTTCTTGCCAATGCGTTCGCTCTTGTAGAACACCGGGCCGCCGTCCTCCAGCTTGATGGCCAAGGCTGTGGCCAGCATGATCGGGGAGATCAGCACCAAAATGGCGGCGGAGAACACAATGTCGAAGGCGCGCTTGATCCAGCCATTGGCCGCACGAATACGGGGGCGATCCACGGACAAGACCGTGCGGGGACCGATAGGCATGGGGTGCAGGCGGGTCTCCGCGACACCTTCAATCATGGGCTCCAGGTACAGGCGGGCCTTCACGCTACGCAGGTTCCATGCGAGGCGGCGCAGGTTCTTGTTGCCAAAGTCAGTGACGGAGGCGACCCAGACGGCGTCGCAATTGAGCTGTTTAGCGGTTTGTGCGACGTCGTGATCCGGTAGGTAGGAAACGAAGTGACAATCCTCAAGTTGGGGAAGGGCATCCTTATTTTCTGGATCAGTAAGCAGAAATGCGGCAATTTGGTGGTAGGGGAAACGGAGATTGAAATTGTTTCCTAGCACATCCAAAATGTCGCTGGATTTACCAACAAACAGTAGTCGGGAAGGGCGGTGTCGCTTGATCCTGCGAACAGTAAGAGCGGATACAGCGCGCATGATACTGATAAGAACAATGCCTACCGGAATACTCACCAGGAGGTAGGGATGAATGAAGGGGGTGGTGAAAATAGTGTCAAAGAGAGCCAGAATTCCGGCGAGGTACAGGCTGGATTTCACAACACTCTTGATACCAATTGTGCTATGAACGCGAGAGTGGAATGCGTAGCCCTGATTGAGCCAGATGATGCCCATCCACAATGCCGTAATAACGGCGAGGGTTGCCAGTTCTTGGGCGGTGGACTGTGTGTCAATGCGGTAGGTGCTGTACCGCGTGCTGGCGAAAGCACCGAATGTCAGTGCTGCTGTTATGGAGAGAAAGTCCAAAAGGTACACAACGTAGCGGGCACGCCACTTCTTCCGAGGCTGCACCGGCGGCTGGGTGATGATCTTCCGAGTTGGGATCGATTCAGTGATGATCATAGTTTTTCGCAAATGTGAAGTCGGTTTTGTTGATGTGTAACAAGAAAGTTGCGGACAGATTGCGTGTAGATAACGAGAATTAAGAACAGTAAAGACTAGTGTTGACCGAAGGTCAAGTCACGCAGATAACTTAATCGTTATATAAATCGTAATTTAATCCTCTTCACAGGATCTGATTATAAAACCATGAACGACCTGGCAATAGCGGTGAATAAAATTTGCCCACGATAGCAATATCGAAGATGTAGATACATCATCATTTTACATGTAATTAAAACGCTTTGGATTAAAGAGTTTTCATCAAACGCATAAGCTGCGGAGATATCGTTATCGCATAACGTAACAAAAATCTTTGTAAAACAAATCAACTATATGCACATGTGCTACCATGGCTGTATGCAAGAAGCTGCGATCTTTGACATGGACGGAACACTGTGCGACGTGCGCTCTATCCGGCACTATGTCCAATACAAACCGAATCACCGCAACTTTCATAAGTTCCACGGCGAGTCCATCAATTGCCCCGCATATCCAGAGGTGAAAGAACTTTTTCTCAAGCTCCAGCAGCAGGGGCTAGCGATGCTTGTGGTGACTGCGCGCACGTCGGACTACTCCATGCTCACGAACCTGTGGCTGCGCGAACAGGGCCTTCACTGCGACGAGATGTATATGCGGGAACGGCGTGACCAGCGCCCCGACGCCGAGGTCAAAGCCGACCTTCTGGTTGAGATTCAACGCAGCTATCAACCCGTCCTGGCTGTCGACGACCGCGAGCACGTCGCCGCTGTCTGGCGCGCCGCAGGTATACCTGTGATCATGGTGGCCGAAGACGGCAGCCTCCACCCGGACGCATAACCCACACAAGTATTCTGGTGCCTATGCAACGCTGGGTCCTGCACATCGATATGGATGCGTTTTTCGCCTCCGTGGAGCAGCTGACCCGACCAACCTTGCGAGGGCGACCCGTGGTGGTTGGGGGAGTAGACGGGCGAGGAGTGGTCGCCGGGGCGTCCTACGAGGCGCGCGCGTTTGGGGTACGTTCGGCAACACCCATGCACCAGGCAAAGGCACTGATTGGGCTGTCGGCGGTGGTGGTGCGGCCGCGGATGGTGGTGTACAAAGCGGCGTCGAAACGCGTGTTTGAGCTGGTGGCGCGTCATGCAGGGGTGATTGAACAGCTATCCGTGGACGAGGCCTTCATGGAACCCACCGCGCTCATCGGCGCCACCGAGAATGAGGTGCGGGAGTGGGGAGAAGGGTTGCGGCGGCTGATTCGGGAAGAAACCGGACTGACCTCCTCCATCGGGGCCGGGTCCGGTAAACAATACGCCAAAATTGCCTCCGGGCAGGCAAAACCCGACGGGGTGTTTGTGGTGCCCCGCGCGCGGGAACACGAACTGCTCGACCCTCTGCCCGTGCGCAAACTTTGGGGCATCGGCCCTGTCGCGGAGACAAAACTGCAGCGCATCGGCGTGGCTACCATCGGGGACTTTGCCAAGCTCAGCGGCGTGGAAGTGGACATGACGCTTGGTTCGACCGTGGGGCGGGCGCTCTGGCAGCTCGCGAAAGGCCACGACGATCGGCCTGTGGAACCCCGTGCGATTGCCAAGCAAATCTCCGCTGAACACACGTACTCCAAGGACCTCACTACCGTCGCGGATATCGACGCCGCGATCGACCGCGCCGCCAGCGGTGCCTACCGACGCCTGCTTACCGACGGCCGCGGCGCGCGTACTGTCACCCTTAAACTCAAGATGGCGGACTTTCGCATTGAATCCCGCTCACAATCACTGCTCTACGCCACCGACGACGAAGCAACCTTGCGCGCCATGGCTCACAAACTCGCGCGCTACCCTGACGAAACCGGACCAGTGCGGCTTGTTGGCGTCGGATTCAGCAACCTCGAAGCCGCCCGCCAAAACGTGCTGTTTCCCGAGCTTGACCAACAGGTCAGCACACCTGAGGTGGATTCTGACTACGAAACCGGAGTGCGCGCACACAACCACGATGAGGTCGTGGAAATAACAGAACCTTCCGTGGCGGCGCAGTGGTTTAACACCCAAGACGTATGGCACCCCGAGTACGGGCACGGCTGGGTTCAAGGTGCAGGCCACGGTATTGTTTCCGTGCGTTTTGAAACCCGCACCACTGAACGCGGAATCACCCGCACTTTTCCCGACGATGACCCCGATCTCATTGCCGCAGACCCCCTGAATAGCCTCGAATGGGCCGATTGGTTTGAAAAACAAATATAGTAATTCCTATGGGATATGACATTTCAGGATTTATTGCAGACCAACGCCTCACCAACGACGACATTGATCAGATGTTTGATGGGGTAGAAGCAGAAGGCATCACAAAATTTGAAGGAGTCACCGCCGGTGTTGTCGACGTGATCCGCACCGACGCCTACACCCTTGGACTCGGTGTGTTGGAAGACATCGGCACGGCCACCCTGAACTCCGGTGAATTCATTAGGTTCACCATCGGCAGCACCGCAGGAGTTTACATTATGGAACGCTTTGTAGACGGCGAAAAAACCGACGAACGCATCGACATGGAAGGTTACATCGAAGAAACCGGCGACGCCTTCGCTGACGCAGGTGACGATATGTGGCAGTACATCGAAGACTACGTGGAAAAGCGCACCGGACTTACCGCCGAGATCTGGCAAACAATGGAGTTTGAGCGCTTCTCTCTTTAAAAAAGGGTTGCGGGATGGTGGCCCGTCGCAAGTGCAATAGCCAACAGCACCCGCGCCTGAGCCGCACGGAAATACGTTGACCCCAGCGCACCCTTCGCCGCCAGCGTCGCGCCGCCACCAGCGCCACCATATGATCCATGCACTTCACCACGAGGGACGCGGGTCGTAATAATCACAGGAATACCCTGGTCCAGTGCATCCGCCACGCCCTGGGCCATCTCACGGCCCACATTGCCCGCACCCATCGCCTCAATTACCAGCCCCTGCGAACCTGCAGCAACCGCGGCGTCGATAAGCGTGCGCGGCGCGCCAGCATACGCGGGAATAATATCCACCTGAATACCCGCGAGCGGGTGCGGAAGAATCGGATCCGGGCGAGTTGGCTCTTCCGGACCATTGGTCGCAAACGCCAAATTATCCGACGTATGCCACTTCACCGCGCCCCGGGCCGGAATCACCGCATGATTAAACACAATAAGACAGCCAATATCGCGCGCGGAATCATCCGCAGCAATCACAATCGCATCAAATAAATTCTCCGGACCATCCGCCTCCGGGTGGTTCGACGGCTTCTGCGCGCCCGTGAACACCACTGGGCGAGAATCGCTATGGAACGTATCTACAGCAATCGCCGTCTCCTCCATCGAATCCGTACCATGCGTGACGACGACCCCCGTGGTCTCCGGATCATCCAACGCTTCCTGCACCGCCGCCACAATCTCATCCACGTCAGCAAACGTCATGCTCGACGAATCAAGGCGAGTAAGCTCCCGAACCTCACACACAATCGACGAATCCGCGAAACGCTCCGCCACCGGGCGCACCAAATCCTCGCCGCTCACCGTCGGAATGAGAGCACCATCCGGGCCCGCTGTACATGCAATCGTGCCGCCTGTGGTGAACACAACAATCTTCTTAGTCATGCACCCAAGCGTGCCACAACACCCAGGCCAGCGAGCAAACAGGGGGATGGCTCAGCGGCGAGTCTTCAGCAGGGTTACAGTGAAATACATCTGATTTACTTAAAGATCTCATAAGAGAACTACCCCGTGTACCATGAAAAGCAGACCGTGATGCTAGGCGTGACGCTAGGCGAACGCACCACAACAACCAAGGAGAACTGTTGAAGTCTTTCACCACAAAAACCATGGCCATCGTCACCGCAGCTGCAGCAGCGCTCACCCTCAGCGCCTGCTCCAACGATGACAAAGACAGCAGCGGCTCCAAAGAAACCACCTCTGCGGCACGGACCACCGCCGCAGCCGCCACGCTTCCCACCGCAGCAGACCTCAACACGGTGCTGACCACCGCAACAGACCCGGCTGCCCCCGTCGAAGCCAAAATCCGCACCGTCCAAGGTGGCCAGTCCGCGCCGGAACTCTTTGAAACCATGACCCGCTCCAAGCAGGAATCCGGCGCAAACTTCCAGGTTGTTGACCCCATCCTCCCCGGATACACCCCCAACTCCGTCCTCGCCACCGTGAGCTTCAGCGTGCCAGGCAACGAAAACCGCAAAGCAGACAATGTTGAATTCATCTTTGAAGACAACGTATGGAAACTCTCCCAAACCTGGGCCTGTACCCTGATCACTAACACTGTTGCCCCCGAGCAAGTACCGCCCATGTGTGCCAACGACACGGCAGCGCCGCAGCCTTCCGGCGCTGCACCTGCACCTGCGTCTGGCGCCGCCCCGGCACCAGCAGCTCCCGCACCCGCCCCTGGTGCTGCTCCCGCTCCGGCGGCTCCGGCACCCGCTTCTGGTGCCGCCCCAGCCCCGGCAGCCCCCGCGCCTGCTGCGCGATAACATACGCGGATGTGAGTGTGTGAGTTTCTACCCGCGCCTTGATGGCGCGGGTTTTTTGTTGTTTGGGTTAAGGCAAAGATTGACGCCAGCATAAGGGGCTCCTCATTTTTCTCGCTCTCGCGGAATGCCGAGTTCAGGGATGTGGAGGTTCTTAAGGCTGGCGTCGATAAGCGATAAGTTACTTCACCTCCGGCACGTCCGCGACGTAGCTTTCCACGTCAGTGCCACCGAAGTTGCTGGCAAAGATGATGCGACTGAGATCGCGGGAGGCGGTTGCTTGGGGTTCGAGGAAGTAGGCGGCGTCGCCGGTGGCTTTGCTATCGTTGGCTCGGATGTGAGCGACGTTCAGGGAACGGCCATTCGGTGCGAGTTCCTGGAGCCACACTTTGCGGTATTCGGGCCGCAGAGTCGGGGCGGGGGAAGTGGCGTTGTAGTCCGCGGAGTCGGCGTAGGTGGAGATCACTACCCAGCCGGGTTTGTCAAAAGCCTGTCCGCTGACATGCAGGGCGTATGCCTCGCCTGAGGCGGGGTAGAGGGAGTGCAGGTCGATGCGTTCTTTGGAGTCAATATCCACAGCGACGAGCTGTCCGCTGCCGTAGTCGGCATAGACAAAGTAGTCCTGCTTGTTGGGGCCGAATGCCAGGTCGGAGTGTTCGGAGCCGGTGGCGAGTTCCACGGACTTTTTAAAGTCCAAGGTGTAGGCGCGGGTGCCGCCCTGGCCGTTCAGCCACGAGGGCACGGCGTATTTTCCGCTGGCGGAGGTGCTGATGTGGTCGGGGAACGCGCCGGGGACGGGGAAGTCTTTGGCATCTAGCGTGCCTACGATTTTCTTTTCACGAATGTCTAGGGTCAGCAGGCCGTAGATTTTCTTTTCCTTCGTGGATTCGTTGTAGCTGGTGGCCATGAGGGAGAGGTAGCGGCCGTCGGCACTGGTAGTGCCTTCGCCCTTGGTCCAGTAGGAGGTCGCATCCGGCCACGGGGTTTTGCCTGTGAAGTCGAACACCACGTCTTTTTTCTTGGTGGTGGTGTTGTAGGTCCACCAGGTGGTGCCGCCGTTGCGGTCGGTGAAGTAGATGAGGTTCGGATCGGTGGGGTGCCAGATGGGTTCGCAATCGCCTGCGAGCGTTTCAATAGCGCCCAGGTTACGGAAGGTTTTCCCGTCGTAGAGGTACCAGGCTCCGCGACCGTCTTGCGCGAGATAGCGGGAGTTGTCAGCGTTGAACGCCTGCCTGCGGGAGTATTCGTGGCGCACGCGGCCGCCTTCACCATCGGACGCGGCCGTGGCGCGGTGAACGTGGGTCCCATAGGCGGGGTCGGTGAACTCGCCGCCGGGTTGGGGTTTATCCACTGGCTCAATGGCATCGGCAGACAAGGGGGTGAGGCCCGCGCTCTGCTGCTTCTGCTGCTGTGTATTTTGCTGCTGCGTTTTCTGCTCTGGACTCCGCTCTGCCGTGCGTTCTGTTGTCCGTTCGGTGCTTCTTTCCGACGTCCTTTCTGTCTTCTCCACCCTTTCCACGGCTGCTGCGTTCTGGCCCATCGCCAGGGTCAATGCAGCCATTGCGCACACGGTGCTCACTCGAATCCGGTGTTGGTTCACAACCTCATCCTTTAACTCTCAACCCAACAGTTAGTGGATAGGCTACTCTGTAAATGGCCAGCGTATCAATACTTTTTGCAAGATGAGGATACTTCACCAAAACCTCACCGAAATTGTCAGACTACCTATAGTAGATAGTTAGATAACGCAAGGGAAGTGTTAAGGATTGCCGAACGTGAGGGCAGTAGAGGAGTCCTGGGTCACTCGGGTCGGGGAGTCATCCTGACCGTGTATCACGCGCGTGGTGAACTCCACATTCCCCGCCGGGGGCAGCGCCTGGGAGAGGTCGAGACGCAGGTGACCCGCCGAGGCAGTGCGGGAACTCAGCACTTTCAGCTCGCCGCCGCCATCAATGGGAATCGCGCCCACAGTGGGGCGCTGTTCCACCGAAACATCCAGTTCAAGGGTCGAATCCTTCACGGAAGTCAGCGTGTACGTCAGTGTTTGCAGCATGGCGGATTCCCCAGCCACCCGGCTATCCACTGTCCACTGCGCGCCCACACCCACGGCATCAGTGGGGAACACCACAGGCAGGGACAACATGCGCATGGCCTGGCGTTCCACCACAGCGCGCGCCTCATCCGTGGCTCCCGTCGGTGCGCCGAAACGCACCATACTCACCTGGCCGGATTTGGCGCGATCCCACGCCATGGTGAATCCCGATGCTGAGGACATGTCCTCTTTGCCCGCGTTGAGGTCGTTGAAGGTGAGCACCACATCTTCCTCCTCGCCCTGTCCGGCTGCTACTGACACTGTGGAGGAAAACGTCGAATCCACAGCGCCTGACGGCGACTCGGGTGACTCGGAAAGTGTCGCGGCGTCGTCACCCGACAGCGTCTGCTGCCTAAACCCGCTGGTCACCGTCACGGGGACAGACTGCTCGGGCGCGCCAGAAAACGCCAGCACCTGCTGTTCACCCGAACCGGGGTTGGTGAGGGTGACGCGGGGGGCGTCGACAGGCAGCGAAATGGTCTGCTGGGCCGCAGCCGGATCCTCCGATGAGGAATTCGATCCACACGACGCCACCAGCAACGACGCGGCAACAACGCAGCATACAACTGACATGGTTCTTCGCACGACGATCAGACTACCCTCCCAGGTACAGTTTCAAATAGGAATAGCGGCCATTTTAGGGGAAGATAGACTACGTGACACGACCGAAACGGAGCTTTAGGCTCGCGATGCTGGCCATCGCCATCACCGTGGGCATCATCGATCAAATAACCAAAATAATCGTCCTCGCGCGGCTAGAACCGGGCGTGGCGTACCCCATCATTGGTGACTGGTTCCGCTTCTTTCTCATCTTCAACTCCGGTGCCGCCTTCTCCTTCGGGCAGGGCATGACCTGGATTTTTACCCTGATACAGCTTGGCTACATCATTGCCATCGCCTTCTACGCGCCGCGCATACGCACCCTGGCCACCGCCGTGAGCCTCGCGCTGGTTGCCGGTGGGGCTTTGGGGAACCTCATTGACCGGCTTTTCCGGGCACCAGCGTTTTTTGTGGGTCACGTCGTGGACTTCATCTCTGTTGGGTCCTTCGCCATTTTCAACATCGCCGACAGCGCCATCACCGTCGGCGTCGCGCTGTTCGTTGCGTCCGCCTTCCTGGATGCGCGGCGACAGGGGGCTGCTACGGAAAATGAGGTGGCGCGATGAGTAACCCTGCGATGGGCAAGCGGGAAAGCCGGCACCTCATGGTTCCCGAAGGACTCGACGGCATGCGGGTCGATGCCGCACTGGCCAAACTCCTGGGTATTTCCCGCACCGTCGCCGCCGAACTCGCGCAAGCTGGTGACGTGCTTGTCGACGGCGCGGTCGTCGGCAAGTCTGACCGGCTCGCCGCCGACACCTGGCTCGACGTCACCCTGCCCGCAGCCCCCGAACCGCTGCTGCCCAAAGCCGAACCCGTCGAAGGCATGGACATTCTCTACTCCGACGACGACATCATCGTGGTGAACAAACCCGTCGGCGTTGCCGCGCACCCCACCGTCGGCTGGGAAGGGCCGTCCGTGATCGGCGGGCTCGCTGCCGCTGGGTACCGCATCTCCACCTCGGGGCCGCCTGAACGCAAAGGCATAGTCCAACGGCTCGACGTGGGTACGTCCGGGGTGATGGTGGTCGCCGCCTCCGAACGCGCGTACACCGTGCTCAAACGCGCCTTCCGGGACCGCAGCGTCACCAAAACCTACCACGCACTCGTGCAAGGGCACCCCGATCCGCTGCAAGGAACCATCGAAGCACCCATCGGGCGGCACCCCTCGGCAGGCTGGCGATTCGCCGTGACCACCGACGGCAAGCACTCCGTCACCCACTACAACACGCTCGAAGCCTTCCGTGAGGCAACGCTGCTGGAAATACACCTGGAAACCGGCCGCACCCACCAAATCCGCGTCCACTTCTCCGCCCTGCACCACCCCTGCTGCGGCGACCCCATGTACGGCTCCGACCCGGCGCTGTCCGCGCGCCTCGGGCTCGACCGGCAATGGCTGCACGCCGTCAGCCTCGGATTCACGCACCCCGCCGACGGCCGCTACGTTGAATTCCACGCCCCCTATCCCGACGACCTGCAAGGCGCCCTGGATGTCCTTAGACAAGGTTGACAGGTTTCGCGCCGGGGTTGCCGTGCTCGCAGGGGCGGGGCTTCTTGGGCTCGTCGGGATCATGGCGTGGCAATCCGGTGACCCCACTTCCTCTACACCCACGCATTTCAACGGCGACAGCGTGGGCCGCAACAACGGCGAAAGCATAGAGGCCTACATCGCCCGCTGCCGCAACACGCGTATCGACGCCGCGGATTCCTTCGCCCTGGTCACCTTCACACAGCCATTGGGAGCTAGGGAAGTGGCTGAGATTGTTGGGTCGGCTGGCTCTGGCGGGGCTGAAGTTGGGCGTGTGAGTGCCGTGGTGCCCTATGAAAACGCGCCCGTTGCCCTGCCGGAACCCGTTGCTGGGGCGACGCGTGAAGACGTATTCCGACGCTGGGTCGGCGACGCGCCCATCGCTGGGCTGATTGTGTACACCAACGGGTCGGCTAAGGAGAAAATACGGTCTGACCAGCGAGTTATGTGTGTTGAATCTTTGTCCGCAGATGCCGCGTGGGGGAAGTTTGGGATTAAGCCGGTGTTGTAGGGGGTTTTCATAAACCTCATCATTCTCTGACATCACCCCTCGCAAAAGCCCAGTTCAAAAGGTGCTACCTGTCAGGGATTGAGGTACTTGACAAGGAAAGTACCTCACATTCTGACAATCCCAACGTCATGCAGTGAGGCGGTGACGTTAAGCGGTGGAACGGCGCGCCACAACAATGTCGGTGAGGTAAATGGCGACCGAGATCCAAATGATCACGAAGCCCACCCAGCGGATCGGCGTCAGTTGCTCATCCACCACGAACACCGCCCACAGCATCTGCATCGTCGGTGTCATATACTGCAACATTCCGACCGTGGACAGAGGAATCAGCTTGGCACCCAAGCCGAACAACAGCAGCGGAACTGCGGTCACAAGGCCGGCACTGATCAGCAGTGCGGTGTGCCCCGCGCCGAAACCCGTGAACGTGCTTTGGTGTTGGGTCGTCAGAAACACCAGGTACAGCAGCGCGATAGGGAAAAGCACCATCGTTTCCGCCGCGAGACTCGCCGCCGCTGAGACGTTCACGCGCTTTTTGATCAGGCCGTAAAAGCCGAAACTAAACGCCAGCCCCAAACCCAACAGCGGCGGCTGACCGCTGGCAATGGTGAGCATGATAACCGCACAGGCGGCAATGGTCACGCTGATCTTCTGCAGGTTACGCAGCCGCTCGCCAAGAAACACCATGCCCAGCAGCACATTCACCAGCGGGTTAATAAAATAGCCGAATGCCGCATCCGACACGTGCCCCGAGTTCACCGCAATCACATACAACAGCCAGTTCACCGCAATAATTATCGACGCCGCGCTAATACTCAACCACGTACGACGATCCGCCGCCCGCAGCTCCCGGATCGCCTTTGTCGCGACAATCAAGATGAGCATGAAGACGGCAGTCCACACCACACGATGCGCCAAAATCTCCAGCGGGGCTGCTGGCTTCAACAACGGGAAAAACGCGGGGAACGAACCCCAGATCAAATAGGCCAGCACAGTGTAAAGCATGAGAATAGGATACTCGTGGCGGGGGAGGGGAGTGGAGAGGCGGTGGGATATGACTGACTACTATCGGACGCACAAAAGTGGCAAACCTGAAGCAACAGTTCTTTGGTGCGGGGCGCTATCGACCATTAAATAGCTGCTAGAACGTGTGACGCACCAAAAAAGCAAAAATATCGTGAAAAAACACAAACAATGACGACTAAGGTAACATACCTCCCGCTAAAACGGGGGTAATTTAAGTTAACTCTAGCATATCCTGCTAGGTTCAAGATAAGTATCGCGCTATAGCGGATTGAACGTCAGTAGGCTAACCACCCGACGACTAAAAGGATGACATGTCACTGACCTTATGGTAGAAAATTGCCTTCTACTAACCCCTGCAGACGCAAAGAATGTCGGAAGGAAATAGCGTGATGAAAAAAGAAGAAGATGAAAAATGCGGCTCGCCAAAAATAAGCCAATATCTGATTGCCGACAACGAAATTGGCAAGCCGATTAACGACGCCATTGGGCATGAGAAGATAGCAGAGCATCTCGCTGATTTAGTAAGGGATGTAGAAACTCCTACAAATATAGCGTTATATGGTCCTTGGGGGTCTGGAAAGACGACTATCGGACTGCTACTGGAAGAAAAACTAAAAAGCGAAAAATCTGTCGTGTTTGTTAGGGTTGATACATTTAAGTACGCTGATCTATCGCTTCGAAGGAACTTCATCAAGGTAATTGCGAAGAAGCTGTATGGCGGCAGTTGGGCTGAAAAAAGGAAAAGTAATAAAATAAAAAGAAAACTTGATACAGCGTCAAAAACCACCAACACCATAAGGCTATCGTGGCGGTCATTGTTTATAGCTGGACTTATATTTTTCTGCTACTTTATATTCGATGACATATTGGCAATTCTCCAGACCATATCTATCGCGGCATTACTTACGCTAACAAGTTCTCAAGTTACCAGAAATGTCTCTAGCCCAAAAGAGGAGGACGAGTTTGAAGAAATATTTGAGAATATGATTAAGGGAGATATGTTTGATCAACTAAAAACGCATATAACTAGAAAAACTACGTTCGAACGTTTGGTAATATTTGTAGACGAGTTAGATCGTTGTCCGGCAGAGGACATGGTAAAGAATCTCAATGCTGTACGAACATTCTTTGATATAGAGAAATGCGTAATTATTATCGCAGCTGATAGAAATGTGCTAGAAACAGCGCTAGAACAGGAAAGCCAACAAGCTATACCGATAGGTAACGAAGATCCGTATTACAGTACGGGAGGTGCCTACCTCGACAAGGTATTTAGATATCAAATTAGTATTCCACCATTTTGGAAAAATCAGGGCGTAGAATATGCTGTTAAGCTGGTAGAAAGCGGAGAGGATGGTCTATGGGGTAAATTTCAAAAAGAGTATCGAAAAGCAATCCTGGAAATATTAGTACCAGATTACGTTGTTAGTCCAAGGAGAGTTAAAAATCTTCTTAACTCATTTGCTTTGCGTTATCGACTCGCAGAAAATAAAGGTCTCCTCTCCGGTGGTAGTGATAGTATCAAAATTTTAGCTCGTTTGACATGTCTTCAGGTTGAGTTTCCAAATTTTGCTAACGATATGCTAAAAGATTCCGAGCTTCCGAAACACGTATTGATGCTTAAAGAGGGTCGGAAAGATGAAATGCCAGAGGTTGAAGGTGAGGCATTGAAAATTGCTCGAGAATACGCGGAAAATAAACGAAGCACAGTAAAAATAATATCAAGATCGTCATCTGGCGATCATAGCCAAGCAATTGAAGAAATTCATCGTAAAAGATTAATAAGATATCTATCTGGTACAAGAAATATTGGTTGTCCATCCTTTAGTTTATTGTATTTAGACCCTGAATTTAAAACGGAACTCGGATTACGCTCTTTAGGAGCTGAAAATCTTTTTGATCTTGCGAAAAATAATCAGGTAGGTGATTTTTCGGCAGAACTCAAAGAACTAAATGAAAAAGATTGTGCAAAGCTATCGCGACACCTCGTATCTAGGATTTCTTCCGATATGGAATTGCTCCGCAATAGCGGTAACGTCGTAAACACTATTTTTGATTTTCGTGGCGATTTGCTTTACTCTGAGTATGTCGAAGCGGAGGACCGTGCCAAGTTCATTAGAGGAATATTTGTGCTCGCTGCCCAAGATACTTCCGTACTTTTAGAAGGAAATAATGCTGATCAAATATGGAAACTGTGCGAAGAGGTTAATACATGGGAATCATATTTTTTGCGTATCAATATTATTGAGGAATGTAGTATCTCAATAGAGCTGTTGACAAAAAAGTTTAAGTTCTTATTTGACAATATAGGATTTATATTTGATGCATCACCAGATTCGGCATTAAGCATTTCTATGAGGATGCTTCGATTCCAATCTGGAAGTACTTTCATTCGTAGCATATTTAACGCCAGAAAGAGTGATTTGGTTGATATGCTACCTCAAGTACTTTTTACAGTTGCGGATGAAGAAAACTTGGCAACTGTTCGCAATATTCTTAGAAAGATAGCGTCTGTTAGTCTCGGCTATGATCGAGACATTGTCGAGGTTATTCTATCGTGTTTAGTGCAAATTGATTTTCACAAGAGTGAAGACGCTATTGACAACATACTACTTTCAGGATTTGCGTCTGATAACCCGCAAGTCTTGAGCTATGTATTTAAAAATGTTCTTAAAATCTCACCGTCTCGACAGGCTGCGTGGCTACGTCATATCCTCGCAAACTCAGATAATGAAATATATTCGGATTTGCTGGTGACTCTATATGCTGATTTCATGACGGATCTTGAGCAGATAAAGCGTGCTGATTTCTCTGAAATAGAGAAGTTGATTTACGGCTTTATTCATGTTATTCCAGATAAAAAAATAGTTGAGGCAAAACGACGGATTGTTGAGTGGGTACACTCAAATAACTATGATCAAGATAATCTGTCGAGAACGAATATTTTTAGGTGGTATGGGATGATTTTAGGAAAACGTGGAATTGTCGGTTCATTCGCGCATGCTGGAGCCTTGATGAAGCGTGTTCGTTTTGCTATCAGCGATACGAAGAAAGGGCTTATGTCTAGTGCCGAGCTTGATGATCTATTAAAAGAAGATTTGGCAGAAGATGAGTTTGATATTGTTGATAAAAACTTTACTAGAGAACAGATTGAGGAATTATTGTATCAATTGATGCGGTGTGAGATGCTCGACATATCATCTCGTTTCACGTTTATTTCCATTATTTCTAAAGCTATTTCCAAGGATTCTTCTCTCTATGAAGATCCAGGAGCGCTGCCCTCTGTCGATGATATCAACACTCAATTAGGGCTTTATGGTGGACTCGCTGTGAAACCGGCTCTCGTGTGGCTGAGGAAGTATAATTCTCCCGAAGTTTCGGCAAAAATTTTTAACACCTTATTCACTAAAAATCTTCTTGATAGGAGTGGCTTTGCTGACTCCCTTTATCGGGATTGGAATTCAAAGGAAATGACGATTTTCTGGACGGAGTGTTTTAGGTACGTCAGCTCTCACCCGCAAGACATAGATGTGGTTAGAGCTTTTTCTTTAGATCAGGTCTCTGACGATGATGAAGATGCTCTCGTGAATTGGCTTACTAGCACTTTCAGTACCTACAAAAATGTCGAGTCACGTGAGTTGATTGTTAAGCTTTGGGAAAGTGCTAATATTGTCGACTATTCGGATCGGATTAGGGGGAACATTCTTATCCCACTTTTGGAGCAACACTTAAACGCAGAGTTGGGCGACATCCCCGCGGTTTTGTTGGGAATTAGCGTAGTTGAAAGGCTTTTGCCAAAGGGATTTGTAGACAACGATTTGGAATTGCAGAACTACTTCAAAAGGGTGCTTGGCAAGACTCCTTCTTTATGGATGCCGATTGAGCGAATAGCTCAATCACTTAGATAGCATTTTGTCTAATATGTAATTTGGTTAGGTTGGTTAGGTAGAGCGCTTGTATCGTGGAGCGCTGTGGGTATGAATGTGTTTGTACGACACATCGCTAGATTATAAGAGTAATGTGTAGCGTTTACCTCGCAACGGAGTAGCTGGAGGAGCAGTGTAGAGAATGAAGCACAAAGTCTCAGCTTGGCAAGTTTTTCTAACGCCCGAGTTTACTTGGGGCTATAGAGTTCATCTTCACTTCGTCGCTGTTTGAGAAGCTGACGTTGGGTGGCTATCTTTCGGAATCTTGGTAACCCATCTTGTATGGCGTATTGGGTGTTTTTCTGTTTGGGATGGGCGATAGTCAGGGCAAGGAAGTGCTCTGATCAGCCACAATCGCGGATTGTTCAAGGCCTGGTGTTCATCACAGTGACGTACGTTTTGGGGCTTTTAATGTATCGCTAACGATGGTAGTAGGTTTGCGTCTCTTCGGTGCTGTCCCATGTATGATATTGGCATTTCGGTCGCGCTGGTGGGTGCGGTAGGGCGGGCGTCGAGAGGCATCCCACCCGAATGACAGGCCTGTAACCTGCAGGGTCGCCATGCGGTCTGAAGGCGGTTATCATTCAGCGGTATGAGCAACTCTTCCTTCGTGCACCTACATAATCACACTGAGTACTCGATGCTGGACGGTATGGCGAAGGTGGACATGCTGGCCGCCGAGGTCAAACGGCAGGGTATGCCTGCGGTGGGGATCACCGACCACGGCAACATGTTCGGGTCGGACGCGTTTTACCAGAAGATTGTGGCGGAGGGGATTAAGCCGATTATCGGTATTGAGGCGTACTTGGCGCCCGAATCGCGGTTTAATAAGAATCGTATTCGGTGGGGCGAGCCGCATCAGAAGTCGGATGATGTCTCGGCATCGGGTGCTTATTTACACCAAACTATGATAGCGGAGACCGCAACCGGGTTGCAGAACCTGTTTTACCTTTCCTCTATGGCGTCATATGAGGGGCAGTTGGGTAAATGGCCCCGCATGGATGCCGATCTTATTGCGGAGAACGCCACCGGGATTATCGCTACAACGGGGTGTCCGTCGGGGGATGTACAAACCCGTTTGCGCCTAGGGCAATTCGATGAAGCGCTTGAGGCCGCCGCAATGTGGCAGGACATTTACGGCAAGGAAAATTACTTCCTGGAGCTCATGGACCACGGCTTGGATATTGAAAATCGTGTGCGGTCCGAACTGCTGGAAATTGGTAGAAAACTTGATTTGCCGCCGTTGGTGACCAATGACTGCCACTATGTTCTGCAAGACCAGGCCCACGCGCACGAAGTAATGCTTTGCGTGCAAACCGGTAAAACAATGCAAGACCCAGATCGCTTCAAATTCGACGGTGACGGGTACTTTATTAAATCCGCCGCGGAAATGCGCGCAACCTGGGATAACCTTGTGCCCGGTGCCTGCGATAATACGCTGCTGATTGCTGAGCGCGTGCAGGATTACAGCAAACTCTGGGAAGCACATCCGCACGATCGCATGCCCATTGCCAGTGTTCCTGACGGGCACACGCCCACATCATGGTTGACGCATGAAGTGATGGAAGGGCTGAAAGAGCGTTTCGACGGCGGGATAGTTCCGCAGGTCTATATTGACCGCGCGAACTACGAAATTGAGGTTATTGATATGAAGGGCTATCCTTCATACTTCCTCATCGTGGCGGATTTGATTAAACACGCGCGCTCCATTGGTATTCGCGTGGGGCCGGGCCGTGGTTCCGCTGCCGGTGCTTTGGTGGCGTATGCGCTGACCATCACGAACATCGACCCGATTAAACACGGCCTGCTGTTTGAGAGGTTCCTCAACCCGGAACGACCCTCTGCACCCGATATTGATATTGACTTTGACGACCGTCGGCGCGGCGAAATGATTCGCTACGCTGCCGACAACTGGGGCGAGGATAAAGTCGCGCAGGTGATCACCTTTGGCACGGTGAAAACAAAACAAGCGTTGAAAGACTCCGCGCGCGCACTCTTTGGGCAGCCTGGCTACCAAATCGCCGATCGCATTACCAAGGCATTGCCGCCCGCGATTATGGCCAAAGATATTCCGCTGTCCGGCATCATGGACCCAGAACACGAACGCTATGGCGAAGCCGGTGAGGTGCGCGGGCTCATTGAGAATGATCCCGATGTGCGCAACATTTACGAAACCGCGCGGGGGTTGGAGGGCGTCGTTAGGCAGGCCGGCGTGCACGCCTGTGCCGTGATTATGGCGAGCGTGCCGCTGCTCGACTGCATCCCCATGTGGAAGCGGCCTGCCGACGGCGCGCTGATCACCGGCTGGCCGTATCCCTCTTGCGAGGCCATTGGCCTGCTGAAAATGGACTTCCTGGGGTTACGCAACCTCACCGTTATCGGCGACTGCATTGAAAACATCAAAACCAACCGGGGCATCGACCTGGACCTGGAAGCTCTGGAAACCGAGGACGTGCCCACCTACGAACTTCTGTCGCGCGGCGACACCCTGGGCGTGTTCCAGCTGGACTCCGGCGGCATGCGTGAGCTGTTGAAACGCATGGAACCCACCTGCTTTGACGACATCGTCGCCGCTCTCGCGCTGTACCGCCCCGGGCCCATGGGTGTGGGCGCGCACTGGGCGTACGCCGACCGCAAAAACGGCCGCGAAGAAATCACGCCCATCCACCCCGAACTTGAAGAACCACTGCGGGAAATTCTCGACGAAACTTATGGTCTGATCGTGTACCAAGAGCAGATCATGCGTATTTCCCAAAAAGTGGCCAACTACACCGCCGGACAAGCAGACGGATTCCGCAAAGCCATGGGTAAGAAAAAGCCCGAAGTGCTAGCCAAGGAATTTGTCACCTTTGAAGCCGGGATGAAAGAAAACGGCTTCTCGTCCGAGGCCATCAAAGCTTTGTGGGACACCATCGAACCGTTCGCCGCCTACGCGTTCAACAAATCGCATGCCGCGGGCTACGGGCTGGTGTCTTTCTGGACGGGATACCTCAAAGCCAACTACACCTCCGAATACATGGCCGCGTTGCTCACCTCCGTGGCAGACCGCAAAGATAAGTCCGCCATATACCTTGCTGACTGTAGGCACTTGGGTATCCGAGTATTGTCACCTGACGTAAATGAATCCGCCTACACGTACCAATCCGTGGGCGAAGATATTCGCTTCGGACTCGGCGCAGTCCGCAATGTTGGTGAAGACGTTGTGGCCTCAATTGTGAACAGCCGCGGGAAAATCGGGAAATTCAAAGACTTCTCCCACTATTTGGAATCCATTGACACCGTGGCCTGCAGCAAACGTGTCACCGAATCCCTGATCAAAGCCGGTGCCTTCGACTCCCTCGGGCACCCACGAAAAGGCTTAGCGCTCATCCACGAAGACGCCGTGGACGCTGTAATCTCCACCAAAAAAGCCGCCGATAAAGGGCAATTCGACCTCTTTGCCGGATTTGGCGACAGCGGCGGAGATAGCGGGGGAGTAGACAACTTCTTTGCCGTGCAGGTCCCCGATGAAGAATGGGAACGCAAACACGAACTCGCACTCGAACGCGAAATGCTCGGGCTCTACGTGTCTGGACACCCGCTTGACGGATACGAAGAAGCCATTGCCGCGCAAACCGACACCGAACTCACCACCATTCTCGGCGGCGAACTCAAACACGGTGCCGAAGTAGTCATCGGCGGAATCATCTCCTCCGTTGACCGGAGATTCAGCAAAAAAGACGGCTCACCCTGGGCGATTGTCACCGTTGAAGACCACAACGGCGCGTCCGTGGAACTCCTGGTATTCAACAAACTCTACGCCCTGGTCAGCCCGCAAATTGTCGAAGACAATATCATCTTGGCCAAAGCACACATATCCATCCGCGATGACCGTATGAGTCTCTTCTGCGACGATTTGAAAACCCCTGACCTTGGGCCAGGAAATGGGGCCGGACTGCCACTCCGTCTGACTATGCGCACCGACCAATGCACCATGCCCACTATCGCCAAACTCAAACAAGTACTCGTGGCCAATTCCGGCGACTCAGACGTGTATCTCAAACTCGTTGACGGCGACGAAAGCACACTTATGATCCTTGGCGACCATCTTCGCGTCACCCGATCCGCCAGTCTCATGGGCGACCTCAAAGCTGCCATGGGGCCGGGGATATTGGGGTAGGTGGTCTATTTATTGCCTGGTACTGCTGTGTAGAGTCAGTAATGGTGTGCGCAGGTGTGGGTTCGGCATCATCGTGTATGGTCGAGGCTTGACGACGGTGTGGAGGTGGGGGGGGGTAGATGGCGCTGCCGTCGAGGTTTCCGGTTGTTTTAGTCAGAGGGAAACCGGTGCCCCAGCCTTCGGTTTTCTAAACAGATTCAGTTAGGTACAACAATACGTGAAATCGGGGGCGATTTTTGCTTCAATAGCGCAGTTAACCGCCCCCAAAGCTGGGGGCGGTTAACTTATAACGGGGGGTAAAAAAGTGTGATCTAGGTAATTAAAAGTCATAGTTCCTCTGTGTTCAATGTTGCGATCATTAATCTGATAGATGGTAAGCACTAAGAAAATGTGAAAATTGTTGATGGCTGTACAAAAAGTGCTTCCGCTTGAGTCTAGTGGCTAAAATGATGAACCATCAACAAACATCTTCGGATCTACTTGTTTGTTTAGTGAGGTTGCTAAGTATGGTAAATATGGCAGCGGTCAGAGCGGCTAAGCCAGACCCGGAAGGAAAGGTATTCATTTCTTACCGAAGGGATGACGGGGAACAGTATGCAAACGAAATCGGGGCGCTACTGCGTGCGGTGGGGTTGCGAATCTGGCGGGACATTTATGACATGCCAGCAGGTAATACACCAGAAACGCTGGAAAGGGTGCTAGTCGAGGAAACGGCAGCGGGGGTGCTTATAGTAACACCTAAAATTTATAAAAGCAATATGATTATTAATCATGAGGCTCCCATACTGCGCAGCTTGGCGAATAATCCTGAATTTCCATTGGCGGTTGCAAATTCAGTGTTAAAACCTGACGGTGAAATTGACTATGACGCACCTGATAGAATGTTGAGAACCTATTTGGATAAGCCGCTGGGCGAATATAACCAATTTAACTTGCTGAAACGCGATGAAGTGAATAAACTGGTAACGACGTTACTTCGCGCTCGGATTTTGTATGTTGCGAAAAAAATGCGCGAACAAGTACGTGATACCATTGTGATTGATCTTCAAAGCCGAACGCCTACTGAAGCCCTTGAAAGTGTAAAAGGTGATTTACAGGTGCGCATTAACCCGGACCATGATAATTCGGGTAAACTATCGAAACAGGGACTTGAGGATCTTAAAGTTGCATTGCCCATCATGAAAAATGCGCTAGAAGCGTTACCCCAAGATAAAACGGTGAGGCTCACCGGAGGTATGCATCTCACGCCTGCGCTTGCTGTCGGAGCGACTTTTCCGTCTACGAAGCCTGGAACCGTTGAGGTGCTGGACAATACGAACGAATTATGGCGATCTGAACATCATAGGGATGTGCCGGACGATATACTTTCTGTGAAAGTGAACTATCCTTACGGGGAAATGGAGAGTCAAAAAAATCGTATCGCAATTATGGTATCATTGACAAATGCTCCGGATTATAGCATTTTTGACGAAATGATAAAAAACGATGAAAAGGGTTTTGATAATGAGGTCATTATATCTTTAAACTATGAGAATATTGATCCACGTTGGGCTGCTGCATTGAGTGAACGCATAGTTAAGGAAATAGGGGAACTCGCTAAAAAGCGTTCCGAAATTCATCTCGCTTTTCATGGTCCGGTCGCAATGGCAATTTTGGTTGGAAGACTACTGAATACATACAAAGTTATTGCATATGAGAGGCTAGAAACAACGTCGGGATATTCTTATCAGCCTGTATTGAAAATTGATGTCGGAGCGGTCGCTCCTATTCAAGAGGTATATGGTTCTCCTGGCCTTGGTAATGATGGTCTGAAAAGAGCTGCGCGTTAGACTTTTGGTAGATTTTGCTGAACGAACGGCATCATTCATCACGCCTCGCTATAAGAGCAAGAGCATTGAAACTATGAATACGCAATGGTCATTATGACCAAGCAGAAAAAATACATCGAAAGGTCTACTAATGACCAAGTTTGTTAACCCGTACACATTTGTTCCCCTACCTGATGCAATTAAAAAAGAACCGTTGCAGATGCACGATGGATCGGGGGCAAAGGATAAAGACTTGTATACCGGCCGCTTCGTAGTTCAATGGGAATTGAAATCTTCATTGCTACTTCCGGAAAATGCAGAAGCGGAGGGTTGGCTTGAGCTTATTGGAAAAAATGTTGGAAGAATAAGGGTCCCCGGATCAAGCGTAAAAGGCGCTATGCGTTCATTACATGAGGCCATATTTTTTGGTTGCATGTCGGTCGTTGATCAAAACTATATTCCGGTATATCGCGAGGCTTCTGTTAAAGGTCAACGGACGGATGATGACGAATGGGTCATTGGAGTTGTCGAAGATATAGACGAAAATGGTAAGCCCTTAAGAATACGTCCAAGCAAGGGAGGGACCGCCTGGGTAAATGCGGAAGTTCTGCCTAATATAGGTCGCCCTGGAAACATAGATGAAAATAAACTTCCTCAAACAGGGGATATTATTCAATTTCCTGAATCAATTACAAAAAATGGTCGACGAAAGGTGGATAAAATTAGCAGTTTTCGTCCGCGCCATAGTGATAGTTTTGACGGGTATATGAGGAATGATCACGTCCTTATTATTACAGATGGCGGAACGCGTCAAAAGCTGCGTACCTGGCATTGGGCGTCTCAAGAAATTGACAAGGATTCACCTTTGCTAGCAATCAGCAAGGATGCTTGGAAGCACTTTGAAGCAAAGGTAGACGGCACTGAGGATAGAAGAAAGGAAAAGCTGAAATTAAGAAAGAATGGCGGCTTTCCGGCTGCGGAAAAAGTTCAGGTACAAGGTCTTGGAAAAGTTCTTGGAAAGCGCCTATCGCAGAATGGAGTATTCGCAGCTGGTGACGCACTTTGGGTGAAAATCGGAATGGTCGACGGCGAGAAAAAGGTCACCGAGTTAAGCTATAGTGCTATCTGGCGTCGCGTGGCTGTTTTCCCAGAGGGTGATGAACGCGCTGGTGAGGTTATGCATCTCGGAGATCTGCTAGGTGATCTTGGTCCTTGCGACCCAAACTCAGATGAGGGTGTATGTCTATCGTGCTCTTTGTTTGGTGCAGTGGGGCCTGAAAAAGAAGAAGGCGAAAAAGGATTGGGATACGCTGGGCATGTCCGTTTTGGCAGCTTGGAGCTAGATAGTAGCTTACAGGAAGACGGAGTAGATATTTCGCCGAAGAAGAAGATTATGCCGCTGTCGTCTCCTAAGCCGTCGAACGGCCAATTCTACATGACAAACCCGAGAAGGCTTCGGGGGGAACCAACTCTTCAAATGGTCGATGACGGTGAGACTACGTCTCACTGGGATCGTCGTCGAATAAAGCATGTTGATCGTAAGCTAGCTGGGCGAAAATTCTACTGGAATCATAAACCTGATCGGAAGCACAATAATGGGCGCTTGCATTATGAAAAATTTGAAGGAGCGAGCGACGAACTTACTACCGAACGTAGGTTTGTGTTCGCAGGAGACAAAGGCGATAAAGTAATCTTTAAGGGTGAGGTGATTTTCGACCAAATCACTGGCGCACAGTTGGCTTCATTGTGGTGTCTTCTCAACCCAAGCTCGTTATTCGAGTCATTCAACGTTAAAGGCCCAGATGTGCCGGTCGTTCGCCTGGGTGGGGGCAAACCACTTGGCTTTGGGTCTGTGGCACCCAGAATCGTTTCGCACCAGGTCTATAATTCTGTTGAGCGCTACACTGGCAAACATGCTGAATTTGGTGATTCCAATGGCGAGAATCTTAGTTCGTACAACAAGCGTTGGAAGAGTCTGACTAGTGCCCTTGAAAGACGAGTAATCGCGGACGGCGATAGCAAGAAGCTTGTTAATAACATAAAGATGCTCAATAGGTTGATGGACCTTGATGGTCTAGGCGACGCGAAAGAGCTTGTCACCTACCCACCCGGCGCTTCTTGGAGTCAATACGGGACTAAAAAGTTCCATGAAACATACCGATTCTTTGTTGAAAATCGTGGCTTTGCGGGTGGTGGGAAAAATGGAACCTATTGGGGTGAGTGGATGCCTTTGCCTGTATTAAAGCCGACTGATCGTCCGCAGCACATGCCTGACGACCAAACGTTGGATTGGTGATTAAGATGCAAACACTTTATATAGATATTGGTGCGCAGCGCATTCAAACCTGGATTTCTAAGCCGGTGAAGTTGAAATATGTGAAGGGAGGTTCAATACGCCTTTCGGAGGAAACCGACGACGATAAGATTGCATGTTGGCTTAACAATGAGCACATTACTGATTTCGTTGTTGCTAAGGAAGCTGGGAACATTGATGGAATTGTTGTTCTTAAAGGCAATAGTTCGGAAATTGCGACGGAACGGGCTGACGAGGTAGCTTATAAGCTTCTTCTTTACTTGAATGAAAGGCTTCCAGGGATTGAGTGGGCTGGTTGGCGTTGTTTCGCCTCGAGTTTCTTAGATGCGTACAATAGAGGAGAGCAAAAGAAAGTCGATAAACGATATTCGCTTGAACCTTCGACTATGGAATTCGCTGGATTTTCGCTTTGTGAGGGCTGCAAAGCTGAGCCTGCTGTGCGTAGCATCGGACACGTTCAAGAGAATCTCGGTCCTGACTGCGCTTCGCGCTTTGGCAACTCGGAAATGGATGACGAAAGGCGAGAAAAAGAAGTCGATGCACGGTGGAAAAGCTATCGGGGGGATTGGCTAGAATCAGATCGGGGGTGGCCGCAAGATTTTACCGAGTTGGCGGGTCGTGTTGGAAATGTTGCTAAGAAAAACAAAATACGCAATCACGTCGCTACTGTTTGCGCGGATGGTAACCGAGTTGGAGCACTGTTCAAGGAACTAAGTAACTATCCTGCTCTTGCTGATTTCAAATTAAAGGCAATTAGGCTTTTGGACGATACGACTCGCAAAGCGGTGCAAGATGCAGCGTTCGAGGTTCAGCAGGAGGACATAGTCATACTTCCTCACTATATCGGTGGTGATGATATTCTCATTAGTGTGACTGCTGATGAAGCGTGGAACTTTGCAGTTGCAATGATAGAAAACTTTGAGAAATTGAAGGAGGAATATCGTAAGATACTAGAGCCTATGAATGTCAAAGACATTGATGGTAATTCGATGGCCAAGCTGCGCAAGTCAATCGACGATATTTCTCTTGGCGTAGGGCTGGTTTTTTCTCATGCTAGCTATCCTTTCTATGAATGTCGTAAAAAAGCTGAGGAGGCTTTGAGCCACGCGAAGCAGGAGTATAAGGGTGAGCGCTCAGCTATTTGTTGGATGGACTTGACGGAAGGCGGAGGGGAGTCACAGTATACCAAGGATAATCACGTTATTGCGTTCGACGATGCAGGCGCTCAGTTGAAAGGTAAGCATAAGTTGCCTGATGCGATCAGCAAGCTTACCTCCTCGGCTCAGCATAATCTTCGCAATCAGATTATTGCATGGATGCAAGAACATCATAAAGAAATCGAGGAAGCCTCAAGTGAATGGCTGAAAGAGTGTTCGGAGTATCTCAAACAATGGATAATACGTACCCAAGATGAGAAAATTGAAATTGATATCAATACTCTCGAAGCAGATCTTCATCGTGCGCGTTGGTGGCCCAATAATGCTGATGATAAGGAGAAGAGTGCATCATGAGTGCTGTGGAATTATCTTTTGAAATTAAGTTTCGTGGTCCCTTTCTTGTCGGCGGCGAGGCGGCTGGAGATGGAGCAGACATTCGGGTTAACCAGGATATTTTAATTCCAGGAAGCAGTATTAAGGGACGGATGCGCGCGGAGGCCGTCAATGTTCTTAAGCTGCGTAAAGAAGTCATTGATGATGTGTTTGGCTCAGTTGATCAGCCAGGTAAATGGTGGTTTTCACACGTAGACCTCAAAAAGGAAGACTATAGTATCCGCACCTCTAACCGTGTAGCAATGGATCCAGATAACCCTGATTCAGGGCTCACTGACGAGCATCAACTAGTTTTTTACGATCAGTGTTGGGCTGAACCAGCTAGCTTTACCGTCGAGCAACTAGTGAGCATGGAAGACTCCGAACTGAAACAGCACAAAGCCATACTGTGTGCTGCGGCACGTAGTGTCACCAACTTTGGAGCGATGCGTCGCAGGGGGCATGGCTGGGTAAGTATTATGCCGACATCCGGCGAGGATAGTAGCGAAGAAGAGATCATCAAGATCTTGAGGGAGAGCCGTACGAATGACTGATTACACATACTTTTCCTACCTGTTGACGCCACTATCTCGGGTGTCAGTTGGACGCGGTGATGAGGTTCGTTTTTTGAAGCGCATGCAGGATATTGTTCGTGGAAGTGGTATTCGAGGTGCGCTCGGTGCAGCGTGGTGGAGTAATATCGATCCTGGTCACGAGCATATTGTTAAGAACGACATGCAGCAGTCGTTTGACGATCTTTTTGCAAATAATATGCATGTTCGTCAAGCAGTTCCATGGCGTAACGGTAGAGAGGCTGATTTCGTTCCCGTTTCAACTTTGCTATGTAAATACCAGAACCAGCCTGACTGCCGTGATTTTCGCTTTCCTTCGGCGGAAAAGACTGATCAGCCAGAGAACTGCCCTGCCTGTGGAGGAAACTTGAGGTATGGGAAGGGGTGGAGCGTCCCAAGTGACTGGTCTACAAATGTCACTACGACTGCGTTAACGGAACGTGGTGTCGCCCTGGAGCAGAACCTATTTTCGCGTGAGGTCTTTAAAGGAGACGTTACGTTCCAGGGAACCCTGCGCATCAATAGGGAGTCACCTTACTACGACATGGCTGTTAAGTGGATAACCACTGACCGTCGCATTTCTATCGGTGGTAAGCGATCGGTACTTGGCCGTGTTAGGTGGAAAGCAACGAAGATGGATACACCTCCGCCGAATGTCACACCACCGCAGGACAGCAATCTTGTAGCACTGTATCTCAGGTCGCCAGCGATACTCGTCGATGATCTCGGTTTTCCAGAGCTTGACCTCAAAGAATGGTTATCGGATCTTGCGTCACATGGTGGTGAGGTTGTAGATGCCTGGCCTCGCCCAACAACAGAGTCTGGATGGAACAGCATCGCAGGTATGCCAAAGCCTACGGAGTGGGCACTTGCACCTGGTAGTGCAGCGCTTTTGCGCGGTTGGGACAACGAAGCTCTGCGTAATCTAGGGCAGGGGATTGGTTTACGCCAAAACGAAGGTTTCGGCGAAGTTCAGCTCGTTCAATCTTACGCTGAAGGAAGGGGAGCGTGATGTCTGAAGGTAACTGGATAACACTGTATGCGATTGATTTGAAGTTTGAAGAACCATGGTTGATTGGCGGGTTATCGACGCTCAGTGACGAAATCGATATTCCATTTGTTCAAAACCCCAGAACTAATGATCCAGTTCTGCCTGGTCCATCAATCGCCGGTAGCCTCCGCTCAACGGCGATGAAGGTGCTATCTGGCGATGCCGCTGAAGCGACCGAAGAGCTGTTCGGTCACGTTACGTTAAGCGTTGAATCTGACGGCAAAACAAAGAAGACCATTACTGCGGCAAGCGCCGTTGAAATCCTTGGTGCAACTTTGGTGAATAAGAAGCCTGCGACATTGAAGCGTCACCGTACTGCTATTAACCGTGAGACTGGTGCCGCGCTGAATCACATGCTTCGTAACGAGGAGATTGTTGGGCCCACGTCATATCGAATCATCGTACAGGTTCAGGGGCGTGCAAGTGATAAATACTTTTACGTAAGCCAGTTTGACAAGGTTCTAGAAGAATGGCAGCCCCAGCTTGGGCGTGGTCGTAGTGTCGGGTTAGGACGTGGCAAAGTTGAAAAAGCTATGCGCATTTCTCTGAATCTAGCCAGCGACGAAGGATTACAGTGGTGGCTATTCGAAAAGCAAAGCTTTTTTGATGGTGTTTTAGAGAACATGCCCAAAACCTCAGACGGCAAGATAGAGCGTGATTTACTGAGCACAAAATCAAATACTGAGACTGCTCATATTACCGTGAAATTTGAACTGAAGGAACCAGTCCATGTTGGTTTTGAAAAGCCTGAATCCGGCGAAATTCCTATTTACCAGCAGTTCGGCCACCCGGCTATTCCCGCAACCTCATGGAAAGGCGTATTCCGGCATAGGGTTGAAACGATTATCACTCTCGTTGACAGTTGTGATTTGGCTAACGACGTCGCGAACGTCATGTTTGGTTCGTCGGATACAGGTCGCGGCTTGCTAAGGTTTCGAGACAGCTACTTTGTTGACACCAACGACAAAAAGCTGGATGAAGGCCGCCTTCAGCGCCGTGAACACGTAGCTATTGATCGGTTCTCGGGTGGTGCTAAAGATTCCGCAAAATTTACATGGCAATGTGTACCGCAGGGGTTCCTGACGGAGCTTGCTATTGATTTTCCGGATAAAGAAAAATATTCAGGGTGTAATAATCTGATCAAGCATGTTGTTCGTGATATTCATGATGGAATTATTGGTATTGGCGCGGGAATAAGCCGCGGCTATGGCCGAATAATTGTTTCGAATAGCAAGAGCGAATATATCTTGCCTGCCGGTATTGACGTAGAAAAACTTAAATCAGAGGTTAAACAAATCTTTGAAAAAGAAAAAGTGGAGTAGGTGATGGTAATGAGAGATGCCTATATTGATAAGATTGACGTTGCTAACTTTCGTGAAATCCCAACCGAGGGGATCAAAGCGTGGTTTTGGACGGACTCAGACACCACAGTTCCGTTCAAAGGTATTCACCTCGTGAAAGATTTTCCAGACTCTATACCGCCGTTTGCAACTCATATTTGGGGATGGGGAGACGGTCAATATATTCGTATTCGTGTCGATCATAGCCTCAAATCAGGTTTTGCTGCTATCAAGCTGGCGTTTTCTGAAGAGGGGTCTGATAGTAAAAAATGTGTGGTGCAAGAAAATGAGAGCAACTCATTTTCTTGGGGATTGGGAAATCTGCTAGCAGGTGCGACAATATTTGTCGCGCGCAGGAATGACAATCCTGCAACATCTGTTGAGTTTATCAGTCTTAGGTAGCGAAAAGTTATAATGTTTAAAAATCTAGGGAGAATGATCAGGACTCAGGTATGGGATTATGTGCTAGCGGGAAGTGCTGTCATTATAGCCTCAATTGGTGGCGTGTTAGCGACGAGAGTATTTGAGCTAACAAAAGCTGATAGTGCAGTTGTAATAGGCTACGCATTAGTGATTATCGTAGTATTTATGCTTATATCCGCTGTTATCGTATTTTGGATTCGCCCGCATAGCCTATCAAAGTGGGGAACTGGTTATTATGTAGGTGTTCTTGGCACGAGGATGAGGGACGACCACGGCGCCTCGTTTAAGGCACTAGTAAAAGGTGCCGGATATCAAGATTATCGAGCTATTACGCATAAATTATCGGCGCCAAGTTTCTATGGATTTGATTGGGTCGACGATATTAATTTAGTATATCAGCGTATGCAGGACTCGATGAACGAGGATGATATTTCTACTGGTTATTTGATTGTCCCTAATATCCTATTTCCTGCCGCCTTGGCCTTTGGTTCTCAGATATATTTTCCAAATGAAATAGAGCTAGTTGAGATGCCAACTTTTGAAAAGGAGAAAAAAGATACCCCGGCGAATAAGTGGCCTCGTTGGCTCCCTGTGGATATAGAAAGTTATATCGACAGCCTTGATGATAGTCATGCTGCAAATGTTCACGATATTTTAGCCTCCACTGATCATAAGCCGTACATTTTTTCTTCCGCGGAGTCTTCTTTTTTATCCACAGTAGAGCGTCTCTCTAGAAATGGGGTTATATTAGTTAGTTTAACTAATGGGCGTGAACCGGAATTGGGAAACTTGTTTGATGTCAGTTATCGTTTTTCGCTTAAGCCTAAAGATTCTTTTAATGAAGCCAAGATTATTAACGATGATGCATCAAAGGGGGAACTTCATAAGATTTACGAGGTGAGTCTCAAAAACGGTGGTTCTATACTGTGTAAAAATATTTACGCAAAAGAGCTACTGTTTGATGTGTTGTATTTGATATCGGAGGTGATGCGCTTTCGGTGTGAATTGGATGACAGTGACGCTCCAATAGTCTTGTGTGCACGTCTGCCAAAGACGATTTCATTTGTGTTGGGGCAAGCTTTTGATTTGCTAAATCCAGGACGTCAACATACGTCTTTGTGGGAAAACTTGATTATTTTGAATTGGGAGCCTGGTAGAGGGGTGCCTGAAGAAAGCTGGCGAATAGCGCGCGTTCACCCTTCTCAGATGTCACTTGAGGAACAGTATCGGAAGTTAGAGAAGTATGGTTATGTGTCTCCACCTTGTAAGTGACCAGTAGTAGATAAAATATATATTTAGATCCGCCAAGCTCAATATCAAGCCTGGCGGATTTTTTGCTTAGTTGCTCTATCTGCTATATCGCGGTACTTGGTTTTCAACTCGCCGCTGACATGGGTTTCGTGGTGGCGTAGTCGGGTTTCTATCCGCTATATCGCGGTACTTGGTTTCCAACGATGTTGGGCAACCCACATGGATTTGTGGGAAAGAGTTTCCATCCGCTATATCGCGGTACTTGGTTTCCAACCTCAACGATATCCTCGATACTGTAAATTTCCGGGTTTTGTTTCCATCCGCTATATCGCGGTACTTGGTTTCCAACACGCCAAGCTCGAGATATATCTCAGCCACCTATCGGTTTCCATCCGCTATATCGCGGTACTTGGTTTCCAACGCAAAAGAACGCAAATCCCACTAGAGTGGGAAAAGCAAGTTTCCATCCGCTATATCGCGGTACTTGGTTTCCAACGCGGTACTGGCAGCAAGCTACGCGCACACGTAACAAGTTTCCATCCGCTATATCGCGGTACTTGGTTTCCAACAAGAATACCTCTCGGAAAAGCTGGACGATTGGTAGTTTCCATCCGCTATATCGCGGTACTTGGTTTCCAACACAGATAACAAGCGGGAAGCTCGAAAGGCTTATGTAGGTTTCCATCCGCTATATCGCGGTACTTGGTTTCCAACATGGAGGAGGTGGAAGCGCAGAAAGTTGCAAACAAGTTTCCATCCGCTATATCGCGGTACTTGGTTTCCAACGTTGGCTGGAATACTACGGTATTCCGACTGACGTGGTTTCCATCCGCTATATCGCGGTACTTGGTTTCCAACTGGTGGTTACATCACAGGTGGAGAAAGCTATTCCCGTTTCCATCCGCTATATCGCGGTACTTGGTTTCCAACCTCAACCAAATTCGTGGCAATGTCCACAACATACTGTTTCCATCCGCTATATCGCGGTACTTGGTTTCCAACAACTCCGCTTTAGTTTGGAGGATCAGTGACCCGAAAGTTTCCATCCGCTATATCGCGGTACTTGGTTTCCAACCATGGACGCACTCGCTAGCCATGCGTATTACTATAGTTTCCATCCGCTATATCGCGGTACTTGGTTTCCAACTATCAGTCCAGGAAGGCCAAGTCCTCCGTAGCTGGTCGGTTTCCATCCGCTATATCGCGGTACTTGGTTTCCAACAAGCATCAGCGAAAACTTCTTACAGAAAGGCTACTAAGTTTCCATCCGCTATATCGCGGTACTTGGTTTCCAACGGCCAAGTTCCGGATTTTACCTGGAACTTTCCCGACGGTGTTTCCATCCGCTATATCGCGGTACTTGGTTTCCAACGCGGCCACAAGCAATTACCAACATAGCGCTTGCAGATGGTTTCCATCCGCTATATCGCGGTACTTGGTTTCCAACTAGGCTTATTCAGCCTGCCGCTCGCCATGTTTGGCGGGGTTTCCATCCGCTATATCGCGGTACTTGGTTTCCAACGAATATCCTGACAAAACAGGATGTTCTTGTGCGTGTCGTTTCCATCCGCTATATCGCGGTACTTGGTTTCCAACCCTACCAGAAAAACACCCCCTCTGACCAGCGGCGGAGGAAACGGTTTACACACCCCCCGTCGAATAGATCACATTCCCACATTTGCTTCCTTAAATTACGATAAAAACACCAGTTCAAACCACTACACACCAAACGCCGGTATCGAGTTATCTGAGACCACCCCCCCTGAGCGCACCACCTTAGCACTGTTCATGTCACATAACTGTCCAGCAGAGTTCGTCGGGGTCATCATCTATTTGACCTTTCAATTGTGCGTGGGACCAGCAGGTTTGGCATTGTCGTAGGACGATCAGGCTGTCGTGGTTGTGGTCCATGAACTGTTCGATTTGTTCGATCAGTGTGTCTAGTTCACTGCGCTCGATGGTGATCAGAAAGACTGACCGTTGGATGCGGTTGCCGTGTGCTTGGAGTCGCGCGGCTATTTTGGCGCGATTGTTGTTGTTCTGCACATCGTAGGCCACAATGTTCATCATCGCCATGACATTCCACTCCATTCGTAGTCGTCATGCATAATCGCCCCAGCCAGGCGTTGTGCTTGGCGGTAGAGGTGTCTGCGAATGCTTCCTGCGAAGTCAGGGATTGATCCTTTGACTACTTGTAGCATTCGTTCTTCGTATGCTTTGAGTATTTCTTCTCGACCCTTTTTGGTAAGTAGTATGCCTTGCCCCTTAGGGTCTTTGCGAGCGTGCTTGCTGTTCAACCGATTTCGTCGTGCAGCGTTGAGTACCACTTGGTCCGCTACAAGCGGTCGGAATTCTTCGAGCAGGTCAAGCGCAAGGCTGGGTCGTTTGGCTTGTGGGCTGTGGAGCACGCCAAGTCCTGGGTCCATTCCGGCTGCGCCTAATGCGGTAACGCATTCTCCGAGCAACACTGTGTAGAGGAATGAAAGGGACGCGTTTGCTAGATCAAGGGGAGGTTGCCGGGAACGCGTGGTGAAAGCCAGTTCATCGGGTAGGAGTGATCCATAGGCGGCGAAGTATTCTTTTGCTGCAGCGCCTTCAAGGCCCATGGCTTCGTCGATGCTCGCGGCATCGTCGAGCATCGACATGAATTTGCGCATGTTGGTGATCGCGTTGCTGACTTTTTCCTCGGATTCACGTTTGCTAAACCGCTGGAGCACGACGATTTGTTTGTGGATTTTTGCTCGAATGATAGCGCAGCTGATTTCTAGTTGGCGCGGTGTGTCATTGATTTCTACCTGGGCAATCAGTCGAGCGGAATGGGTTTCTGTTTTCGTGCCTTGCATGATGCCGAGGTAAGACCCGCGTCTGCTCGCCAGCACAATGTCTACTCCGTTGTACATTGCCCACGATCGTAGACCGGAGGAAATGGCGACGGATCCGAACGCGACGATGCGGCTGACGTGCCCGCAGGGAACATCGAAAAGCTTGGTGGGTTTACTGCCACCATGACCACCGCCATTCCTGCCACCTTTCTGCCGGTCTTCAACGATCAATCTACCTTTAGAAATACGCGCATGTGCAGTTTGCGCACCCAAATACAGCACCCTATTTTCAGGTTCTTGGACGCGTTGGAGCGGCATGGCTGGTGGGTATTTCGGTCCGAAGTCTTCGCCGAGGAAGGCAAAGCCGTCGTCGAAGGTCATGATGTCGGTTTTGTCGTCGCCGAGTTGCATGTTGAAGCTCCTAAGTATTCGTTGGCAGAAACGGGCGGCGTCTTCGAGTTCTTCTTTGGATTCGCCGACCATAACAATGTCGTCGGCGTAGCGAACAACGGTGAATCCTGCAGCGTTGAGGGCGTCGTCAAGGTCTACAAGAACCAGGTTCATCAGCACAGGGGAGAGCGGGCAGCCGAGGGGAAGCCCGGGAAGTGTTTTTCCGCGTATTTTCCCGTTGCCTACCGTTCGGCCAAGTAATTGTTCCACCACATCGGTGATGTCGGTATCGTGCACTGCCTGGGTGAAGCGATCAAATGCAATATCGGGGGAGAGGGAGGGAAAACAATCGTCAACATCGGTTCGCAGCACCCACTTGAGCCCTGCCTCGCGGGCATCAACAACCGCTTGCACAGCATCGGCCACGCCTAATCCCGGGCGGTATCCAAACGCGGACGCGCCGAGCAACGGATCAACACGGGAGGTAGTTGTGGCGAGTATCGCGCGGGCGACAATGCGGTCTTGTACTGCGGGGATGTGCAGGGTGCGTTCTTTGCCGTTTGTTTCAATGTCAACTTCGGTGAACTGGTATGGCTTGTAGCTTCCATCGAGAAGCGCTTCTGATAATCGCAGTATTTTTTCTTCTGCGTCTTCTTGGAATTTCAGAATGCTGGGTGCGAGGTTCCCATCGTCGGATTCTCTTTTCTGCACTTTCTTCCATGCGATCCCGAGGCTGCGCTCTGAAAAAGCATGTTCAGCAAGCCATGACATGCAGTTACCTCCGTGCGGGTGCTGATCGCGCTGGCCTTGATCGCCCCGATTTCGCATTCACTGGGCTCACTGGACTCACTTCGCACACCCCGCAACCTTTCAACGTGAAACTCCCGATACCTGAGTAGGGTGCGAGTCGCAGTAACTTATCGGCAATGGGGGCGAGTGTGCGGTCGTCGCAACGCAGGTGGAGTTCCCCAATGCAACCGGAAATGATCTGGCGGTGGAAATCCACTGTGGTGCTGGAAAGGTTGAGATCACTTGCCCACACCGCGCGACCCAGATCATGCAAGAGGTCACCGAAATCGACGTCCTGCACATCGCTCCAACGCTCCCAATGCTGCGAAAGTCCGCGCACAATGGCAGGAATATTCGGCAGGGGAGAATTGCGCGAGCCAGAACGATGCGTTGTGGGGGTGAGTAAGGCAATATCCCACTGCGTAGTGCCATGCCAGTGCGCAAGATCATCCCAGCTCTCATAGTGAGTCATGTCGGCCGTGCTTACGCTGGTGTGGTGTTCTCCCAGCCGCAACGTTGGGTCATCATTCAGCCGATCAAGCAGAATGTCTGATAGGTCATCAACAAGCACCCCAAGCTGGAATCCGTATTCCCCATGCCGCTCTGCCAGTGGGGAAATGGAATAGGGCTTGTGCGTGGTCCAGTGGGCATCCCCAACATCGAACCATCGGGTAGTTGCTGCATGAATGTGTTCCATACGCACGGGCAACTGTACGGAGTTAAGGGAAATCCACCACTGTGACGGCATAGTATTGTCCTTGGGAAAATCTGTCTAACAAAACTTATCGAAAAAGTATATGTGGTTATTTCCGCGAGCGGGACAGTCTGTCACCTGTTTTGGGGTAATAAAACGCACGTCAAATGAACATCTACCTGCATTTCGGCACCCTAATTCGCGTTAATCGCGTATATATTCACTGCGCTTATATTCCTTTCCGCTTCCCGCACCCTGGTTCGATTCCCACCAGCATCGGGACTAGAATCCTCCCCATGACCGTTCGCACCGATAGCGCCGACGCCGGGGCCACTGCCGCCAAGCCAACAACCACCGCCGGGACCCCCACCCCCAGCAAGACCAGCAGGCCCACCACACCCCCCATGCTTCCCATTCACGCTGCTGATATCCAGTTGGCGCAGGCCCGCATTTCCAGCGTGATCGCCCCGACGCCTCTGCAGTACTGCCCGCGCTTGTCGGAGCAGACGGGCGCGGAGGTGTATTTAAAGCGTGAGGATCTGCAGGATGTGCGTTCCTATAAGATTCGCGGTGCCTACAACAATATTGCGCAGTTGACGCCGGAGGAGCGTGAGGCGGGGATTGTCGCGGCGTCGGCAGGCAATCATGCGCAGGGCGTGGCTTATGCGTGTAAGAAACTGCAGATCAAGGGCCGTATTTACGTGCCGAAGCAGACACCGAAGCAGAAGCTTGATCGTATTCGCGTACATGGCAACGGCAATGTTGAGCTGATGCTCACTGGTACCACCTTTGATGAGGCGTCGCAGGCGGCGAAGGAATATGCGGCGGAGACGGGCGCGACGCTGGTGGAGCCTTTCGACGCCCGCGAGACCATCGTTGGTCAGGGCACGGTCGCGGCGGAGATTCTTGCGCAGTTGACGGCGCTGGGCAAGCAGGCGGACACGATTATTGTGCCTGTTGGCGGCGGCGGTTTGATTTCAGGCGTGGCGAGCTACCTGGCGGATATGGCCCCACGCACAGCGATCGTCGGTGTGGAGCCCTCGTCGGCGGCCTCGATGAAAGCGGCGCTAGAAAACGATGGCCCGGTCACCCTCGAGGACATCGATCCGTTTGTCGACGGCGCGGCGGTGAAGCGTATCGGTGACAATAATTACCAGGTGATGGATGAACACCGCTCGCGGGTGCATCTGATGGATGTGAGCGAGGGTGCGGTCTGCACGGAGATGCTGGATTTGTATCAGAATGAGGGCATTGTCGCGGAACCCGCGGGCGCGTTGTCGGTGACGGGTTTGGGGGAGTATCGCGCGCGTAAGGGCGAGGTGATTGTCTGCATTATTTCGGGCGGTAATAATGACGTGCTGCGCTATAACGAGATTGTGGAGCGTTCGCTTGTTCACCGCGGTTTGAAGCATTATTTCTTGGTGGATTTCCCACAGGAACCGGGCCAGCTTCGACTGTTTCTCACGGACATTTTGGGTCCGAATGATGACATTACGCGTTTTGAATATTTGAAGCGGAACAACCGCGAAACGGGCGTGGCGTTGGTCGGCCTGCAATTGGGCGACGCTGCGGATATGGAACCGTTGTTGCAGCGCATGGAGGAATCGCATCTGCATTGTCAGCAGTTGAAACCGGACACGCCGGAGTACGGTTTCCTGGTATGACCGACCCCGCCCCAGACATCGCCACACCTTACCCTCTCCGTTGGTGGGGCCTCGCAGTATTGTGTTGCGCTATTGCCATTTTGGCTATTGACACAACGGTGTTGAATTTCGCCATTCCCGCGATTACCACGGATCTTTACCCCTCCGCCACCCAAATGCTGTGGGTGGTGGATGTGTATGCATTTGTGGTGGCGGCATTGTTGGTCACCATGGGCACGGTGGGGGATCGTATTGGCCGTCGCCGTTTGTTGTTGTGGGGCGCGTTTTTCTTTGGCGTTGCTTCGGTTGCGGCGGCGTTTTCACGCACACCAGAAATGCTGATCGCGGCTCGCGCGGTGCAGGGCGCCGCGGGCGCTACGCTGATGCCGTCCACGTTGTCGCTGATCAGGGCCATGTTTAACAATGCAGCAGAGCGCGCCCGTGCGGTGTCGTTGTGGGTGGCGGTGTATTCGGTGGGTGCCGCGGTCGGCCCGTTGCTGGGCGGCTTTTTGTTGGAGAATTTTCACTGGGGTTCGGTGTTTCTGATTAATGTCCCGCTGGTTGCGGTGATCATTCTCGGCGGCCTGTGTGTTCTTCCGAAAAGCGCCCCCACAAACACCGGACTTTTTGATGTTAAAGGCGCGGTACTCAGCATTATTGCGCTGTTTTCGCTGGTGTATGTGGTTAAGGTTCTGCCGGTTGAGGGCCCATCGCTCCTGGTCGCCCTTGCTGCCGTCACAACAGCAGTGACGGGCTTTCTCCTCACACGTCATTTGCGTTCCACACCTCACCCGCTTATCGACATCGCGTTACTCAAAGACCCCGTGTATACCACCGTTGTGGTGGTTAATGGCGTGTCCATGTTTTTGTATATCGGCATGCTGTTTTATTTGAGCCAGTATTTGCAATTGGTGCTGGGTTATAGCCCCGTGCAGGCAGCGTTGATGATGATTCCGGGGCTTCTGAGTTCGCTGGTGGCCACGCTGATTACGGGCCGCATCATGACGGGCCTGTCCTCACGTAAAATTCTCATTCGCGCGTTTCTGATTACCGCGGTGGCCAGCCTTATTCTCGGGGCGGATGCGCTCGCTGTGTTTGAGCATATCGGTGGCTCTGGTGTGTGGCTGGGCATTGGTTTTGCGGTGCTCGGTGTCGGCGTGGGAATGATCGACCCAGTGAGTAATGACTTTATTTTGTCCGCAGCACCGCCGGACCGTGCGGGAGCTGCGGCGTCGTTAAGCGAAACGGGCTATGAACTGGGCGGCGCGTTCGGTACGGCGGTGCTGGGTTCGGTGTTGCTGGCCGTCTACGGGTACCGGCTCAGCCTAACCACTCACGTCCCAGAAGCGGCGCGGGAGTCCCTGACCAGGGCGCATGAGCTGGCGGCGGGGGATGCGCAGGTGATTGCGGCGGCGGATGATGCGTTCCGGCTGGGGGTCGTGGCATCCTCAATCGTGGCAGCGGCAGCGGCGCTGGGGGTGGCTCTCTTGGTGGCGCGGTTTGTGCCCAAACATACCTAAAGCGAGGAAACGGCATGGATTCGTATGCGGCACCGACGGCGGGCATCACCACCACGGGCGAGCTGGAGGTGAAGCGCTCGCGGTTTATCACGCTGATTCGGCGGGTGAGCAGCGAGGATGAGGCCCGGGCCTTTATTCAGGCCACCCGTGCGGAGTACCCGGATGCGCGGCATCATTGCAGCGCCTTCATTTACGCGGTGGAGGGTGCGAACCCGGTGGAGCGGTCCAGCGACGATGGCGAACCCTCGGGCACGGCGGGCCAGCCGATGCTGGATGTGCTGCGGGGGAGCGGCATGCTCGACATCGCGGCCGTGGTGGTGCGCTATTTCGGCGGGGTGAAGTTGGGGACGGGCGGACTGGTGCGCGCGTATTCGGACGCGGTGTCGCTGGTGCTGCCGGAGGTACCCCGCGTGCGTCGGCAACAGCTGACGGTGTGGGCGTTGGCGGTTCCGCATGCGCAGGCGGGCAGGTTGGAGGCGGAGCTGCGGGCCACGACCGCGAGAACCCACATAGAGATTGTGGGTGTGGATTATGGTGCGGAGGCGACGCTACAAGTTGCTGCGGCGGACGACGACACCTTGTTGCATACTGTGGCGTCTCTGACAAAAGGTTCTGTGCAGCCTGAGCGCATTGGCGCTAGCTGGATTGAGGTTAGCGACTACACTGGGTGATCATGAGCATGCAACAGTACCCACGTAACCCCATCGAGCAGCGTAAACGCGCGGTACGTACCTACTCCCGCAATGGTGTTGTCAGCGTGGTCGGGGGTGCCGCCGGTGGTATCCTGCTAAGCACTATTACCGGGGCGTCGTTTTTCTTGTTTCTTGGACTGATCATCGCCGTGGTCGGCGGCTTTGTGAATTACCGCCGGGTCCGCCGCATTATTAACCACCGGGATTAGCGGAACGAGGGGAAGTTTCCATGACGCGTGTAGACGCCTGGATTTGGGCTGTTCGCCTGGTAAAAACCCGCCCGCAGGCCGCCGAGGCATGTAAGGCTGGGCATGTGAAGGTCAATGGTGTGTCAGTGAAGCCCTCGCACGCCGTCGCCCCTGGTGACCGGGTGCGCGTGTGGGTGGATCACCGTCAGTTTGATGTGGAGGTGGTCGATGATATTCGACGCCGCGTCGGCGCCTCCGTAGCACGTAATTGCTACGTCGACCATTCGCCCCCGCCCCCTCCGAAGGAACTCATTGCGTCCATGCCCAGGCGTGATCGCGGTGCCGGGCGCCCCACTAAGCGGGAGCGCCGCGAGATTGACCGATTACGTGGGCGAGGCTAACGTCCGGTTGCTCTAGACGTTGACTCCCCATGAGGGCGGCGGGAAATCGACGCCGAACCCGCGGAAGAAGTCTGCGCTGGTGAGTGCCCAGACGTGTAGAAAATCGAGAAGCATTGCTGTGGAACCCATGGTTCTATCTCCTTGCTTATGTAGGTATGCAAAGTTTTATCATCTACATACCGTACTCCTTCACAGCTAATTTTGTTCACTTTGCAACATTTTTATCCTATTTTTTAATTTTGCCAACCGTGACCTGGGATTTTTCCCGATCTTGGCGGTGCGTTCGATGTGTTGCGCGCCGAAGCGGTGCAGTAGGAGATCGTCAACAATGCGTGCCTGCCCGGGGGAGAAGCGGTATCGGATGGCGCGTTCCACATGATCGATGGCGGCGGGTTTGAGGAGATCGCGCAGTTCCCCCAGGGTGGTGATCCCGTTTGCTTCCAGAATCTCCTCCAGCCACGGGTAGGTGCTGGTCCGTGAGCTAGAGAAGCGATTGCCTAGGATGGTGGCCAGCATGCCGGGTAACATGTCGGCGGTGATAGCCACGTCGCGGGTGTGCTCGTCCTGGTCCTGCTCACGTGTTTCGGCTGCTTCGACTTCTTTGATCGCGGCGATCTGGTCGAATTGCTGGTCCGCGAGTTCGATCAGCCCCGCCGCCAGCGTGAAGGCACGGTCAATGCGGGGGTCCAGGGCATCGGCGGGGCGTTTGTAGCGGATGTCGTGTTCAAATTCCGCCCACGCGTGTTGCAGGACGGTGCGAACCTGCACTTCAAAGGTGAAATCCGCGTAGTCTTCGAGGTCCTGCATGCCTTGAGGAACCGTGAGGGTGAGGTGGTGAGACCCGTAGCCGAAGCCGCCGGAGATTTTTGTTTCCTCCGCCTTGTCCACGGATTTCTCCAGGATAAACGAGTCCTGCAGCACGGACAGTACTGTGGGAATCTCGGTGGAGTGATAGGTGGTCACGCGCACGCCTACCACGTCGTGAATATCTGCCCACGGGTCGGGGTAGATGAGGTTGCCGTCACTGTCACGTTTTGCGGCTTTGGCGTTGAGGGAGCGCAGGTCTTTCACCCGCACGGTCACGCGATCAAAGGCCACACCCGCGTCCACCAGCAGATCTTCGATGGTGGAGTGAAAATCCTCCGCTGCGTGCGGGTGCGCGGTCGTCCACTCGGTGTAGATGCGTTCAAGTGTTGCTGTCATAACGCCTAACAGTGTAACTACTGCAACCTGACTGGCCGGGGATAACCGTACAGGCAGGTAAACGGCGTGGCGGTCAGCGTCACCTCGGTTGCCGCGAGCCACACCTGCAGCGTCGCGACGTCGGTACGCGGGTGCACAGCCAGAAGTACCTGCGGGGTCGGCGCGTAGTATGTCGGCTCGGCCCTCAGCAGCGCACGCATGTGACGGTCCAGCGCATCAAAGGTATGGGGGTGCGTCACCAGCGTCGTGGGTTCCACTTGTTCGCCGTGCTTATCGACGCCCAGCGACACCTGACACCCCACGACATCTAGCCCGACCAGCACGCCGGCGTTTCTCATCTTCAGCTTGATCGTCGTGCCATCCCCACACTGTTCCACCAGGTTCTCTGCGGCATGATCCCACAGGTGAAGAACCCCAACGCCCACCTCATCCAGCTGTTCGTGGGTCACTTGCGTACCGTCGCTGTAGAAGCGGGCCACCAACTGCGGCGACAGGGATATTGACGGCGGCTGCTGCAGCAGCATTCCCGCTGCGTTGTGGTCATTTCTTTCCAGGCGGGGCAATACTGTGCCCAGGTCAAGCGATGTTTGTATGGACGTTGTCATACCCACTTAGACTGCGACACGCGCTGGTGTGGTTCCCTACGTGGTGAAAATGTGCGCTAACACCGTTAGAACGGCGGGTCTTCGTCCAGCCCCAGTTCGCGGTAAAGCTGGTCGGCGGTCCAGAGTGTGATCTCTTGGCCTTTTTCGATGAGTTCTTCGGCGCGTTTCTGCTTGGACGTGACGGTGTGCCACGGTCCGCATACAAGCAGGGTGGTCTTTTTGGTGACGTTTTTGCCGATCACGCCGCCGCGCTCCGCGATGCCGGACCAGAGCATGGATTTATCGTATGGCTCGAAGTCGCCGGTGAGTGTGACATTGTGGCCGTAGAGCGCGCCTTCCGGGTCGGCCTCGGTGTTGGTTTCGGGAATGACCCTGGGTGTGGCGGCTTTTTCCCAGGCGGGCCGTTGCCTGCGTCGTGGCTTTTCTTCCGGTACCTCAGTAGCAGCGTCAACCACAGTCCCGGGGAAAAGACGTTTACGTTGCGCCGCGATGTTGAGTCCGCGCGCATCAGCGCGCAGTACGGGGAGCACTTTGTCAGGGGTGAGTTCGCCAAGGGTGAAGCCGGAGGCCCAGAAGAACCCGGCAAAACCTTCATCATTCGATGCGCCTGAACCACCAGAAACCCCAGCCGACGCCAACCCGACGATGATATCGCCGCACGCGCGGGCGTCGGAAAGCGCGTCGTGGTGTTTGGCCAGTTCAACGCCAAAGTGTGCGGCGACGGTGGGGAGCCGGTGGTTGCTGATGCCGAGTTTGGCGGCCCGCGCGAGGGCGAGCGAGCAGCCGAATGTCCAGTGGGGTACGGGCTGCCCGGCGGCGGCGCAGGCGCGGGAAAAGGCAGTCATGTCGAATTGGGCGTTGTGTGCGACCACGGGAAGTTCCCCGACGGCCGCGACAACGTCCCCAAGAACCTCTCCGAAGGCGGGTGCGTCGGCTACATCGTCGGGTGTGATGCCGTGGATGCCGATATTCAGGGCGTCGAAATGTTCGAGTCCAGGCGGGGGCATGCAGAGCCAGGAGTCGCTGGCGCCGACCTGGCCATTGGTGTAGCGGACGACACCGATTTGGCAGATGGACCCCCAGTCGTCGTTGGCGGTCTCCACGTCAATGGCCACGAAATCGAGCCCGGGAATGAAGGTGGCAGGTTCGTCGGGGAGTTCGCCGTTGCGGGCGCTGTCGATCATGGCGAGCAGCGTGTCGAGTTCGTTTTCCTGGTTGGGTGCGAAGCGGATGGTGTGGTTCACCCCGCCAAGCCGCGCCCACCCGAGGTCAACGGCGGTGGGGTGCCGCGTGTCAATGTCAGTAATGTCGCTGATGCTGAGGCGGGTGCTTGTCGACGCCCCACCTTCCGCAGCCCCGTGGGTTGATTGCAGCGCCGCGAGGAGTGGGCTGTAGGTGATTGTGACGGTCCGGGAGGTGACGTCAATGGTCGCGCCGTGGGCGGAGATCACAAGGGTGTCCTTTCGCGGGCTGAGCTTGGGCTTAGCTGTAATCGTCAACGGCGCCGCTGGCGTCATTGGAGTAGTCGTCAGAGTACTCGTCAACATAGGGTTCCGCAGCTTGCTGCATGTCCGCCTTCGTGGGTGGCGGGGCGGCATCCACATGCTTGGGTGGATTCATCACGGCGGGTGTGCGCGGGGTGGGAGCACTGGCCCCAGTCTCCTCAGCTGACGCATCAGTCGTGGTGCTTTCGGTAGCCTCAGCGGAGCTTTCCCCTGAATCGGCATCGTCGTAGACGGGTGGCTCGATTTGCTTGAGCAGCATGGTGGAGCGTGCGGGGACTTCGATGGTGCCGTCGGCGTCGATAATTTCGGCGGTGAGGGGGTATCCAGTGTCTTCAGTGGTGTCCACGATGAGTTTCCACCGCTGGCCGAAGCGTTTGTCGGGCAGGGTGAATTCGATGCTTTCGTGGTGGGCGTTGAAGCAGAGGATGAAGGAGTCGTCGATGATGCGCTGGCCGCGGCTATCGGGCTCGGCGATGGCGTCGCCGTTGAGGTACACCATGAGGGATTTGCCAAAGAAGAAGTCCCAGTCGGCTTGGGTCATGAGTTTGCCGGAGGGGACCAGCCACGCGATGTCGCGTTGTTTCATGTCTTCGCCGAGGGGACCGCCGGCAAGGAAGCGGCGGCGTCGGAAAACGGGGTGGTTGGCGCGAATGCGCAGCAAACGCCGGGTGAATTTGACTAGGGGGTCGAATTCTTCGAGTTGGTTCCAGTTGATCCAGCTGAGTGGCGAGTCTTGGCAGTAGACATTGTTGTTCCCGCTTTGAGTGCGGGCCATTTCGTCGCCGTGGGCGATCATGGGTGTGCCCTGGGAGAGCAGCAGTGTGGTGAGGAAGTTTCGTCGCTGCTGGGCGCGGAGCTTCAGGATGCTCGGGTCGGTGGTGGGGCCTTCCACACCACAGTTCCAGGAGCGGTTGTGGCTTTCGCCGTCGCGGTTGCCTTCACCGTTGGCCATGTTGTGCTTTTCGTTGTAGCTGACCAGGTCGTTGAGGGTGAAGCCGTCGTGGGCGACGACAAAGTTGATGGAGGCGGTGGGGCGCCGTCCGTTATTGGCGTAGAGGTCGGAGGAGCCGGTAAGGCGGGAGGCAAATTCGCCGAGGGTGGCGGGTTCGCCGCGCCAGAAGTCGCGCACGGTGTCGCGGTATTTGCCGTTCCATTCGGTCCAGAGGGGTGGGAAGTTGCCCACCTGGTAGCCACCCTCGCCGACGTCCCAGGGCTCGGCGATGAGTTTGACTTGGGAGACCACCGGGTCTTGCTGCACCAAGTCGAAGAAGGCGGCGAGGCGGTCCACGTCGTGGAGTTCGCGGGCGAGTGTGGAGGCCAGGTCGAAACGGAAGCCGTCGACGTGCATTTCCTGCACCCAGTACCGCAGGGAATCCATGATCAGCTGCAGGGTATGCGGGTCACGGACGTTGAGGGAGTTTCCGGTGCCCGTGTAGTCCATGTAGTGGTATTTGTCGCCGTCTACCAGCCGGTAGTAGGCGGCGTTGTCGATGCCGCGGAAAGCAATGGTGGGGCCCATGTGGTTGCCTTCGGCGGTGTGGTTGTACACCACGTCCAAGATGACTTCGATGCCTGCTTCGTGGAAGGCGCGGACCATGTTTTTGAACTCGGCGACAGCCCCGCCGGGTTTGCGGGCGGCGGCGTATTCCTGGTGGGGGGCGAAGAATCCGAAGGAGTTGTAGCCCCAGTAGTTGCGTAACCCTAATTCGCGGAGCCGGTCGTCCTGAAGGAATTGGTGCACCGGCATTAGCTCAATCGCCGTTATACCTAAATCCTTCAAATAGCTAATAATCGCAGGGTGTGCAAGCCCTGCGTAGGTTCCGCGGAGGTTGTCGGGCACGTCCGGGTGGGTCATGGTCATGCCCTTGACGTGCGCCTCATAGATCACGGTTTCGTGGTAAGGGGTCCGGGGCGCTCGGTCATTGGCCCAGTCGAAGAAGGGGTTAATCACCACGGATTTCATGGTGTGCCCCAAGCTGTCTTCGGTGTTGCGGCCCTCAGGGTTGCCGGGGTCAGTGATGTCGTAGCTAAAAAGAGAAGGGTGCCCGTCGAACTCACCGTCGAAGGCTTTTGCGTAGGGGTCTACGAGCAGTTTGTTGGGGTCACAGCGGTGACCGTTTGCGGGGTCGTAGGGGCCGTAGACACGGTAGCCATAGCGTTGGCCTGGTTGAATCCCGGGAATATAGCAGTGCCAGATGTGGGCATCGACTTCTTCGATGTTGATGCGGGTTTCGTTGTCTTCACGATCGAGAAGGCACAGTTCCACGCGTTCTGCCACATCGGAGAAAAGCGCAAAGTTTGTTCCCGCGCCGTCATAAGTAGAGCCGAGGGGGTACGCCTCACCGGGCCAAACCTGAAAGCTATGTTCGTAGGTGCTACTCATACTGGAGTATTTTATAGGCTGGCTGTCCCCATTGTTGTAGCCAAACCGTTGAGAATTATCTCAATTCCGTTTTCGAAAGTTATTTGAAACGCATTGCTAGCGGTAGTGAGCTTTTCATCAACATCCGCCCCACCCGGATTGGTGTCCCGCATGAGCTGTAATGCGGACTGTTCGTTCATAGTTGCGCCCATGACAAAATGAAGCAATGTCGTCGCACCGGTTTCCAGTAAAGGTTGCGATGGGTGCGTTGTCGCCTCCGTATCTTTACTGAAGGAGCGCACTAACGCCCGGGTGATGTGAGCCTCAAGGGTTTCGCGCAGTCCGTTGTCCGATAGTGCGGCGTTAACCAATTCAGCGCCGTCGCGGTGCGCGAGCATCAGCGTACGGATAGTGGCGCACAGTTCCGCTGGTGGCACAACATCCTCACGTGTCGACGCCGCCTCTTCCGCATCCGCCTTGGTAGGCTCCGCGTCTTTGTCCAGTGGGGCTGGTGGTCCGACAACTTCCGAGAGGATGAATTGACTAATCGCCGAAATGAGTGCCTGCTTGTTGGGGAAATGCCAGTACAACGCGCCGGGTGCGACGTGAAGGCGTTTGGCCAGTCGGCGCATGGTCATGTCGGCAAGGCCGTACTCGTCCAGGATGTGGACGCCTGCAACGGTGATACTGTGTTGAGTCAACTGCACACTTTGTTAGTGTACGCGCTATTTGACGGTGGTCCCCACGGTTTCTCGCTAGATCGTTACAAACTGGTTCATTATGGGGGTGGCGCCGGTGGGTTTTAATTCACACAATGCTGGCATGTCTGACATGCTACCTCTGCGTGTGAGGTGGGGAATGGGGCTAGGTTGCATACATGCTAAAAAGAATGTACCTGAACTGCTGATTTGATGTGACCTTGGCGGACGCATGCAGCCTGCTGGTAGCACGAGTGCGGGTTGTTGTGTGCTGCGAAGAAAAATACGGCAATTGTGAGGTGCGCCGAAAAAACCGCCTATTTTGCGTGAAGGGTTCTCGCAAAGCGTGGTGTCCTTGGTAGGGTGGTGTAAGTTTGAGTGCCGTTGGCGTCAAAGAGTCGCAAATGTTTGAGGTAGGAGCATTTCGTAGTGCAGACCATGTCAGTGTTGAAAAAGGCCATGATCGTGGGTGTTTGTGTGACCCCTCTGGTCCTCGGTGCCTGTGGTTCTAATAAAGAAGAAAACAAGGCTGAGGGTTCCACGAGTAGCGCCAGCAGTGTGAGTGCTGTGGCCAAGCAGGCTACATCGTCATCCGATGCGTCCACTTCCGCAGCTACGTCGTCGGCGGCTCCCACGTCGGAGGCCCCGGCACCGGCAAGTGAGCCAGCAGTGCCGCCTGAGGTTAATCTGGAAAACCCCATCCAGGCGCAGCAACTCGCTCCGATTGAGGGGCAGCCCGCAAGTGCAGGTGATAAGGATGCGATCACTAACGTGGTGCGCAGCATGGTGCCCACCGGAACCTTGCGTCAGTTCATGGCTACCACGGTTAATAACACGTGCGCCCGCGTGATTGAAGAGGGGGGCGGCGTACCGGATTTGAACGAAGTTCCGGACCTGCCGCTGGAGTCCATCCCGGATTACCAGAAGGCCAAGCCGACGGTGGATTCCGTGGAAGATGTCCGCGTGAATGGTGAATCTGCTTCTGCGTCTGTGACTCACACGTCGAACGGCAAGACTGAAACTGGCGTGATGCGTTTCCAGAGGGAAAACGGCGCTTGGAAGATGTGCAAATAGAATAGCGCGTTTGCTGCGGGGATACCCCGCAGGCTAGCCCCGCACTTGAACACTGTTCTAGGTGCGGGGTATTTTGGGTTTTTAATGCAAGGTTTCCAGCCCAACCTGTGATCTGACCCAACCCACAAAGGAGCACACCGCAACCATGACCACCACCCAACTGCCTCCCATCCTTGAGCTTGCCCGCGAAAAAGTTCTGAAACAGGGCATCGGTCTATCCAAAGAAGAAATTCTTCAAGTCCTCCAGTTACCTGACGACAACCTCCAAGACCTCCTCGCCCTCGCACACGAGGTGCGCCTGGCATGGTGCGGTGAAGAAGTGGAAGTAGAAGGAATCGTCTCCCTCAAGACCGGCGGCTGCCCCGAAGACTGCCACTTCTGCTCGCAATCCGGCCTGTTTGAATCCCCCGTGCGTGCCGCCTGGCTGGACATCCCCGGTCTGGTGGAAGCAGCCAAACAAACCGCAAAAACCGGGGCCACGGAATTCTGCATCGTCGCCGCAGTCAAAGGCCCAGACGAAAACCTCATGTCCCAGATGGAAAAAGCCATCGCCGCTATCCAAGCAGAAGTGGACATTCACGTCGCCGCCTCAGTGGGCATTCTCACCCAGGAACAGGTTGACCGCCTCGCAGCCGCTGGCATTCACCGCTACAACCACAACCTGGAAACAGCCAAGTCATTCTTCCCCAGCGTGGTGACCACCCACACCTGGGAGTCCCGGCGCGAAACCCTCCGTATGATCAAGGAAGCGGGGATTGAGGTGTGTTCCGGTGGCATTCTGGGCATGGGGGAGAGCCTGGAACAGCGTGCCGAGTTTGCCGCTGACCTGCAAGAACTGCAACCTGAAGAAGTGCCCATGAACTTCCTGGATCCGCGCCCGGGCACCCCGTTTGCGGACTATGAGGTGATGGAGACTCCCGATGCTCTGCGCGCCATCGGGGCGTTCCGTTTGGCGCTGCCAAAAACGACTCTGCGATTCGCTGGTGGACGCGAGCTGACCTTGGGCGATCTTGGTGCGGAGCAGGGGCTGCAGGGTGGCATCAACGCCATTATCGTCGGCAACTACTTGACTACTTTAGGCCGCCCGCAGGAGCAGGATTTGGACATGATGGACAAGCTGCGTCTGCCGATCAAAGCCTTGAATGCCACGGTGTAGCATGCGCGACGTCACAAGCGATGAGCTGCTGACGGCGCTGCTGTGCGGTGACCCCCCAGTGTTTCACCCGAATACTGGTCAGCGCATTGAGGAGGGCACGGTGATTAAGCTGTCGCCATCGGCGCGCGCCGGGTTGGAGGCCCCACGGTATTGCCAGTTGTGTGGGAGAAGGATGGTGGTGCAGGTCCGCCCGGATGGCTGGGATGCGTCGTGTTCGCGTCATGGTCGGGTAGATTCGGCGTACCTGGAGCAGCGCTAGTGTAGTGTTGCCATACTGTGAGTGCTTTTGTTGATGCCCCTGATGCCTCTGTTGATGCGAGTGACGGGGGCGAGCGTCGTCAGGCTAAACCCGTGACACTCATGCGCCTAGAGGCTGTGTGGCTGAGCGTGAGTGTGCTCGTGTTTGGCGTGGTGGGCGCTGTGTGGGGGTTGTTGCGTCCGCGATATACGCTGAACGTGTTGGAGGGGGGCACTGTGGAGGTGGCTGAGCAGTCGGCGTCGTCACGGGAGTTTGGGGCGTTTTGTTCGTATTTGGGTACGGTGGCTGTCTTTGCTGCAGTGGTGGTGGTGCTGTGCCTATGGATCTTTGGGCGGTTTTACCCCGACATGTCGTGGGCGCGTGCGGTGCGATGGTTCCGTGGGGTAGTGCCTGTGTTGCTGCTGGCTAATGGCCTGCTGGGGGTGCTGATGTTTAGTCAGTGTGTGGAGCTGGTGTCGCGATGGCGGTGGCCCATCCCTGATGCGGAGAGCTTGCACCCGGGGGATTCGTTTGATGTGGTGGTGGAGGTTTCTGGCCTGCATGGTTTGATCGTGGCGGGTCTGGTTACCACCGTGTTGTGCTGGCTGCGTCTTGTTTGGCTGGTGTATAGCCCGGTCGAGGAGGAAGCGTTGGCCGAGGAAGATCGGGAAGAAGAGGCGGGCGTCGTCAGCTAAGCATCAATCCTACAAACGTCAGGGGGGTGGCGGTGGCCAGTGCACGGCGCTAGTTCCGCAGGTGTCTACGCTGATGCTGTGGAGTCCTTCGAGGAGGAGTTGGACGGCACTGACGATGCTGTGGCTGAGTTGGTGGTGGGTGAGGCCGAGACTCATGGGCGCCACATAATCGACGTGGACTTGGAGTCCGTAGTCGTCAGTGGTGGGGAAAGCTTTGGTGCAGGTGGAGGTTTCGTTCCAGTCGTTGCAGATGAGGAATGTGCGTATGAAGTCGCTGTCTGGGTCTAGGTCGGGGAACCAGAACGCGCGGATAAGGAGCGTGGGGCCGGATTCGATGAAAAATGCGATCGGCACGCCATTGAATCCGGTGGTGATGTGGTGGGGATCATCGTCGTCATACTGCTGAATCCCCAAGTCTTTGAGTGTGGCGGCGATGCGGTCAATGGTGATGTTGGTGGACAGCGTGTTGTCGTGGGCAGGGATGATGCGCTGTGCCGATGGCGGCGGGATGATGGGGTGTTCAGCAATGTGAGGCAGCGGCAGAGTAAAGGCCAGCTGGTCCCGTGTGGTTGCCTCGTCCAAGGGGAGGGAGGAACGCATTTCGGGAAAGGCCGCCAGGAAGTGATTGACGGCGAGGATATCGGTTTCGTGGGCAGCGTGGAGGAAGGCCACGATTTGAGCGGGGGAGGCACCGTCTTCAATGAGGAGAGAGGAGCGCATTTCTAGGCCCAAGTCGCCCTCGTTGGACATACACACTAGTGAGGTGGGGCCGAGGCGGCGCCGATTCCACTCGGACAGCAAATGCGCTGCGTCGTTGAACTGGGAAAGGTCCAGCTGGCCGCGCACCGTGGACAGAGCGACAAGATGCTTGCCTTCTTCCTCCGTGAAATGCACCATGGTGCGGTGATGCTGCCAAGGAATGATGATGCGGTCTTGGGCGTCGTGGGGAGAGTTGACCGGCGGGCTGATGGGTAGGAAGCCAAGCCGACCGATGGCGTATTTGACCTGGTTGATGGTTATGTGGGTGATGAGGTGCGGCTCCACGGCGGCCATTGCTGATCCTCCTTACCTCTGCCTCTGGCGGGGAATTGGGGCAGAGAGCGCTGCGCTGTCATGACCACCCGGCATTGCTGATATGGCACGTGCCGGTAGCGCAACGCTGATACCACTTTGAGTGTACGGAACTTTTTTGAGTTACGTATAATATTCACCCTGAATGAGGGCACCTGTGTCTGGGTAATGCATGTGTGATATGTAGGCAGTACGAAGCCGGGTTTATCAATTCAGATAAATGTGCATATGTATTTATATTTGTTTGTGGTATATGTAACAATCCGGCGCTTTATCGTGGACTTTGCTGTACAAGCGCCCATTAGATGCTAGGTTGTAGGCAGTTTGCGTACGGGTCAGCAAAATATTTCGATCAGAAAACCAGCCCTCTATGCTTGACTGAAAAAATTTATTTTTTTAGCATGAGCATTTAAGTATCAACATAGGTAATGGCTGATGTGTTAGTTGGGGTTAGTTGATGAATCCTGATGAAACGCATTGTGTATGCATGCCGATACCTATTACGTACCTACTACGTTCACACCCGGGAAGTTATTTGATGATGTTTCATGCTCGATCACAGCGCAGGGCACCACAGGCTGCCCTGATCAATCCCTCGCGCACGCTCCCAACAGGAGCCACCAGGAAAGCCGTGAAAATTGCGACCGCAACCGCAAGTGCCGTGTTCGCCGTGGCCCTCTGCGCAGGTATGTCCCCCCAGGTGCCTCAGGCGGAAGCGCAGAGTAGTCCTGATGTTGCTAAGGCACTGACCTCCAGCCAGGGTACGGATACCCGCGCCCCTGAAGGCGGTGCCAAGGTGGTGGTGTTTGGTGATTCCCACACAGCAGGTACCAACGCGCCTCTGTGGGCCGATGACCGTGGCTGTTTCCGCAGCAACACTGCCTGGCCCATGCAACTGCAACGAAAGCTGGGGCTGGCACCCGGTGATCTGATTGATTCCTCCTGCTGGGGCAGCACTATCAACTCTGGTCCGAATCTTCACTTCTCCGATCAGGTTCGAAGCGCCTCTGCCCGTGGGGCTTTGGGACAGCGCACCGAGCACATTTTTATTCAGCTGGGCTTCAATGACGCATGGGGCACTCAAGTGACCATGAAGGACTCAGTGAAGCACTGCCTCTTTGACGTTGCACACGGTTGCGGCGACGAGGCTGTTCGCGCTGGTGCCATGCAGGATCCGGCGGCCATTACGGGCACTCACTATGCGGACCGAGTTCGCCAGGTTGTGGACTATCTGAAGTACTACGCACCAAAGGCCAAGATCACATTGGTGGGGTACCAGGAGATGGTACCCCCGTCAGGCGGCGAGCTGTGCACCAACGTCGCGGGACAACAGGCACGCAAGGCCGATGCCCCGGCACTGGTGCAGGCAATCAATAACATTGACCGCGCCCAGCGTGAGGCTGCTGAACAGCTGAAACTGGGCTTCATTGACCTGAAAACAGCCAGTGCAGGACACAGCTCCTGCTCTGCGGATCCATGGGTGAACGGTGTTGGCGATGCCCGCGCCACCATGATGGGCGGCGTGTGGCACCCATCAGTACATGCTGAAGAGATCACGGGTGACATCATCGCCCAGTATGTCCGCCAGTAGTGGTGGGGCGTGACATGGCTGTTGGTCAGCTGAAGTCATCTCCACCGTCATCCACTCCGTCGCCGTCGCGCCGACCGAACCTCCCGTCGTTGACGGGGGCTCGGTGGTGGGCGGCCATGCTGGTGTATGTGCTGCATGCGCTGGTGTTTTTGCCGGTGTATCCGTTTCAGAAGTCGGAACTGTTTCGCCAGATCCACACTGTGGTTCCCATGCAGTTGGGTTCGGCCGGAGTGACGTTCTTTTTCATCCTGTCGGGTTTTCTCATCTACTGGTCCAACAGTGAGGTCAGCGGCGTCAGTGACGCCCTCTACTATTGCCGACGCCGCCTAACCAAAATTTTCCCCATGCACCTGATCACGATGGTGATGTTCGTCCTGGCATCGGCCACGGTCACAGCCAGCAGCATCACCTGGGCATTGTCCTTTGATCGCCTGAAGGTGTGGCTGCCCAACGCCCTGTTGATTCACACCTGGAACCCGGATTGGGCGGTGCTGGGCGGGATGAACGTGCCGTCGTGGTCGCTGTGTGCGGAAATGCTGTTCTACCTCACGTTTCCCCTTTTTGTGCCGCTGGTTCGCCGCGTCCGTGGGCGGGGCAACTGGTGGGCATTGGGTGCGATGTTTGCGGTGTCGCTGGGCATCATCACCGTTGTGCACTTGCTTGCCGACGGCCCGAAAACCACCGAGAACTTCTTCGTTCCGCGTCTCTGGCCCCAGGATGTATCGCCCGTGGCGGATGTACATGCAGACCCAGTGTGGTTTTCCCAAGACCACATTCCGGTGTTGCAATCCTATTGGCTGTCCTATTATTTCCCTCTGACTCGCCTGGTGGAGTTCTATTTGGGCGTGTTTGCGGCGAAGCTTGTGTGGGAAAAACAGTTCCACAACACTGACCTCACACTGCCGTTGATTCTGTTGGGCATGTCCTACGGCACAACGTGGTTTGTACCGATAGCGTTCAAAATGTCGGTATTGATGTCATTGCCCATGACGTATGTAATTGCTACGTTGGCGGTGCGGGACATCGAAGGAGTGTCGAGGTTTATTGCAAGCCCTCGCTCGGTACTGCTGGGCAACATTTCGTTCGCGTTTTATATGGTGCAATTCCCGGTGATGGTGTTTGTACAGCGCTATTTCGTCGCCGGTGGAGAATACGGATTCTTCGGGTGGCTGTTAGCCGCCGTGGGGAGTTTCGTACTTTCCGTCGCACTGGCGTGGGTGCTGTTCACCTTTGTTGATGATCCCCTGATGCGCGCAACAGCCCGCAAACCGGCACGCCGACCAGCCCATGCGGCCACACGCACGCGGTGACCGCACATTGACCGTATGTTGATACGGAGAAAGAGAGACACAATCATGTTTGATCGTAAGTTTGTTGCTATGGCCCTGGCCTCTGTCGCTGTCGCTGGCACCCTGACCGCCTGCAACAACGACGGGAAATCCGGGGAAAGCTCCACCGCGAGCACCAAGGCCACCACCTCCTCCAGCGCTGCCCCCACAACCTCGGCACCCGCCATGGAGAGCTCCGCACCGATGGGAGCACCGTCTGATGCCTCCGCTCCGGCACAGGCCCCAGAGCAGGCACCCGCAGCCCCGGCTGCTCCTGGAGGACAGGCCCCAGCTCAACAGGCTCCGGCACAGCAGGCCCCAGCTCAGCAGGCTCCGGCACAAGCGCCCGCCCCGGCTGCCCCGGCACCAGCTGAAGCACCCGCTCCGGCGGCTCCCGCCCCTGAACTGCCCGGCGGTGGCGGCGGACACGCCGGATACTAAACCGGAGACCACCACAACCCCCAGAACCACATCCCATCACTGGTACGTCCCTGCACTAGAATGGACGAATCGAAACACAAATGTTGGGATGTGGTTTTTCTCATGCTGAATGTTGTTGACCTGCGGGGGCGCACGGCGTCGATAAGCGAACTGCGGCGAACCCTGCCGCGCGGCGGCACGGACGTTGATTCGGTGCTTCCCGTGGTGGAGCCGCTGGTGCGGGAGGTGCGGGGGCGCGGCGCGGAGGCGGCGCTGGAGTACGGGGAGAAGTTTGATGGAGTACGACCGGCGTCGATACGCGTGCCCACCGACATCATCGAACAGGCCGCGCGCGAGCTGGACCCCAAAGTCACCGAGGCGCTGCGGGAATCCATCGCCCGCGTTCGTGCTGTGCATGCCGCGCAGAAACCCGCAGGCAACACGGTGGAACTGGCGGCCGGCGGGACGGTGACGGAGAAGTTCATCCCCGTGGAACGCGTGGGCCTGTACGTGCCGGGCGGCAACGCCGTGTATCCCTCCAGCGTGATCATGAACGTGGTGCCCGCGCAGGAGGCGGGCGTGTCCTCGCTGGTGGTGGCCTCCCCGCCGCAGGCCCAGTTCGGCGGTTGGCCACACCCCACCATCCTGGCGGCCTGCCAGCTGCTGGGGGTGCAGGAGGTGTGGGCCGTGGGCGGCGCGCAGGCCGTGGCGTTGCTGGCCTACGGTGACGACGCCCACCAGCTCGAACCCGTGGACATGATCACCGGGCCCGGCAACATTTACGTCACCGCTGCCAAGCGCCTGTGCCGCAGCGTCGTGGGCATTGATTCCGAAGCGGGGCCCACGGAAATCGCCATTGTGGCTGATGACACGGCCAATCCCGTCAGCGTTGCCTACGACCTGATCAGCCAGGCCGAGCACGACGTCATGGCCGCCAGCGTGCTGATCACCCCCTCCGCGCAGCTCGCCGCTGACGTGGACCGCGAAGTGGAGGCGCGCTACGGCGTCACCCTCAACGCCGAGCGTGTAGCCCAGGCGCTGCGGGGCGAACAATCCGGGATTGTGCTGGTCGACGACCTCGACGCCGCCATCCGCGTCGCCGATGCCTACGCAGCCGAACATCTGGAAATCCACACCGAAAACGCCCGCGAGGTGGCCGAACGCATCACCAACGCCGGAGCCATTTTCGTGGGTGAGCATTCACCCGTGCCGCTGGGGGACTACTCCGCCGGGTCGAACCACGTGCTGCCCACCTCCGGGACGGCGCGCCACAGCTCGGGACTATCCACCCACACCTTCCTGAAATCAGTGCACCTCATCGACTACGACGAAGCCGCACTCAAAGACATCGCCGACACCGTGGTGACACTTGCCGACGCCGAGCAGCTTCCCGCTCATGGCGAAGCCATCCGCGCCCGCTTTGAAAACCTCTGAATGGAAAACCGCCCATGACTGAATCCACTACTTCTGAATCGACCGCCCAGCCTTTAGCCGCCTCCACCACCCTGGCCGACCTGCCGTTACGCGAAGAGCTCCGCAGCGAAGAAGCCTACGGCGCGCCCCAACTCGACGTGGACGTGCGCCTGAACACCAACGAAAACCCCTACGCGCCCTCCGAGGCGCTGGTGGCGGACCTGGTGGAGGAAATCGGCACGCAGGCCCGCACCCTCAACCGCTACCCAGAGCGCGACAACGTGGAACTACGCACCGCCCTGGCCGAATACATCACCTCGCAGACCGGCGTGGCCGTCACACATGAGAACCTGTGGGCCGCCAACGGTTCCAACGAAGTACTCCAACAGCTCCTGCAAGCATTCGGTGGGCCGGGGCGCACCGCTCTGGGATTCCAACCCAGTTACTCCATGCACCCCATCCTCTCCACGGGCACCCACACGCACTTTCTCAACTGCCCCCGCGTTGGGGAGAACTTTGACATCGACATGGACGCGGCGCTGCGCACCATTGCTGAGGAACAACCCCACGTAATTTTCATCACCACCCCCAACAACCCCACCGGCGGTGTGACCAGCCTCGATGACATTCGCACCATTCTTGATGCCGCGCCGGGCATCGTGATCGTCGATGAAGCCTACGCCGAGTTTTCCGATTCCCCCTCGGCGGTGACGCTGCTGGAGGAGTACCCCGCCACTTTGGTGGTGTCCCGCACCATGAGCAAAGCCTTCGACTTCGCGGGCGGGCGCCTCGGGTACTTTGTGGCGGCCCCCGCGTTTGTGCAGGCAGTGATGCTGGTGCGCCTGCCATATCATTTGTCCAGGCTTTCCCAGGCGGCGGCCATTGTGGCGCTGAGGCACAGTGAAGATACGCTGGCAACGGTGGCCAAGCTGGCGTCGGAACGCGACCGTGTGGTGGCTGGCCTTGAGAAGCTGGGCTACAGCATTGTGCCCACCGAGGCGAACTTTGTGTTCTTCGGTGATTTCTCCGACTCCGCCGCAGCGTGGCAGGCGTTTTTGGGGGAGGGGGTGCTCATCCGCGATGTGGGCGTGCCGGGATACCTGCGTGCCACCGTCGGGCTGCCGGAGGAAAATGACGCGTTGTTAGCAGCAGCTGCTAAGGTAGCGCCCATCCACATGAAAAAGTAGAAAGGTAGGCCACCCGTGCCTGAGATAGAACGCAACGCCCGCGTCGGACGCGTGGAGCGCACCACCCGGGAATCCAGCATCACCGTGGGCATCAACCTGGACGGCACGGGGCGCACGGACATCAACACGGGGCTGCCGTTCTTCGACCACATGCTCACCGCCTTCGGCGCGCACGGCAGCTTCGACTTGTCTGTGCACGCCAACGGTGACGTCAACATTGATGCGCACCACACCGTGGAGGACACGGGCATTGTGCTGGGGCAGGCGCTGGACCAGGCGCTGGGGGATAAGTCCGGCATTCGCCGTTTCGGGTCCTGCCAGCTGCCCATGGACGAAACACTGTGCGAGGCCATCGTGGACGTCTCCGGCCGCCCCTACTTTGTGATCACCGGCGAACCCGACCAGATGCTCACCACCGTCATCGGCGGGCACTACGCCACCGTGATCAACGAACACTTCTTTGAAACCCTGGCGCTGAACGCGCGCATCGCCTTGCACTTGCGCTGCCATTACGGGCGCGACCCGCACCACATCACCGAGGCGGAATATAAGGCCGTGGCTCGTGCACTGCGGGAAGCCACCGAATCCGACCCCCGAGTGCAGGGCGTGCCCTCGACGAAAGGCAGCCTGTAGATGACGTGGCTGGTGTACCTGCTGTTCGCCGTTGCGGGGCTGCTGGTGGGTGGCGCGTGGTCGGCGTATCAGGCGGAAAACCGCGCCATGACCTACATTGCCGCCATCGGCGCGGCCATCGCCTTCACCGCTGGGGTGCTGTGGATGATAGGTGAAATGTCCTGAAAACCCCAGGTTTTATAGCCACCCTGGTGGCGGTGGCTGCAGCGTTTCTGAGCTGGGCCTTGCTCCTGCCGGTGGTACCGCTGGGCGTACTCACCAACGGGGGTTCCGACGCCCTCGCCGGTTCCACCACCGCCATCTTCATGGGCTGCTCCGTGCTCACCCAATGGAACACACCCCGCGCCCTGCGCCGCTTCGGCTACACACCCGTGATGGTCTTCGCCGCCATCATGCTGGGCATTCCCGCGCTGGGGCACATCACGCTTGACGACGCCCCGTTTGTGCTCGCCCTCTCCGCCTTCCGAGGCATCGGATTCGGTGCTCTGACCGTCGCCGAATCCGCACTTGTCGCCGAACTGGTGCCCAAACGCTTTTTGGGCCGGGCGTCCGGGCTGTTGGGATTGGCCATCGGATTAGCGCAACTTGTTGGCCTGCCGCTGGGAGTGTGGCTGGCCACGGAATACTCTTTCGCTTCTGCGTACATCCTTGGTGCCGTGGTGGGGCTGCTGGCTGCGGTGGCATGTATTTTCATTCCCTGGACCGTGGCCGAAGGCGGGGGTAGTGGCGGTGACGACCCTATTCCGTGGCGTGCCGTGGTGGTGCCCTGCGTAGGAATCACCACCGTGGCCATGGGATTCGGCGCAGTCTCGTCCTTCCTGCCCGCAGCTTCTTCTTCCGGCGTGGTTGCCGGGCTGATTCTTGCCGTGGTGGGTGGTGCGCAAATGATCGCGCGCTACCTGGCAGGCGTGACCGCCGACCGCATGGGTGGACCCGGGCTGCTTCTCATCCCATCGCTGGCCTGCGGCGTTGTTGGGCTTGTGGTTGTGTCGTTGGCACTGCTGCTCGGGTGGCCAGCCTGGGTGCTACTGGTGGGCGCGCTGGTATTTGGCAGCGGATTCGGGGCCATTCAAAACGAAACCCTGCTGCTCCTATTTGGCTCACTGCCGCGCACCAGGCTCTCCGATGGCAGCGCGATCTGGAACATGGCCTTTGATGGTGGCACCGGGGTGGGGTCTCTTATCCTGGGCGTGATCGCCGTGAAGCTGGCCTATCCAGAGACTTTTGTTGTTGCCACTTTTTTGGTGGCGGTGGGGCTTGCCATCGTGTGGGCTAGGGTGTTCCCCAGAATTGATCTTCGCCAGGTTGGTCCTCCGAGAAAAGCCTGACGGCGGTGATTCTTCCGCTCGTGATGGTCAGGAGGTCAATGCCCGTCATGTCCATTGTTAGTGTGCCTTGTGGGGTGTCTTGACACGTGGACTACGAACTCACCCCGCTCATTCGGTGGACCAAAACACACTTTGATGACATACTCGCAGCCCGCGCTCACTACGATGCGCGGGCTGCGAGTACAGCCTAAATACCAAACAGCGCTAAACCAACCACCAGGATAATCAACCAGGAGAAAATGGTGAGGATAGAGGCAATCCCTAGGAAGATGCTGCGCTTCGTCCACGCGACATAAAGCCCGAATGCCACCACCGCTGGGGAAAGCAAGCAATATGCCCACGCAACCCAGGTGGGGATCCTATCGCCTATGAATGGCGTGCACACCCACACCACGACTATGAGAACCCAGGCGGTGATTGTTTTCCAACGATCCCGCCAGTTAACCATGTCAGACATGTGGCAACCCTCCTTTTTCCTGCCTTCCTGCTGCAAGTCCGGTTGCTGTATGGTGTTACTTTAATTTTAACACCCATAGGCTGCAGGAACGATACGGACTACGGCCTTAACGTGGGGTGCCGTCATTGGTGTTGCATCGTCCGTACCAGTATCAGCGCTGGAAAGTGGGGAGGCATGCGGGATTGGAAACCTTCTTTGTGGATTTCGCTGACTTCAACAAGCTGTTGCTTGGTGCCTGCAGTGAGGGGGTTTCTGCGTCAAGCTGATGAATGTTGTAACGCTTTTGTGTGATAGTGGCCGTTTGAGGGGATGGGCATTTCTGGATATAGGCCGACTTTAATCTTGTATGTTATTTCTCTGGTGATTCATTGTTTTAACTGTTCAGAAGCTTCTGAATTTAATTAATGACACGTCATCAATCTAATGGTAGGTTGACTCCTATCAGAAGGGTAGAAGCCGACTAGAGGAGGAATTATGAAGCTTCAACGCCGTCTTGTAGTGGTTGCGGTGACCGGCATGCTTGCGAGCGGTCTCGCTATTCCCGCAGTTCACGCGGCTGACCAGAAGCAGCAAGCAAACAATCAAGTGACAACATCCAGCGAAGGCATTGTGGATAGTGTCAAGGATTCCATTGCTACGCTATTCCTTGTTAGGCTGTTCGGCCCAGCAGTATCATCGTGCATTGCGAATAATGACGCTTCTTGTGAATTTATCTAAATACATTTAACTAGAAAAATGGAGTCCGCGATCACGTGGACTCCATTTTTATTTTATTGGTCACGGCGTGAGCACATTGCCTTTCGTGCGGTAATTATTTTCCCGTGAAAATTTGTTTGTGGCCGCTATGTCGCGGTACTTGGTTTTCAACCATTGTAGACACATTTTTATTAATGTGTTACATCATAGTTTCCATCCGCTATATCGCGGTACTTGGTTTTCAACTGTATCGCATTGGAATGCCAATGTGTACACGTCAGTGAAGTTTCCATCCGCTATATCGCGGTACTTGGTTTTCAACTTTGCCTTATACCTGGCAATGTTTATACTGATCATGATCGTGTTTCCATCCGCTATATCGCGGTACTTGGTTTTCAACGTAATGCCTACCGACTATGGCAGCAAAATCAAACAGATGTTTCCATCTGCTATATCGCGGTACTTGGTTTCCAACCCTACCAGAAAAACACCCCCTCTGACCAGCGGCGGAGGAAACGGTTTACACACCCCCCGTCGAATAGATCACATTCCCACATTTGCTTCCTTAAATCACGATAAAAACACCAGGTCAAACCACTACACACCAAACGCCGGTATCGAGTTATCTGAGACCACCCCACCACCCCTGCAAGTTAACCCCGTTCAAAACTCGGTCTGAACAGGGAAGATTGGGGACGTGTCATCAGGGATACTATCACCGTAACATGATTAAACGGTGCAAATGGGGAGCAACGCCCTCTTTCGTTGCGGGCAAAATGGCGCGTTGCTGTTGCTTGCTATCAGCTTTCGGTTTCGGAATGTTGATGTGTGTCAACTTCCCGGGTTGTTTCAAGAATTTTGGCTAGGGCACTGATGTTGTCATTGTTGGCGGCTGCCGGAAAGATCCAGTGAAGGTCGATTTTTTCGGTTGTCACATCGATTTTTGCGCACGAATTATCGTTGTCGGCCGGGGTAAAACGAATGTGACGAACTTCTGAACGGGGGACTTCGCCTTTGATTGTGCCGTGATTGCGGAAGTCGTGCGGATTGGCGGTGATGATGCGGGCGTCGATAACCGCGATGAACGATGCACTTACTGCTTTAGAGACGGTGCCGATTTTCTTTTCCAGTCTCAGTAAGTTCCATGATGCGTCCATTTTTAGATCGAAAGCAGTAGAAACCATGGTCAGAGGATTGTTTGAGTCCATCTGGTGTGGGAATGCGATAGCTAGTAGATGCTCGTTGTCGTTGAGGAGACAGCGCAGAATGCGCACGTATACGTCAGTGTCATAGCCTTCGGGTGCGATCGTGGTGATTGTGGTAGCGCTATCTAGCTTGTTTCTGATCGGATTGAGGGCATTAGCCAGCGGTTCAATGACTTCGAGCAGTTGCGCGCTAGTAAGTTGACTTTGTTTATGGTGTCGTTGTGGCAAAAGTGGAAGTGTCCTACGTCCGGGAAGCTCGGCTATGAGATGTAACTGGCGGTTAAGTGCCGTGATCAGGGTTGTTGCTGTGTTGCGACACGCCTCTACCTCGTCGCGTGCGTCGTTGATGATGACGTCGAAAAGCTTGGCTTCATCAGGGGCGTTGGTTTCGTTGACTCGTGCCCTATAAGCGTGCAGAACCTGGAATTGGGTGTGTATATAACTGGTTTCAGGTTTTATGACCCCTTGCCCAGGGTGTACGGCTCACAGGATCCACGAGAGACAGTGCTGAATCTGGCGACCCCTTGTAGGTGTGTCGGCAATTCGATCTGGTGGATTTGCCCTGATGCACTCGAGGCATGCTCGGGAGTTAGAACAACCCTAGCGATGATGTGTCATAGTGACGATATTATTACAGATGGAAGAGGGGCCATTATGACGTGTTTTCAATGTTGCGAGTATGGTGGTTATGGATGGCAACATCTATTCTGCGTCAGGGGCTATGCATAACCTGGATCCGTCGCGTTATCCTGGACTGAATACTGATAGCTTAGGTGATCTTCGCATGGTTAAAAATCCTGCTCGGTATGAGCGTTTGCCGTTTCATTCTGAACAGAGGCTGCTGGACTATGTGAACGCACGCAACATTGATGTAGAAGCGATCTACACCTAGCTGCATCTACATTGAAGCCTGTCCAAACGGAGGCAATTGAGCAAGGTGAAGGAGGCAGTAAATGGCATCTATAAAGGTTTTAAAACGTGCGACCTTTCCTTGTTTAACAAAGGTCTAAAGTCTTTTTTTGATAATAAATTATACCTATAGGAAGAAGTAGTAAAACTCTTGAAAAAAGCAAAAATATAAAGGAGAAATTATTTGAAGTTATAAAATTGACAATACGATAAAATTTTACTTATAGAGGTTATGGATGTGAAAAAAATAGAATATTATGGCTATGGGGTGCGTGTACCTCTTGAACAAAGTCTGATTCCGTTTGATCGAATCCTAAAATATTTGAAAAATAATCCTGGAACTAGATGTTTTATAGCTGCAAACCACTGCATGAAAGAAGACATCGACACATGGCTTAATGACGATAAAGTAAACGTATACTGGTGGGAAAATATTTCTAACTTACCCGCAATTGAAAATATAGATACTGAGAATCTAGATTCTTATGATGTAATTGAATTGTTGTCTCTCGCTGCTTCTCCAAAGAGACTTAACTTTGCTGCACTGCTAGAAGTTTTGCTTCCTGTTGATGCTGAAAAGTTATGCTCATTATATTACCCAACAAGCAGTCACCCCACGGGTGAGCTGTTGGTCACATGTGATCAAGACCCCAAGCCAGGATTTATTGAAAATTTTAAAGTCGCGGTTGATGGTAATGCGCATGATATTGATGGGCGATCGGAAGCTATTTCTAAATATCTGGAGGATATATTTAGTGGTTGGGCAAAATTTACATATACAGCAAGTCTTGAAAGTGGCTTGAATGCTGACGAGAGATGGGAAACTTTTCTAATACCAAAATATAGTAATATAGATAGTTCTTTTATTGACTGGGGAGTCCTGCTGAGTTCAAGTCGTACGGCATTTTAGCTGTGATGCCTGACGCCACCCTGATACCTGAGCTCCTTCCACAATCCTGCCAGGGGTTGCTGTGATCCGCTTTCCATGTTTTGCTGTTGGAAGGTTTGTCTATCTTCAATGTCGTTAGGTGACAGATTATTTTGAGCAGTAATCGCAGCGTCTTCTGCACACGCCTCCTTGATAGATTCACATGCACTCAACGCATGCCCCCAACTACCCCATTTCTTATTTCAGAAATGATCGGCGAGGTGCATTCCATGAGGAACTCTGATGAAAAGCCTACGGGGTATTTTTAACGCTGTGGGTATGATGGATAAGGCAATCTGTACTTCGCGTCAGGCGCTGCGCATAACTTGAATCCAGTGGATTACCCTGGCCTGAATATCGTTACTTTCGGCGACCAGATAGAGTTGAAGGGGCTTGAGCGGCATGAGTGCTTGTATCTTCATGCTGAGCAGAAGCTGCTAGATTATGTGAAATCAAACGGAATTGATGTGGCAGAGATCTATACATATTTTCCCGCTTGCCCAGACAGATTGGTAAATAACAACTATACACGATTAGTTTAATAAGGGGTAATAAATATTCGCGAGAAATGTGGTAGCGTCATGAATGAAAGTGGCTTTTTCGTACAAAAAATTCGCTTTTGTATGTGGCTGATACGATGAGAAAAATACTTACCCGCGATACAAACCTTGTCCAGAAAGCGGCTAACTTATCACTCAAGGATTGAGATAAGAAAGGATTTTCCATGGTTGCGCAAGGATCTGATGGATCTGATGATAAGTTCATATACTGTGACTACGAGATTGATGCGACGGGCGAGCCTGAAACAGTCCCGTTTGATCGTTTTATCAGGTATGTGAATAACCATCCAGGAACTCAGTTTTTCATTTTTGCTGATCAATGCTCGAAAGAGGATGTTGATGGTTGGCTTGCTAATGAATATGTCACAGTGCATTGGTGGAAAGATATGACACGAACACCGGCTACAGATCCTCTTTCTGTACTGGTTGAGTCTTTCAACCCAAGAAAACCGAATTTTGGAGGAATGCTTGAGGTGTCATCATCAATATCTTCCGAAGATTTATATTCACTATACACTCTTGACGATGGCAAGATGACAGGTCAGATTATTCTTGCACGAACCTCAAGGTTGCCTGACAATATCGGTGATTACTATGAAACAGTTTTTAGGCGAGATCTTGAGAAAGAAGATATCCAACCTTACATTAAGTCTGTGTTTCATGGTTGGGCAATTTTGGGGTATTCGCAAGAGTTTGATGAGGAACTAGAACCACCACGGCGTCTCGATTCTGTACTTATCTATTCCGATAGTGATTTAGATGATGCATTTATTGATTGGGGAGAAATTATAGGTAGGCATATTGTCAAATTTTAGTATCGCTGAGGGTTATTCGGGATTTATTGAAGAATAACAACTTTATTTTCGGCACCCTGCAATCGGTGTGTACGATACGCTATGTCTTCACATTCGCGATTGCTTGTTCCACCGCATAATGAATCTGGTCAATCCTACGGTTGCGCCATATCTGCCAGTCTTTCAACGGCTTCTGAACAGGCTGTTTTTACGCGGCGTGTCGCACCTGCACCCACGAGTCTTTATCAGCAGTCAGATGCTTTGGATCCAGGACATCCAACATGCCCGTTTCCTGTTTCGTGGAGCACCGTCAGATCGTATTGATGTAAATCGCTCAGATATTCAGTATACTTTTTTGATAGTCAACGCTAGACTGTGGAGTTTGATAGAATGTCATCCAGTCGTGGGTTAGATTATAATTTTTGTGCGCAGGCTAATAATTCAAGTTTAGTTATTGTTCTTATGTGGATGGGATAGTGTAAATGAATGTTACAGTAGGGAATCAGGCTATCGTTTTTAAGGGAGTGAAGCAGACTGCTGTCCAGATGTTGGAAAAAATGTATGGAGAGCTTGTTGTGGAACTGGTCAAAACTGACTCATTGGATGTTGTGTTCAATAATGGGCAACGCTCCTGGATAGTGCAAGAGCAGAATGGTTGGTGTGTGATTGAAGAGCTTTCGGCTGACAGCTTCATACTTTATGATTTGCTTAGTGGGTCTGGGGATTTTCTTGATAGCGTTGCTTATGTTTTTTATGTAAGGCAAGAAAAGGATATAAAGTTCCGGGGCGGCGCTGCTTATATAGGTTATTATTTCGGGGTCTATAATCCAGTTGATGGGAAGCTAGAATTTATGCAAAAAGGACTTTCTATAGATAAGTGGGAGTGGAGTAAAAGTTCAAACAGCCACCAACTTCCAATTTCTGAGCTATCGCTCAATCGTGAGGGGTTTGAAAAATTTATAGAAATAGAAGATATCCCCATCTCTTTTGGGGGTAGGGAAAAATTTAACCCGGACCTCTATATTGCGAAAATTCCTGAAAAGAGCGATGAAGAATGGGCCGCTTTCTTTGAGGGTTTTTACAGGAAGAGCTAGGATAATTTTCCGTGTAGTAGCATCATGCTTCTACCTTGTGTTGGGGGGTGGAAGAATCCGATAAATCTCACAACAAGTGGACGCCTCTATGCTGTAATTGTTTTAGAGGACCTGCAGGAAAAGAATTTTTGTAACGCATTTAGTGTTTGCTATAACGGCAGCCCTCGTGCATACTCACACTCACCCCACCCAGAATCGAGCCCGAAACCACCCGCCAACGGCGAGTGTCGGGGCGTCGTTACGCAGGCGCTAGACTTCGCACTATGGCTAAAACAGTGGCGCTTCTTGATTACGGATCTGGCAACCTTCGTTCGGCTCAGCGCGCGGTGGAACGCGTGGGGGCTGAGGTCACGGTGGCCAGTGATCCTCAGACGGTTCTCGCCGCCGATGGCCTGCTTGTTCCCGGCGTGGGGGCGTTTGCGGCGTGTATGGATGGGCTGCGTGCTGTGAATGGTCCGCGCCTGATCGGGGAGCGTTTGGCTGGTGGTCGGCCCGTCATGGGGATTTGCGTGGGCATGCAGGTGTTGTTTGAGCATGGCGTGGAGCACGGCATTGATGCGCAGGGCTGTGGGGAATGGCCGGGCGTGGTGGAGCGTCTGCACGCGTCTGTGCTGCCGCACATGGGGTGGAATACGGTGGAAGCCCCGGAAAATTCGCAGATGTTCGCGGGATTCAGCAGTACTGATCGCTTCTATTTTGTGCATTCCTACGGCGTGCGGGATTGGGTGTTTGAGGGGGACGATCTGACCACGCCACCGCTGGTCACGTGGGCGCAGCATGATGGGGACCGGTTCGTGGCGGCCGTGGAGAACGGCCCGTTGTGGGCCACGCAGTTCCACCCGGAAAAGTCGGGGGAGGTGGGGTTGAAGCTGCTGGAGAACTGGGTGGGGTCGCTGTAGCCCCTAAACAGCCTCAGCCACAGCTGCTCTCTAAAAACCCAACCCCCGCTTGAACAGCGTTTTCACAGACCACAATGTGAACCACACTATTGGGTGACCCTCAGCGCTGCGGTCTACCAACCGACTAGACTTGCCCCTATGAGTCTCACACTTCTTCCCGCTGTTGATGTTGTTGATGGTAAGGCTGTGCGGTTGCACCAAGGCGCGGCGGGGAGCGAGAAAGTGTACGGAACTCCCCTTGAAGCCGCGTTGAATTGGCAGGAGCAGGGGGCACAGTGGCTGCATTTCGTGGATTTGGATGCAGCGTTTAATCGGGGTTCTAATTATCAGCTCATGGCCGAGGTGGTGGGCGCCCTGGATATTAACGTGGAGCTCACCGGCGGCATTCGTGATGATGCTTCCCTGGAGCGTGCACTGGCCACGGGCGCGCGGCGCGTGAATATCGGCACCGCAGCGTTGGAGAATCCTGACTGGTGCAGGCGCGCAATTGATCGCTTCGGCGACCGCATCGCGGTTGGGTTGGATGTGCGCGAAGAAAGCGGGGAGTGGCGCGCCAAAGGCAACGGCTGGGTGTCCGACGGCGGGGATTTGTGGGAAATTCTAGAGCGCTTGGATGCGCAGGGGTGTTCGCGTTTCGTGGTCACGGATGTGTCTAAGGACGGCACGTTGGATGGCCCGAATATTGACTTGCTGCGGGAGGTGGCGGCGGCGACGGATGCGCCGATTGTGGCATCGGGCGGCGTCGCTAAGCTGCAGGATGTGGTGGATATTGCGCAGTTTGTGGAGGAGGGGATTGATTCGGTGATTATCGGTAAGGCCCTGTACGAGGGTAGGTTCACCCTGGCTGAGGCATTGAAGGCTGTGGATTCTGTAGAAGTGATGAAGCCTCAGTGACTGACATGTGGACCAGGGAACTGCTGGCCGTCGCCGAGGCGGTGGTGGGTGACGCGGAGCGGGTGTTCCGGTCGAGTATTGGCGCGGAGCCGATTATTGCTAAGGGCGCGGGGGATTTCGCCACGGAAACGGACGTGGAGATTGAGCAACGCGTCCGCCAGACCCTGGCAGAGAGAACGGGTCTGCCGGTGTTCGGGGAGGAACGCGGCGGCAGCCTGGACGAAGACACGGTGTGGGTGGTGGACCCGGTGGATGGGACGTCGAATTTCTCGGCAGGCAACCCCATGTGCTCCACCATTGTGAGCCTGCTGCACTACGGCACGCCGGTGGTGGGAGTTATTTCCCTTCCCATGCTGGGCAAACGGCTCACAGCGGTGCACGGTTCGCCGCTGTATGTCAACGGCGTGGCGCAAAAAACCCTGGAGGAGTCGTCGCCGCTGGTGGCGCAGGTGGGGTTCGGTTCGATTGTGTCGGCTGTGGATTCCCGGTTCCCCACGATGCGTAGGCAGGCGCTCATGCGCATGTTGGCGGACCTGTATCCGCGGCTGCGGGTGACGGGGTCGGTGGGTGTGGACTTGGCCTTTACCGCCCTGGGCACGTTCGGTGGATCGATTAGCTTCAGCCCGCACGTGTGGGACAACGCCGCCGGGGTGCTGCTGGTGCGTTCAGCGGGTGGCGTGGTCACCGACCTGGACGGCAACACCTGGGGGCCGCGCTCACACGGCGTGATCGCGGGCACCCCGCTGGTGCACCACGCCCTGATGAGTACGATTGAACAGTCTGGTTAAGCCTTTCTATGTAAGGAGCGCTGTCTCGTGAGCGTTGCGGTGCGCATCATCCCCTGCCTGGACGTGGACAACGGCCGCGTGGTCAAGGGAGTCAATTTCCAAAACCTGCGCGACGCAGGCGATCCGGTGGAACTCGCCGCACGTTACGACGCCGAGGGGGCCGACGAACTCACCTTCCTCGACGTCTCCGCCTCCAAGGCAGGGCGCGGCACCATGCTGGACGTGGTGCGCCGCACCGCCGAGCAGGTGTTCATTCCCCTCACCGTCGGCGGTGGGGTGCGCAGCGTGGAGGATGTGGACCAGCTGCTGCGCGCAGGGGCAGACAAAGTGAGCGTGAACACCTCCGCTATTGCCCGCCCAGAACTGCTGCGGGAACTCAGTGAACGCTTCGGCGCGCAGTGCATTGTTCTGAGTGTCGACGCCCGCCGCGCCACCGGACCCGACGCCGACGCCATGCCCAGCGGCTTCGAGGTGACCACCCACGGTGGTTCCCGCTCCGCAGGCATCGATGCCATCGAGTGGGCCCGCACCGGCGAGGAACTGGGTGTGGGGGAGATCCTGCTGAACTCCATGGACGGCGACGGTACGAAAGAAGGCTTCGACCTGGAACTGATTCGCACAGTCCGGGAGGCCGTGCACTTGCCCATCATTGCCTCTGGGGGTGCAGGTGCAGTAGAGCATTTCCCGCCCGCCGTGGCTGCGGGTGCCGACGCCGCGCTCGCGGCCACCATCTTCCACTTCGGGGAAGTAGCCATCACCGACTGCAAACACGCTATCGCCGACGCAGGATACGAGGTCCGACTATGAGCTCACAGACGCCTGACGATCCCAGTACCTACGAGCTGGACCCCACGATCACGCAGCGCCTGCGCTTCAATGACGCTGGTCTCATACCCGTCATTGTCCAAGCTGCGGGCACCAAAGAAGTGCTCATGATGGCGTGGATGGACCAGCACGCCCTGGCCTACAGCCTGGCAACGAGACGCGGCACCTATTTTTCTCGCTCCCGCAACGAATACTGGATTAAGGGCCTGACCAGCGGTCATGTGCAGGAGGTGGTAAGTATTCGCGCGGATTGCGATGGGGATACCCTGCTGATGGAGGTGCACCAAACCGGCGCGGCCTGCCACACTGGGACGCGCACGTGCTTCGACGCGGACTTGCTGGGGTGATGTTATGACCAAAAAACGAATTTCATTCATGGCAAAAGCTTTTGTTGCCGTAGGGGCGGGGGTGCTGTGGGTGTCGTCCCGACTGACCTGGATCAACGTCACCGCCAGTGATGATAAATCTGGGGAAAGTACCCAGCCCCTCGTGGGAGCCACATGGTCCACCGAGATCATGGCGCTCAGCCTGCTGTTGCTGGCGGGGTTTGTGGCATCGCTGGTGCTGCGGAAAACGGGGCGTCGCGTGGTGGGAATCGTGTGCGCGGTGGCCGCAGCGGCCGCCAGTTGGGCACCACTGGGGTTGCTTGCTGGGGAACCCGACCCGGCGCGGGCGAAAAGCCTGCTCACGTCGGGCGTTGCCACCCAGAATTCCTCCGCGCCCACCACCCTGTCGGACTGGGCACAGGTGACTGACCTGCACGTGAACGCCCTCGGTCCGTCGTTGGCGTTGCTGGGCTGCGCTGTGGCGCTGGTGGGTGGCATTGTGGCGGCCATGCGCCCAGGTGAAGATACACCCAAGCGCAACCAGTATGAGACGAAGGCGGCGCGCCGGGAGAAACTGGAGGAGGACTTGGCGGATGCCCCCGAATCGGGGCGGGTGATGTGGGATGCGTTGGATGAGGGGATTGATCCGACGGACATGACGGGTGGGGCGGGTAGCGCCTCCGAAGACACCTCCACAAGCTGATAGCAAATTAGATAATAATCTGTGATTTCAGCGGCTTGATTTTATGAATGGCGGGTGTGGCCTATAGCCTGGAACGTATTAGCACGACGTTGTTAAATGCGGCCACGGTCGCCTAAGCCCAATGCGTAAAGGGGTGAGATGTTCCATGACCACAGTTTTTGACCAGTTCCTGGCCGGAGTGCGGGCAGACATCAACGCCCGTGAGGCGCGGCTGTCCTTCCAGGACATAAAGGCGTTGTCCGCCTCTGTGCCGCCGCCGCGCGACGCCTTGGGTGCGCTGCTGCAACGTGGTTGTGGGGTGATCGCGGAGATTAAACGTGCTACACCCGCGAAGGGCACTATTGCATGGTTTGATTCACCTAAGGATGTGGCTGTGCAGTTCGAGGCGGGGGGCGCGCAGATCATCAGTTGCCATACGGGGCGTCATGGTTATGGTGGCTCGTTCCAGGATTTGGATGTGGTCAAATCGGCGGTGGGGGTGCCGGTGATGTGTAAGGACTTGATTATTGACCCGTACCAGGTACACGAGGCCCGATATTTCGGGGCGGATATGGTTGCGTTGGTGGCCTCGGTGCTAGACCAGTCTCGGTTGGAATCGTTGTTGGACCGTGTGGAGTCGTTGGGCATGACGGCGCTGGTGGAGGTGCACACCACTGAGGACGCCACCCGCGCGATCAGTGCCGGGGCTCGCGTGGTGGGGATTAACGCCCGCAATGCGCACACGATGACGGTGGATCGTGACACGTTTTCAGAGATTGCTCCCGGGTTGCCGTCGGGGACTGTGCGGGTGGCTATGTCGGGGGTGCGTACGGTGGCAGATTTGATGAGATACGCGGGGGCGGGGGCAGATGCGGTGATTGTGGGGGAGGAGCTTGTTACGGCTGCGAACCCCAGGGAGGCGTGCCGTAAACTTGTGGCCGCTGGGCAGCATCCGGCTTGCCCTTCTATGAACTAGTTCTAGAAAAGGCATATCTGCTGTGATTGTGGAAAATCTGAGCCTCATTCCGTCACCCCCGCAAGGTGTGTGGTACCTCGGCCCGATTCCGATCCGCGCCTACGCGCTGTGCATCATCACCGGCATTATCGCGGCGGTGTGGTTGTCGCGGCGTCGATACGTGGCGCGGGGCGGCGACCCTGAAGTGGTGATGGATGCGACGCTGGTGCTGGTTCCGGCTGGCATCATCGGCGGGCGGCTCTACCACGTGATCACCGACAGCGACCAGTATTTTTGCTCCGACTGCAACCCCATGCAGGTGTTCAACATCGCCAGCGGTGGTTTGGGCATTTGGGGCGCGGTGACGCTGGGCACCCTGGCCGTGGCGGTGATGATGCGGGTGAAAAAGCTGCCGTTCGCCCCGCTTGCCGACGCCGCGGCTCCCGGAATCATTCTTGCGCAGGCCATCGGCAGGCTGGGCAACTGGTTTAACCAGGAGCTGTATGGTCGGCCCACGAGCGTGCCGTGGGGCCTGGAGATTTACAATCGCGTGGATGATGCGGGCAAGGTTGCGCCCATGACCGGGCATTCCACCGGCGAGGTGCTGACGGTGGTGCACCCCACCTTCCTGTATGAGATGTTGTGGAACCTGTTGATTTGCGCGGTGTTGTTGTGGGTGGATCGCCGCTTCCGCATGGATCGCGGGCGGCTGTTTGCCCTGTATGTGGTGGGGTACACCCTCGGGCGGTTCTGGATTGAGCTGATGCGTTCCGACGCCGCAACACTCATCCTGGGGCTGCGTGTGAACACCATCGTGTCGGCCGTGGTGTTGCTGGCGGGGGTGGTGTATCTGGTGGTTACCCGGCGACGAGGGGAGAAGGATACGGGCGTTACAGGCGATACAAGCACAGTGTGACCAGTATCGCGTGTGGCGGAATTCTCACTGCACATCCCATCTTTATGCCCGTTTATTTTTGATTATCCCTGCTTAATTTCGCCAAGATGTGGTTTTTCGGTCATGAGTTTGGTGGGCAAACGTGATTATTGTCCCCCTCAGCGGGCGTTTCTGTGTGGCTTGTGGGGCCAAAGGTGGTTAGGGTGGGAGGCGTGGATAGACGAACAAAAATTGTGTGTACGCTGGGTCCAGCCGTCGCAAGCAAAGAGGGAATCCTCGGTCTTGTGGAAGCCGGCATGGACGTCGCCCGGATGAACTTCTCTCATGGCGACCATAAAGATCATGAGCAAAACTACGAATGGGTTCGTGAAGCAACCGACGAGACCGGTCGCGCCGTGGGCATCCTTGCAGACCTGCAGGGGCCAAAGATCCGCCTAGGGCGCTTCGTCGATGGGGAAGCCTACTGGAACGATGGTGAGATTGTTCGCATCACCGTTGACGACGTCCCCGGCACCCATGACCGCGTGTCCACCACCTACAAAGGGCTGGCCAAAGACGCCAAGCCTGGTGACCGCCTGCTCGTGGACGATGGCAAAGTCGGCCTCGTCTGCGTTGAAGTAGACGGCAACGATGTGGTCTGCAAGGTTGTGGAAGGCGGCCCCGTCTCCAACAACAAGGGCGTGTCCCTGCCGGGGATGGATGTCTCTGTCCCGGCCCTCAGTGAAAAAGACATTGAAGACCTCCGCTTCGCGCTGAAACTCGGCGTGGACATGGTGGCGCTGTCCTTCGTTCGCTCCCCGGCTGACGTGGAACTGGTGCACCAGGTTATGGATGAAGAGAAGCGTCGCGTTCCCGTGATCGCCAAGCTGGAGAAGCCGGAAGCCGTGGATGCGCTGGAATCCATCATCCTGGCCTTCGACGGCATCATGGTCGCCCGCGGCGACCTCGGTGTGGAAGTTCCGCTGGAGGAAGTTCCGCTGGTTCAAAAGCGCGCCATCCAGATCGCACGTGAAAACGCTAAACCGGTGATCGTGGCCACCCAGATGCTGGACTCCATGATTGAAAATTCCCGCCCGACTCGCGCTGAAGCCTCCGACGTGGCTAACGCCGTGCTCGACGGTGCCGATGCCGTGATGCTCTCCGGCGAAACCTCCGTGGGCCGTGACCCGCAGAACGTGGTGTCCACCATGTCCCGCATCGTCAAGTCCGCAGAGGCCGATGGTGAAGTCCCGCAGCTGTCCCACATGCCGCGCACCAAGCGCGGCGTGATCTCCTACTCCGCCCGCGATATTGCGGAGCGCCTGAACGCCAAAGCCCTTGTTGCGTTCACTACCTCTGGCGATACCGCTCGACGTGTGGCCCGCCTGCACACTCATCTTCCGCTGTTGGTATTCACCCCAAACCAGGAGGTGCGTTCGCAGCTCGCCCTGACGTGGGGTGCGCAGACGTTCCTGTGCCCGGTGGTGGATAGCACCGACTCGATGATGCGCGAAATCGATGAGGCATTGCTGTCCATGGACGAGTACAACCGTGATGACATGATGGTTGTTGTCGCCGGTACTCCTCCCGGAGTGACCGGTAATACCAACATGATTCACGTTCACCCACTGGGTGAAGATCTTCACAGGAATGTGAAAGAGGATTTAAATAAGACCGCTAAAGAAACGGCGAAGAAAGAGTCCGAAAAGACTAAGCCTGCGGTAAAGAAGAAGTAAAAATTCCGCTGGTCATCACGTGATCTTCGTTGATCACTGCACAAAGTAGAATCGGTCCATCTTTGTGGTAATAACCACCACAACAGTGAAGATGGGCCGATTTGATATTTCTCACGTCGAGAGGTTTTTATTAAGTGGCATCGGGGGACTGAATTGGATAAATTAGAGGGGTGAAATCTTCCGGCACTGTAAAAGTAGCACATAATATTCCATCAGCGCTGCGTCCTTTGTGGCGTCTGGCGCTCAACTTGCGGTGGTCATGGCGCCCCGAGACTCGCGAACTGTTCCGTAGCATCGACCCTGAGTTGTGGGATGCGTTGGGGGATAACCCCAAGGAACTGCTTCAGCGCGTGCATGTGGACCGCCTCCGTGAACTCGCCGCCGATGACGGCTTCCTCGGTAATGTCCGCAAGGAAGCTGACAATCTCGACCACTACCTGCAGGAACCCCTGTGGTTCCAAAAGACCTACAGCAAACAGAACAGCGGCACGGGCCGCAGCTCCACCGACCCCATCGCCGCGTACTTCTCAATGGAGTTTGGTATTGACCCCACCCTGCCGATTTACTCGGGCGGTCTGGGCGTGCTCGCGGGCGATCACATGAAATCCGCCTCTGACCTTGGTATTCCACTGATCGGTGTGGGTCTCTTGTACTCCTACGGTTATTTCTCGCAGTCTCTGTCCGGCGATGGCTGGCAGGAAGAAAACTACGAGTACCACGATCCCCACGATCTTCCCGTGTCGCCAGTCCTGGGTAAAGACGGCAAGCAGATCACCGTCACCGTTGCCTTCCCTGACCACCGTGACATTGTGATTGCGTTGTGGGTGGCTGAGGTTGGCCGCGTGCCGCTGCTGCTTCTGGATACCAACATTGAAGAAAACCCCGCTGACCTGCGGGACGTGACCGACCGTCTGTACGGCGGCGACTCGGAACACCGCATCAAGCAGGAGCTGGTGTTGGGCGTCGGCGGCGTGCGCGCCGTCAACGCTTTCTGCGATGCCCGTGGCCTAGCCCGTCCGCGCGTTGCCCACTTGAATGAGGGACACGCCGGCTTCCTGGGCCTGGAGCGCATCCGCGAACGCATGAACGAGGGCTTGGATTACGACGCCGCGTTGGCCCAGGTTCGCGCTACCAATATCTTCACCACCCACACCCCCGTTCCTGCTGGTATTGACCGCTTTGATATTGAGCTGGTCCGCCGCTACCTGGGTGCAGGTAATGAGGAGTCTCGTCACCTGTGTCCAAACGTCCCCATCGAAGAAGCCATCAAACTGGGTGTGGAGTCAGACCCGAATCGCTTCAACATGGCTCACATGGGCCTGCGGCTGTCACAGCATGCGAACGGCGTCGCTAAGCTGCACGGTGAAGTATCGCGTGAGATGTTCGCCAGCCTGTACCCCGGCTATGTCGACGAGGAAGTGCCGATCGGGTCCGTCACCAACGGTGTGCACCTGCCCACCTGGGTGAAGCCAGAGATGATGAGCATTATTGAGAAGGTCTCTGGCAACGCCGACCTTGCCGTGGCAGACAGCTGGGACTTCCCGGATGCCGTGAATGATGAAACCTTGTGGGAGGCTCGCAACAAGCTGCGGGCCGACCTGGTGAACGTGGCCCGCGAGTCCGTGCATGATTCCTGGGCACACCGTGGCCTGCCCGATGCACAGCTGCACTGGACCAAGCGCGTACTCGATCCGAACACCCTGACCATTGGTTTCGCGCGTCGCGTGTCCACCTACAAGCGCCTGACCCTGATGCTGCGTGACCCGCAGCGTCTGCGCAGTATCCTGCTCAACGAAGAGCGCCCCGTGCAGTTCATTATTGCAGGTAAAGCCCACCCCCACGACATGGGTGGTAAGAAACTCATGCAGGAGATCGTGCGCTTTGCCGACGACGCGGGCCTGCGCGACCGCTTCCTATTCCTGCCGGATTACGACATCGAACTGGCTGGCTACCTCATCTCCGGCGCGGATATTTGGTTGAACAACCCCATCCGCCCGCAAGAAGCCTCCGGCACCTCTGGTATGAAGGCTGTGATGAACGGCTGTCTCACCCTCTCCATCTCCGATGGCTGGTGGGACGAAATGCCGCAGGAAGACCACGGCTGGACCATCCCCACCGTGGAATCCCACGACACGGACTACCGCGACCACCTGGAAGCGCAAGCCCTGTACGACCTAATCGAGCACGAGATCGCGCCGAAGTTCTACGACCGCGATGCCGATGGACTGCCTCGCGAATGGCTGCAGTGGGTGCGTCGCTCCCTGGTGGACCTTTCACCAATGGTCACTTCCACCCGCATGCTGCGCGATTACGTGGAAGGCTACTACCGTCCCGCCGATGAGGGTGCCCGCCGGGTTACTGCAAGCCCTAAGGTTGCTCAGGAGTACGTCCAGTGGGCCAAGCGCGTTCAAGAAGGGTGGGAGAGCATTCAGCTGTCCAACCTGATATGTAACGGCGAAGCTGCGCCGAACGCCGGTGAGACACGTGCGGGTGACCCGATCCGACTGTCCGTTGATGTGAACCTGGGTGACCTCGTGGGCAAGGATGTGCTGGTGCAGGCCATCATTGGTATTTCAGATCCGGAGAATCCCGAGGAATTGGTGCAACCGTCGCTGATTTTCGATATGAAAGACAGCTCCGGCAAAGGCCGCTATGAAGTGGAAATCGGCAGCGATGTACCTGGCGAGTTTGGGTACACCATTCGCGTCGTTCCGAACCATGAATTGTTGGTTTCCCCGGCCGAGCTGGGTCTGGTGAAATACTACAGCGAATAGTTTCTTACGCTCTGTGCGTACTGCCACACCCCGTCTGATTTATGAACAATCAGGCGGGGTTTTGCGTGGTTGTGTCGCGGGGGAGCGCAGGACGTTATGTCGTGGAAAAAGGAACCGGCGTTACCTAAAAATCGCCAACAGACTGCAAATGTGACGCATCTCTCTATTTTGGGATTTTATGGTAGGTTGACAGGTAGTTGCTGTCATACAAGACTTGCCTATCAATGTTGCGATAACCTGCAATTAATCTTATTGGAATCGCTGTATTTTTTCATTGCTCAACAATGTAGGCATTGTGCGAATTGTTAAGTTTGTCACTCGAAAGTAGTAACTGTGAAGCAGGGGTATGGCGGAGTGGAGTCTAACATCGGGTATGGGGTGACGGGAACTCATCCTCCTTGGTTTCTGTTCCCCCAACGTTTTCATTCGACGTTTTCATCAGTGAGAAATACTCCCTGATCATTCAGGAACTTATGCCATGATTCAGTTTGTTTCGCAACGGTGGAATCAGATAATGCTGAACAGTTGGCAGCATCTGAGTCTCGTTGTTCAATGTCTTGTTTTGGCCACTGTTATTGCACTTGTTGTCGCGGCAGTGTGTTATCGAAGTACTTTTTTAACGTCTGTTGCCAATAATGTCTCCGCCGTGGGATTAACCATTCCGTCTTTTGCACTGATCGGTTTGCTCATCATCCCATTGGGCTTCGGTGTCGCCCCGGCGGTGGCCGTGGTGACCTTCTTCGCCGTGCTACCCATTTTGCGCAACGCCGTCGTCGGCCTCACGGAAGTGGACCCGGCGCTGGTGGAGGCTGCCCGCGGTGTCGGCATGAGCCGCGTAGCCACGTTTTTTCGGGTGGAGCTTCCACTGGCCTGGCCGGTGGTCATCGCCGGTATGCGCATTTCCGCCCAGATGACCATGGGCATCGCCGCTGTTGCAGCCTACGCTCTGGGGCCCGGCCTCGGTGGCTACATTTTCTCTGGCCTCTCCCGCCTAGGCGGAGCCAATTCCTTCGAGTCAGTAGCCACCGGTGTCATTGCCGTTGTCATCCTGGCTCTTCTTCTCGACGCGGCCTTGATTGTTATGGGTCGCCTGACTACCTCAAGGGGTATCCGTGTCTAACCCAACTGTCTCCCAAACAACAGACAACGCAGTAACCGAAATAACAGGTGCCGAGGAAGGCGGCGCCGCAATTTTGATTGACAACGTAACCAAGCGTTACGGCGGTAAGAAAGGCGCTGCTAAGAAGGCCGCAGTGAACCAGCTGACCCTGGAAATCCCAGCGGGCGCGGTGGTGATGTTTGTTGGCCGCTCTGGGTGCGGCAAAACCACCACGCTGAAAATGATCAACCGCCTGATCGAACCCACCGAGGGCAAGATTGTGATCAACGGCGAGGATGTGACCCACATGAATGGGGATAAACTGCGCCGTGGCATCGGGTATGTGATCCAGGCGGGTGGTTTGCTGCCGCATCTGACCGTCGGCGCGAATATCGCCATGGTGCCCAAGATGCTGGGCTGGGACAAGCAGCGTATCGCCGAACGTGTCGATGAGCTGCTGGAACTTATTTCCCTGGATCCAGATCTGTACCGAGACCGCTACCCGAAGGAACTGTCGGGCGGACAGCAACAGCGCGTGGGGGTGGCGCGCGCCTTGGCTGCGGATCCGCCGGTGCTGCTCATGGACGAGCCTTTCGGCGCGGTCGACCCGATTACTCGCCAGAAACTCCAGGACGAGCTAATCAGCATCCAGTCCGAGCTGCACAAAACCATCGTCTGCGTCACCCACGATTTCGATGAGGCGGTGAAGCTAGGGGACTGGATTGCCATTTTCGACGACGGTGCACGCATTGTGCAGTACGACACCCCCGAGCGTATCCTCGCGGAACCCGCCGACGAGTTTGTGGAGGAGTTCATCGGCTCTGGCGCTGGCCTGAAGCAGTTGAACCTGACGCATATTCGGGACGTCGAATTGCTTCCCGCCGTCACCGGGCACCCGGGCCAGGACCCGAAGGAACTTGCGCACCTCGCCGACCAGGCGGGGCATGGACACGTAGTGATCCTGGATGACAAGCATCGGCCGCTGTCGTGGATTCCCCGCGAGCAGCTGAACACCATACGGTCCATTCCCAGCCACGTCGACCCCGATCTGCCGGTGGTATCCACCCACTCCACGCTTAACGACGCCCTGGACACCATGTTGGTGGCCAGCACCGGTGCCGCGCTAGTGGTGGGTCCACGGCAGTACTTTCAAGGCGTCATCAATGTGGAAACAGTGATGCAGGCCATCACTGAGCTGCGGGAAACCCAGCCGAAAGAGGATGCTCCGGTGGGTGTGAATGCGGACGCGGTAGAGGAAGCAGGGGAGAGCGATGACCACGACAACAACCTCTGACCGGCCCGATTCCAGACGCTGGTTGGGCCTGCTTGCCCAACCCACGTTGGTGCTGTTGGCGATAGGTGCCGTGCTGGTCTGGATTTCCCGTGCCGATCTCACCGAGACCGAGCGGGTGACGCTCACCATCCCTTACCTATGGGATCTGACCGTGCAGCACCTGAAGCTGACGGTGGTGGCGGCGGTCGTCGTCCTCCTCGTTGCCATTCCACTGGGCATTGTGCTTACGCGCAAACCGCTGCGGTGGTTGGCTAACCCAGTGATGATGCTGGCTAACCTTGGCCAGGCGGCACCCGCCATCGGTCTAGTGGTGTTGTTTGCCTTCTGGCTGGGCTTTGGTTTCGACGCCGCCGTGGTTGCCTTGATCCTGTACGCGTTCCTGCCAGTGCTGAAAAACACGATGGTGGGCCTGGATTCCGTCGATCCGGCCCTGATTGAAGCCGGGCGAGGCATGGGCATGAGCGCTTTGTCAGTGCTGTTTCGCATCGAACTGCCCCTCGCCGTGCCGATCATGCTGGCGGGCATCCGCACCGCATTGGTACTGCTCGTGGGCACCGCCACCCTGGCGACCTTCGTCGATGGCGGCGGGCTGGGCATCCTTATCACCACGGGAGTGAACCTGGCGTTAGACCGTGTACTGATCACTGGATCGCTGCTCGTGGCGCTCTTGGCGCTGCTTGTGGATTGGGTGGCCCGCGTCTGCGAACACACCCTGCGGCCGAAAGGACAATGAGAATGCTAAAAAAGATCTCCCTCTGCTGCGTTATGCTCTTTGGCCTGGGGCTGTCCGCCTGCGGCCTGCAGCCCTCCACGTCAACAGTGCCCGCCATGACGGAAGGATCCATCAAGCCAATCGCCAACGCTCATGATGAATCCATTACCATCACCTCAAAAAACTTCACCGAACAAATTGTTCTGGGAAAAATCGCTGTGCTCATAGCCAAAGCATCCGGTTTTGATGTCACCGACATGACCAACGTGCCGGGTTCTCAACCCTCACGCAACCTCATGGTGTCAGGGCAGGCTGACCTGGCTTTCGAATACACCGGCACCGCCTGGCTCGCTTACCTGGGACACGAAGGCGGCATTCCCGAAAAGCAGAAGCAATGGCAGGCTGTGCACGACGCGGACCTGGCCAACGGCCTGACCTGGGGACAGCCCGCGCCGCTCAATAACACCTACGCATTTGCCGTCCGGCCGGAATTCGCAAAACAGCACAACATCTCTAAGCTTTCTGATATTGCCTCTGTTCCCGTGGAGGAGCGCACTATGTGCGTGGAATCGGAATTTAACTCCCGCGTTGATGGCCTGAATCCCATGTTGAAACTTTACGGAATACCACGCGATACCCCCGACGGTGTGCCGGAAGGAAACATCTCCCTCATGGACACTGGCACCGTCTACCAGGCAACAGCAGACGGATCCTGCAACTTTGGTGAAGTATTCACCACCGATGGACGCATCCAATCCCTGAACCTGGTGATCCTGGAGGACGACCAGCATTTCTTCCCCGCCTACAACGCGGCACCCGTGTTTAACACCGAGTTCCTGAACAAACACCCCGAGCTCGCGGAACGCTTCGCCCAGGTCACTCCGTTGCTTGACGACGACACCATGCGTTCCCTCAACCTCAAAGTTGATGTGGAAGGTGCCGACCCAGGTCAAGTCGCCTACGACTGGATGGTGGAGAAAGGATTCATCGGAAAGTAGAGCCAGGGAGTAAAAGCTTATCTGCTACCGTCGGTGGTATGGATACAATTTACTTCTACATAGCAAACGACCCGTATGGCGAGCTATCCAACTTCGCCCGCTACGGGTTTTACAAAGATGACGTTTACTGGCGCACCGCCGAACATTACTTCCAGGCGCAGAAATTTGAGGATGAAAAACTCCGCGAAAAAATCAGGCGCACCCCATCGCCGTTGAAAGCTGCTGGTATCGGCCGCGATAGAAGCAACCCCTTGCGGGCTGACTGGGAGGAGGTTAAGGACGACGTCATGTATACCGCCGTCCTGGCAAAGTTCCAGAACAACAAGGACCTAGCAGAACTATTGCTGGCTACTGGGGATGCCATGCTGGTTGAGCACACCGGCAAAGATGCCTATTGGGGAGACGGCGGTGATGGTTCCGGTTTGAACCGGCTTGGCGGCATCCTCATGCGCGTGCGAGAGGAATTGGCCGCACTTTAAGTGTTGAACTTCACTCCACTGAGAAGCGTCACAGCAGACACGTCATTGTGGTCGATAAACAGGCTGCTGCCGGTATCCAGGGTGGAGATGGTGGCCATCTGGGCGTCGGAAAGCGTGAAGTCGAACACGTTGATGTTCTCCTCAAGGCGTTCGCGGCGCGCGGACTTCGGAATTACCACAACCCCACGCTGGATCAGCCAACGAAGTACTACCTGTCCCACGCTTTTACCGTGTTCCTCAGCGATGGCGGTGAGCGTGGGATTGGTGAACAAATCGTTCTTTCCCTCAGCAAACGGCCCCCAGGATTCGATCTGAACGTTGTACTCCTGCATAACCTTCTGGGCCTCCACCTGCTGGTGGAAGGGATGAGTTTCCACCTGGTTCACGGCTGGGGTGATCTCATTGTGCAGGATCAAATCCACGAGGCGGTCTGGGTAGAAATTAGACACGCCCACCGCGCGGGACAGGCCATCCTTGTTGATGTTCTCCAGAGCGCGCCAGGAACCATAGACGTCACCCATGGGCTGGTGGATCAAGTAAAGATCCAGGTAATCCAGGCCCAAGCGTTCCAGGGAACGCTCAAAAGCAGCGCGGGCGGGTTTCTCGCCGGCGTCTTGAATCCACACCTTGCTAGTGATGAACAGTTCGTCGCGGGGAATGCCGCTGGCTGCAATGGCACGGCCAACGGCTTCTTCATTTCGGTACGAGGCTGCAGTGTCAATGGAGCGGTACCCAAGCTCCAGAGCTTCCGACACCACGCGTTCGCATTCGCCGGGTTCGGTGAGTTGATACACGCCAAGACCAAGGATGGGCATCTCGACGCCGTTATTCAGGGTTACGGTCTGCATACTTTACCTTTCTACATAAAGACCAACGGTCTGTGTGGCGGGGCTTTCAAGCCTAACGTTGTTTACACGGCTAGGTAGGCCAACACCGCAGCCAGCGCCGCGCGATTAGATGCGGACACCACCGGCTCATAGTCAGGAAGGAAATCAGGCATGTGGTTGCCCGGTGCATCAGCATCATCGGAGTTTGCGCCGATCAACCAGAAAAAGTAGGGCACTCCGAACGCGCGTGGCACTTCGGAAAAATCTTCCGACGCGGTCCAACGTTGGGCGTCCACGGAGGCGTCGTCAAACACGGCGTCGAAAAGCGGGCGAACCTTGCCGAACACCTCGGGGGAGTTGTCGGTGAGTTCGCCGTGGTTGGAGTACGTGAACGTGGGTTCCTTCCCGCATCCGGAGGCGATGCATTCGCCGCGCACCACGCGCTCAATGGCGGCGTAGGTGCGGGCCTTCACATCATCATCGTAGAAACGGCAATTGAGCACCAGGGTGGCGCTGCCGGGAATGGTGTTGTTCGTATGGCCCGAGGTTAGTGTGCCCACCGTCACCACCGCGAAATGTTCGGGTGAGACTTCGCGGCCCACAATGCCCTGCAACCGCACCACAATCATCGCCGCAAGAAATGTCGGATCGATAGAGTCGTGCGGCATTGAGCCGTGTGCCGACCGCCCAAAAAGCTCAATGGTAATCGTGTCGCAGGCGGCCAGGGCGGGCCCCGGCATACTCATGATTTTCCCCGCTTGGCCTGCCACAATGTGCTGGCCGAAACACACATCCGGCGTGGGAATGCGTGAGGTCAGGCCATCCGCAACCATTGCGGCCGCGCCACTTGCTGTTTCCTCCGCAGGCTGGAACAGGGCTATGAACGTGCCCTGCCAGCGGTCGCGGGACTCGTTGAGGATCTGGCACAAGCCCAGTAGGGCAGTGGTATGCATGTCATGCCCGCAGGCGTGCATCCGGCCCTCATTTTTCGACGCAAACGGCACATCCGTGGCTTCCTGAACCGGCAGGCCATCAAAATCCGCGCGGAACAACACCGTCGGGCCTTCGCCGTTGCGGAAAAGAGCAACAATCCCGTGCCCACCGATGTTAGTAATGACCTCGCAGTCAAACTCCCGCAGCTTGTCCTGAATAAAACCCGCGGTTTCCTGTTCCTCGCCAGACAACTCTGGGTACGCATGCATGTGTTCGTAGAACCCTCGCTGCCACTGCGTATCGACGCCGTGGTGGTTAATAAAGTCCGCTAGGTTACTGTGTGCATCGCCGTGTGCAACGTGGGCGCCTGCGTTGTGTGTGCTCATGGAGTTAAGGCTACCGTCAAACCTTCCACCTTGACGGGGACAGCCGAATCTGTGGTGGTTCCGTTGCCCAGCTCGCCGTTTTCATTCCTACCCCAGCACCAGAAAGCGCCTTCAGTATCCACGAAGCAGGTTCTGCCAGGGGCGGTTGCCACGGTAACTGCCTTGAAATTCTCAATGTTTCTGTAATTGGCGGGAATCCCAAAGCCGCGCAGGGGTTTATTTCCATCGACAATGCCGCCGTAGTATCCACCCCAACACCAGGGAACTTGCCTATCATCCACTACACACGTGTGACGCGACGTTGTATCCATACTGGTCACTTTTAGCTTTGACAGATCGATTGATTTACCAGTTTTAGCATCTTCGCCAGTCTGGCCGAGGTTATTGATTCCCCAGCAATGAGGTGTCCCATTGGTTTCTACAACACAGTTAGTTCCTCTACCGGTAGTGAGCAGGGCCACAGTAATACCTTCAACCTTTGTGGGGGTGTCACTGGGATGATCAAGGGGAATACTGGAGTTGTTACCAGTTTCCCAACAATAGAGAGAATGATCCAAAGATACTGCACAGCCGTTGCTTGAGGATCCACCACCAGACTGGAATTTAATGTCCCCCATTCGCTTAGCTATGCCTTCCTGTCCCTCGCACCAAAGCAGGTCGTCTGAGTCCACAAAACAGCCATAGCCAGCGCGTTTGAACTTCTTATCTGTAGGCAGCCCGGCATGTTTTTCTACTGGAACATTATCTTTGTCGACATCGTCTCGATTACTTCGTGTTATTCCCCAGCACTGAACACCGCCTGCATCATCCGTCACACATGTGCGTCCATCTGAGGTAATGGAAATCGAGGTTGCCTTCAAACCAAGTATCACCTTTCTCTCCGGGAAAATTTCATCGGAGGCATAGCCAAGTCCGAGATTGCCGGAAGCATTGGATCCCCAACACCATACCTTGTTATTATCGTCAATGGCGCAAGTATAGGTATCACTCACGGCGATACGTTGGGAAGGAATATCATCAATTACCATCATAGGTGTCTCATGAACAGGAGCAGTAGGCGGTACTGATTCCTTTATGTCGGTTTGTGCCTTAGGGGCTGCGGTAGAGATGGGGAGAGCTGCGCTAAAGCTAGCTATGACAAACAGCGCAGCGAGGATTCGCACGATCCTCGTGACAATAGTGCGCACGGTGTTTCCTTTCTTGACAATGCGGTCGGTTTTTAATCGCTAAACGAACTGGTAAGGCGAATATTCTCGATCTTCTTCATCGAAAAATCATGTGGATCGCCTGGAGAAATAAGCCGATGATAATCCTTTGTGCACCACGTATAACCAGCTTTGTCTGCAATACATGCCTTATCTTCTATCCGAAGCAGTTGGGCGGATGGAAGAGTGGATTTTCTTGGAATTTCGGGATGATTAATATCTGTAGTTTCGCCAAGATCGTCACGGAATTTTCCCCAGCACCAACTGTTCCCAGAAGCATTAAGAACACAGTTTGTATTGTCATCAGTCGTTATATCAGTAACGTCGGCCGGTAGTTTTTCCACCTTAGTTGGGATTGCTGTTGATCCTGGAGTGTCTGATCCAAGTTGGCCAAAGTAATTGTCTCCCCAGCAAAAAACTTCACCAGCGGTATCCAGGGCACATGCGGAACGACCGACAGCAACCTTCTGGGCAGTGATCCCATGAATGAGAATAGGGCTGTCAGAATGCTCCGGCTCGTACGAGCCAAGAATTCCATCTTGATTATTTCCCCAACACCATACTTTGTTTCCAAGGTCAACAGCGCAGCTGGTAGAACCTGACGTGTGAATATCCTTCACCTTGATGCTGGGAATCTTCTTTCGATATTGCATTGCTTGATCGGTGTGTTCCAGTCCCCATTCCCATAGATTGTCGTTAGTATCTATCACCTGGACTTTCCCATTAATAAGTTGAACCTTTTTGGCTTGCATACCGATCTTTTTTGGCGCAGTGATAGTTGGCTTGTCGTCATTTTCTGTTCCATTTTTAGTTCCCCAGCACCACAACTCGTTATCTAAGGCTATGATGCATACTGAATCTATGGAAGCTGACACTGCTTTAGCTTCTACGCCCTCAATCTTTTCTGGGACTTTAGAGTAAAGGGGGGTTGGCACATAGTGGATGTCATCTCTTTCTGGAGTGTCGCTCCAACACCACACAGAATTATCAGAGTTGACGGCGCACTTTGTTGTAGATGAGACGGAAAGTCGATCGTCCCATTGGTTTGCTGGTACATCTCGTGCCTGCTGTGCTTGGGCAGGGTGAGTGAATAGGGAAGTAGTAGGCGCTGTCAGTATTCCTAAGAGAATAAGAGTGATGATGACTATTGTACGTACGCGTGTCATGTGTGACCTCCGCAGTTGCTGTTGGCTGAAGTACCATTTTGACTGGTAGAAGCGGTAAAACATGTGAGCGCTTCCGGTAATTTGATAATAATCATCTGGGAGGAACGTTTGATATGGTTAGCAAAATAGATGCCTCTATCATGAAAATTTTTTCATCAACTAAGGCTCCTTTTGGGGGTAGTTGAACTGGTGGATCCTGAACTAGCTGTAACTGATCATCCTAGGTGGGTATGCCTACTTTTGATTGTAGAAATATTGCTTCTGGCGATAGGGTGCGGATGTGCCTGCAAAGTTTGGCCAGCAGATATAGGGGAACGAAAGAGATCTGATTTATGCTGGTAGAAGGTGAAAATTTAATCAATTGTATTCCAGCTATTGAGGATAGAGGTGATCTCACATGGCTAAAGTGAAAGAAATCAATCTTCACGTTGTGCCTATGTATGGGCAAGTTCAGTTTTTCGGGGAGGGAGACGAGTATCCCGAATGGGGAGATGAGGGGGTTGCTGTTTCTAGCGCTGCGGCCACGTTTCTTGGGATGCCTGATGTTGAGACATGTTCTGTGTCTCTTCACATCTATGACGAGTATGAAGAGGTCGCAGATGTTTTCTATGAGTCCATGATCGCTATAGGAATGAATGGGCTAGAAGTCGCTTATGTCGAGGCATCAAGCGAGCCTGGTTCCGAGGGGATAATGGGAACATGGTATTCACTGCCGTGGCGAGGGGAAGGTGTATTAAAGTTCGTAGCACCTGATGGGTTTGTTGAGGCTGCCCCTGGTTTTCCTGTTCCCCGCAGTGTGAGTGTGCATGTGATGCCTTGCGACGCGTAGATGTAGATGGTCAAAGGGCTTGGATCTTGGGGGAAACGGAAGTGGTGAGTGATGCTAGGCGATGACTATATAGGTTTATTTCTTAAACTTGATTCGTCTATCGAACATGGTCCTCCTTCCCGGGATCATGTTTGGGGAAGGTGCAAGGTTCTGAAAATAGCTACGCTTTTGCGGTCGCTAAAACTAGCAGCGTAGATTGCGTTGAGTTGCTAGGACGATAGGGTGATGGTCGGATCCTGTAGAAAGGTTTTCTATTCTTTCTGGGAAAGCTAGGTCTACCCCAACGGGGTAGACCGCATTCTACCTTTGGTTTTAGATTCTCTGTTCTTCCTTAAGCTTGGCTGCCGGAGAATCTCGAAAAGAACAATCAAAGGTAGATCATTATGGCATCAGGGCGTGATCAGCAAGAAACGTACGATCAGAAGGAACCTCGTAACCCTAGACCCTACGCGCTCGCACTTTTGTGGGCTGTGATTATGGCTCCGATTACCTTGTTGCTGGGGGCTGTTCAGCCGTTCACCAACATTCCATTTCAGGTTTTGCCGCTGGTCATGGTTGGCCCGTTTGTTGCGGCAGCCTTATGTAAACTCAGTGTGCCATCGTGGTTTCCACCAGATGCGCCCCGAGCCACCACGGCTCTCAACAAAAAGGCCTGGATCGCCACCGCGTTATCGTCCCTTGTGTATGTCCTCACGCTAGTACTCCTCACCACACCTGGCTACACCCCGTTTGTTGTCCATGACTGGCCTAAACCTATAGCAGTTGTGGCCGTGTGTATTGGTTTTACATTTGGCTCGTGGTGTGAGGAGGTAGGTTTCCGTGGCATCATGTATCGAGCGTTGGCGGCGAAGTTGGGTCCGTGGCCAAGTGTGGTTATTAACGGTGTGTTCTTTGGTTTGTGCCACCTTCAGTATTTCGGTGTAGGCGTTCTTCCGGTGAGTTTGTTTGTGGCTTCCGCAGTGTTGTTGGACGTCATTATGGCTGCACTGTGGACGGGTTCGTGGGCGCATAGAGTCCTGATTGCCACGGCTATTCACGCGGTGGTGAATATTTCTATAGAAGCCACCGGCACTGATTTGACGCAGGTGTACCCGTACGTCGCAATGCTGGTGGCGACTATTGTGAGTGCCTTATGTGCCCTGGTCCTTGGCCGCACATTCAAAATCGGCGATTTCATTACCCGCAAATCAGCCACAGCAGCTGCTTAGTCCTCCCATGATATAACCAGTTTTCCGTGCGCGGATTCTGCGGCAGTGTAGACATGGTAGGCATCCCGTACGTGCTCGGCAGGATAGATGTCGCCGATCACGGGACGAATCTCGCGTGAATCAACTTTCTGTGCCAGCCACGCTAGCCCTGTGGGGTTGGCACCAGCAGAGACGATCCGAATGCGCGGCCCGCGTGTCACCAGCGAGCGGAGCACATCCATCACGGCAGGCGCGACCGTCGTAAAGCGCCCGCCGGGCGCCAGCAACGCACGGTAGGGCAGAAGGTTGATGCCCGCAGTGTCCAAGATGAAGCTGTACCTGCCAGGGATCGAGCTGGGTGGGGTGGTGTGGTAGTTGAAGGTTTGCCCTGCACCTACGTGCTTTGCGACGCCCTCTTCCACCCCTGTCACTGCATCAACCTCGGCACCCAATGCCAGGGCAACCTGGATGGCGGTTGATCCCACGCCGCCGTTGCCGCCGATTACCAGTACTTTTTCACCAGCTTTTAGCCCAGCGAACCCTTTGAGTGCGGCGAGTCCAGCCAAAGGGAGGGCGGCTGCTTCGACCGGGGGAATGGTGGTGGGCGCTGGGGAGAGGCAATGTGGGGAGACGGCGATGTAGTCGGCGGCGGCGAGGCTGGTGCCGGGGCGTCGGAACCCGACGTAGCCCCACACGCGGTCGCCAACCTTATATCCGCTGACGTGCGCCCCGACGGCGCTGATGGTTCCAGCAAAGTCCACGCCGGTGCCGATGGGGAAGGAGCGCCCGGTGAAGAGCTTCATTTTTCCTTCTTGTTCCAGAACGTCCATCTGGTTGACGCTTGAGCCGGCAACCCTGACGAGGACTTGTCGTGGGGTGATGTTCGGTGTGGTGATGTCGCCGAGGTGGAGTGCCTGCGGTCCGTTGTAGGAGGTAAATTGTGCTGCGCGCATGGTTTTGATGTCCTTCGATAGGCCAGATATAGTTACGCTACGTAGCGTAGCTATATCTGCTCGGGCGTGCAAGCCCCCGTGCCTGCCTGACCCCTATAAGCAGCCCCCGTGCCTGCCTGACCCCTATAAGCAGCCCTCTTAGCCGACTCCCAGCGAGCGCAGCATGTGCTCAGCCAACTGGTTAGTTAGCACCTCAATGTCAGTCTCTCCCAGCATGTGCACGGATGCGTAGGGGATACCCAACAACGCGGCGTGGAGCACAGCAACATCCACCACGGTGTCCGGTGTGAGTTCGCCTCGCGCGCTGGCGCGGTCAATTATTGCCGCGATGTGCTCGGTGGTGGGAGTGACAAAGGCATCGCGGAGTCGTTGACGCATCTCGGGGTCAGCCGCGACGGCATCCAAAAACCCAGGAAGGACTTTCTGGGACATGTCGCTGGCGGTGAAATTCACGGTCATCTCGGCCAGTGCGCGAACGTCGCCAGCCAAAGATCCTGTGTCAGGAAACTCATCCTCAGCTCCATGAAGAACCAGCTCAAAAACCATTTCTGCCTTGGATTTCCACCGGCGGTACACGGTTGTTTTGGCCACGCCGCTGGCCGCACACACGCCTTCGATGGTCATGGCGGAAAAGCCGATGTCGTTGAGCTGTTCCCGCACGGTCGCCGCGAGTTTGTCGTCGGTTTTAGCTCGCCGGGACCGGCGACCATCCACCGTGTTGTCGGCTGCGTCCTTAACCATGCCACTCACCTCAGCACGGGATTGTATTTCAGGCTGTTGCGGTCAACGCGGCATTCGGTGGCTATGCGAATGTTGGGGGAGATGGCTCCTTCGTCGCGCAGCGCGTAGAACTGGCTGACCATGCGGTCGCGAATGTCGAAGGGGGAGAGGGTGTTCAGGTAGATTTTCGTACCTCCCTCAAATCCCGCGAGCGTCGAAACGCGCCATTTGATCATGACGCGCCAGGGCATGGGAATGTCCAGGTCGATGGGCTTGTGGTGCCATTCCTCGTTGCAGGGTACGTCGGGTCCAGCGGCGGCGTGGCAGGCGTGGATGAGATCGCTCATGGCGCGAATTTCCTCGGACGTGTGCAGCCACGGTTCGGCTGCGGCGGACTTTGAGTAGACCTCAAGTGTGGGGTAGCGGTGTCCGAATCCCGCGAAGCAGACAGCGTGGTCGTTTTCGGCGATGATGAGGTTGTGGTACCCGGCGTAATCCACAGCCCATTCGTTGAACATGTTGGGGTTAGCGCGAAGGCGTTCGATTTCAAAGTCGGCTTGGACGCTGCGTTCGTCAATAGAGACGAGTTGTTTGTGCAGGTGGTCGAAGGACGCGCCGGCGGGTTTCAGCCAGTTTTGGAACACCGCCACGTACGGAACATAGCGGTTTTTGGCGTAGAGGTCTTCCAACGAGTCGAGGGTAAAGCGGATGAATTGTTCGTGTTCGTCGGGGGTGAGCGTCCCGGAGGAAGCGAGTTGGTTGTCGTATTCCGCACCGTCCACGTAGTGTCTGCGACCAATGATCACATCGTGTCCACCCGCGAAAAAACCACCCGCCTGGTCCAGCAGTTCCTTGTCGCTGAGTTCACTACTGTCTTTACCGGCAGCAGCGAGTTTGGTGCGCACAATGGTGAGCACATGTTCGCGGCCTTGTGGATCGCTCAGGTATTTCTCCATGAACTCCGCCACATCGGGGTGCATCTCAAAACCGTAGTTGGCCTGCCAATAGTCATAGGAGACGATTTCAAACAAGTTGGGTACGCGCCGAAATTCCGCGACGCTGTTGTCTAACTCGCTCGGTAGCAGCCCGCGTTGAATGCTCCACATCCCGCGCGCGTCCTGCACCATGCGGGATTTCTCCGGCGGGGTGGACAGCTTGTTTTCCGAACAGAATGCGCAGGTTGCGGTGTGCGCGTCGGGGCCCAGCGGCTGGGGGTTTGCCGCAGGCACCGAGAGCGGACGGTTGCCACGACCAGGCACGGTCCACACTTCGGTTCCGCTGAACGGGTTGATCTGTTTGATAGTGCCGTCCGCCATGGTCACAAGTGGGGTGGGACGGGCGTGGAGATGGTCAGACATACCCACTACCTTATAACTTATCGACGCCCCGACAGCCCCGATCCCACGTACCGCACCACTCCTATTGCTAAGGCAACATCGCAGCGATCCGGCGTCCGGCCTCAACAAGCTGTGCTTTCACATCTGGATTATCGGAGAGTTCCACCATACTTACCCCCTGACCAGCAATTTTTTCCTGGAATGACCCGGCCACAACGACCACTGGGACATCGGCGGCGACGGCCATATCGAGCACCGTACCCACCACCTTGCCGCGCGTGGATTGCTTATCAAACCTTCCCTCACCCGTGACCACCAGGTCGGCGGAGTGGATCAGCTCGGGGAGGCCCACCGATTCGGCGACCATGCGCGCGCCGGGCAGCGCATGAATGTGGGAATGATTGCCATGCATAAGTGTGGACAGCCACGTTATTCCGATGGGCAGACCACCAGCGGCACCGAAGCCCGGGGTGGTGGGGTCCACCTCGCAGATGTCGCAGAGTTGGGCGAGCGCGGCGTCGAGAAGTGTGATGTCCTCCGGCGTTGCGCCTTTTTGCGGCCCGAACACGGCTGCTGCGCCATCGGGGCCGGTGGCGGGGTTGGTGACGTCGGTGAGTAGCACCCATTCGACGGCCGCGGCGGGAATGTTGAGTTGAGCAGTGTCAAAACCCGCGAGTTCGGTGAGTGAACCTCCGCCTGGTCGCAGCGGATGACCGGCCTTATCCTGCGGAGTTGCGCCTAGTGCAACAAGTATCCCGGTGCCGCCGTCGACGGTGGCAGTGCCTCCGAGGCCCAGAATGATGCGTTGTGCGCCGCGTGTCACGGCGTCGGCAATAAGCACGCCGGTTCCGTAGGTGTCGCCGGTGAGGGGTACGGGATGGTCGGCAACGGCGGGCAGGCCACTGGCTGCGGCGACGTCAATGTAGGCTTCCGCCACGTCGCCGTCGTTAAACATGTAGGTGGCTTCAGTGAGTCGGCCCGCCGCGTCGGTGGTAGGAAGCGTGATGGGGGTACCGTCGAAACAGCTCGCAGTGCCCTCGCCACCGTCGGCCATGGGCACCAGCACCAGCTCGGCATCAGGCAATGCCTCGGCGATGCCTTCGGCGAGGTAAGCGGCGGCGTCGTGGGTGGTAGCGGTTCCTTTGAAAGCGTCCGGTGCGATAACAATTGTGGTCATGGAGGAGGTCCTCGGGCGTGGGGGTGGGGGAAAGTTGTGTTCAGGATACGTGACGATACGCTGGACGGTGTGTAGTTAGTTTCCTGCAATGAATTAAGTGGGGTACCGCAATGCTCATGCGCACGACGACTGCAAGGATTCTGGTGACAGTGCTGATCGTGGCGGCGGTGGTCATGCCACCTTTGGTGCGCGCCCAGCCGCATCACGTTCAGGGTCAGGTGGAGGGGCCGATGTTCCACACGCTGGCTGAGGCGTATAAGTATCGCGTGGAGCATAAGGATCAGCCGGTGGTGCCGCAGGGGGTGAATGACCCGAATTGCCGGGTCACGCCAGAACATAAGCAGGCGGTGGTGTTGGTGCATGGCACGGACACCACCATGTACGCGGATTATTCGCAGTTGGGGGCCGCTATTGCCCAGGCGGGATGGTGTACGTACGGGTTTGATTACGGTGCTGGTCCGGCACCCGATAAGGGGTTTGGTTGGGCACCCATCGAGCAGTCCGCCGAGCAGCTTGACCAGGCTGTTGCGGCGGCACGGCGTTCTTCCGGGGCGGAGTCGGTGGTGTTTGTGGGGTTTTCCCAAGGTGCGACGGTGACGCGCTACTGGATGCACAGCGACCCCGCCCATGCTGCGGCAACCCACAAGTGGATTGGGTTGGCGTCGCCCACGCGGGGAGGGAATTTCTATGGGTTGGCGCACCTTGCCCAGACGTTTCCGTGGCTGCACGACGTGGTGGGGAGCTTTGGTTTGCTCTCGCCCGCGTTGAACGAGCTGATGACGGATTCGGAATTCAACCAGCGCTTGAACACCCCAACAGAAACGGTTCCTGGTGTTCGGCACGTGACCATTTCCACGTGGTTTGATGAGATGATGCCGGAGGGTCACAACGCCGCTATTCACGCTGGTCAGAACGCGGATGTAGATAACATTGTGGTGCAGGATGTGTGCCCTGACAACCACGGTGGACACATGTTCATGACCTACAACCCGACGGTGATTGACCTGGTGCTCTCAGAACTCGGCGCGGTTTCCCGCGACCGCGTGCGCTGTGCCCCCGTCCCGCTGGGGTATTCCATGCCGGACGTCATGCTTTTCGACGCTCCGCGCAAGCTACTGGGTGGCACGGACAGACCCACTCCGGTGGATATTTCTACTATGTGATAGATATAACAGCGTTGCTACTGGGGTGACATGACGCGCGCCCCACCAGCGAAAAACTAGTGAATGACAGAAAACCCGTGTCGGTGCGTGCGTTCCCGCAGGCCCGCTTGACTTGCATGAGGCAAGAAGGAAACGAAAAATATAAATCGGCCCCAAACTGTTGAACCGAGCTTTTTAAACCAAGCTTTTTAAACCTAGCCACACGCAGGAACATCCCGGTGGGTGTGCGAGGAGATTGGAAAAATAACATGTCCGTTGATGAACAGGTGTCCAGCTACTACGACATGCTGCTGAAGCGCAACGCTGGCGAACCCGAATTTCACCAGGCCGTCGCAGAAGTACTCGACTCCCTCAAAATTGTCTTGAACAAAGACCCGCACTACGCCGACTACGGTCTCATCCAGCGTCTGTGCGAACCGGAACGCCAGTTGATCTTCCGCGTTCCGTGGGTTGACGACAACGGCGATGTCCAGGTCAACCGCGGTTTCCGCGTCCAGTTCAACTCCGCGCTCGGCCCCTACAAGGGCGGCCTGCGCTTCCACCCCAGCGTCAACCTGGGCATCATCAAGTTCCTGGGCTTCGAGCAGATCTTCAAAAACTCCCTCACCGGCCTGCCCATCGGTGGCGGCAAGGGCGGCTCCGACTTCGACCCGAAGGGCAAGTCCGATGCCGAAATCATGCGCTTCTGCCAGTCCTTTATGACTGAACTGCACCGTCACATCGGCGAATACCGCGACGTGCCCGCCGGTGACATCGGCGTTGGTGGCCGCGAAATCGGCTACCTGTTTGGCCAGTACCGACGCCTCGCCAACAAGCACGAATCCGGCGTGCTCACCGGCAAGGGCCTAACCTGGGGTGGCTCCCTCGTGCGCACCGAAGCCACCGGTTACGGCTTGGCCTACTTCACCAACGAAATGTTGAAGGCTCACGGCGCTGAATTCACAGGCTCAAAGGTTATTGTGTCCGGCTCCGGCAACGTGGCCATCTACGCCATCGAAAAAGCCCAGGAACTCGGCGCAACCGTTATCGCCTTCTCTGACTCCTCCGGCTGGGTGCACACCCCCAACGGTGTTGACGTTGCAAAACTCAAGGACGTTAAAGAAGTTCGCCGTGAGCGCGTCTCCACCTATGCTGACGAGGTAGAAAGCGCAACCTACCACCCCGAAGGCTCCATCTGGGAGCTTCCCTGCGACATCGCACTGCCTTGCGCCACCCAAAACGAGCTCGATGGCGCCGCAGCTCGCACCCTTGCTGACAATGGCTGCAAGTTCGTTGCTGAGGGCGCCAACATGCCTTCCACCGCCGATGCCATTGAGGTGTACCGCGAACGTGGCATCCACTTCGGCCCCGGCAAGGCAGCCAACGCTGGTGGAGTGGCTACCTCCGCGTTGGAAATGCAGCAAAACGCCTGCCGTGACTCCTGGAGCTTCGACTACACCGACAAGCGCCTCCACGACATTATGAGCAACATCTTCAAAACCTGTGCCGCAACCGCCAAGGAATACGGCCATGACGGTGACTACGTGATCGGTGCCAACATCGCTGGCTTCAAGAAGGTTGCCGACGCCATGCTTGCCCAGGGTGTCATCTAGCCTTTAGAAGACATTCGCATTACCTGCCTTCCGGTGCGCTGGACGGCAGGTTTTCTTTTATGCTTTGAACAATGGTGTGGTCTATGAAATGTACGCGTTGGGCGGACCGAGCGTACATTTCATAGATCGCGGCTCATAGATCACGGCGCCCTCGACACGTTTGCGTAGAAGAAGATCTACCATCAGGTGTGTAAACAAGCATGAAAGTATGCTTATCCTCAAGCTCGAAAACAAGGCATTCCTGGGCCTGAACGTAAGCAAACTTTGCATGTTCTTGTCTGCGCGAAACGCCTACCAGGGTGTCTTCCGCAGTTGAGTGCCTTTTCGGGGGTAGCCTGGTGAGCATGTATCGTGTTTTTGAGAATCTCGATGAACTTCAGCAAACTGTCCAGCAGGCGTATGGCGTGCCTATGACGGCTAACTGTATGGTGCCGCGTAATGAATTCCTCGCGCTTCTCGACGACCTCCGCGACGCCCTCCCCGTCGAAATCGACGATGCGCAGGACGTCTTGGATAACAAGGACCAGATCATCGAAGAAGCACATGATCACGCAAATGGCCTGGTTGAACGCGCCGAGGGGGATGCGCAGGAGCTGCTAGAGCGTGCCCGCCACGATGCGGACGTGATGTTGGGGGACGCGGAGAATCGCGCGCATGCGATGGTGGCCAAGGCGAAGGAAGAGGCTGATCGCGTGATGCACAATGCTCAGCGTGACGCCCAGGATATGGTTAACCGCGCGAGCGCAGAGGCCGAGCGCTTGGTGTCCAGTGGTAATGAGTCGTATCAGCGCAGCGTGGATGAGGGCCTTGCGGAGCAGCATCGCCTGGTCAGCGAGGCTGAGGTGGTGCGCCGCGCAAACGAGGAGGCTCACCGTATTGTGTCGTCCGCCCATGCGGACTCGAATCGCCTGCGCGGGGAGTGCGATACGTTCGTGGACCAGAAGCTTTCCGAGTTTGAGGATTTGTTGTCGTCGGCACTTCGCACTGTGTCCAAGGACCGCGCGGCACTGCGCAGGGGCGCTGGTGTGTCGGGCCGGGGCATGCAGGAGGGCGAGTACAGCTCTGGTGAGTACAGTGGCGCCGGCGAGTACTCGTCTAAGGAGTATTCCTCCAGCGACTACAAGCGCGATGAGTACGAGACTGAGGATTACGGGTACGATTCATAGAATCATGACTTCACCTTTTGTTTTTGATGTGGCCGGGTTGTTGCGCGGCCCTGGTTTGCCTGTTCAAGAGTCCAACACGGGCCAGTCGCCGGTGCGTGTTGGCGTGCCCATGATCGCCGTGGATGAGGGTGCCGAGGTCACGGTGGATGCCACGTTAACCCCGTTGGGCGAGGGCGTCATGGTCGATGCGACGGTGACCGCCCCGCTGACGGGGCAATGTTCGCGGTGCTTGAGGGATTTGAGTGCGGAGCGTTCCTTCACGTTCAATGAGGTGTTTTCCGCATCGGAGTCGTTTATCCAGGGCGATGCTGTTGACCCTGAGGATGACGAGGTTCCCGCCATCGTCAATGATCGCCTGGATACTCTGCAGACCTTCATTGATGCCGCGGTCTTGGAGTTGCCGTTTAACCCCACGTGTGAGGATATTCTCGGCGAGGAGTGCGAGGATAATGATGTCCCGTCGCCGGATGGCATTTCGGGCGAGGAGGATCAGGATCGTGTAGATCCCCGCTGGGCTGGTTTGGAGAAGTTCAAGTGAGCCGGAGTAAGGGCAGCAAGAGGCGCGTTGATGGCCAGCAGGTGCTGCGCGAGGCATTTGAGTCGGTTGACCATGAGCCACTTTTTGAGCGTCTAGGCGTGCGCATCCGCGAGGATTTGTTCATTCTGTCGCTGACGCATCGTTCTTTCGCCTACGAGAATGGCATGCTGCCGCACAATGAACGCCTCGAGTTTTTGGGCGATTCCATTTTGGGCTTGTCGGTGGCGGACCAGTTGTACCGCCAGTACCCAGATCGCCCAGAGAGCGATATTTCCAAGATGCGCGCTAGCATGGTCAGCCGTTATGGCCTCGCGGATATTGCCCGAGAGATTGGCCTTGGTCAGCATATTTTGCTGGGTAAGGGGGAGCGCGCCACGAATGGTCAGGATAAAGACTCCATTTTGGCGGACACCACCGAGGCGATTTTCGGTGCGGTGTACCTGGAGCATGGGTTTGATACGGCCCGCGAGGTGATTTTGCGCTTGTTCAAGTACAAGATTGATCACGCCTCTGCGCAGGGATTGCATGCGGACTGGAAGACGGCGTTGCAGAATTTGGTGTCAGAGCGGAGGCTGCCGCAGCCTGAATATGAGACATCCTCGGTTGGGCCGGACCATGATTTGGTGTTCACGGCGATCGCCCGCGTGGGTGAAGCTGAGCTGGGTACAGGGAAGGGGCCTAGTAAGAAGCAGGCGGAGCAGCAGGCGGCGCGTGTGGCGTTTCATGCCCTGCGGGATAATGTGACCACGCTGCCAGATGCCTGAACTTCCCGAGGTTGAGGTTGTTCGTCGCGGCCTTGAGCAGTATGTTCAGGGCAGGACCTTGGTGGGGCCTGAGGTTTTGCATCCCCGTGCCGCGCGGCATAACAACACCCCGAGGGACGTCGAGAAGCGTCTCGACGGCGCGGTGGTGCAGGCCGTGGAGCGTCGTGGGAAGTTCCTGTGGCTGGTCTTGGGGGATGAGGCGCTGCTGGTGCACCTGGGTATGAGCGGGCAGATGCTGATGAAGGGGCCGGAGGAGGCAACGCACCGTCACCTGCGTGCGCGGGTTCATCTTGATGACGGCAACCAACTGTGGTTTGTGGATCAGCGTACGTTTGGTTATTGGTCGGTAGTGCCGCTTATCGACGCCCCGGTTCCCTCAGCTCATCAGCGCATTCCAGCGTCGATTGCGCACATTGCGCCGGATTTGCTGGACCCGACGTTGGACCTGAGCGACCTGGCGCGCGCGGTAAAGCAGAAGGACACAGAGCTTAAGCGCGTGTTGTTGGATCAACGCGTGGTTAGCGGGATCGGCAATATTTATGCTGATGAGATGCTGTGGCAGGCAGGGCTGCATGGAAGGCAGCGGGCGTCGAAAATAGCAACTTCGCGGTTGGTGTCGCTGTTAGAGGCAGGGCAATCGGTGATGGAGCATGCGTTGCTGCAAGGCGGTACAAGCTTTGATGACTTATATGTCAACGTCAATGGTGAGTCGGGGTATTTTGACGTGTCGTTGAACGCGTATGGGCAGCAGGGCAAGCCGTGCCCGCGGTGCGGCGACGCAATTGTGCGAGAGGAGTTCATGAATAGGGGCAGCCATTTCTGCCCGACATGTCAAAAAGAATATTGATATCTTGCATATTCATCACTGGGGGCAGCTAAGGTATGTTTTTATGGATGCGCTGACAGACAAGATTGATTTGTTCAACGAAAAATACTGGGTTTTTGTCCTGTTCTTGCTGGTGGGGGCTGGCCTGTACTTCTGTGTCCGCACCGTGGTGGTACAGCTGCGCTACATTCCAGACATGTTCAAGGCGGTCGCAGAACCGCCGTCTGAACTGGAATCTGGCCAGAAGGGCATTTCCGCGTTCAAGGCGTTTACCATTTCAGCTGCATCTCGTGTGGGTACTGGCAATGTTGCGGGGGTGGCGTTGGCTATCGCGACGGGTGGTCCAGGTGCTGTGTTCTGGATGTGGACATTAGCGATCATTGGCGGTGCTACCTCCTTTGTGGAATCCACCTTGGCGCAGGTGTACAAGGTACGGGATAAGGATTCTTATCGAGGTGGACCGGCCTACTACATCACCAAGGCGCTGGGATGGCGCTGGTTGGCGGTGCTGTTTGCCGTGCTGATCACTGTTACCTACGGCTTTGTGTTTAATGCGGTGCAATCCAACTCTATTGCGGGTTCGATTGCTAATTCCTTCGACCCCGAGGGCACCAACGCCATGCGCATCAAGATTATCGCGGGTGTGGTGTTGGCCCTGTTCACGGCGCTGATCATTTTCGGTGGTGTGCAGCGCATCGCCACCGTGACCCAGGTGATTGTGCCGATCATGGCCGTGGCTTATATTGCGGTGGGGCTGATCGTGGTGGTGCTGAACATTCAACATGTTCCTGGCATGATCGGGACCATTGTGGAGCATGCATTTGGCATTGAACAATTCGCGGGCGCGGCGTTGGGCCAAGTGGTATTGAAGGGGGCGCAGCGCGGACTGTTCTCTAACGAGGCCGGTATGGGTTCAGTACCCAATGCTGCTGCAACGGCATCGGTGTCACACCCGGCGAAGCAGGGCCTGATCCAAACGCTGGGCGTGTATTTTGACACGATCGTGGTGTGCTCGGTCACAGCATTTATTATTCTGCTGTCGGATCGGGTCGGGTCGGATTCTGAAGGCGGCATTGCACTGACCCAGAACGCACTGGCGGACAGCGTCGGCGGCTGGGGCGTGCACTTCCTCACGGTGATGATTTTGTTCCTGGCGTTTTCCTCCGTGATCGGCAACTACTACTACGGCGAGGCGAATATTGAGTTCATGACCAGGAACCGCATGTACCTAAACATTTTCCGCGCAATTGTGGCGCTGTGCGTGTTCGGTGGTGCCATCGGGTCAGTGCCTTTGGTGTGGTCGCTGGCGGATACCTTCTCCGGGTTCATGGCAACGGTGAACTTGATCGCGTTGATCCCGCTGGGCGGGGTGGCCATTGCCGTGCTGCGGAATTTCTCCAAGCAGCGCGCCCAGGGTATCAACCCGGTATTCCATCGTGATGATGTTCCGGGGCTGAAGGGCTGGGACGGCATGGAATGCTGGGACGGCACGGACCCCATTACCTGGCGTGATAAGGAAACATCGGCCGATACCAGCGCCTAGATGCGCTACGGGGTGGCGACGGTGAACGTACCGTCGCCGAGGGCGTCGACAGTAACACCACGGAAGTCGGGGATGTGCGGATGCGCCTGCATGCGGTCGTCATGCCGCATGGCAGACCCCACAACCACCACCTGAGCCCCGGCGGCAATGCCTGCGGTAATGCCCGCGTCGGCGTCTTCGAAAACAACAGTCTGGCTAGGGGCAACCCCTAGCTGCGATGCTGCGGTGAGGTAACCCTCGGGGTTGGGTTTACCTTGGGTGATCGTCTCGGGGGTGACCAACACGTCGGGGATGGGAAGCCCCGCCGCCACGATGCGGGTTCGTGCGAGGTCGGCGGTGGCGCTGGTGACCACCGCGTACGGCACGCCCAGCTGGTCTAGCTGTTGAAAGAACGCCATGGCACCAGGGATTGCCACGATGCCGCTGGTGATGCGGATTTCCTCAGCTGTGCGTTCGTCACTGAGGTGTTGGTGCTCGTCCGCCGATAGGTCCGGCAGGAAATGTGCGATGGTGGTGATGGAGGGGCGCCCGTGGGAAAAACTGAGAATGTCGTCGGCGTCGAGGTTGTGGCGCTTGGCAAATACTCGCCATAGTTTTTCCACAATGGCGTTGGAATCGAGGATGGTGCCGTCCATATCAAAGAGGAAGGCGCGGCCGGTGGCAAGGAGATGAGTGCGTGACATGAGGGGTGGGCCTTTCTGGTGTGTGCCCAACAAAAGGAACGTGGGGGTTCACTTTCGATCATAGGCTTGCAGTTGCTCATGTGGTGCTTGCCTACGCTGAGGTTGCTTACACTGGGACTATGGAGACACTTCGAATGACAGCCTGGGTGCACGGCACCGTGCAACATGTGGGTTTCCGCTGGTGGGTGCGCAGCGAGGCACTGGAACTCGGACTTTCCGGTTCGGCCACAAATTACCCAGATGGCCGGGTATGCGTGGTGGTGGAGGGAGACCGCCCGCAATGTGTGGCCATGTTGGGATTATTGATGGAAAACCCGTCATCAACCGGGCGGCCGGGGCACGTGACCTCGGTGATTGACCAGTGGTCGACGGCGCGCGGTGTGTCAGGGTTTGAGGTTCGTTGACGGATCACAATCAGCCGTGAAAGCCTCTTCACGCCTCCCCGGTGTCAAGTCACATCAATGTTAGTATTTACCGGTGCATTTGAAATCGTTGACGCTGCGGGGATTTAAGTCTTTTGCGTCGTCAACGACTCTGAAATTCGAGCCGGGCATTTGCGCCGTGGTGGGGCCGAATGGGTCTGGCAAATCCAATGTGGTGGATGCCTTGGCGTGGGTGATGGGGGAGCAGGGCGCGAAAACACTGCGCGGCGGCAAAATGGAGGATGTTATTTTCGCCGGTGCGGGGGATCGCAAACCCCTGGGACGAGCGGAAGTGACGTTGACCATCGATAACTCCGATGGTGCTCTGCCCATTGATTATTCTGAAGTCTCGGTGACGCGCCGCATGTTCCGCGATGGAGCCAGCGAATACGAAATTAACGGTGCCCGTGCCCGCCTGATGGACATTCAGGAATTGCTGAGCGATTCCGGTATTGGTCGCGAAATGCATGTGATTGTGGGGCAGGGGCGGCTGTCGCAAATCCTGGAATCCCGCCCTGAGGAACGCCGCGCTTTTATCGAAGAGGCGGCTGGCGTGCTCAAACACCGCCGTCGCAAGGAGAAGGCGCAGCGCAAACTGGTGGGCATGCAGGCGAACCTGGATCGTCTGACGGACCTCACCACGGAACTTGGCCGCCAGTTGAAGCCGCTGGCACGCCAAGCTGAGGCGGCGCGCCGGGCACAGACAGTGCAGGCCGAGCTGCGGGATGCGCGCCTGAAGCTGGCGGCGGATGAGTTGGTGCGCTTGTCGGAATCGCTGAGCTCCGCGACGTCGAAAGCTGAGATGCTGGCCGAGCAGGTCACATCGGTGACGCAGGTGTTGGAAGAATCCACGGAGACACAGCTGGAATTAGATGCTGCGCTGACCGCCATTACTGCTGAGTCAGAGGCGGCGCAGAAGCTGTGGTTTGAATTGTCGGCGTTGGCGGAGCGCGTCAGCGCCACCATTCGTATTGCCGCTGATCGCGCGTCGAGTCAGGGGTCCGAGCCCGCCTACCAGGGCCCTGACCCGGATGACCTGGAACGCCAGGCCGATGCCGCCGACGAGGAGCAGCGGGAATTGGATGAGGCCGTTGAGGTGGCTCGCGAACGCCTCGATGCCATCAGGGAGGAAGTGGAAGAGCGGGAAGCTGCTGCCCGCGAGGCCGACCGTGAGCATTTGGCCCAGGTCCGGGCCATTGCGGACCGCCGCGAGGGAGTGGTTCGCCTGCTGGCCGCCGAGGAATCCCTGCGTGCACAGTTGAGCGCCGCGCAGACGGAGGTTGAGCAGCTATCGGAGCAACTGGAGGAGACGGCGGAAACGCTGGCCCGCGTGAAGGGGGAGTCTGCGGAGGTTGCGGCGAAGCAGCAGTCACTGAGGGATGAGCGCGAGCCGCTTGCCGAGGCATCGGACCGCGCAGACCAGGAAGCGCAGGCCGCTGAGCAGCGTTTCGAGCAGCTGCGGGCTGAGGAGCGAGACCTGGAGCGCGCCATCTCCCGGGTAGAATCCCGCATCGACACCCTGCAGAACACAGCCCCCGTTGCCGATGCGGCTGAGGTGGTGGAAAAATTCGGCACGTTCACCGGCATCGCCGACCTCATGCAGGTGGAATCCGGCACGGAACAAGCCGTCACGGCGGCGTTGGGCGAGGCCGCCACCGCACTCGCCGGGCACATCACCGACGACCTCACCGCAGCGCTGACGGCGGACACCATCAGCCGCACCACACTCATCCACCAGGGCACCACCGCCGACCCGTGGCGTCTCGACGCCACCCTCCCCACCGGCTGCACCTGGCTGCTCGACCACCTCATACTCGATGCCTCAGTGCAGGCACCGCTCACCCGGCTGTTTGTTGACGTCGCGCTCACACCCAACCTCACAACCGCGCGTACCCTGGTGGACACCGACCCCCGACTGCGAGCCGTCACACTCGACGGCATCCTCGTGGGGGCCGGGTGGATCAGCCTGGGCACCGGTGCGCCCAGCCCCGTGGAGAACGCCACACAGATCGCAGCCTCCCGCACCGAACTTGACGAGCTGACAACTAAACTGTCCGAATTGTCCGGCACCCTCGAAGGTGCACGTCAGGCGGCTGACGACGCCCGCGTCCATGCCGCAGCCACCACCGCCGCCCTCCGCGACCACGACGGACTATCGCGCACCCTTGACGCCGAAGCGTCACGGCTCGACAGGGAAGTGCGCTACGCAGAGACGAACCAACAAAAGATGATGGGGCGTGTCGCCACTGCGGAAGCCCGCGTGGAAGAGACGTCAACCCAGCTTGAGGATACGCTTGACCGCCTTGCCCGGGTTGATGACGACGCTCAAGATGATGAGCCCTCCACCGAAGCCCGCGATACCACCGCTGCGGCACTCGCACAGGCGAAAGCCATGGACGTGGAGGCGCGCCTAGCACTGCGCACCGCCGAGGAGCGCGCCGGGCAGCGGCGCGGGCGCGGTGATAGTTTGCGCAGGCAGGCTGAGTATGAGCGGCAGGCTAGAGCGCGGCACGAGCAGGCCATGGCCAAGCGTCGGGCGCAGGCAGAGCTGGCGCGAACCGTAGAGCTGGGAGCGCGGGACGTCGCAACGCGGGTGGAGCAGGCGACGGAGCAGGCAGCGCGGCATCGTGACGAGGTGAACGCCCAGAAAAACGACATTGCCTCGCGCCTTGCGCAGGCCAAAGACGCCGTGCATGCGGCGCAGATGCAGCTGAATAAGCTTACCGACAGCGCTCATGCCTCCGATATTGCGCGCAGCCAGGCGCAGGTGCGCATCGAGGAAGCCCAAGAACGGGTGGTACAGCAGCTGGGCATGCCCGCTGAAGACCTGATGGCTGACTATGCCCCTGGTGAGGATTTCGATCGGGACGCCGAGCGGGCACGCCTGAAACAGGCGGAAAAAGACTTGGCAGCGCTGGGCAAAGTCAATCCCTTGGCATTGGAAGAATACAAGGCACTGGAGGAACGCTACGAGTTCTTGGCCAACCAACTCAACGACGTGGAGCAGGCCCGGCGCGACCTCAACGATGTGATTGAGGATGTGGATGCGAAGATCCTGCAGTTGTTCACCGATGCCTGGCACGATGTGGAGGCTGCGTTCCCGGAGGTGTTTTCCACTTTGTTCCCGGGCGGGCAAGGACGGTTGGTGTTGACCGAGCCGGAGGACATGCTCACCACTGGTATTGAAGTGGAGGCGCGGCCGCCGGGTAAGAAGGTCAAGCGCCTGTCATTGCTGTCTGGTGGGGAAAAGTCGCTGACGGCGTTGGCCATGCTGGTGGCTATTTTCAAGGCACGGCCCAGCCCGTTTTATGTGATGGATGAGGTAGAGGCCGCCTTGGATGACACGAATCTGCGTCGGCTGATCGCGTTGTTTGAGAATCTGCGGGAGACCAGCCAGTTGATTGTGATCACGCACCAGAAGCCCACCATGGATGTGGCCAATGTGCTTTATGGTGTGACCATGCGCGGTGATGGTGTGACGCGTGTGATCAGCCAGCGCATGAGTCCGGTGGCGGCCGCACCCACCTCCGCCGAGACCTAACTAGTGGTGGTTGTATCGTCCGAGCCCGGAGTAGTCCCACCCAGCGTCGCGCCAGCGCTGCGGGTCGAGGGCGTTGCGGCCATCGATGATGGCGGGGCGGTTCACCACTGCAGCAACTTCCGCGGGGTCAAGCTGCACAAAATCCTCCCATTCGGTGACTAGCACCACCACATCGGCGCCGGTGAGCGCGCGGATCGGGTCGGCTTCGGTGGGCAGGTCGGGGCGAACTTTCGCCACCGCGCCCAGGGCTTTCGGGTCGGTCACCGTGACTACCGCGCCCAGGTCATGCAGGCGCTGCGCCACCTCCAGGGCGGGTGAATCGCGGATGTCGTCGCTGTTGGGTTTGAACGCGGCGCCCAGCACCGTGACGTGTGCGCCGTCCACGTTGCCGCTCAGGCTGCGCAGTACTTCCGAGACCACGCGATCTCGGCGGCGCTGGTTGATGGAGTCGACTTCCTTCAAAAACGACACAGCTTCCTGCACACCCAGCTCTTCGGCGCGGGCGACAAAAGCGCGAATGTCTTTGGGCAGGCAGCCACCACCGAATCCGACGCCGGCGCGCAGGAAACGATGCCCAATGCGTGCGTCATGCCCTAGGGCTTCCGCCAGCTTAGTCACATTCCCGCCAGTGGCTTCGCATAGTTCAGCCATGGCGTTGATAAAGCTGATCTTGGTGGCCAGGAAGGAGTTAGCAGCCACTTTCACCAGTTCGGCGGTGGGGTAGTTGGTGGCTATTTTCGGCATGCCTTCCGCAAGGATCGTGGCGTACACCTGGTCCAGTGCATTCTCGCCCAGCTGGGCACGGTCGGGGTCATTGGACAAGCCGTAGACAATCCGGTCAGGGTGCAAAGTGTCAGCCACGGCGAAGCCTTCCCGCAGGAACTCGGGGTTCCACACCAGGGTGATGCCGTGCGCTTCAAGCCGGTCGGCAAGGTTCTGCGCGGTGCCCACCGGAACGGTGGATTTGCCCACCACCACGGGATTATGGTCGGCAGTGCCCGAGGCTGCGATGACGGCCTCCACTGCGGAATCCACGTAGCTCAAATCGGCGGCACCGCTGTCAGCAGATTGCGGGGTGCCCACCGCAATGAAATGCACATCCACATCAGCAAGTTCATCCGTTGCTGGTGCTGCGACAAAACGCAACCGGCCGCTGGCCAGGGAGTCCCGCAATACGTCTTCAAAACCAGGTTCGTAGAACGGTGAATGCCCCGCAGACAGCGCAGCGATTTTCGTAGCGTCGGTGTCCACACCCACAACGTCATGCCCCAGCGAGGCCATGCACGCGGCGTGGACGGCTCCGAGATAGCCACATCCAATGACGGAAATTTTCATGATGGTTCCTTTCAGGGGCACAACGTTACGCAGGTGTCTACCCAACCGGGCAGCCAGTCCTTCGAGGTGGGGCGGAAAGCATATACGCAGGCCAGCCGCAGGAGCGCGGCGCGGTGGTAGGTCTCAAGCCGCGCTGGGTTGACGTTGAGTGCCGCGGCGACAGTATTCACATGGCCTGCGATGGTGTCGCTGGTGCTGGGGGTGAAGATGTTTTGGGTTAGTCGTAGGTCGGCGTGCGCGAGCAGGTTTCCCAGGTCTAGGGCTACTTCGCCGCGTGCTGCAGTGTCCACGTCGAGCACGCCGAGTGTGGAGCCGTCCCACAGGAGTTGCTTGTCGTGGAGGTCGCGGTGCAGCACCAGCGGGCGATCTGCTGGCCCTGCGACCAAGTCATGCGCGGTTTTTTCCACCACGGCGCGGAAACGAGGCAGTTCTGGCAAGGCGTCGAAAAGCTCGGCGAGTTCTAACCAGCGGGTGAGCACGGTGGCTTCGGCGTGGGCGTCGTGCTCGGGCAGGTCATTTGCGTCTTGAGTGACCAGCTCAGGCCATGTTGTTGCAAAATGCAACCAGCCGGACGCGCCTGCTTCCCCGAGGCTGTGTAGGGTCGATCCATTGACGCGGGAGAAGTCAACATGGGCATTGTCCACGTTCTGTACATGCGCCGATGCCAGCCCAGCGATAGCGCAGAGTCGCCCGACTTTGGTGGTGACACGTGCCAGTGCAGTGGCCTTGCCATCGCGGACGCATTTACGCACGTATGTGTCGTTGATGATCACAGCGCGGCGGCCCAGGCGGTGGACAACGAGATCCCCAGAGGCAGGCGGTTCGAGGGACGGCAGTGCTGGGTCGACTGCAAAGTCCGCGTGGTGGATGCTCCCATCGGGGTTGATGCGTCCGGCGCGGATGCGGCCACTGTCGTCGTGCTGTTCAAAAGTGAGCGTGCCATCGACGTGCGGCCAGCCTCGGCGGATGCGTGGCACCGTGGCAAGTGCGCTGAGTGCGGTCATGGTAGAACCTCCTTTATGCGATCCAGTTCCTCGTTGATACGTTGTTCCCAGTCTGGTTCGGCTGCGCGGAGTGGTTCGGCGAGGCGCATGAGCATGGCGTGTGCTGTGGCGCGGCGGATGTCGGTCTCTGAGGGGAGTGCGCCGCCTGCGGCCGCATAGCCTGCAAGAAACGCTTCCCCGATGGGCTGGTCTACCACAGACAGGTAGGTGCCCAGGTCGGTTACGGGGTCGCCGAGGTGCGTCCGGTCGAAGTCGGTGAGCCAGAGGGCACCATCGTTGTGTCGGAATAGTACCTGGTCGGGCGAGGCGTCGCCGTGGAGAAGTGCGGTGTGTCGGGGTGTGCTGCAGTGCGCAGCACGATCGTCCGTGATTTTCCCCGCAACGTCCCGAACGCCCGCAGCCAGATCGGGTGACAGGTAGTCGAGAACACGTGCATGTGTGGCACCTGGTTCGGTCTGCGCAAAAACATTCCCGCGCTGCTGCAGCTCTGCGGCTACAAGTGGCGGCAGCGTATCGACGCCCCGGTGCAGCTCCGCCAGCATCTCACCCGCGTCGTAGGTGGAGCTGATGTCACCGAACACGGTGAGGTCCCCATCGCCAACAAGGGTGTGGACGCTGCGGTGCAGGTTGCGGCCGTCGTCCAGTCTGGTGGGGGTGGCAACAATATCAGCGATGGCTTTGTGAATGCTCATGTCCATCGGGTCTGCCTGAGCAGCGATGCGGGTCACAGTTGTGTCTTCGTCGCTGCGGTAGACCAGCCTGCGGGCTGGATTGTAGCGAAGGATGGCATCGTCGTGTTGGGCCTTGGTGATAGCGGCGCTGTCGCCAACGAGGTACGCCCCGAGTTTGGCGTCGGTGAGTAGTTCTCCGTGTTGGAATATCAGCCCGTTGTCGGTCTCCGTTGAGCTAAGGCGCAGTGCGTGTCGGCCAGCCCAGTGTTCTGCTTTGTCGGCTTTGCCTCGGCTATCTGGCCAGAGGAGACGCGCCCACCCGACGGGAGTGCCTGCGTCCACACTGACCAATGCCATGACAATGGAGGTGTCGGGTTTGATACGCAGGCGGCTGGCGCGAGCGGGCATGCCACACATAGCGCTCAGCCGGGTGCGATCAAGCACAGTGTCTAATGCGACGCGGGTGAGGGATGGGGACTGCTGCATGGTCAGTCCTCAATCCTGATGTCCATGGTGGCGCGGTTGCTGGCATCCACCCAGTCGCGGAATTCCTGGCTGGTGGCAAGCAGTTCGGCGGGCGAGCCGTCGAGAAGCACCTGGCCGTCTTGCACCCACACAACGCGGTCGGCGCGGAGTGCCACGTCGGCGTCGTGGGTGACGGCAAGGGTGGTTCGGCAGGCAACGAGTTGTTCGATGGCGTCCATGACCAGCGAGGCGGATTCGGGGTCGAGGCCGGTAGTGGCCTCATCCAGCACCACAACGGGTGAGTTACGCAGGAGTGCGCGAGCAATGGCGATGCGCTGGCGCTGTCCGCCAGAGACGGTGCCGCCGCGTTCGCCGACGATGGTGTCGTACCCGTCGGGTAGTTCCATGATGAAGTTGTGGGCGTGCGCCGCTCGGGCTGCTTGCTCGATCTCCTCGTCAGTGGCGTCGAAACGCCCGAAGCGGATATTCTCCCGGATCGTGCCCGCGAACAATACGGCTTCCTGGTGCAGGATGGACACGTTGGAGCGTAATTTCTCCAAATTCAGCGTGGGCAGCGCCCGTCCATCAAGGGTGACGGTGCCGGAGGTGGGGTCAATGGCGCGCACCAGTAGGGACACCAGCGTGGATTTACCAGCACCGGACGGCCCCACAATGGCGATGTTCTCACCCGGGTCAACGTCCAGATTGAAGTTACGCAGCACCGGGTGGCCGTCGTACGCGGTGTTGACGTCAATGAATCGGACTTCACCTAAGACTTTATGCAGGCGGGCGGGACGTCGCGGACTCACAATGTCAGATTGGATGTCCATGAGGTCTGCCACGCGTTCCCCAGACGCACTAGCGCGGGCGATGCGGCCGGTGTATTTGGCCATGTCGCGCAGGGGCTTCATGGTGGTGCGCAGGTAGGTGGTAAACAGCACCAAATCACCCAAGGTCATGGCACCATCTAACACGCGAAAGGCACCGCCGATCATCACGGCTGCAGAGGCCAGGCCCACGATCACATCGGTGGTGCGTTCCAACCGCGCCGCCAGCCGTCGGGACGTCACGCCGGTGTCGAGGGAGATGCGGTTGGCGTCCACGAAACGCTCCCCAATGTGGTCTTCCAGCCCGTAGGACTGCACCACCTTGATGGAGGACAGGGATTCCTGCGCAGTGTTGGCCAGGCGGCCTTCGGCTTTGCGGGTGCGACGTGAGGCATCCGCAATCTTCTTTGACGTCCCCGAGGAGGTGACAAAAAACAGCACCATGGCGATCACCACCACCGTCGACAACAGCGGATCCAGCACGATCATCACCACCAGCATCACCAGCAGGGTAATCATGTTGGCCAGCAGTGGAAGTCCCGCTGTCACCGCCACTTCCTGCATCCTGGCCACGTCACTGACCACACGCTGCACCGTGTCGGCACTGCGGTTGCGGGAATGGAATTGCTGGGAAAGGCGCTGCACGTGGCTAAATACCCGGCTGCGTAACGACGTCGCGGCACGCGAACCCACCAGAGAAAAGGCCACCGTTGCCAGGTAATTCGACAGGGCGCGCGCGCCCACAATGGCCAGCAGCACGCCCCCACAGGTCAGCAGCAGTGCAGGAGTGGCAGACAGTTCATCTACTTTGGCGCCCAGGGATACGGACAACGCATCCACCACGATCTTGAGCGGCCAAGGCTCCAACACCCGGAAGCACACCTCACACAACAGTGCCACCACGCCGGCACCGATCAGTTTCTTTTCTGGTGCCACATCCTGGCGAATCAGCCGGAGGGTACGTCTCATTGACGTTGTTTGCTCAGCGCGTTTTGTGTTGTCAGGGCGTTCAGCACGTGAGGTATCCGGCACAGCCCTGTGCCGGGCAGCATTAACCATCGGGGACATCCTCCTTCACACCAGCGTGGGCCAGAATGTGGTCCACCGTACCGGCCCAGCTGTGCTCACGCTCCGCCTGCCTGCGATTATCCGACCCCACCCGTGCCCGCTCGACGGGGTTGGCTACCAGGGCATCCAGTGCCTCTGCCAGCGCTTCCGGGTCAGACGGCGGCACCAAATACGCTGACTCGCCCATAATCTCAGGCAACTGTCCCACCCGGGACGCCACCACCGGCAGGCCCGCCGCCATGTACTCATACACCTTCAACGGGGAAAAATATTGATCGGAATCGGTATCCATGGCGGGGTAAGGAGCCACGCCGATGGCGGTCCCCGCCATGTGCTGCGGAATCGCGTCGGGGGCCACGGCACCCCGGAAATCCACATCAATGCCCAGAGAGCGGGCTAGATCATCGAGTTCGGCACGCATGGGGCCATCGCCAATAATGCGCAGTTGCCAATCTTTGTGCGCCTGAGCGCGCGCACGCAGTAGAACATCCACCCCGTGCCATGGCTTGAGTGTGCCCACGAACGTCACTACGGGCGCGCCGGGTGATTCAGGCTGTGGGGTAATACGGTGTACATTCACGCCGTTCGGCACGGTAAACACCCGCGTCCCCTCTGTGCGGGCGATCACCCAGTCGCGCACGGGGTCGGAGACGCAGATTGTGGCCAACGCCGCTTGAACTTGCTCCTGCAATGCCGCGTCAGCGGCCTGCTCATCCACGAGCACGCGGTGTGTCCGCTGTTCATCAATCAACGGTGCGTTGACCTCTAGGATTCCCGGCACTCTGCACTCGGCGATGACGGTGCTGAACAGGGAATACCGCTCGTACACAAGGTCGTAGCCCCCGGCGCGAACCATGTCGGATACCGATGCAGATGCTGCCTGCTGGGCGCGTTCCCGCTCCTCTTCGTCGCGGGTGGTGATGGGAACGTCCACGACCCGCAGTTCCGCGAGGTCGTCAGGGACATCGGTGCCACGACGGGTGGCATAGACGGTGACGTCGTGCCCGCGGCGTCGATACTCGCGCACCACTTCCTGGATGTGCACGCTGGCACCTTTCGTGCCAAAGACGGGGATGCCGGGGTCGAGGCAGACATAGGCGATACGCATAGCTGAGTCCTAACCCTCCGCCTCAGGGGCTTGCTGCCATGTGGACAGTTGCGCAGCCTGCTGGCGGCTATCAAAGTGCTCCTCAATGAGCTGTCGGGCGTTGTGGGTCAATGCCGTGATGTCCACGTTGCCTTTGATCACGTCTTCCAGGGCGGCGGTGAGTCCATCGACGTCGTTGGGCTCCAGCAAAATTCCCGTCTCACCTGTGCGAATCACCTCCGGCAAACCGGTCACGGAGGTGGCGATGACGGGAATACCGGAGGCCATTGCTTCCAGCACCACGGTGGGGAGTCCGTCAATGTTGCCGTCAGCGGCAGGCACACAGGGGGCGACAAACACATGGGAATTTTTAATCAGGTTCCGAACTTCCTGCTGATTCAGTGGCCCGAGAAGGCGTGCGGATTCTTCAAGTCTTTCCTCAAGAATTTGTGCTTGAAGTTCAGAATACAATTCACCTGCGCCGCCAATGGATAAATCAATTTGATAGCCTTTGTCGCGCATTTTTGCCACGGCGTTAATTAAATCGGAGAATCCTTTTTTCGGAACAAGTCGGCCTATGGCGACAATTTTCAGCGGATTGGAAACGGGCAGGGGCTCGTGGAAGGGGAAGCGAGCCAGCTCCAGGGCGTTGTAGCGCAGGGAAATGGTGGCACCCGTCCCGGCTAGTGCTTCATCCAGGTAGGTTTTGTTGAACTGGCTGATGGCGATCACCCGGTCTGCGTCGCGGCAGATACGCCGTAGCCAGGTGGAGTCCACGCTTTTGTGGAAAATGTCCTTGGCATGCGTGGTCAGGGTGTAGGGGATACCAGTGATTTTAGAGGCCATCCAGGCCATTCGGCCAGGCAGGGAGGCGAAATGCGCGTGCAGATGGGTGATGCCGTCATTGTGCACGGATTGTGCCAGCGCCACGCCCTGGGCGACCTCGTCGGCGGGTAGTTCCACCAGTTCCGGGAGGATACGCAGGAAATTGTCGCGCAGGGTGGGATGCTTAATGATGTTCACTAATTCCGCCCACAATCCAATAGCAAGAGCAGGGCGTGGTATCCATGTGACTTCCGCCTGTACTCGGGCCAGTTCCGGGTGGAAGCGCGCATCAGTCGTGGGGCGAAGGGCGTAAATGCTTAAGTCATCGCCGTGTGCCTCTCTGGCCAGTATTTCGGTCACAATAAACGTTTCCGAAAACCGGGGATACACTTTGAGTACATAGCCGATGCGGGTCATTTGAGGGTGCTGCCTTCCGTGGAAACAAGATCAGTGTGGTTTATCAGTTCTGTGGCGTAGTGCGCTGCAACATTCAACCCGTCCCGGGCCAAACTTGACCGATCAACAGTGCGGTGCACGGCATCGGCAACCCAGGCGCTCAGGGCGTCGGTGCTCATCGCGCCCACGCGCAGGTAATCAATAGCTCGGGCCTCATGCAAAGATTCGGCGCGAATGAGTTGTTCACGTCTGGGGTGTTCACGGGGAATCAGCAGCCCTGGGGTGTCAGTGCACAGGATTTCGCACACAGTGTTGTAACCACCCATGGCGATCACTGCCGACGCTCGCGCAATTTGGGTGCTCAGTCCAGGCCAGGAGTGGTGCACCTCGGTGTTCGGCCCGGCCAGCGAGGCGATGTGTTTGAATGCTCGTTCCTCAAGTTGTGGTCCGGTGACAATGATGTGGCGGTGGCCAGCGGGGACGTCGATACGCGTGGCCGATTTAAGGAGGTGGTAGCCGTCAGATCCGCCGCCCGCAGTGGTGAGGATGAAGGGCTCGGGTGCCAGGGCTGTGTCGTGATCTGCGACGCGCCGACCGTTGGCGAGGTAGCCGGTGAAGCGGAGGCGGTCGGTGAAAAAGTCGGGGATTTCGCCGGTTTTGAGGGGGTTATGCACGGCAGGGTCGCCGTAGACCCAGACTTCATCAACAATGTCGCAAAGTTGTTCGGGGTTGCCCAGTGACTCCCATTCAGCGGCTGCAACGGCGGGTTCGTCCAACACCTCGCGTAGGCCCAGCACTACAGACGTGTGGGGGTGTGCCGTGCGTAGTTGTTCGAGCGGGGTGAACAGTTCCTTCCACACGCCGTAGATGTGCCTGTCGATGATCACCAGGTCTGGGGCGAAGGAAAGCAGTGTGGATTTAAGCAGTTCAGAACGCAACCGAATGAGGTTGTGGGTTGGCTCGCCAAGGCTGCGTGGCTGGTAACCGTCTTTTCCTTTGGATATCCCAGGGATGGTGAGCCAGTCGAATCCTTGTGGCAGCGGGAACACGCTGGCGGGGGCGAGTCCTGAGACGAGCAGGCCGGAGACGGGGCGTCCCGTTGCTGCGGGGATTGCGGCAGCGATGTGGTGGGCGATAGTCAAGTTTCGTCGAACATGCCCAAGACCTTGGGAATCATGGCTATAGAGCAGGACGCGGACAGGGGTAGTTTCCATGATGTCTTCTCACTACGTTTCTCAAAGCATATGGCCACATGGTGGTGTGGCGAAGAAATTAAACGACAGGATGGGTGAAGCAGGTAAAAGCAGTTATGTCAACAATTCTCTAGGGGATTGTTTAACCGTTTTTAGATGTTTCGTTGGCGCTCGCAATCAAAAATTTCTAGAGGTTGGGAAGGGTGTGTCCTGGAAGTTCGTCCTGGAATTTTGTTCTGAAGTTTTTTCGGTGCGTAGCTAGGGTTGGTAAAAAGCCAGACACCTGCTTTGTTTTTATTGTACTGGCACGCACAAAAAAAGTCACATCAAAAAGGTAGAGGACCTATTTTAATGAATTTCTCACAATATTGGTAGCGCTGTTAGTTGGTGTGCTATGCTCGCGTCACGCAAAACATGGATATGAAAGTCGTTTTTTGTTATCGGCTCTCCATGGCGGGTTGAGCGGGGGATATAGCTATTATGCTATCGTGTAGATGGTGGCCATCGCTTGCCGCATGTTGCTGTCACAAATCCCTTTATTGACGCAGATCAGGGGCTTTTTGTTAATCTTTCGGCTAGTTGCTCCATGTGGCTATTGCTGCCCACGAACGTGAGGTGTGTGATGGATAACACCATGGTATTTTCCGTGACATTCATGATGTTTTCGCATCCACTAATAAATTCCGGTAAGAAAACTAATGAGAAAAGCTCAGAATTGCATGATTTATAGGCATTATAGCCGCCGCTACTGAATAAAATAGGGGAAACCGGTGAATGGGGCTGCGGCGTCGCTACAGTCCTCGCCCTGGCCGGAGCTGTATAACCCGGGGTAGTAGTGTTGCCGCTACCTGGGTTTTGGGGATGTGGCAACGACATAACAGCACGGCAGTGCCTATGCAGGAGCTAGGCGCACGCCTTCATAGTGGGCTAGAACTCATTCATGCTATCGTGCTTCCCTTTGTGAATGCACAGGCTAGACTGGTGTGACTATCAGGTCATGTTCACAGTTTTCACGAACTAAGGGGTATTTTTTCTATGAGTGGTGACGCACTGGCTGCGACTCCCATTGCCGATCCCAACGATTCTTTACTGGGGTGGACGCTTCAGACGGAGCTGTCGCTGAACCAGCGCTTTAAAGACATCACGATGTTTGCCCAGTCGGATATGTCCGCCGATGAGCTTGAGCTTATCGACCGCTTCTACGGCACGTTTTTGTCCCGGCAGTTGGCGGCGGGCGCTCAACTGGACACACTGCTGGATAACACCCCGTACTTAGCGGTGACTACGTTGGTGTCTCGCGCCGCGCGGATGGTGGACCCTGAAAGCTTCTTCGCCGAGTACATCGGCGGTCTGGAACTTCACCCAACCCCAGAGTGGGTGGATACGGTGCAGCAGAAAACCCTCGATTTGTTGGTGCAGGTTGGCCTGTGGGTTCCCGAGGATACCCAGCCCACGGTTGAAGTGTTGGCGCTGCATGCCGGGGTAACTGGCTCTGAGGTTGCGGCGCTGTTGGAACTCATGGATAGCCTGGATAGCGACGATGTGGAAGTACCGTTGGAGGCTCTCCCGGCAGAGACCATGCCAGTGACGGCTGCGGTAGCGCAATGGGGCGTCGATACGCTGAAGCCCGTGGTTGATAAGGTTGCGGCTTTCCGAGCCTTTACCCACGCCCACCCCCATAACTGGCAGGAGCTTGAGCCACCTGAGCTTCCGGCCTTGGTTCGGGAGGCCGTGGCTGCTGAGCTGCGGGAACGTCCCGTGGGCACGCAGGATCGTGCAACGGCTGTGGGTATCGCCACCAGGGAGGCCCGTCCACGGTTGATTATCGACGCCGCGCGCCGCAAGGTGTGCCTGCGCCTACCGGAGCAGATCCTCCCGGAGGGAGCGGAAGAGATTCATTGGCGGGTGAACCTGGACGGCACCACCAAGATTTACCGTACTGGCCGACCGTGGGGCGAGACCGGACCGTTTGCGGAGTCCCTGGATGTGGCGATTGAACGCCAAGTTCGTGAGTTGACCGTCACGGATTCCACCACGGGCACTACCTGGGTGATTCCCGTGGTGGATTCGGAAGATCCGGTGCTGGTGTTCAGCGCCAAAGGCCAAAACCTCACCGACAAGGTGTCCTTGCATTACGCAGAGCTGCTGGTGCTTTGCCCCTCGGATGCGACGCTGGTGGACGTAGTGGCTGGTGCGGGTATTCCCGTCACTGACACCTTCGATATTGAGGGATGGGCTGGTTGGGTGTGCAGGCGTATCGATGCTCACGCAGCCGCATCTCTCCAGGTTGTTCGACCTGATCAGAAGCCTTCTATCGTGCAGCCGGTGCGGTGTATTGACCCTCGTCGCCGGGTGACTTTCCGTGACCCGGATGCCCCAGTACCGAACCTGCTTTCCTACGCTGGGTTGCCTGTGTACGCGCAGTCGCTGTTGGCGGAGTTTTCGCCCACGGTTTCGGGCCAACCGGAAACGTGGTACTTGTCTATCTCGTCATTTGGCGGGATTGGGCAGGCAGGGGAGGAGGTTGCCCCAGCCGAACCGCTGGAGATTCCCGCCGAAGGCGGCGTGTTTGATGTGTTCGACCCTGATGCTTATGACGCGCCCTGGGTCGGTGAGTATCTGATTCGCCTGCGCGGCCCGCGTAACGAATCCTTCCGCCATGAGTTCGCCATCGTGGAGGGGATGCACGCGGTCACGGAGATCGCCGGGCCGTGCCGATCCTTCCGCATTCCAGCGCGCGGCGGTCTGAGCGAGGCGGCGTTGCTGGTGCGCAGTGGTGCTAAACCGTTTGATGTATCACCGAAAGAGGTGATGGTTCCCGCAGATGAGGCCGGTGCGAACGTTGTGGTGTCCACCGATGAGGGCGACCAGATGCCTTTGCGGTTCATTCCGCCGCGTCTGCGGTTCGAGGTTCCGTTGGTCACCGAACCTGCGATGTGGCGCACCACGCGCCTGGTGTGTACGCCCCGCCAGTGTGATGCAGATGGGGTGGTGCGTATCCGTGCCACGGGTGAGCTGGGCACTCCGACCATGACGGTACGTAACCACCACGGTGCACCGCTGCGAACAGTGAAGCTGACCACCGTGGATGGGGTGACATATACGGCACCCATGGCAGCGCTCGCGGCGTCGATTAACGTGATCAACAGTGGGCGGCTAGAGCTTGAATGGACGGACCACCGCAGTGATAAGCGCGTGTCGGTGAACGTGGCGGAGGTAGAGGCTGCCCCACACGCTACCGGCTGCCGTATCGAGGATGGCGCGCTGGTGTACGAACAACCTGCCGCAGGTCGTAATATTGCCGCCTGGGTGTGGCCCGCAACCGCGCCGTGGGTGGGCGGACGCACTGTCCGTGGCCAGCTTCCCGAGACGCTTCTCGACGCCGGTCCGCTCATCGTTCAACTTCATTCCGCCGATAGCTTCAACATGCTGTGGCCACCGTTGGTGCCCAGCGCTGATGCTTTTATCGCAGAGCAGCCGGGCTTCTATCACGACCCTAACCCCGCTCTGGCGGAACTGTCCGCGTTCCTTGCCGGCGAGCGCGAAGATGCGCCGTCCAACCCGGACATCATGCCCATACTCTGGGATTATCTTGATGGCTGGGGGAGTGTGGAGGCATCGTCGCTGGAGTCTCGGAAGGCAGTCATGGAAGCCATGGCTGCGTATCCCAGTGCGGCCTTGAAGGGACTGTCGGTATCGCTGGTGCCCGTGGAAAAGCAACCCGGGCGGGTCATTGCATCGGGATTGGTACACGGCGTGTTCAACGACGCGAAAGACGTCACAGAGATACACCGCACGGCCTGGATTGGCACTCTGCAGTTGTTGGGACAGCTGCCCGCGCAGTACGCCGCGGCCGAAGTCGGCGAGGGACGCGCCGCGCTGCGCGACACCGTGTCCAAGCTGGAACAAGTGGCGGGTAAACGCCTGGTGGAGGCCCTTGCCACCGGGCGCGATGCCACTTTGGACACAGCCTGTGTGGACCAGTCCATTGTGCACATTGCGCACATGGAACCCGCGCAACAGGACACGCTGATTGAGATGCTGTTCTCGCAGGCGGAGATCGTGCCTGGTCCGATCATGGACGATAGCGCCCGTCTGCTTGCGGTGTTTGAGACCTTCAAACAGCGTGCGGCACTCAATGAACTGCTCTCCGACCAGGCGCTAATTGCCACGGCGGTATCGCTGCTCCGCGCCCTGCGTGGTGCAAACCGCCAACTGTACGCTTCGGCACGTATTCGTTTTGACAAGCTGGACGGCGTGGACACCGATGACCGCAGCAACATCTGGACGTTGGCCCCGGTTATTTCCCTGGTGTTTGCGTTGACCGCGCGTATGCGGGCGCACGAACTGATCGGTAAATCCAAGTTGCTCACTGAGGCGCGCACCGGCTGGAGTGCTCTTGCCGATGTCGTGCCCGATCTTGTCACCAGTGACCTAATTTCAGCGGAGGCTATGGTCTTGGCGGTGAAATACCCCGGCATTGGCGGATAAGTGGGTTCGTTTTCATTTTTTCGTTAACGGTGCCGTTGCGATACATTTGCGTGGTTGACTAGCATTTTTTGGCAGTTGCGGGTGTGCCGTAATGGCTATCGGACTGTCTACTTAGGTGAGATTCTGGGGCGAACCTGCCACTATGGAGGTTATGACTTTGACGGCCATTATTCTCATCGCAGTTTTTCTACTGTTTATGCTTGGTGTGTTGATCCTGGTTGGGTTGCGGCGCAGCGATGCCAAGAAGGTATCCTTCACCACAACCGACGAACCTAAAGAACTCACCCAGCAGGAAAAGTCCGGCAACTATCAAGCCCACGGCGGGTTTAACTTTGCGCCCGCCAAAGCCGACGACAAAGAACCTGCGGTGCTTCCTGGTCAGGAGCTCAAAGCGGAGCCTTCGCACTTCGATCCTGCACCCCTAGAACAAGAAGCGCAGCAACAAGCTGTGCAGGAACCCGTCAAGGAACCAACAGCGGAGACCGAACAGGCTGCAGCTGAGCAGGTTGCTTCCAAGCCAGTTGTGGCAGAACCAGCTGCGACAGAGTCCGCTGTGACGGTGCCACCGGCATCTGAGAAGACGGATGCCTCACAGGCAGAGGATGAGGCTGCTGAAGAAACCACCAAAGAATCCGCCGAAGACAACACTCATGTGGCTGATTCCCAGGAAGAGGAAGCCCCCGAGGAAGCCGCTGAGGTTTCCACCGCCAACGCTGTGGTGGTGGAAGAACTAGACGATGAGCTGGAACTTGAGGAAGTCACCGCCAGCGAGGTGATCGCTGAAACACCCCCAGCAGAAACACCCGAGGAAGCACCCTCAAAGGAAAACACCTCAGACGAAGGCACCACGGACGCCGCCAAGGATGAGGATGAGACCGAGGATGACGCATCCGAACCTGGCGACGAACATAAGGACGATGCTGAAGAGGCTAAAGAAGCTGCAGACTCTGCTCAAACACAGGTAGCCGCTGCGGAGCAAGCGCTGGAAGAAACCCCGGTGCCAGAGGCCCCTGCGCAGAAGGCAGAGTCCCAGAAGCCAGAATCCACGGCTCAGCAGCAGGCACCGAAAGAAGACATTGCTCCAGCTGCAGGTCGCCTGGGCCGGCTGCGTGGACGGTTGTCTAAGTCTCAGAACGTGTTTGGTCAGAGTGTCCTGGGCATGCTGAGCGCTGGTGACCTGGATGATGACGCCTGGGAAGAAATCGAAGACACCCTGCTCATGGCGGACCTGGGAACCACCATCACCATGGACGTGGTGGAAAAACTGCGGGAGAAAATCGCCGAGCGTGGTGTGAGTAGTGAGGAGGAAGCGCGTACCATGTTGCGTGAAACCCTCATTGAAGCATGCAAACCAGAGTTGGATCGTTCGATTAAGGCGATGCCTTACGAAGGCAAACCGGCTGTGATTATGCTGGTCGGCGTGAATGGCACGGGCAAAACCACCACCACCGGCAAGCTTGCCCGAGTCTTGGTGTCCATGGGGCACAAGGTGCTGTTGGGCGCAGCCGATACGTTCCGCGCTGCTGCGGCCGACCAGCTGGAGACGTGGGGACGTCGCGTTGGTGCGGACACGGTGCGTGGTGCAGAAGGCGCAGACCCCGCATCGGTGGCGTTTGACGCGGTGGCGCAGGGCGTCGATACGCAGGTTGATGTTGTGCTTGTGGATACCGCAGGCCGTCTGCACACCTCGGTGGGGCTGATGGACCAGCTAGGCAAAGTGAAGCGTGTGGTGGAAAAGAAAGCCCAAGTGGATGAGGTGCTGCTGGTGCTGGACGCCACCATCGGGCAGAACGGTTTGATGCAGGCCCGCACCTTCCGCGACGTGGTAGACATCACCGGTGTGGTGCTCACCAAGCTTGATGGCACCGCGAAAGGCGGCATCGTCTTCCAGGTGCAGGAGGAACTGGGGGTTCCGGTGAAGCTCGTCGGCTTGGGCGAAGGCGCGGATGATTTGGCTCCCTTCGAGGTCGAAAGCTTTATCGACGCCCTCCTCGGCTAACCCCGCCGAGACTCGCAGGAAACGTGCAGGCGACTTTCCGGGAACGGCCAGCGTCGCCCTGCACAGTAGGGAGCATGAGAAAACGTCCTCTACGACTACAACGACGACACTAAAACCACGTCGTGGTCGAACTTCCCCGTCACCTTCGTCGAGCGCTCCGGTCTGAAGCTCGGCGACCTCAACGAAGAACAACAAAAAGCCGCGCTCAAAGTGCTGAAAGCCCTGCTCAACGACGACGCCTACACCAAAGTCACCGGCATCATGGAGGGCGACCAGTACCTCTACGACAAAGCAGGTTCCACAGACCTCGGCAACGCCCAATACAACATTGCATTCTTTGGCAACCCCTCCAACACCTCCGCATGGGCGGTGCAGTTTGGCGGCCACCACGTCGGTATCAATGCCACTTTCGACAACGGTGCCATCACCTTCGCACCCACCCACCTGGGCACCCAGCCCACCACCTATGTTGATGACAACGGCCAGACCAAATCCGCGCTGGGCGGCATGTACGAGACCGCTTTTGCCTTCTACAATTCCCTGACCGAGGAGCAAAAATCCAAGCTATACCAGGGTGAAGAGGTGAAAAACTTGACCTGCGCGCCGGGCGACGCCTGCGACTATCCCACCGGTACCGGCATCAAAGGCTCCGACCTCACTGACGAGCAAAAGCAACTTCTGCTCAAGGTGATCGCCAACTGGGTAGACCTGGCCGACGGTGAGACCACGCAGAAGGAACTCGACGCGATCTCAGCGACTCTTGACGAGACCTACATCAATTGGTCCGGTGCCACCACCTACGACACCTCACAGGGCAAAGGTATTTACTTCCAGATTTCCGGTCCGAAGGCGTATATCGAGCTATCCAGCCAGGACAATACCGCTGGCGCAGAGATTGATGGAGTGTCCACCTCAGGGTGGGGTCATATCCATACCATCTACCGCGACCCAACCAACGATTACGCAGGTAGCGCCACCCAACAGAAGGCATCCGCGCCGACAATGGGCGGTGGCATGCCGGGCGGTGGGGAAGGACCAGGTGGGAACGGTGGTACCCCGCCCAACGGCACCCCGCCGCAGCGGCAGTAACGGTGCCGGGACGCTGGGGGATGCGGGGCGTCGTTAAGCGGCGAAAGTTTGTCATTACCGCAACATTCTGTAGAACTTATTGAGTATATTTCTATCGCATGATAGATTTCTTCCTGATTGATCAAGCGTAACGCCACTGCAGCGCCACTACGCCGCGTAGGTGTTCTTGTGGCGCGAAGCTGATCGCGGGGTAAAAGTTATAGGATTGGGAAGATCAATAAGGGAGAACAGTAATGAAACTGATTACAGCCGTGATTAAGCCTTTCACGCTCGAAGATGTCAAACAGTCCCTCGAACAGGTGGGGGTCTACGGCATGACTGTCACGGAAATTCAGGGCTTTGGCCAGCAAAAAGGCCACACCGAGGTGTACCGCGGCGCGGAATACGCCGTGGATTTTGTGCCGAAGGTGAAGGTGGAAATCGTGGTGAGCAACGAGCAGCTCGATGAGGTTGTTGCCGCCATCGTAGACACCGCCCGCACCGGGAAAATCGGCGACGGCAAGGTGTGGGTGATGGATGTGGAAGAACTCGTCCGCGTACGCACCGGCGAGCGCGGAAACGACGCGCTCTAACTCACTCGCGAACTAGCCCGTGTCGCTTCTCGACGCCCCCGCCATCCGCGCCGCCACCATGGCTGAGGTCGGTACACTGTTGCGCAGCCTAAAGCTGCCGCCTGGCACTGCGCTGGCCGCCACCGGGTCTTTTGCACGCGGAGAGATGACCCCGTCTTCAGATATAGACCTACTGCTTATTCACCCAGATGGCACGCAACACCCGCAGGCGGATGGGGTGTGGTACCCGATTTGGGACGCCAAAAAGCGTCTCGACTATGCGGTTCGCACCCCGCGCGAGTGCGAAGAGATGGTGGCCACTGACACCACGGCCGCGCTCGCGCTCTTGGAGCTGCGTCCCATCGCAGGCGATGCCCAGCTGGTGGAAGAGGCCATTCAGCGGGTGCGTACGCGGTGGCGCCGGAGCGTGCCAAAGACGTTCAACACTGTGGTGGATACAGCCATTGCGCGCTGGAATCGGTCTGGTTCCGTAGTCGCCATGACCCGTCCTGATGTGAAGCACGGGCGCGGGGGACTGCGTGATATTGAGTTACTCAAAGCCCTGGCGCTGGGAAATGTGTGCGACGCGCCACCTTTAGAAGAGCAGCACCGTCTGTTGCTGGATATTCGCACTCTGCTGCATGTGGAAACGCGCCGTTCACGCGATGTTCTCGACCCCGAATGTGCCACCGATATTGCGACTCACCTTGGTTTTGATGACCGTCTGGACCTCTCGCGCGCGCTTGCCGATGCCGCCCGCACCATTGACGCCACCCTCACCCAGGCGCTCACAACCGCGCGGCATGTTCTGCGTCGTCCCCGTAACTACCGACGCAGGCCCGTGGACTTGGGGGTGGTGGATGCAGGTGATGAATTGCGGCTCAGCCGTAACCAATCCCTGGATGATCCGGGCCTAGTGCTGCGCGTTGGGGCGGCATCGGCCCGCACAGGGCTTCCCGTCTCTGCAGCTACGTGGCGCAGGCTTGCCAGCACCCCGCCGCTTCCCACGCCCTGGCCAGCGACTGCGACCGGCGATTTCTTTGCCCTTCTCGGATCCTCCGAGCACACGGCCCGTGTTGTGGGGGACATGGACACCCACGGGCTGTGGGAGCGCATTGTTCCGGAATGGGTGCATATTCGAGGTCTCATGCCCCGCGAACCTAGCCACATCAACACTATTGACGTGCATTGCCTGAACACGGTGGCCAACTGCGCCCACGTCAGCGTCAATGTGTCCCGGCCCGATCTGCTGTTGCTTGCGGCCCTGTTTCATGACATTGGCAAAGGATATAATCGCCCACATTCCCAGGTAGGGGCGGAAATGGTAACGCGTATGGCCGCAAGAATGGGGCTTAACCCGCGCGACCGCATGTGTGTGCAAACCCTCGTTGCAGAGCACACCCTGCTGGCCCGCCTCGCCGCCACCCACGACCCGTGGGATGACGCGGCCGTCGATACGCTGCTGGATGCGCTGCACTACGACCTCCTCACCGTGGAACTTCTTCAGGAACTCACTGAGGCTGACGCTCGCGCAACCGGCCCTGCCGTATGGACTGCGCATCTTAACCACGCTGTAACAACGCTTGCCAACCGGGCGCGCAACGTTCTCACTGCCGTCCACCCCCATAAACCACACGTATCGACGCCCACTGACCTCGGCCTCACCAGCTCCGGCGAACTCGCCCACGTGCATTGGCGCGGCAGCGACATTATCCCCATCCTTGCTCTCATTGCAGCTAAAGGGTGGAACATTGTCACTGCCCGCATCGTTGCGGAACGCACTATGGTACGCGCCGAATTCGACGTCCGCGCCATGCACGTCGGCGGATTCAACCAGGAAGAATTCATCCAAGGTTACAAATCCGGCGTGTTTTCCACCCTCCCCACCCTTGAACCCGCAGCAACCGCTACCCACTGGTTCGGCTCCGTACTCGAAGTCCGGACGGTGGACCGCCGTGGCGCACTCGGCGCGCTCCTCGGCGTGATACCCGACTACACCTGGTGCACCGTCGAACTGCCTGGATCCACCATGATCGCTCGCTTCCACCTTTGCGGCGCATTTGACAGGGCAGCTGTGGAACGAAGCATTACCCGAGTTCTGGCAACCGGGTAACCCGACGGGCTAACATGGTGAGGCTAGCTAGCTAATATATTGAGGAAGTACATCGTGTTCGAGTCTTTGTCCGACCGCCTTACCGGTGCCCTTCAGGGACTCCGGGGTAAAGGCAAACTCAGCGAGGCAGACATCAACGCCACCGCGCGTGAAATTCGCCTGGCATTACTAGAAGCCGACGTCTCCCTGCCCGTTGTGCGCGCCTTTATTAAACGCATCAAAGAACGTGCAGCAGGTGCCGAAGTCTCGCAGGCACTCAACCCTGCACAACAGGTTGTCAAAATCGTCAACGAAGAACTTATTGACATCCTCGGTGGCGAAACCCGCCGCCTACAACTAGCCAAAACCCCACCCACCGTCATTATGCTTGCAGGTTTGCAGGGTGCCGGTAAAACCACACTTGCCGGCAAGCTAGCCAAGCACCTTGCCGGGCAGGGGCACACCCCCATGCTTGTGGCCTGCGACCTGCAACGACCAGGTGCTGTCCAGCAGCTGCAGATTGTGGCGGAACGCGCTGGAGTGTCCTGCTTTGCGCCTGACCCTGGCACTGCGATTGACTCCTACGACCACGATATGGGCACCTCCCACGGCGATCCCGTGGATGTGGCGCGTCGCGGTATTGAGGAAGCGAAACGCACCCAGCACGATGTGGTGATTGTGGATACTGCTGGTCGTCTAGGCATTGACGAGACGCTGATGACGCAAGCTCGCAACATCCGCGATGCCGTTAACCCGGATGAAGTGCTCTTTGTTATCGACGCCATGATTGGCCAGGACGCCGTGGCCACCGCTGAAGCCTTCCGCGACGGCGTCGACTTCACCGGTGTCGTGCTCACCAAACTCGATGGTGATGCTCGCGGCGGTGCCGCACTGTCCATCCGCGAAGTCACCGGCAAGCCCATCATGTACGCCTCCACCGGTGAAAAACAGGACGATTTCGACGTTTTCCACCCCGAGCGCATGGCCAGCCGCATTTTGGGCATGGGCGACATGCTCACCCTCATTGAACAGGCCGAAGCCGTTATGGATGAGGAAAAAGCCCTGGAAGCAGCCAGCCGCTTAGGCAGCGGTGAGTTGACTCTTGAGGACTTCCTGGACCAGATGCTCATGATCCGCCGCATGGGCCCCTTGGGCAATATCCTGAAAATGCTTCCGGGTGGCAAGCAGATGTCCGAGATGGCCGATATGGTGGACGAGAAGCACCTCGACCGCATCCAAGCCATCATTCGCGGCATGACCGCCGAGGAACGCATTAACCCGAAAATTTTGAACGCTTCGCGCCGCAAGCGCATTGCCAACGGTTCCGGTGTCACCGTGACTGATGTGAACCAGCTGGTGGAGCGCTTCTTTGAGGCGAAGAAGATGATGGGTGCCATGGCCGGGCAGATGGGCATGGGTGGCATGGGCAAACGCTCTGCCACCAAGAAAAAACCCAAAGGCCGTAAGGGTAAAAACGGCAAACGCAAAGGCGGCGGCCGCAGAGGGCCTTCGCAACCAAGGATGCCCATGGGTGGTTTCCCTGGCATGGGTGGCGGAATGCCAGGAATTCCTGGTGGTGGCATGCCTGATATGGCCGAGCTTCAGAAGTTGCAACAGCAGATGGGTGGAAAACTCCCCAAAGGCATGGAGAACATTGACTTCAGTCAGTTGGGTATCGAACAGGATAAGAAAAAGTAGCCAGCTAGCCGACGTTTGTGGATGCGACTGCCAGCCGGTATAGTTCTAGAGGTTGCCCACCTTAGTGGGGAGCTTTTTCATGCTTCACCCTGCGTAACACCGCCCCCGACCACGGTCGACCGGTAGTCACACGCAGGCTCAATCCAAGGGCTGAACCGGCTGTTCGCACAATGCGGATGGTGACTGTACTGCCCAGTGACTACATGTAAGGAGCCATCATGGCTGTCAAAATTAAACTGCAGCGTATGGGTAAAATCCGTACCCCGCACTACCGCGTGGTTGTGGCTGATGCCCGCACCCGTCGTTCTGGCAAGGTCATTGAGAACCTGGGCATCTACGAGCCCAAGGCCAATCCTTCTGTGATCCGCATCGACTCGGAGCGCGCACAGTACTGGCTGGGTGTCGGTGCGCAGCCGACCGATCCGGTATTGGCTCTGCTGAAGATCACCGGTGACTGGCAGAAGTTCAAGGGTCTGCCCGGTGCTGAAGGCAGCCTGGAAGTTGCCCCAGAAAAGCCCTCCAAGCTTGACCTGTTCAACGCTGCTCTGGCAGAGGCCAACGAGGCTCCCACCGCCGAGGCCATCACCGAGAAGAAGCGCAAGGAGCGCGAGGATAAAAAGGCCGCCGAGACTGCTGCTAAGGCTGAGGCCGAGAAAGAAGCTGAGGCTGAAGCAGACGCAGAGATCGCTGCTGAAGAAGCTTCCGAGTAAAAGTACTCAACACAACAAAACCGCCAGATCTCATTCATCTGGCGGTTTTGTTTACGTGTTTAGACCTTTTCTGCTGTGAGCATGGTGAGCATAAGTACGTTGCCGTCGGTGGAGGCGTTGTCGGGGCAGTCCACGCGGTGAATCACGTAGGCGGGCAGGTGCACCGCAACACCAGGTTCCAAGCGGACAGTCTCGTCGCCACAGGTGAAATCAAGTGTTCCACGGAGGGCCTGCACGATAATGGGATGTGCGGCCTTGTGGTCTTGAAGCTGCTGTCCAGGAAGGAAATTGAAGGCGATGATGTTGGCATGATCGCCCTGGAACAGGCGTGACACGGCGGGGACGTTCCGGTCGGGGTTGGCGGCCGGGGCGTCGGCAAGCACGCGAACTGTGGACATTCCAGCCGTGGACTCGTTGTCGGCTGGGCCGAAGGTATCAGGGGAATTAACGGGAATATTCATGCCTTCCATGGTGCACTTTTTTTGATGAGGGCGCCATGGAATCAAGTGTTAATTTCGTTTCAGCACCATGCCGATGGCGTTCATATGGTTGGCGTGTTCGCGGAACGTGCTCCGCATGGTGAGAATGCGGCGACGAATGTCCGGCTGGCGGAGAATATTAAAGACGATTTTCGCGGTGCGGAGGGGACCTTCGTCGGCAATCATGCGGCGCGGTTCCAGCAGCGCCATGGGGGCGTGGTACACACCGACCACGGTGAAACCGGCCTGCTCGGCGATCTCAGTCCACTCGGCGGTAGTCAAGGGCCTAGCGTTGACTTTGATTGCCCGGGCCAGCGCCCGTTGAATCTCCGTTTTGACTTCCGAGTCCAGTTCATCAGGGGTGAGCCCGAGTTCGTGGATGGCATAGTATCCGCCTGGTGCCAGGATGCGGGCGGCCTCCTGCATGATCTCCAACTTGTGCTTGTCTGTCTGCATGGTCAGCATTGCCTCGCCGACTACGATGTCGGCGGAATCATCGGGCAGCCCAGTCTCGGCGGCACTTCCGTTGATGATCTCCACGTTGGCAGGTGATGTGGGGGACTTTTCCACAATGCCCGCGAGGGTCTGTTTAGTGGTATCTACTGCATGAGGGTCTGCGTCAACGCCGGTGTACGTGGAGGGCTTCTTCTGTAGAATTTCCTGCGCGGTGACACCCAGGCCGGGTGCAAATTCAACAACACGCTGATCGCGGATGGGCAGTTGCTCAATAAGCCACCGGGTGGTTTCCAAACCTCCCGGCCGGAGCACTTTCTTGCCTACCTTTGCAAGGAGCCAGTGGCCGGCGAGGGGTTTCGAGGAAGTGCTGTCAGACATGGGAACCTCATAACGTCGGAATGGGTATTTGCTTAGGCTAAGATTACGCTGTTTTGCCGGATGTGGTGGTCTATGCTGTGTTGACATGGAGCTAAAGATTGGTCGCGTGGTGAAATCCCATGGAATTAAAGGCGAAGTGACGGTGGATATCAGCACCGACGAACCGGATATTCGTTTCGCCGTAGGGGAGGTTCTTCACGGGCGTCAGGGATCCAAGGAACATGCCTTGACCGTTGAGGCCGCGCGTGCGCATCAACGTCGGTTGCTGGTCAAGTTTGAGGAGGTCACCGACCGTAACGCCGCTGACTCGCTTCGCGGCACCGTGTTTTACGCTCCGCCACTGGACAGCGATGACGACGATGACGGCTTCTACGACCACGAGCTTGAGGGCCTACACGTGATTCATGATGGCGCCGATATCGGCGAGGTGACGGGTGTGCTGCACGGCCCAGCTGGGGAAATCTTGGAGGTGCGATTGAGCGGCGGCAAAGACGTGCTGATCCCGTTCGTGCACGCCATAGTGCCAGAGGTGGATCTTGATGCCGGTACTTGTACCATTACCCCGCCTGATGGACTCTTGGAGCTGTGACATGCGGCTTGATGTGATCACCATTTTTCCTGAGTACCTTGATCCGCTTCGGCATGCACTGCTGGGCAAGGCGATTGAGAAAAATATTCTTCAGGTTGGCGTACACAACCTTCGGGACTGGGCGATAGACGTGCATAAATCCGTCGACGACACGCCCTACGGCGGAGGACCCGGCATGGTCATGAAACCCGAGGTCTGGGGACCCGCGCTCGACAACGTTGCTGTTGGCGTTGCCGATGCACCCCTGCTGGAATCGGCGCAGCCCCACCTCATTAAGTCGAGCGACACCGACGTGCACGGTGGCGGTGATCAACAGGGCGTCGATAAGAAACCTCTGCTCATCGTGCCGACGCCTGCCGGGAAGCCCTTTACTCAAGACATGGCGCGGGCCTGGTCTGCGGAGAACCATATTGTGTTCGCCTGTGGGCGCTATGAGGGCATTGACCAGCGCGTCATCGACGATGCCGCTCGCCGCTACCGAGTCGAAGAGGTCTCCATCGGAGACTATGTGCTCATCGGTGGGGAAGTAGCGGTGCTGGTCATCGCTGAAGCTATCGTCCGCCTCATTCCCGGTGTGCTCGGCAACACGCGAAGCCACGAGGAGGACAGCTTCTCTGATGGCCTCCTGGAAGGTCCCAGCTATACTAAACCCCGCACCTGGCGAGGACATTCCGTTCCCGACGTGCTGTTTTCCGGCAACCATGCGCTCGTCGATCGCTGGCGCCGCGATCAATCCCTTCTCCGCACCGCTTCTCGACGCCCCGACCTCATCGATGCCCTCCGAGCCTCCGGTGGCCTCAACTCAGCCGACGAAAGTGTGCTTGACAAGATTGCGGCGGCACGACCGGTGCGCGTGTCCCTGAATGTCCTGCTCACCCCGGCAGAATGGGTACGCAGCCAGGCATTGCTCCCCGACGTGGAGGGATTCACTGTTGAATCGGTGGACGCCGAGGAAATGTCCGGCTTTTGTGAAGCCGAGAACATGCTTGTCGCCCAATATCAGCAGCTTCACGGGCGGTCTCCTGTTGTGGAAGTCGTGCATCGCATTGAGATAACAGGCACGACCACGCTTTCTGACCGCGATGTTACCCGTGCAGTGGTCGACTCAGCGTTCCCCGAAGGTACGCTCTGGTACGGGACGACCATAGCGGAGTGAGTTTGGTAGAGTCAGACACCAAACTAAGCCGTGGTGCTCTATCACAATGCCCGAGGAATGACTCGCTGGGCAATATGTCGTTGAAGTGCAGTTGGATTTTGTAGCAATGCATTCGTGACTCGCATGGACTCCCAACCAAGATCATGCAGGATCAGAGTTACTTCCGCGTCATAATCATGCTGTTTGCGCGTGAGGTGATGCTCGCCATCGTAGAACAAGCCAACTTTTTCTTTGCGCCAACCGCAGTCAAGCTTGGTGACTAGACGACCGCCATAATATATCGGGATCTGTGTTGTAAGGCCAGGGTGCACTTGCGCGGCAATGAGGCGAAGAGCCGTCTCGGGCGCTGTGAGGTGGTGGGCGCGGGCGCGGGTAATGATGTCCACATGCGTTGAACCTTCAGTCCGCAGCATTCTCACCCCGTGGACAATTCCAGTAAACGAATGGTCAATTTCCCTGCGTGAACCACGTTATCCACAACCGCCACGATAATGTCTGTGTCCTTGCCCCGACCCGAACCAACAGCCGACTATGCTTGTTCAAATGATTAATTCCACTATTGCCG